>Ga0207416_1000391_pt1 | contig 77755 bp, 64 predicted proteins | sample PaiPotPPM11metaG_FD_184107 | JGI IMG/M metagenome (GOLD analysis project Ga0207416, IMG submission 184107) | Iron sulfur acid spring bacterial and archeal communities from Banff, Canada, to study Microbial Dark Matter (Phase II) - Paint Pots PPM... ... | reverse complement strand
GTCATCGGGTTCACGCAACTTGGGGTTTCATCGAGTTGGGTTCCCATCTCGGTGGTTAGTTTCGCGATGGGCGCCATGAATACCGCGCTGTCCCGGGTCGGCGCACAAAACGTGAGCCTGACCTTTGTAACCGGGACGTTGAGCAGGATTGGAATGCAACTCGCGCTGGCGGTCAGGCGTGCGCCTCTGCCTGATAGCCAGGGATCGTGGGACACGCACCTATACCGGACTTTCTTGATGGCAGGTATCTGGGCCGGATTTCTGACCGGCGCATTGTTGTCGGGGATGGTGACCCCGCGCTTTGGGGTGTGGGTATTGTTGTTTCCCGTGCTGATCCTGTCGGCGCTGGCGGCGTTCGACCGAACCATCACTCTGCAGTCTGGTCTCGAGACGCAGGGCCGCTCCACGGCGCCTTGAGGCGTGTGCTCCTTATCTCAGGAGAACAAAGCTGCCAAGTGGCTGCGCTGGAGCTTGCCCATAGCATTTCTGGGTATCGCGGATATTATGTGAATCAGCTTGGGCACCTTGAAATCGGCCAGGCGCCTCCTGCAGTACGCTTGGAGTTCTTGTGCGGTGGCGGCACCTCTGAGCACCACCGCGGCCGAGACCTCTTCACCGTACTTGGCGTCAGGGACTCCGAAAACCGCGGCCTCGCCTACCGCGGGGTGCTGAAGCAACACTGCCTCTACCTCCTCAGGTGAGATTTTCTCTCCGCCACGATTGATGAGCTCCTTGATGCGCCCGGTGACAGCAAGATAGCCATCACTATCAATGACGCCGATGTCTCCTGTACGAAACCAACCATCGATGAAGGCCTCGGCATTAGCCTCGGGGTTGCTCTTGTAACCGCGCATAACATTGGGCCCTCGTACTACCACTTCGCCGGGAGCGTTTGCCGCCAGGTGCCGGCCCGTCTTATCGATGATAGAGATTCCAGCCCCGGGCCCGACGGTGCCCGGCTTGTGCGGAAGCGGTGGCAGTGGGTTAGATGCGACCTGATGAGCCGCTTCCGTCATTCCGTATGCCTCCAGCACTGGGGCTCCGAAGCGATTCTCCAACTCCGTCAGAACCGTTGGCGCGAGTGCAGCCGAACACGAGCGGATGAATCGTGGGCCGCGGTGAGGTGCACCGTCGCTGTCCGCCCTTGCCAGGAGCACTTGATGAATAGTAGGCACGGCGGAGTACCAGGTCGCGTGATGCTCACGGAACAGTTTCCAGAACTCAGAGGCTGAAAAACGCGGCGGTACGATTACGGCGCCTCCGGACGCCAAGGTCGACAATGTGGCGCCGATCAAACCGTGACCGTGGAATAGCGGCAAAACTACCAGGCTGCGGTCGGCGGCGGTCAGGGCATAATGCTCAGCGGTATTACGCGCTGACCAAAGCACGTTGGCATGGGTGAGCGGTACGCATTTCGGCCGGCCCGTGGTGCCACTGGTGTAAGCGAATAGCGCGTCATCGTCCGGGTGCGGAGTGTCGAGGCTGGTGCGCGACCCTTGCGGCAGTTCCGGCAGCTCAACGACACCGCGAGAGTCAACGCGCGGTTGCCATACTGGCAAACCGAGGCCAGCGGCGGCTTCTCTCACAGCTATGTTGGCCCCTTCGGCAACCACTGCTCGCGCTTGAGCGTCTCCAACGAAAAAGCGTATTTCGTCCGGCTTGTGGGCCGGATTGAGTGGTGCAGCGACCAACCTGGCGTGAGTCAGTGCGAGAAATACGACAAGAAACTCCAGGCTGTTGGGCAGTACGATCGCGACGCTGTCGCCGGGCTTCAGTCCGGCACTCCTCAGTTGTCCGGACAATCTCTCAATCTGGTCGGCCAGAGCTCTATAGCTAACGATCGTTAAGGGAGACGTTGCGATTACGGCCGGCGCCGAAGATCCGGAATCCGCGAACAGTTCCGCCAGGTTCAATCTTGCCGTCATATGGCGGTCTGGCCGGATGGCAAGCCGGTCGGTTCGCGGACGACCTCGATTCTGTCGGCCATGATGAAGGCCGCAAAATTCGCTGCGCCGTCAAAATTGTGGATGTCTTTGAAAGATTGTCGGATCCCCCAGCGCTTGCCGTACCAAACGCGCAATATTGTTCCACCTATCATCGCTAAACTCCTTCATTAGTACTCACCTTGAGCCGTGAGAAATGGCCGCACAAAACGTGACTGCCAATTCGTTTAAACGCCCGCGCGTTTCAACGCAAGTTTGTTCCGACCGCACCGTTCGCGACCCTCGTTGAACGCAATCTTCCTCGGAGCCCGGATTAAAAGCGGGTGAAAGCACATCGCACGAGCCTGTGAGGCTCCTGTTCACGCCCATCAGAAGCGAAGAGCAGCGGAAAAATGATTTCGCAACATTCCACACTTGGGCTTTCGGGGTCGTGCGCCATGGCGCAATTCATGACGCTTAGACTACTTAATAGCCGTTTCATGCTCATTGAGACGTTGAAAGGGGCCGCCAAGGAATTTCAATCATGATGTGGCTCGTACGCCTGGCACTCCGCCGTCCGATTTCAGTCGCCGTTATGGCGCTGCTGATGCTGGTCCTCGGCACACTGTCCTTCTTCCTGATGAACATCGACATCTTCCCGGCAATCAACGTGCCGGTGGTGATGGTGGTTTGGAACTACCCAGGGATGGCCTCCCTGGACATGGAGCGCCGCATGGTCTTCATCAGCGAGCGCGCCTATTCGACTACCGTAAACGGCATCGAGCACATCGAGTCCGAATCGATGCTTGGTGTCGGTCTGCTGAAAGTTTATTTCCAGCCCGGCGCCGATATCGCGAGCGCGATCGCGCAGATCAACGCGGTGTCCGAGACCATTCTTTCCAACATGGCCCGCGGCACCGAACCTCCACAGATTATCTCTTACAACGCGGCCGACGTCCCGGTGGCGCAACTCAACGTTTCCAGCGACACGAAGTCGGTATCGCAACTGTTCGATTATGCATTCAACTTTATGCGGTTGCAGCTCTTCACGATCCCGGGGTTCTCGTCCCCTGCTCCCTTGGGCGGTGTGAACCGAGCGGTGATGGTGAATATCGATCCGACCGAGTTGTACGCCAACAACGTCTCCGCCAATGACCTCGGCACCTCGCTCGCCACCTCAAACGTGATCATTCCGTCTGGCACCGCGCGCATGGGCCACTTCGAGTACAACGTCGACATCAACATGAGCCCGACCAGGGTCGCCGACTTCAATAGTCTGCCCGTCAAGATCGTGAACGGCGCGCCGGTGTTGCTCGGAGACGTTGCTTCGGTAACCGATACTCATCAGCCCCAGACCAACGTGGTCAGAGTTGATGGAAAGCCGGCGACCTACCTGATGGTAATCAGGCACGCGGCTGCATCGACGTTGGCCGTGGTCGACGCGGTGAAGGCCCGGCTGCCGTTCATCCGGGCCACGGCTCCCAAAGGAATAAAGGTTGCGCTCACTTTCGATCAGTCGACGTTTGTTCGCGAGGCGCTGGTCGAGGTCGTGCGTGAGGCCGTGATCGCAGCCGTCCTGGTCGCACTCATGGTGCTGGTGTTCGTCGGTTCGGCGCGCAGCATGGTGATCGTCGTCACCTCGATCCCGCTTGCGATTCTAACCGCGATCGTTGGCCTTAAGCTCTCGGGCCAGACGATCAACACGATGACGCTGGGCGGGATCGCGCTAGCGATCGGAATGCTGGTCGATGACGCTACCGTTGAAGTCGAAAATATCCATCGCAATCACGTGATGAATAAGCCGCTGCTGGTGGCGATTCTCGACGGCGCGCATCAGATCGCCACGCCCACGCTGGTCGGCACTCTGTCGATCTGCATCGTCTTCTTTCCCGTCGTGCTGTTGAGCGGTGTGGCGCGCTTTCTATTCACGCCGCTGGCGTTGTCGGTCGTGTACGCGATGCTGACGTCTTATCTGCTTTCGCGGACCCTCGTGCCGACGATGGCTTCCTACTTGCTGCCCGAAAAGCACCAGGAGCCGGACGCCAACACCTTCATCGGCCGGTTTCTCCATAGATTCGAGGCGCGCTTCGAGCGCTTGCGCGAAGCGTATGCATCCGCTCTCGAGGTGTTCGTGACGCATCGCACCATCGGGTTGATCGCGGTCGGGTTGGTGATCGTCGGTACGCTTCCACTTATGTCAATTGTCGGCGAAGACTTCTTCCCGAGCGTCGACGCGGGCATGATGCGCCTGCACGTGCGAGCGCCGACCGGCACTAGAATCGAACGTACCGAACAAATCGTGGAGGGAGTGGAACGCTCTATCCGCAAGATCATCCCGCCCGACGAGCTCGAAAGCATCAGCGACAACATCGGCGTCCCAACCTCTTACGACCTTGCTTACTACCAGACCGATAGTGTCGCGGCGCAGGACGCTGACGTATTAATTCAGCTCAAGCCGAGGCATCGCCCCACTGCGATGTACCAGAATCAGATTCGGCGGATGCTGCCGGTCAACTTTCCCCAGGTGGTAAGCTACTTCCAAGCTGCAGATATCGTTAGCCAGGTTTTGAATTTCGGTCTGTCCGCGATGATCGATGTGCAGATTTCCGGATCCGATCTGCGCTCCGACTACGCATTAGCTGCGAAGCTCAAAGACAAGGTGAGCCGCATTCCAGGCCTCGCCGATCTCAGGATTGCCGAGCCGCTCGACTATCCGGCGTTCAAGGTCGACGTCGATCGTACCAAAGCGCTCGAGGTTGGGTTAACCGAACAGCAGGTTGCGTCCAGTCTGCTCGCCGAGCTTTATGGCGCCACTCTGCTGCAGCCAAATTTCTGGCTCAATCCGAAAAACGGCGTAAATTACAGCGTCATCGTTCAGGCGCCGTATCACTTGATGCATTCGGTCGACGCGATTTCGAACACGCCGCTCACCTCCGGAGCCGTGAGCAATCCGTTTGGTTCCGCGCAGCTGCTCTCCAACGTCGCATCGATCAGGCACGACGTCGATCCCGCGGTCGTCGATCATTACTCGGTGCAGCGCGTGATGGACCTGGATTGCGCGGTATCAGGACGCGACCTCGGAAGCGCGACCAATGCGGTTCAGCGTGAGATCGACTTGCTCGGAAAACTGCCGACCGGCACCCTGATCAACATCCGCGGTCAGAGCCAGGCGATGCGTAGTTCGTTCATGACTCTCGGCGGTGGCATCGGGCTCGCGATCATCCTTGTCTACCTGCTGATGGCGGCAAACTTCCAGTCATGGCTCGAGCCTTTCATCATTACGATGGCAATTCCGGGAGCTCTCGCGGGCGTGCTTTGGATGCTGGTCCTGACGGGCACGACGATCAATGTCGAGTCGCTGATGGGCACGATCATGGCGGTCGGCGTGGGCGTCGCCAACGGAAATCTGCTCATCACTTTTGCCAACGAGATGCACGAGGAAGGACATAACTCTGTCGTGAGCGCGATCGAAGCGGGGCGCATTCGCTTTCGGCCGATCATTATGACGGCGCTGGCGATGATACTGGGCATGCTGCCGATGGCGCTGGCACTCGGCGCGGGCTCCGCGCAAAACGCGCCGCTCGGCCGCGCTGTGATCGGCGGTCTGCTGGCGGCCACGCTGATGACCCTGTTCGTGGTGCCGGCGATTTACTCGATCTTCGGCCGCACCCTCATCACCAAGCAACAGCGCGACGCTAGGATCGACGCCATCACGATGCCTGGCGCGTAAGCCGGGGAGGATATAATGAGAAAAGACAATACCGGGATACCGAAGCAAGAAAAAAAGGGCCGCTGGCGTTTCATCGCCGCAAGCGCGATTGCGGTCGTTCTCGTGTGCGCCGCCTCGGCCGGAATAGTGCTCGCATATCAGATGCGGCTGCAGCGACAGACCGGTCAGCTTGATGCCCAGGTCGACCGGGGACCACGCGTGCTCGTGGAACCGATTCATCCGAGCGAGAGCGCGCGCGAGTACGATATCCCGATCACGATTCGCGGCTACGTCGAGACCCCCGTTTACGCGAAGATCGCCGGCTATTTGAAGACTATCTACGTCGACAAAGGCGACCGAGTGAAGAAAGGCCAGGTGATCGCGATTCTCGAATCACCCGAGACCGATAAGGAGGTCGCCGATGCACTTGCGAATTACAAACTGCAGGAGATCACTTACGACCGTTATGAGTACCTGCTGAAAGAACAGGTCGTACCTCAGCAGACAGCGGACAACTGGCACGCATCGATGCTGCAGGCGCAGGCGTTCTATCAGCAGAACCTCGCGATGCAGGCCTACGAAGTAGTGCGCGCGCCGGTCGATGGAATCATCACGGCCCGATACTTCGACCAGGGCGCAATGATTCCGGCGGCTACGACTCCTGTCTCTGCCACGGCCAGCCCAGGTTTCCCGACCAACACCACCTCGTCGCCGATCGTGGCGATGGCGACGCTGCAGCCCCTGCGAATCTATGCCTATGCTCCACAGCCGCTCACGCCTCTTATTCACGATGGCGACCATGCATCGGTGTCCGTCGATGAATATCCCGGTCAGGAATTCGAAGGCACCGTTACCCGTCATCCAGAGGCGCTCGACGAAGCATCGCGCACGATGCTGGTTGAGGTCGATCTGCCAAATCGCGATCTCAAACTGATGCCAGGGATGTATGGCAAGCTGCGCTTGACGACTGCGCAAACCACAGGCGGTCTGATCGCACCGGACGATTCGCTCGTATTTAAGGACGATAAAGTTTATCTGCCGATCGTCCGCGAAAATCGGCTCCATCTGGCAGCCGTTCACCTTGGGCACGATAATGGCATTGACGTCGTCGTGTCGGGTGATGTCCGCGACGGCGATCTGGTTGCGATGAGCGTCGGCCAAGCCGTAAGCGACGGCGAGGCAGTACAACCTGTCAGGCAGAATCCAGGCAAATCCTGATGCCGCCGCATAGCCTTACCAGACGAAACGTTAGGTCAAAAGGAGAAAAATATGGAAACCGCGAGAATTCCCGGCACTGATCTTCAGGTTTCGCGCATCGGTCTCGGCACATGGGCGATGGGTGGATGGATGTGGGGCGGCACCGATGAACAGGAATCGATCCGCACGATCCATTCCGCGATCGATCGCGGAATCACTCTGATCGACACCGCGCCCGCGTACGGCTTTGGCAAGTCTGAAGAAATTGTCGGAAAAGCGCTCGCAGCAGGCGGTCTCAGACAACGAGTGTCGATCGCCACCAAGGTCGGGCTCGACTGGAGCAACGGCCAGCCGTTTCGGAATGCGACCCGTAAGCGAATCTTCGCCGAGATCGACGCTTCGCTGAAAAGGCTCAGGACTGACGTCATCGACATCTACCAGGTGCACTGGCCGGATCCGATGACCCCGCTCAGCGAAACCGCCGACGCAATGGGGAGTCTCTTCAAGCAAGGCAAGATCCGCGCGATTGGCGTAAGCAACTTCTCTCAGGAACAGATGAATGAATTCGGCCTCGTCGCTCCGATTCATACCGCGCAGCCTCCCTACAATCTTTTCGAGCGCGAGATCGAAAAGGATGTCCTGCCGTACTGCGCACGGAAAGGCATCGCGGTTCTGGCGTACGGCGCGATCTGCCGCGGATTGCTTAGCGGCCGGATGAAACCCGATACCAAGTTTGAGGGCGACGACCTCCGCCGAACAGATCCAAAATTCCAACAGCCGCGATTCGGGCAGTACCTGGAAGCCGTTCGGCTGCTGGATCGATTCGCCCGGGAAAACTACGGGAAACGAGTGATACACCTGGCACTCAGATGGGTGCTCGACCAGCCGGGCGTCACCAGCGCGCTATGGGGCGCACGGCATCCCGACCAGCTCGATCCTATCGACGAAGTGATGGGCTGGCGGCTGGATGCGAAGGCTCAACTCGAGGTCGATCGTATCGTCCGCGACGCGGTTAGGGATCCGGTCGGACCCGAGTTCATGGCACCGCCCACTCGCGAACAATTCGCAGCCTGATATGAAACTTTCCGAAAACCGGACTGAAACCAGGCGCGCCGGCCGCCCGGATTAGTTCACAGTAGCGTCCGCTTTGGCATCTTCTCCTGAAATCAAGGCGTCAGGCGGCACAGGCGCGAAGCCAAAGCCAGGCATGCGCGGGGCGGCCGGGGTTTTCGCTCCGCTGCGTCATCCAATTTTTTGCGCGTTGCTTGCGACAGCATTCGCATCGAATGTCGGAACCTGGACGCAGGATGTCGGCGCCTCATGGCTGATGACATCACTCGAGCCGTCACCACTGATGGTCTCGCTGATCCAGACCGCAGTGAATCTGCCTTATTTTCTCCTCGGGCTAGTCGCCGGTGCTCTTGCGGACATAGCCGATAGAAAACGACTGCTGATAGTTGCGCAGACCTGGATGCTCGCATCAGCCGGCACGCTCGGGATTCTCACCGTACTTCATCTTACGACTCCATGGATCCTCGTGGGACTCAGTTTCTCGCTTGGTCTGGGCGCGGCGCTCAATGGCCCCGCATGGCAGGCAATCATGCCGGAAATGGTCGCGCGGGAAGAAATTCGCGACGCGGTAACGCTTAACAATATCCAGTTCAATCTTGCGCGCGGCGTCGGACCGGTCATCGGCGGAGTGTTGGTAAATGCCTGGGGCGCAGGAGCGGCTTTTCTCGCTAACGCCGCGTCCTTCGTCGGGATCATCTGCATGCTGGTTTCATGGCGGCGGGAGCGCAAGAAGAGCATGCTGCCCGCCGAACGCGTGCTCGGCGGCATCCGCGCAGGTATGCGCTACGTTCGCTATTCGCCCGCGCTGCGTGCGGTTCTGGCGCGAAGCTTCACGTTCGCGCTAGGTACCAGCGTCTTGTGGGCGGCGCTGCCTCTAGTCGCGCGCGTGGATTTTCATCTGGACGCAACCGGCTACGGAATCGTGGTTGCATTTTTCGGACTCGGCGCCGCCGGCTGCGGGGTCGCCTTACCGAGCCTACTCCGCGCGTTTTCGACCGACCAAATCGCAATCTGCGGCGGTATAACGTTCGCCGCGGCGAACTTCGTGATTGCGTCGGCGCGCCACGTGCATCAGCTATGGATCGCAGTCTTTCTCGCGGGTGTGGCTTGGGTTGCCACCGTCACGATGTTCAACAGCGCGGCGCAAATCGCGCTTCCATCCTGGGTGCGGGCGCGCGCTCTCTCGATGTACCTGCTCGTGCTGCAGGGCGGACTCGCGCTTGGGAGCGTCGGATGGGGTTATGTGGCGTCCCACACGGGAACTCGCAACGTGTTCGACCTGGCAGGATTGTTTCTGCTCCTCAATGTAGCGACAGCGCTGCGGTTTTCGCTCAGAGGCGCCGAGCGCTTCGATCCGGAGCCATGGGTGCACTGGCAGATTCCGCAGCTTTATGAGGAGATTCCTCCCGAGCAAGGGCCGGTGCTGATCACCATAGAGTATCGGATTGATCCCTTGCGCGCTGCCGAGTTCGAGCACGCGATGCGGGCCTTCGAACCCATACGTCGCCGGGATGGCGCGGTTATGTGGGGCCTCTTCAGTGATGTCAAGGACCCGAGTCGCTATCTCGAGACCTTCATATCCGAAACCTGGGGCGAGCATCTGCGCCAGCACCATCGGCTCACCGTTAGTGACAGCGACATCGAACTGCACGCAAGATCATTTCACATCGGCTCGGAGCCGCCGATCGTGTCACACCTGATCTCCCCGACACGGCTCTGAGCGCCGTCCGTACCGGCGCTGCCGCTCAAGAGCTGAACGACCTCGTTTTGGTCGCGAGGTTCGTCTGATCTTCGCGCAACGCAGGAAGCCGTTTCAGAAACTGCTTTGAATTAAGCTCTCGGTACGTTCGCCAACCGGGGCTTTCCTGCGTTCGCGTTGATGCTGGCAATCTATGCAGTAGGCCGCGAAAGGCATGACGCGCAACCGTTCCAGAGAAATCTCCTCGCCACACTCGTCGCAGACGCCATAGAGCCCACGACGAAGTCGCTCGAGAGCGTCATCCAGAACTGCTTGAGTTGACCATCGGTGTTCGATTAGGCGGGCGTAGGTTTCGGCCGCTGCGTGCTCGCTCGCGACGTCCATTTCGTCACCCGGGCTCGATCCGCGGTCGTCGGAGCAGACGGCGCCGAGCCCAACCAACCGCTCTTGATGGGCGAGTTGCGCGCGCATTATAAGCTCTCGAAGGGCACTTCTTCTCAACGATTCTGCATTTCCGGCAACCCTGTCCATCTTACTTGAACCTCCCTAGCGTAAGGATGTCTTTGTGCAGACGTGAAAAATCGCCGCACGAAAGTGGGACTCGATCTTTCCCGCCTCCATTGATGAATGACGACCCGATACGAATCGGGCGGGAGAAAGACAGCCATGAATGCAGCGACTCTCGTGAAATGGGTGCGAGATCCACGTAGCGGCGAAGTTCACCTTCCGAGTGAAGAAGTGATGGTGGTGAGTGTTGTACGCAACCTGGGTCGTACTTTACTCAAGGTGAGGTGGCAGGCTGGAGGTGAGTGCGTAGTGTTTCCGGAGGAGCTTGAGGAAATCCGTCAGGTCTGGTGAGACGCACTGAAAACGTATTTCGGCGCGCTGTAGAATCGAGAAGATTAGGTGGAATCGAGAAGATTAGGTGGAATCGTGAAGATCGGAATCATTGGCGGGGGCGCGGTCGGAACGGCGTGCGCTTTCACAGTTGCGCTTTTTCGCGATCACGTGGTGCTGCGCGATCCCGCTTGAGTGTTGCGCCGCCGCAACTGCGAATCGGCATTCAGTCTGACCTGGCTAGATTCCGCGACTGAAAGATTTTATTAGCCTAGGCATGGGTTTTGGCACGTTGAGTGCACCGTCCGGCCGTGTGTCTGCCTTCGTTCACTATGCAAGTAAGGGCATTGTGAGCATGGACGCCCAAAGCAGAGCCGAGCTTCGAGTGCGCCTTTACTCGATCTGTTCCTGGTGCGCGGAGCTGATTGATCGCCAGCAAGGTCAACAACCCCGGCGACGCGTCCGGGCAGAAGACCTCGTTGCGCATGTGCCCCAGCAGCATGCGCTCTGGCTGGAAATGCTGGAGATCTCAGACGACCTGCGTGGCGATGGGTCTTGAGAGTGTCAAGGCGGATCCGTTTTCGGCCAATAGGTTCCGCTTACCGTCGATCCCGTCGTGCATGACCGGGTATCCCCAGGAAGAAGCCCTACCACATCTACCGCGCATTTCTCTACTGCAACCGGCCACTCTGGCCAGCAGACGCTGTCGGCAAAGTTGCGCATATCAATTGGCGGCGTGTCGAGAACCCTGAGCCAGAAACGTTCGCCCTAGTCAGTTTCCCTCGTAGTCGCTAAATCCCACAGTCGTTAGGACGGCGGAGACACGAAGCGCGATGAATCGCCGGCTACAGAGCGGACGCGATCGCCATGCGGGCGAATGGCGGCGCGCAGGTCCGCGATTTGTACATTGGATCGAGCTGACGGGCAGGGAACAGATAAGACCGAATAAGACAAGATTGTTGATTGTAAATCGGTAGCAACTAAATTGTTTTCTTTGAATAGTTAGCCACGGCGGCACGCTCCTATCTTTTTTGTTTGTAATAGCGCCGAACCGAGACTATGCCTATTTCACACAGAGTAGATTAAATGTAGGAAAACAGAGTGGGGACTATATATCTATATCGACGCTAACGTTGTAGAAGCATGAATGTCGGCTGCGGAAAGAATCTCGCTCTCTGATCCGGGACACCTCTGGTGACCCTGCTTGATCAGGTCGAGGCCGCGCAGTTTGAGGGTTCCGGCAAAAGAGACTTTCTGGACAAGCCTGGAAAAGAGTAATGGCGCTATTAAAAAAGCGACCGATTATCGGGCTTGAGCACAATGCAACGCCGGAATGGCACTTGCCCGAGGGCTCCACAGCGAACGGCAAGGTCGATTTCGAGGGATCAGCGCGAATCGATGGTCACTTCGATGGCGAGATTACCGCTAGTGGCAGCGTCATAGTCGGCGAGACCGCCCTGATAACTGGTGACATAAGGGCAGTATCAATCATTGTAGCGGGAACAGTCAGGGGCGACATAACTGGCAGCGAACGCATCGAGATTTGCCCATCTGCCAGGGTGTTGGGCAATTTGACCGCGCCCCAAGTGGCCGGGACGGTCCGGTATTGGCTGGCGGGAACAGTCAGGGGCGACATACCTGGCAGCGAACGCATCGAGATTTACCCATCTGCCAAAGTGTTGCGCAATTTGACCGCGCCCCAGGTGCCAGGACAAGGGGCGCAGGACCCTCAATTCGTTTTCTCTCCCAAACGAGCGCGTATGTGGCGGATCGCCATGCCCGGCGTCGCGTTTGCGGCGATAGGCGCGGCCCTCTTAGTCGCCTATCTGCACCACCGGCGCGGCAATATAGCAGACGAATCCGCCAGAGGAGTCGCCACGCTTCGCGCGAAACCGGAACCTGCCCATGCCGCTCAGGAACTGTCGCCTCTTAGCGGAGCTCATCTTCCGCACCGCGAAACTAGCCGAGCCGGCGTACGGGCTATCGCACCCGAATCCACAGCGTCTGCGTCGAGCGCATCAAGTGAGGCCCTCTCGACCTTTGCTGTTGAGGGGCCGACGGAGGACGTATTCGCCGCTCTAAGTGGAGCCACGCACGGCCCTACTAGCGCGACGACTAGTGCATCATCTGTTGCTCTACCCAACGCGCCGGCTTCGTCTTCGGACCTCATCAAGATCCCGCCTGGTATTCCCGCTTCAGGCGCACCCTACTATACCGTCCAGGGTGCGCGAAAGGACAAGAGCGTCGCACCTGGTAGCGCGCGCCCAGTCTTTCCTTCATCGCGCGTAGAGGCGATTGCCTCGGCCGCTGGCCGTTGGACCCACGCGTCCCCGCTGCCAGTCAAACCCAAGGTGCCGCGAATAGCTCGGATCGCATCCGTTGCGCTCGGCGCAGTTGAGGCGACCCTCGGCATCGTGGATGCACCGCCGGCCATACAGGTAATGCCCAACACCCTTCGCCCGAATGATATTTCAGACAACAGCAGGGAAGCTGCGACGCACTTTAGCTCCTTGGATATCGACAGCAACTTACACGGGACGGAAGGCACCATCCGCGCGGGCACAAGAATTACGATTTCAAACTGGCAGCAATATAAGGCTTTCATGCCCGACGGCATGATCGCCCTATTCTCGGGCAAGTATGGCCTCAAGATGCCGAACGACATCGAGATGAATGTCGGCCCGCCGATCCACATCGTGGCACCGGCGAGTTTCAGGCAGGCAAGTGAGAAATACAGCGGAGAGGCTCGGGTAGTTCATCTGCCCAATGGACGCAACGACATCGCGAACTACGTCGCGGGTGAGCCATTTCCCGTTCCTCAAGGACCGGACAAGGGCTACGAAATTCTCGCCGACCTGTGGTACACATACAGCCCTCATCTGGCAGCGGGAATGCCCGGCGCAGGACTTTGGAACCTGACAATGTTGGACAGGTTTGGCAACGCGACCAAGGCCACATGGGCTTTTGTTTACCGACAGCTCGCCTTCAATACCGACCCGGGAGTGCCGCGGACAGACCCGCATTTTCCGGGTGCCTTCTACACACAGTGGCTAATGACTGAGGAACCCGAGCAGGCCAAGTATACGACCGATCTCGATATCCTCCCGCAGAACGCTCAGCAGCACGAGTTAAACTATATATTTCTTCCGGCGCTCAGGCATCCGATCAGCTTTTCGGTAAGCTCCCGCTGCGCACCTTTGCTGGGCACCGATTGGACCCACGACGATCAGAAGCCCGGGTTCAACGGCGGCCTGGCGAATTTTGATGCCGATTACTTACGAACCATGAAAATGCTGGCCCTCGTCAACCTTAGCGGGGCGGTGTCCGACTTCCCGCGCCAGTACGATATGCCGCTAGGGTTCGCGCGGCCTTCCTGGGGAAGCTGGAGCCTTAGAGATGTCTGGGTAATTAATATACACCGTATTCCGTCTGAGGTTGCTGGCTATTGTTACGCCAAGCGAATTGAATATATTGACAAGGAGACCGCCCGAAGCTTGTGGGAGGACCTATACGACTCTAACCGCAACCTCTGGAAAGTCACTTTGAGCGCCTACTATCCGCGACAAGTTCCAGGAACCGATGGTGAAACAATTTACGGACGATTTGCCGCTGCTACCTGGGACCTGCAAAATCAGCACGCAACATTGGGAAACAGCACAGACCCGACTGGCCGCCTGATAATGTTTAACGCTGAGGTCCCCCGCGAATTTGACGACGTGAACCAGTACTCGACACCAGCCGGGTTGATGCAAATCATGCGTTGAGAGGCCGGATCGCGAATATCCTTCATGAGAGCGCGCGGTAATTTCGATCGGCGTGTTCAATCGCAAGTTCGGGGCGACGCTCTCGATGCCGGGAATTTTAGTTAACATTCATGCGTTCGTGATTTCGGCGCTGACGTTGTTTGTCTCGGCTAGTGGTTGACAATGCTTTTCGTCACGGACGCGGAGCAGGAGGCACGACCATGGGCTGGAAAGCGACCGATCTCTTCTCCGAAGCCGAAATGATCCTGGCATTCGGCATGCCGGCCGGTTACGCCGCTATCGGGACCCGGAATATCTTCTTTCGGGGCTTCACTGAGGGCGTAGGCGGCAACGGCACGCTGTGGTGGGTCTGGTGGGATCCCAGCAGCGGCACTTGGCGTGCCGGCGGCGAATTGACTGGCGGCGTGGGCGCGCCGTCCGTCTATCAGTTCACCAGGCTGGCCGGCTACTACTTCCCCGAGCACCAGACCATCCACATCGACTACATGGCGGGCGACCTTAGCGGCAACATCATCGAGATCTATCGCGATGCCGACGGCTGGCACACGAACAACCTCTCGACCAGCGCGCATGAAACGGTTCAGGCGGTCGATGGACCCTCAGGGTTCGTGCTGGACGGGCTGCAGCAGGTCTTTTTTCGCGGCACCGACCAGCACGTCCAGGAGCTGTGGTGGGACGTCCAGGGCTGGCACGCCCGAGATCTCACGAGCATCGCCGGCGGCCCTTTGTGTGTCAGCGCTCCGGCCTCCTACGGCTTTGCGGGGCAATCGACGCAACACGTCGTCTACGTCGCACCGGGCGCCGGGGCCCTGTCCGGACCGGTTCATGAGCTTTGGCGGGACAGCGGAGGGAATTGGCATGACGGGGGTAACCTCACCACCATCACCGGCGCGCCGCTCCCCGCCGTCGGCACCCCCGCCGGCTACGCTTTCGAGGCGGAATTCACGCAGCACGTCTACTACCGCGGAACAGACGGGAATATCCACGAGCTCCGCTGGGCCACGGCGACCAATGGGTGGCATTATTGGGGCAAGCCGACGCAGCTGACGGGCGCGCCGCTCGCGTCGGGAGACCCCGCGGGTTACGTCTTCGACGCGCAGAACAGCGAGCATGTGGTCTATCTCGGTGTCGATGGCCATATCCACGAGCTGTGGCGGATATCCGGCGGTGCCTGGAATCACAACGACCTGATCGCGCGGACCGGCGCGCCGCCCGCCGCCAGCGATCCGGTCGGCTATGTATTCGACTATTTCGCCGGCACGCAGCACGTCGCCTACACGTCGACGGACCGTCACGTCGTCGAGCTGTCGTGGGAGCCGATCGCGTCCAATCCGCAGTTCGTCGAGGACGTCGACGGCGACGGAATCGCCGACATTGTGGCCTTCGGCGTGGAGGGCGTCTGGACCGCGCTCGGCAAGGGCGACGGTACCTTCGATTGGCCGCGGCTCGCGACGGCGGATTTCGGCTACGACGCCGGCGGCTGGCGGGTGGAAAAGCACGTCCGCCTGGTCGGCGACATAACCGGCGACGCCCGCAAAGACGTCGTCGGTTTCGGCGACGCGGGCGTCTACGTCGCGCTCGCAACGGGCGGCGGCGCCTTCGGCCCCACGCAGTTCGCAGTCGCCGATCTCGGCTACGATTCCGGATGGCGCATCGACAGGCATCCGCGCGCCCTCGCGGACCTCCGGAACAAAGGCCGCAAGGATATCGTCGGCTTCGGCAACGCCGGCATCTACGTCGCGCTCAGCAACGGCGACGGCACGTTCGCCTACACGCCTGTCCCGGTCCTCCCTTATTTCTGCTATGACCAGGGATGGCGCATGGATCGCCACGTGCGTTACGTCGTCGATCTCCGCGGCAAAGGCATCGCGGACATCATCGGCTTCTTCGACGATGGCGTCTGGGTCGCGCTCGGCGACGGCAATGGCGGGTTCGGCACGCCGCAGCTCGTCGTCCAGGATTTCGGCTATAGCGCAGGCGGCTGGCGCGTCGACAAGCATCCGCGATTCCTGGCGGACCTCTCGGGGACGGGCGTGCTCGACATCGTCGGCTTCGGCAACGCCGGCGTCTACGTCGCGCTTGGCTGGGGAGACGGCACCTTCCAGCAGACGAAGCTCGCGATCGCCGATCTCGGCTATGATTCCGGTTGGCGCGTCGACAAGCACCCTCGCCTTATCGCGGACGTGACGGGGGACCGAAAGGCCGACATCGTCGGGTTCGGCAACGCCGGGGTTTTTGTGGCGGTGAGCCAAGGGGCCGGAATGTTCAACTATTCGCCGTCTCCGGTGCTTCAGGATTTCAGCTACGATGCGGGAGGTTGGCGGGTCGATCGGAATCCCCGCTTCCTCGCCCGCGTCGCAGCGAGCCAGCGAGCGGACATCGTCGGCTTCGGCAACGTCGGCGTCCGCACCGCGCTCAGCACGGCGAACGGCGGCTTTGGGCAGGCCCAGCTCGCGGCGCCCGATTTCGGCTATTGGGCGCGGTCCTGGTAGGGTTCATGTCCTTCGTACTGAAGTCGCAAAACCGCCGGCTGAGTGCGAAGAGGAAGGTCTGATGCTGGGCGCCGAGCGGGCGCGACGAACCAACGAGCCGATTACACGCACGGCACCCCACGCCCCGCTCGATCTCGCGCAGCAGCAATTCCTCCCAGCCGTCGGCGCTGTGGACGTTGCCGGGCCGTAGTTTGGCCGCCACGCAGTCGCCGTCGCGATTGAACAGCAGCAGCGGATGATAGCAGGTCGACTCGAAGTGGCCGTTGTAGGCACTCTGCTCCTGCCGACCATGGACCCGGACTTCGGTGCTGTCCATATCAAGCACTACCCGCCGCGGTGAAGCGATGGCCTCACATGCAAGAGGTCCCAGGTTCAAGTCCTGGTGCGTCCACCAAAATCAATCCCGAAGATCTCGTTCAATTGAGCCGGCGCGCACTGAGCGTCGTCAGAAGATAAACATCAGCGTGCCTCAAATGACAGCAGGCCGCTCCCATTTCGGGAAACGGCCCACTGTGTTTTGGCGATCGTTTCGGGTTTGGCCGCTACTCGCCGTGGCCTTGCAGCATAAACGTCATCGAATCGTGGTCTGTGTTGTTGGACACTTCGAGATGGCTGCGGTGAAGGCCCACGCCATCGGGCGAGAATGTCACCGAGAAGAAGCAGCTTCCTCCAAAAGGCGGCAGGACAGTGTTGCTGCACTTGTCGACCTGAATCGCGAAGTTGTGCTCGAATTGAGGGATGACCAGCGTACCGAGGGCTATCGGCGTCGCGTGCTTGCCGTGCGTGGGGTTAGTAAGTGTGATCGACAGCGGATGGCTGACATGCCCATTGTTGACGCGGCCGAAATATAGCGTCCAGGAAGTCACCTCTAGGTTTCCAGGCACCACACCGGGAATCGGCGTTGGGGTCGCTTTGGGCGCAGGAGTTGGTGTCGGGGTCGCGACGGGTGTGGGGGTTCCGCCGGGTGTCGGAGTGGAACCCGGAGTTGGAGTCGCAGTTGGAGTCGGTGTCGGGGGCGGACTCACCACCGTCGTCAGATCGCTTACCAGTATCATGTTCGCCTGCGAGGGAAGCTGAAATACGAAGTTCAGCAGGCTGAGCTGACCGTTACCGAGCTCGCTCAGATCGCTGGCGAGTGGCGTGACAGTCTGGCTGGCGACCTGGACCGCCTTGCCGCTAAGCACAACCGGCGTCTTCAGCACGCCTTGAGCCACCGTGTAGAGATAATAGCCAACGTTGGTTCCATCGGTGGCGCGAAACACGATCTGCCCGTCCTTGTTCATGCTCAAGCTGAAGTCCGGTAGCAGGGACCCTAGCCCGGTTAGTGAATCGACCGTGGAGACCACCCTGGTTACCACGCCGGTATCGATATCGACGGTGAAGATTCCCCCGTACGTCGGTGACGACACCGCGTTGGTCGCGACGAACGCAAGCGTTCGTCCTGCAAGCGCAAGCGAGGGCGTGACGAAGTTGATGAAGCCGGTTGGATTCGGATCGTCCAACAGGTTCTCGTCGAGCGAGGTCAGTATTTCGCTCACGGCCGGCGATCCGTCGGTTAAGGCTCCAAGCGCGGTCGCCGGGAACGCATAAAGGCCCTGGAAGCCATTGGCCAGTCCGACGAACGCCGTAGTACCATTCGAAATCACCGGATCAAGAAAGTTTCCAATCTGCGCGCCGGTGCCCGGATGTACCAGCGTGGTAGTATCGACGATTCGCGTAAGCGCAGAACCGTCAGTTCCGGCGACGTAGATCCCATCGGTCGTTCCAATCAGACCGAGAATCGAATTGAAGGCGTGAAACGCCACTTCGCCCAGAGTATCGTCCAGGTCGTACGAATATTCGGTGCCGAGCAGATCGCCTGCGAACCCGAAAAACAGGGTCTCCAGCAGATCGCTTGGATCCGGGGTATGCAGGTTGGCAACTGCTGAAAACGGACCGCCGCTGAGCCCCTGAGTCCAGAGGCCCCCGCAGTCGAGTAGTAAGTTGGCGATGCACGCGTGGCCGGCGGCAGGGAACAAAATGACACCATTTTTGGCCAGCGCAGGCGCTTGCCCGACTGTCGAGAGGCTATTCGCGGATAGCCCCGGCAGCAAGGAATTGGTCGTCACAAGCCGCTTAAAGCTGGCGCCGTTAAAGGAATACAGTTCGGGCTTTGCCGAATTGAGGTTACGAAAGATTACATTGTTGCCGTCGACAGCAGGACGGCTATTAATGACATCGGGACTAAAAAGTCCGCCCGCGATGGTGTTGGGCGTGCTACCGTCAACGACCTTGTTGAAAACCTGAGCGTTCGCGCTGCCAGCGAGAAGGACACTCGCAATCACTGCACCGAGCGCAAAGAGGCCGCACACAATATTTTTTCCTAGTCTGCTCACTAGATTCTCCTTGGTGCGCAGTTTTCTTCTTCCCGGGCGATGTTTCTGTTCCCGGGTGCGCAGCGAGAAGGCTATCGCATAAAGCATGCCGCATACCGGCGATTTAATTGCTTCTAAAATAAATAAGACATATCTGCACAAGCGTAAGCCTAAGAATGCGAGCAACACCGAAATGGTGCATTTATGCAACCATTTATCGCCACACACTCAATCGAACGATGCATCTCAGGAATCGAAGCAAGCCACGGTGAGTGCAGGGAAATGCCATCCGTGGCCTAGACCTGTTGAGCTTTTGCGCTGCGCACACAGAGCGCCCGCACGCCCGTTTACATATTGCGAACGGCCGACAGGAAAGCTCAGATTAGTACGAAATCATCATCTGCGAGGTGCTGGTAAGGTTTACCGGCTTCAACGTGATGAACGGAATCGTGAAATTGAAGGTATACTGCACTTGGACCAGAACCATGCTGCCCGGCTTGTTGTCAGGGCTCCAGGTAGTAGTCACGTTAAGGTTTTGAGAGTTCAGGCCGTAGGCCGCAGTAGTTACGAGTTTGGTAATGTCTGTGGCGTGCGCGGGCGAAGGGTTGCTAGCGCCATGAACCGCGGCGAAGCGGCTACCTTCCCGAGCGGCATAGGATACGAAGTTGTATGCATAGATCGCTAGCGAAAAGTTAATGACCGCGAAAATGGTTGACAAGATCACTACTGCGATGAAGGCGAACTCGACGTAGGTCTGTCCTTTCAGATAGCGTCTCATGTCGTTCTTCGCCTGCACCTTCGGCGGGTGCTCTATTGCTCGCGCATGATCGCCTTGCCCGACAAGGCGATCGACCGTGGAATTCCCGGCCAATCGGTGAGGGTGTAGAAAGTCGCCGAGGTATCCACTTCGACATAGACACGTTCGTCCGCACACGCATTCGCGGTCCCGCACGAGACGGCGGAGCCATCTGAGCATTCGCAGTATTCTAAAGCAGTAGCGGTCATCCCCGCGATGTCCCCCCCGTCGGTGAGAGCGGCCTGCTGCATTCCCTGCAGGTTCGCGGCGTTCGCCGGACTGTTGATACCGTACTGCACGCCGGCTCGCGCAGCATTGTTAAGCTCGATAGTCGTGTAGTAGATCCGCAAAAACTCGCCGACGATCATCAGGAGGACGACGAGGACCGGAGCGATCAACGCCACTTCGACCGCGGCCTGCCCACGGCTTAGCCTCACGTTGATGCAGCAGCCACACTTGTTATTTTTCATCTACCTGCCCCCCTCTATTCGGCGAGTGTTGCCGCCTTCAGCGGCGAACCGTCGGCTAGCGAGGAGTAGTCGTTGTTCACCGAGCCTGCCGCCACCAGATTGATATTGATGGTGTCCGCTACAAGGGCGGTATAGGCCGCGACGCTCGCGTTTATGGTGTAGTTGAGTTTCGTAGTCGGAAAGTAGAACGCGCCTTCGTATCTGGCCAGCGAGGCACCAACGATCGTATTGGGGTTGGCGGCGGCGGTGGCGGCGGAGATGTTGCGGTCCTGGAAAAAGAGGATTCCCTCAAGCGCGCCCGAGGTTGGCGCCACCAAGGAATTGACTGTGGCCGCGAGAATATTCACTCCGGCGTATGGATAGGTGGAATCGCCGCTTAGATAGAACGTGACGCCGGTTCCCGTCATGACAGAGAGACCCAGCACGTTGAGTCCTCCGCCCCTAAGTATGTAAGTTCCAGGCTGCAGATGCAGAATTGCGGCGCCGGTAATAGTAATGCCGCCGCAGTACACGCCGGGGGACAGAGTCCCGATTCCGATCGGGCCCACCGAGTAGTTGGTATGATCGCAATTGCTCCCGACGGTGGGCGCCCGCAGGCTTGCAAGCGGATCCTTGACCGGTGCAATCCCCGTCACCGGCTTCGGCGAGACGAACGGCAAAAGGTCAAAGTCGTAGCCGCCGACAATTCCGATCGACGACGCATGCCAGAGCGCGACACCGAAGATTCCGAACGCCGTGCTCGCGTTGGAATCATCGACGATCGCGCAGGTCTGCAAAAGTGCGGCGCCGAAAAGAGAGAGCGAGTTGGTCGCGGTCGGATTCAGCGCCATGATGCAGTAGGGCGCGTTGCCTTCGATAGCCACGGCGCGGGCCGCGAGGTTGATACTGGAGATGCCGACGAATTTGAGCAGCGTCGTCGACTTGACTCTCGAAACGATTACCTCGACCGCGTTCAAGTCGCCGCTGTGAGGCCCGCTGAGCGGGGGGTTGTTGACCGTGACCGTTATCCCTCCGACGCCGTCGGTATAGCTATTCAGCGCGGCGTCGTTTTTTGCGGCGGAAACCGCCTGATCCGCGTTGCCCGCGTTGACCTCTTGCTCTCCCGCCATCGCCGCGCTGTCGGCCGCGTTTTGCATCTTGCGCCGGTCGTTCTCGAAGAGTCCGAAGTCGCTAGCGACTGACACACAGGCAAGGAGCACCGTGAGGATCATCGTGACGAGTACGACTGTTTGCCCGGATTGCGCGGTCTGAACGCCTTGGCGGAGGCACTGAGGGAATCTAGATGGCGGTGGCCCAGCCCGATTCATAACGAGCGAAGAAAGCATCATTGATGCCAACGCTTATAGCGACTTAACTTGACCTATTATCATCAATAATGCTCATATAAGATTTTAGGCGCATCATAAAGCTGCATCACATCAATCGCGAGTCGACGGCATTCTTCGCGCAAAGGGAAGGTCATGGGCTCCAAACGAATGGGATACCGCAAGGGGTAAGGCCAGGGGCGACGCTCTCGATCCCGGGAATTTTAGTCCGCAATGGTGTCAGCCGGATTCCGGAACCCGCGATGACCCAGGAAGAGCTCCAAGGATCACAGCGGAACGCCGACACGCTGAAAGCCGCGAGCAAGCGGATCGGCGCACCGGCCGTTTAGTTGAGGAGCGCCCGGGTCATCTCGATGTGGCGGGGCATTCCGATCTGCGTATAGGTTTCCAGCGCCTCTCCGAGCAGGGCTTGCGCCTTCTCGCGATCACCTGGGGAGGCGCGATCAATTAGCATCATTGCGCGGAAGCGGCGTATCTCCGCCTGTTCGAGGAGATGGGGATAAGACTCAGCCTGCTGCATCGCGATCTGAAAGTGCTCTTCGGCAGCTTCCCAATGACGCGCCGCTGCCGCGGCGACACCCGCGATCGTCTGCGTGAAGCGCAAGACCGGCCAAAGAACTACCGCTCCAGTGCCGATCAACTCACGAGCCAGGGGGTAAAACGGCGCAGCTTCCGATTGCTCGCCGAGCGCGACAAGGCCCTCGATCACCAGCGCGAGCATCCACCATGAACCTCTAATGTTCTGATGGCCGATAACAGGTAGTAAGGCCAGGTTTCCTTCAAGGATTCCAAATGCCCCGGCGCGATCGCCAGCATAAGCCATCTGGCGAAAAAGCGTTCCAACCCCCAGTCCTCGGGTAGAGCTCTCTACTCTCTCAACTTCTAGCTGGCATGAAGCTTGGGCATGCAACAGAGCCGTCGCCCAGTTTCCGCGGAAGAAATCCACCAGACTTAGTTGTACCTCGGAGAGCGTTTCCCAATAGGCAAACCACGACAATTGGTCGGATTTCGGCACCTGCTCGAGGCCAATTTTGAGTTTGGCGAGGTCGGGCGCTTTAGCAAATTCAGCCCACGCGCGCACGCTCACGCAGAGTGCAACCTCGTAAGATTGCCCGATCTTCCTTGCCAGCGGTTCAAGCTCGTCCGCGATTCTCAGCGCCTCTTCCATGCTTCCAAGACACACCAGTATCTGCTGCAGAATTCGGAGATCTATTGCGCGCTGCCAAGGAGAGACTTCTGATGCGCCGAGTTGTTCGACTCGAAGTGCATCTGCGGCGGCCTCTTTCAACCGAAAGTACAGGAAATTTATTGCCGACCGAACACTAAGCAATCTGGCCCCAAGCTTTGGATCGGAGAGCTGGGATGCAATGTTCAACCCTTCCTGCAGCGCCTCGTCGGCCGGCCCATAGGCTCCGGTGCCTGCGAGCGCCTGCGCGAGGCCGGCGAGAAGACGTACACGGCCGGCACTAATATCCGCCTGCAAGCAAGCCATCCCGCGATGAGCTGTTTCGATCGCTTCCTTGAAGCGGCCAACCGAGATAAGAGCACCAGTCAACTTGGCAAAGCTTCCCCCGACCATCTCCCGGTCGCCTAGATTGACGTAAATTTCGACTACTTCACGGAGATGAGCAAGTGCCACGTCCCAATGATCAAGGCCTCGCTCCGCCACCGCAAGGCTCGCCAGCAAGTCAGCCCTTTGCCTTGGGTCAAGTGCATCTTGATGCGACAGGGCAGATTGGAAATTCCGTCGCGCTGCTCCAAATGCTGCTGCCCCAAGTGCGCTCTTACCGGCCAATATCAACCAGCGGGCCAGTTTTTGACGGTCAACGAACGATCCTGCGTTTAGAAGATGATCGATGATCTCGCCGGAGCGCTCTTTAGCGGCATCAGGATTGAGCCGCTCGATCGCTTCGGCGACCCTGGCGTGCAGACGCTGTCGGCGCGGGGCCGCGATGCCGGCGAGCAGCGTCTGACGCACAAGCTCATGTCTAAAGGTAAACGGCCGCTCCGGCCCCTCGGCGCTCGGGACGATTATGCCCATCGGCTGCGCTTTCTCGATGACATTAAAAAGCTCGTCCATACTGATCTGGCTTACCGCAGCCAAAAGTTGAAAGCTGAAACTGCTCCCGATAACCGCTGCGGCCGCAAGTGCGCGCTTTTCATTCTCGTCCAGCCGCTCCAGACGGCGGCTGATAATCAACCGCACGTTTTCCGGAACGTCGTCCTCTTCGATCTTAAGCTCAGTACGGAATTGACCGGCCGTGTCGAAAAGTCTTCCGCCTTCAGCCAGATGCCGGTACACCTCCTCGACGAAGAATGGATATCCCTGACTTTCTTCAAAGATAGCGTTCACCAGGGTTTCCGGAGCTTCGCGTTGACTTAGCCCACGGAGCATCTGAGCGACGGCGACTTTGGATAGACCGCTCAGCTTTTGCGGACGAACACCTATCCGAATGAGCTCTTCCAGAGTTCGGACCAATGCCGGATTGGTATCCGAATACCCGCTGCGGTAGGTCCCAATAATCACCGCCGGGAGCTGGGCAATGCGATTGGCCAGATACGTCACAAGCGCCAGCGTCGATTCGTCGGCCCAATGAAGATCTTCAAGCACGAGTAACTGCGGACGTAATCGAGCCGCACGGGCCAGCGCCTCTGAAACGCTCTGCAAAAGATAGCCGCGCTGCTGCGCAGGCGGCAGTTCCAGCGGTTTCGGAAGATCGGGAAAGACTCGCCGAAGACTTGGAGCGATCTGGGCCAGTTCAGCCAAAGTGTCCCCCATACGTCGACGGTAATCATCCAGGCTCGCCGCCTGCGCAATGTTGTTTTCGATGATCTCGACGATCGGGAGGTAGGGAAAAGGCTCGTCTCTTTCGTAGCAGTGCCCGACGGAGCATCGGAAGCCCTGGCGCGACGCGTACTCTCCCATCTCCATCGCCAGGCGCGTCTTACCCACGCCCGGACCATCCCAGAGCATGACGATCGATCCGTGGCCGTCGCGCGCACGATCGATGACCGCGCGAATCGTGCTACCTTCAGTTTCTCGCCCAACGAATGCGGTTCGTTCGGCGAGCGAGAACGGCGAAATATCAAGCACCACCGGCGCAGCCTGCCGGTGATCGGCACGCGCTGGAGCGGGCTCGCCACTTGAGCTTGGCTGCTGCTCTGTTGGCTCGATCGTTGTGTCTGAATACGTGGCCGCGAATTCCCACGCGATCAGAAAATTGGGGTCCGGCTGATAGGAGCAGAAGTTGCCCGTCCTGATGTATCGCGAGAAGATTTCCCCGAGCGCGGCATCGCTCTGTCCGATCCTTTCCATCACCGCCTTGATGGTCTTGGTGATGCTCTGCCGGGCTCGTTCCGAAGCTGACGCCGCCCGCCGATTACGTCCACCCAGTCCCACGGCGCGCGAGAGTTCCCGCGTCAGTGCCTCGATCTCCTCTTCCGCCTGCTCGGCGCGGTCGACCCTTCCCAGCTCCTTGGCTTCCTCCAACTCTTCGCGCAATTCGGAAAGCCGCCGTCTGTAAGCGACTTTGGCTTGCTCGTCGAGCATCTCGCCCGCGTCGCCCAGGCTAGTGACATGGATCCCTGCCTTTTCGAGATCTTCAGTTCCTCGAGGCAAGCCCTGCGCCGATTTACCGATTTCGTCGTCCTCGCGCTGGCTGGCGATTCCGCCCACCAGATCGAGCACGTGGAATTCGACGCCGGGATGACGCAGCAAATGGGCGAGATACCCGAGGCCCTTGGTGTCCTTTAGACGAAAAGCTTTGCCGCCATAACCGACAGTCCAAAATTCACCTTCTTTCCGGAAGACCCCCGTTTGCGCAGAACGGACGCCTGGCGCAGGGCCGCCCTTACCAGCCGAACTGGATCGATCGCTCCACGTCTCACTCTGCATCTGAATTTCTCCAGGCCGTGCGCAAACTTCTGGAGAACCCGCGTCTCCCTAAACCCTACGCCGACTATGGCATACCCGCTCGATTGTGCAGCCACTTCTCACATTGTGGGATAAGTATTTCAAGGCTGTCCAATGAAAAGCTTGAGCGCTGCAAGGCGCCTCTGTCGCCGAATCTTCGATACTGGCGGCGGAGGGGAAGTGCTCCGGGTATCGGGTGGCATCGGAATTTCTTTAGGCCGGCAGGAAAATTAGACGAGAGAACCTTGGTCCCTCTTAATCTTATACCGGCGACGATCGGGTCCCATCTTGGTGCCGTCGTTTTTCACGCCTTATGAACTGCCGCAAGTAGCGAATCGCTGGCCGCGGCTAGGTCGGCGAATAGCTCTGTGCAAGCGGAGCAGGCCGTGGACAGAAATAAACCGTTGAGTGCGAGATTGCCCGAGGCTGGCCGCTCGGGTCGGTTCCCACGTCGCAGCTTCCTGAAAATGACGGCTGGCGTTGTCGCCGGCGGAATCTTTGGAGGAAGCCCGTCCGCGCTCGCTGCGAAGCTGATACAGCTGCCGTTTGAGAACGGCCGTCGGGATCTAGTCCGCTTTCCTCAAAAGAGCGAAATGATCTTGCTGCGGGAGCGCCCGCCGCTGCTCGAGACTCCGTTCGAAGTTTTCGACAAAGGAGTGTTTACGCCCAACGACCAATTTTTCGTGCGGTGGCATCTGCCGGTAATTCCGACCTCGATCGATGTGGATACATTCCGCCTGCGAGTGGATGGGCACGTGCGTACTCCCGCTGAATTCACGATCAACGAAATTTTGCATCAACCGGAGATCGAGCTTGCCGCGGTGAACCAATGTTCAGGCAACAGTCGCGGCTTCTTGTCGCCGCGCGTACCGGGCGGCGAGTGGGGCATGGTGCGATGGGCAATGCTTTGTGGACCGGGGTTACCTTGAAGTCAATCCTCGATCGCGCGGGCGTGTTGCCTGGCGCGGTGCAGGTGCGCTTCAGCGGTCTTGATACGGGGGAAGTGCCTGAAACCCCAATCTTCAAGAAATCGCTCACCATCGACCATGCGATGGATGGGGAGGTGATGGTGGCCTACGGGATGAATGGCGCGCAGTTCCCGGTGATCAACGGCTTTCCGCTGAGGCTCATCGTGCCGGGCTGGTATTCGACGTACTGGGTCAAGATGCTCAGTCATATCGAGGTGCTCGATAAGCCCGACGACAACTTCTGGATGCGCACCGCTTATCTGATTCCGGATACGCCGGGCGGCACCATGGCGCCGGACGCCAAAGACGTCAAGATGGTTCCGATCAATCGAATGGTGCCGCGTTCATTCATCACCAATCTGCGCGACAACGCGACGGTGCGCCGCGGCGTGCCGGTCGAAGTGCGCGGCATCGCCTTTGGCGGCGACACCGGGGTCAAGAGCGTCGCCTTCTCCAGTGATGGAGGTACAACCTGGCAGAACGCGACCCTGGGCAAGGATTACGGACGCTACAGCTTTCGCCGTTGGCAGACCAGCTTCGTGCCCACAAAGCCCGGCACTCACAAGCTAATGGCGAACGCGACCAATAGTAATAGCCTGTCGCAGCCCGCGACTTCCAGCTGGAACCCAGGTGGTTATATGCGCAACGTGATCGAACAGGTCACGGTTCACACCGCATAGAGGAACGGCCAATGTCACAAACCCGAAAGGGCATGGTCCTGATCATCTTCGTGATTGGACTGATTGCGCCGTTCACAGATGCCATTGCACTCGGGCAAAGTGCCGGGACGCCAATCCGACATCGCACGCTCGATCTAACCTCTCAAAAGATCACGCTGCCCTTTGGCAACAAGACCTTCGCAGGAAACGGCGAAGAGGTGACAATTGTCAATGAGCACTGCCTCCTTTGTCATTCGAAAGGCATGATTGATACCCAGCCGCCGTTGACGCTCGAAAGCTGGAAGAAGGAGGTCGACAAGATGCGCACGGCGTACGGCTGTCCGCTGCGTGCTGACCAGACCTCCGACGTCGCGAGATTCATCTTGCATGCGGAAAACGCATCTGCACCGGGCGGCGATTAGCGCCCCCTTAGTGGCGGGCCATACCGCGGAACAGGTGTTACGCAGTAACTGATTTGAAGCGTCGCGCGACTGATGCGACGTGGCGGCCTTGAAAGCGCGCAATCGCGAGCTCATTATCGCTAACCGTCCGGCTCTGGCCGTCCGAACCTGCGAGCGTCGTCGCGCCATAAGGAGTCCCGCCTGTTATCTCTTCCATGTTCATGAGTCTCGGCTCGGAGTAGGGCGTGCCAACTACGATCATTCCGAGGTGAAACAGGGTCAGATGAAAGCTCGTGATCGTGGTTTCGTGGCCTCCATGCTGGGTGCCAACGCTGGCGAACACACTGCCGATCTTGTTGATCAGAGTGCCGCGCACCCAATGCCCACCGCATTGATCGAGAAAATTGCGCATCTGGGAGCACATGTTGCCGAAGCGTGTGGGCGTGCCGAAGATGATCGCGTCCGCATCGGGAAGCTGCTCCACTCGCGCCACCGGAATATGCGCGAATGCCGCGCGCGCTTTCTTTGCGCCGCTCTGCTCGAGGATGTCGTCGGGAACAAGCTCGGGAACCTGGAAAATGCCTGTCTCCACATCCGTCACTTCTTTCGCACCCTGGGCTACCGCTTCGGCCAATCGATAGACGTGCCCGTACATGCTGTAGAAAATGATTTGTACCTTTGTCTTCATGCTGAGCCTTTTTTCGCTGCGACGGGCGCCGCGCTATTCGTTGAATAGTCCGTGAGGAATAGTCCGTGAGAAATCGTGCAGCTGCCGTTAGACACGGAATCGCTGTACTCCGCGTTTGCAACTGCTTCTGATTGCGTCTAGCCGGTAGTAATTCGAATCGCCGCGGGAGAACAGGCGGCCTTGCAGCATCGTCGGGGGAGGAACCGATGCCCGGCACGAAGTGTGTCGGACTGAAGGCCGCCTGTTCAACTTCGGCGAATAAATTTCGGCATTACCATTCAACAGTTCTGCAACGAGCATACGCGATGCGACCAGCCCTTGGTTGCATCGAGTTGATTGCAATTCATTGGCGTGAAGAAAGCTCCCATCTGATGTGAAAAATGACCGCACAACAGGAGTGAGGACCAAATCGGACCGGAACGCCATAGGAGAGATACGGATGAACGTGATGCGGCGGTCTGGGTATTTGGGCTGCCGGAACTATCCGAATTGAAGTGCGCGGAAAAGGTCGCCCAATTGTGAGGCGGCTTTTCACGCCATGAATGCGAGCCTTTTCGGGCAAATCTCGAGGAGACGCACAATGGCAAAGAAGGTCGCGGCAAACTTGAGGAAACTGTTGTTTCTGGCGATGGCGGTGGCGATCGCGGCTGGGCCGGAGACCGCGAGCGCGCAGAGCGCGACGAGTGCATACGCGCAACAGTGCGCCGAATGCCATGGGCCGAAGGGTAAGGGTGACGGCCCCGCCGGCCAGGTTATGGTGCCCCCGCCGGCGCCATTTTCGGCCACCCTGAAAGGTAAAACCGACAGTTGGATCGAATCCGTGATTACCCAGGGTGGTCCGGCGGTTGGACTGTCGCCAGGGATGCCACCGCATCCCAACATGAGCAGCAGCCAGGTGAAGGATCTGACTCAATATATCAAGGGACTCAACTCATAAAACGGCAGCGTTTTGACGGCCATCGTCGGGAACACGAGGGCTTGTTCCAGCGCAATACATTCGAGGCAATCCTATGATTCGGCTCAGAGTCAACGGTGTTGAGCAGTCCTTCGATGGTGATCCGCAAATGCCCCTGCTTTGGTATCTGCGCGACGAGTTGGGGTTGATGGGGACCAAATTTGGCTGCGGCGTAGGTCTTTGCGGGGCTTGCACGGTAAACCAGGGCGGCAAGGCGATTCGGTCTTGCGTGACGGCGATGAGTAGTGCCGCCGGGAGTGAAATTACAACCATCGAGGGACTCGGGCGCGGCGGCCTCCATCCAGTCCAAAAGGCGTGGATGCAGCTCAACGTTCCTCAGTGCGGTTACTGCCAGTCCGGCCAGATGATGCAGGCTGTGGCGCTGCTCAAGAATAACCACAAGCCCAACGACGCGGACATCGATAAGGCGATGGCGGGAAACATCTGTCGATGCGGCACCTATCAAAAAATTCGCGCCGCGATCAAAGCGGCGGCGCAGGAGAGCGCATGAACGCAATCGCGAATGTCAGCCGGCGCGAGTTCGTCAAAGCGGTATTCTCAACCGGCGCGTTGGTGCTCAGTGCGTCGCTTGTCCCCGAAATTCTCCGGGCGCAAACCTCCGCGCCCGGCGCGAGCCCTAAGGATGCGGTGCTGCGGCCAAACGTGTTCGTTGCTATCCAATCCGACGAGACGGTTTCGATCGTTGCGGCGCGTTCCGAAATGGGCACCGGCATCAGCACCGCGTTGCCCCTGGTCCTGGCTGATGAACTCGATGCGGACTGGACCAAGGTCAAGATCCAGCAGGCGGATGCCGACAAGCGCTACGGCGACCAGGACACTGATGGATCGCATTCGGTGCGCAGCTTTTTCGACGTGATGCGCGGTTGCGGCGCGGCCGCTCGATACATGCTGATTCAGGCCGCGGCCGCACAATGGAACGTGCCGGCCGCCGCTTGTGAGGCCGAGCTTGGCACGGTGATTCATCGCGGATCCGGGCGAAAGGCGACCTATGGACAGCTCGCCGCCGCGGCGTCGAAACTTCCGGTGCCGGAGCAGGCGAAATTGCACTTCAAGCCCAAAGGCGCGTGGCGCTACATCGGCAAGGACACTCCCAGGTACAACCTCGCCGCCCTATGTACGGGGCAGCCGGTTTTCGGGATCGATCAACGCGTGGATGGGATGGTGTACGCTTCAGTGGAGCGGCCGCCGGTCTTCGGCGGCAAGGTCAAGTGGTACGACGAAAAGGAAACATTGCGCGTCCGAGGCGTTCATCAGACCGTGGCCATCCCGCCATTCGATCCGCCGTGCGCATTCCAGGCGCTGGGTGGAGTCGCGGTGATAGCTGATAACACGTGGGCAGCGTTCCAAGGCCGTCAAAAGTTGAAGGTAGTCTGGGACAATGGTCCCAATACGACCTACGATTCGGCGAAATACCATGATGAATTGAAAGCAACTTCCCGCAAGCCCTGCAAAGTCATTCGCAATGCCGGTGACGTCGAGGCGGAGTTTGCGAAGCACGGCAAGATTGTCGAAGCTGACTACTACGTGCCGTTGCTCGCACACGCGTCGATGGAACCCCCGGTCGCGGTCGCGGACTTTCACGACGGCAAGGTGACCGTGTGGGCGCCTACCCAGGATCCGCAGACTGTGCAGAGCGCAATAGCCAGTGAACTGGATATTCCGGTGGAGAACGTGACCTGCCACGTCACCATGCTCGGCGGCGGGTTCGGAAGAAAGTCGATGGCGGATTTCTCGGTCGAGGCAGCCTACTTGTCGAAAGCGGTCGGGCGACCGGTGAAGGTCGCGTGGTCGCGTGAGGATGATATCAAGTTCGATTACTACAACTCGACCTCGGCAATGTACATGAAGGCGGCCGTGGGCAAGGACGGCAAGCCTACAGCATGGTTGCAACGATCAACCTTTCCCCCGATTCCATCGATATTCAAGGTCGGTGCCGTCTATGGAGACCCCGGACACCTGGGACAGGGCTGGACTGATATACCATTCGACATACCCAATCTCCGCGTTGAAAACGGTCCGGCAAAAGCCCACGTGCGCATCGGCTGGCTGCGCTCAGTCGCCAACATCTATCATGCGTTCGCAGTGCAGTGTTTCGCCGATGAACTCGCCCATCTTGCCGGGCGCGATCCTTTCGACTATCTGCTGGACTTGATCGGACCGCCACGAATTCTCGACCTCAATGGCGCCGATTATCCGAACTACGGCGCGTCGTACAAGAGCTACCCGATCGATACCGGCCGTCTGCGGCGAGTACTAGAGCTCGCAGCGGAAAAATCCGGATGGGCAAAACGCAAGCCAGGCGACGGAACCGGCTGGGGTATCGCCGTGCATCGCAGCTTCGTGACGTACGTGGCGACGGTTGTGCAGGTCGAAGTGAACGCGAAGGGAGAACTGCGAATTCCGCGCGTCGACATGGCGGTCGATGCCGGACTCGTGGTCGATCCGATGTTGGTGCGGACGCAGTTCGAGGGCGCCGCTGTATTTGGAACCAGTGTCGCGCGCAGCGGCGAGATAACCGCCACCAATGGTGTGATCGACCAGTCCAACTTTTTCGACTATCCGGTCGCACGGATTAATGAAGCGCCGTTTCAGACCGATGTCCATATTGTCGAGTCCAGCGCTCCGCCAGGAGGTGTCGGAGAGCCGGGCGTTCCGCCTTTCATCGCGGCGCTCTGCAATGCCATTTACACGGCAACCGGCAAACGCGTCAGAGAACTGCCGCTGTCGAGGATCGACCTCAGGAGGGAAGGCGCGGATTCCAAATCATCTCCTTCCTGACTGACTTCAAGGATCGACCGTCAACCCAACAGCTGCCAAGCGCAGAGAGTCTTTCGGTGGAGTTTGACTCAGAACGGTGGAGGCCCAACGATTTCCCAGCCGTAACGGCGGAAAAGCTCGGCGACCTCCGGGTCAACTGTCGTCGAAGCCGGCGCAGGCGCTGTAAACGCACTGACTCCTCGAACACTTTGCCCGCCTCGCCGGGTGTGTATATGAAGAACGCCCGCCCTGTTTCAGTCCCGCTGTTTTTCCAGGCGTGTGGTATGCCGCGTGGCATGAATACGCATGTACCCGGCCCGCCGGAACTGAAATGATCGCCCACTTTGAAGGTGTACTGTCCGCTCAAAACGTACATCACCTCATCGCTGTTGTGATGCAGGTGGAGCGGTGTTTCGGCGCCGGCCGGAGTTATCTCCTCGAACGCCATGACACTTTGCCCGGTCTGTTCGTTCTGTAACTTGAGTGCTGCCGTTCTGCCGGGCGCCATGTTCCATACTGGTTCCTGTCCCGGCAACGTGACGAAGCATTCAGTTTTCATCGTGGGTTCCTCCAGAGGTTCCCTTACGTCGCTGCGATTCTAAGCAGGGCTTACTCCTTTGCCGGACTCAAAGCGAACCTGGGGACCTTCAGCGCGAGAGGTCAGCCAATCCGTTCGCCCGTCGAGTCTTCGGGCCGATACCAATCCGGCGACGGGCCGGAAATCGTTCTCGATCGCGGGAACGAACTGCGGTCAAGTTCCGCGACCAACGCCGCCAGATTATCACCGCGTTATTACGTTGGAGCTTGATTTTTCGCAGATTGCTTGTAGGGTTTGGCACTAGTAAGGATGCTCGATTGGGTTGCCCGATGGAAAATCTGAACTGGACACTGTACGTGGTCAAGCGAGAGGCCGACCGATGGGTGTTCGTCCCGTCTCCATTGTTCGCCGGCTTGATGATCGGCGCATTCGGCGCGGGCAGTGCGTTTATGGTTTACCTCTCAACGATATTTCTTTGGCGGACGGGTGCAGAGCCTCCGCGAACTTCGGCGCGATTTTCCTGGTCGTCGCGGGTCTGTGCGCAAGCTGGGCGATTCTCGCCTGGCGCACCCGCAGCACTCCGCTCAGCATCGAAACCGGCGGGCGCGTCAGCTATGGCGAACGGGAACTATGCGCTGCGGGAACCGTTCGAGCCGTCCGAATCGTCGAGTCGGTCGGTGGCGAGCCGGGCGACTCCGAGGTTGTCCTGGAGGTGGCCGGCGGAAAGATGGTGTCTATACCGTCCCGGTACTTCGCCAGCTTCAAATCCCGTAAACATGCGCGCCCGTTCGCGGCGAAACTCGCGCAAGCGTTGGAGGTTCAAGTTTTAGAGTCTCCGTAACAAGTTTTGAAGTCACGCTAGAATAGTTATTGCGAGCACTCGAGGAAAAACTGCGGATCGTGAAGATAGCGGCAACACCGGGCGTGCTTATCACTTTTGATTTGCGAACGCGCGGACCGGTAGCTCTGTCAGACTGAGAAGCCGGTTGTTGTTCGTCCACGCGAGCGATCCCGCTACTTCAAAGCGTTCGAAGCGCTCGAGAAGTTCCTCGAACATCACGCGGATTTCGAGCCGTGCGAGGTTCGCGCCCAGACAGAAATGAGTGCCAAGCCCAAAGCCGACGTGATAATTCGGATCGCGTCCGACGTCGAAGCGAAAAGGATTTTCGAACGCGTCCTCGTCGCGGTTGGCTGACATTTCCCAGACCGTTACTTTTTGACCCGCGCGAATCGGACGGCCTCCAAGCTCGGTGTCGTGGGCCGCGGTGCGCCGCTTGTAGACCGACGGTGACGTCCATCGCACGATCTCTTCGATCGCCGTCTTCATGATGTCCCGATCGCTGCGCAACCGTTCGAGCTCGCCGGGGTTCTCGATCAAAGCCAGCAGTCCTCCGGCTATCGACCCGCGAGTGGTTTCGGCTCCCGCCGGAAAGAGCAGGTTGAAGAAAGCGCGCAGTTCCTGGTTGCTGAGCTGCGGCGAGCCGTCGTCCAATTGCGCGTGGACGATGACCGACAATATGTCGTTGGCCGGCTCGGCACGCTTGCGCTCGACCACCGTGTCGGCGTAGGCGCTGAGGCGTTTTAAGTATTGCGGCGACATCACGGTGCCGTCGCCCGCACCGACCGCGAGATCGACAATTTCGATTATCTCCGCCCGGTCCTCCTGCGGCACTCCGAGAACACTGCAGATTGCCTGGAGCGGAAGTTCCCGGGCCACGGCTGGAACGAAGTTGAAGGTCTCCGCCAACGGCACGTTGTCCAGGATGCGCCGGGTGCGTCTCCGTAGCTCGTCCTCCAACAGTCCGATCATCCGCGGTGTAAAGCCCTTGTTCACTAATGCGCGCAGCCGGCGATGCTTGGGGTCGTCAGTCTGATTCAACTGATAGCCCATGCCTTTGCCGTCGTAGATTTGTGTCCCGCCGAGCTCCGACGAGTAGGTTTCCGCGTCCTTGAAAACCGTCACCACGTCGTCATAACGGCTGACGACCCAGAAACCGATGCCGTTGGGGGTGTATTGAGTCGGCTCGTGCCACCACACCGGCTCGTGCCGGCGCAACCAGGTGAAGAAGTCGTGCGGAAACCCGCTCGCGAACGAACGGCTATTTGAGAGATCGACGAATTCCATGAACTTCCTCCGCAGACAGGGCCCTCACGAGCGGCCACTACAACGGAACACCTCATCTGTAGGGGCCGCTCGTGAACGGTCCAATCTCGCCTTCAGGTGTCCCCAAGGCGGCTCAGCGCTATCTCGCGCCGCATCCTGGCCTCGGGAAAATTTTAGCTATTCACGCCATCGGACTCCATCGACCAAACGCGGTACATAATAAACATTCCGGCAGGTCCGGTTTCCAGAGGACTCAAATCAACGGGATCGCGTGACCATCCGTACGCAGCTCGAGCGCCGAATATTCGCAATACGCAGTCGTGTGCGCGAAGATGCTTACGCCGATTAGCCATACCGCGACGATAGCCACAGGTGGGGTTCCGATCGCCCGGCTGTAGTCGTTCCATACATTGCGTTCTTCGCTGACCCTTTCTCGGAGCCGTTCCATCCCCGATCGCACGACCAGATGGGTCTCGCGCCCGTTCCATCGCGGAATAGGGCACCGAAAACTGCTCTCAGGCGCCATCGCGGCGCTCCACAGGTAAGTGAGGTCCTGCCCATTGTCGAATTCAACCGCGACGCTCAGATAGTTGTGACTTGCCACGGCGTCCTCGGATCGCGCGGAGGGCAGCGCGTCGATCTTCCACGACCATCGGAGCTTCACGGCTGAATCGAACTTCAGATGTATAGGACGCTGCAGGATGGCCGCGTCGTCATGCATGCGGCATCGTATGATCGGTTCAGGCGCGGCGCTCTGACCCGAATCGAATATGCCGCTGTCGCCGATCGACCATAGGTAGTGCCATCCCGCCGGCGTGGTCACGGGATTTTTCAGCCGATCAGCCTCCGCGCGCACGATAGCCGCGCCAGTCGTGCCATCCCGCGCCAGCCGATCGAGTCCGGCGCGCGGGTCGATTCGCCATCGCACGACCAGGACCGCAAGCGTTCCCGCCACGCGCTCGTAAGCCCGGGGGGTGGTCGCAAGCGTTCCGTGCCGGTCGGCCCAATCGCCCGGGAAAAGGCTGCTCAGATAGAGTTGGCCGCCCGCCCCGACGGTGAAGGTGTGCGAGTGGCCGGGGGCGCGGAAAATCTCGCCCTCCGCTCCGATTCGCATCCACAGCGAAAAATGAGAGCCGACCCAGACGTTCGGCTCGCGAACGATGCTGGCGCGTCCGGCGGAAAACACACTTATTCGATCGCCCGCGGACAACTCGATACCGCTCGGCGTCCATGGCGGACGATTGGCCGCCACCTTCACCATCCAGCATTGTGCGATCGCGTCGCGGCCGGCCGCGGCGCTAATCGGTTCGAGAGCAGCTTCGAATTCTTCGACGCTATCCATTATCAAACCGCGCACGGCCTTCTATTCGCGAGGCTTCGCTCCCAAACGAAGCATCGCGTAGCTGCCCGGCGCATCCTCGATAACCTTCAATTCGTGGTCTCCGGGTACTCGTGCCGGCACTTTTTCTCCGGCGTTTTGCTGCTCGATCCACGCCTGCCAGTCGTTCCACCACGAGCCCTGATGCTGCTCCGCACCTTCGAGCCACTGCTCGGGCGTCGACGGGAGCGCCTCGTTGGTCCAGTAGTGATACTTGTTCGCCGCCGGCGGGTTGATGATACCGGCGACGTGGCCGGAGCCGCCGAGCACGAAGCGCATCGGCCCGCCAAGGTGCTGTGCGCCTTTGTAGGTCGTCTTCCACGGCGCGATGTGATCCTCGACGGTTGAGATGAAATACGCTGGCAGCTTCACCTTGCCCAAATCGATCGGTACGCCGTCGAGCTCGATCCCGCCTGGCACTACCAGCAGATTCTTTATATACATGTTCCGCAGGTAGAAGCTGTGCATCCTGGCCGGCATCCGCGTTGAGTCCGAGTTCCAGTAGAGCAAGTCAAACGGGAACGGATCCTTGCCCATCAGGTAATTGTTGATCACGAACGACCATACCAGGTCGTTGGCGCGCAGCAGGTTGAAGGTGGAGGCCATCTCCGAGCCTTCGAGATAGCCACGCTCGTTCATCTTCTTTTCGAGATTGGCGACCTGCTCCTCGTCAACGAACACGCCCAACTCGCCCGGTTGCGAGAAGTCCAGCAGGCTGACGAAGAAGGTGGCGCAAGCGACTTGCTCCTGTCCCTTGGCCGCGAGATACGCGAGCGTGGCGCCGAGCAGCGTGCCGCCCAGGCAATAGCCAATGACGTTAACCTTGGACTCGCCGGTGGCGTGCACGACGGCCTCGAGCGCGGCGATCGATCCTTCCATCATGTAGTCGTCGAAGCCCTTGGCGGCAAGGCTGCGGCCGGGGTTCACCCAGGAGACCACGAACACCGTGTGGCCCCGGTCCACCGCCCACTTGATGAAACTGTTGTTCTCCCGCAGATCGAGAATGTAGTACTTGTTGATCCAGGGCGGGATAATCAGTAGCGGACGCCGGTAGACCTCCGGCGTCGACGGCTCATACTGCAGGAGCTGCATGAGATCGGTCTGGAACACTACTTTGCCCGGCGTGGTGGCGACGTTCTTGCCGAGCTCGAAGGCCTTCTCATCGGTCATGCTGATGCGCAGTTGACCTTCGCCCTTCTCGATGTCGCCGAGCAGGTTGTTGAGTCCCCGGAGCAGGTTCTCGCCGCCGGTCGACAAGGTTTCGCGCAGCACCTGCGGATTGGTCATCACGAAGTTCGACGGCGAAAGCGCCTCGGCGTACATCCGAGTGAAGAACGCCACCTTCTTTTGCGATTCGTCAGACAGCCCGTCGACGTCGGAGACCGCGTGCTGCATGTGCCGCGAGGCGATCAGGTAGGACTGCTTGATGAAGTCGAACAGGAAATTGTTCGCCCACGCGTCGTCCTTGAAACGCGCGTCGCCCAGATCCGGAATGGCGACCGGCGACACGTCCTGGCCGAGCATCTTCATCCAGCTCGATTGCCACAACTGCGCATAGTCGAGCCACATGTTCATCGCATGCGTGCCGAGCGCCATCGGGTCGGCGAGCATGCGCGCGTGAAGGTCCATGTAGGCCTTGGCGATGCCAAGCTCGTCGCTGGCCGCGCCCGGTTGCGGACACCGCTTCGCGAAATCGCTGAGAATCCTGGCCGCGCGCTCGGCAACCTGATGATAGACCCTCGCGAGGTCCTCGGATTTGGCGGTCTTCGGAAGGCTGTCCATCTAATGATCCTCTTTTGCTGATTATTCTCTTTTGCCGGAATGCGCGCCTGTGCGGACAGCCTCGCGATGCGCGCCACGCCGGCGGTGCGCAAATGTCATCAGGGTGCTAACAGATCAGAGGGCAGGTTGACAGCCCGCAGAACGTCAAACCGAAATGCCCGTAGAGGGGACGATGTTTCGGCCGGGGGAGCCCATTGTGCACCGGCTGGGCGCGCGCAGCCCGTGCTGTGCTTTGGCGGTCTTAGTATCGCACTAGAGCTGCTGCTACGACCATGCGCTACCCGTGTTGGAGCAGCATCGGCGGCGGGCTACACTGTCGACAACCCAACTGGGCAGCCAGATGCAATAGATCGCACTGGCTAGTGGCTGCGCGCGAGGCAATCGCAAGGACTTCAGTGTCGCAACTCTCAATATTCCCCGCCGCATCACCCCCGACGTGTTCCCACTGCACCCGTCAAACGGTTGACGAATTCAGTTGTGGCTCGGCTGAACTGCCCGGCCGATCTCCGGCGCGCTGAATCATGGCGATAGCGACCACACCGCCGCCGCACTGGCAGCCGACCGCTGGAACTCAGATTCGCCAACCCAAACCGAGCCGGCTGATCGAGTACTTCGTGGGCCTGGAAATCATCTGCCAGTTGGCCTTGCTCTCGTCCACGCTGGCGCCCTTCCGAATCTTTTTCCGTACTGCCGTCTTCGGGGTCAGCATGGTGCTGTTGTTCCTGCTGCCAGGCCATGGCAAACAGCATCCCGCCGCCAAGGCAGCGTTCTTCGTGATGGTGGTTCTGGCGGTGTCGATGCTGAACCCCGGCGTCAACAGCGAAACGGCGGCGGCGGCGGAGTTCGGCTTATATCTTGCCGTACTGGCGCCGCTGTTCTGGATTTCGCGAGTCCGGATCGATCTCACGGAGATGCGCCGGGTGCTCTTCATCCTATGGGGGTTTCAAGTCCTCAGCTCCATCTTCGGGGTATTGCAGGTCTACTTTCCCGCGCGCTTCCAGTTCGCCGTCTCGACCGTGGTGCAGGGCCAAGGGGCCGGCTACGCAGCGATGCAGCATTTCCAGAATGCCTACGGAGTGTCGGTCTATCGCCCGATGGGCCTGACCGATACGCCCGGTGGCGCCGCGGCGGCCGGCTTTTTTGCGGTATTGTTCGCGGCCGCCTTCTTCCTGCTCGATCGACGCCGCTGGACGCAGATCATGTCCGCGGGCGCGATGCTGGTGGGGATGGTGGCGATCTACCTCTCGCAAGTGCGCGTGATGCTGGTGATGGAGATCGTCTGCATGTTGGCCTTCCTCACCCTGATGAGCTGGCGCGCCGCACGGGTCTCGAATCCGCTGCTCGGGCGCAGGATCGGCAACAAGCGTCTTGCATCCTTGACCGGCCTGATGGCGCTGGCGGCGGTGGGCGGATTCAGCTGGGCGGTGGGCGTGGGCGGCACCGCGATCACCGACCGCGTGAACAGCCTTACCGCGGAGAATCCCGGCGAAGTCTACCAGAAAAATCGCGGCCAGTTCCTGGTTTATACCATCGATGAGGTGCTGCCCAACTATCCACTGGGCGCTGGCCCGGGCCGCTGGGGCATGATGTTCTACTACTTCGGTGACCCCAGCAATACGAAAAATCCGGGCCTGTGGGCGGAAATCCAATGGACCGGATGGCTCTACGACGGTGGGATCGCACTGGTACTCGTCTACACACTCGCCATCGCGCTCGCCTTCCGGATATCGTATAAAATCGCGCTCAATGAGCGCTCCGGGGAACTAGCCACATTGGCGGCAGTGATTTTCGCCTACGACGTCGGCGTACTGGCGGCAACCTTCGATAGTTGTTTCTTCATCGGCGGCGGCGGGCTGGATTTCTGGATGCTCAACGCGATGCTGTTCAACGCGGCCTACCATACCATGCGCAAGCCGGTACCGAGGCCGGCGGAAGCGGCGCGCGCATGAAGCCGCCCTATCTGATTGTCAGCGGTGACTTCGTCAAGGCCGGTGGCATGAATCAGCCCAATTACGAGCTTGGGCGCTATCTTGCGGGCGAAGGCTTCGAAACTCACCTGGTCGGCTATCGCGTGGCCGACGATCTCGCGCGTCATCCCGGCGTGACTTTCCATCGCGTGCCGAAGCCGGGCGGCTCATATTTCCTCTCGCAGCCGCTGATGAACCGGCTCGGCCGGCGCTGGGCGCGCGCGCTCGCGGCTGCCGACGGCCGGGTGATCGTCAACGGATCCTGTTGTGATTGGGACGACATCAATTGGGTTCATCACGTGCAGGCAGTCTTCGCGCCGCAGGTAACGGGGGGATGGGCGCGACGGCTGAAGAATCGCGCGCAGCGCCGCGTCGACCTCGCCGCCGAGCGCAGGGTTGTGCCCCGCGCGAAGCTGGCGGTAACCGACACCGAACGCATGAAACGCGACATCGTCGAACGCCTGGGCTACCCGGCTGAACGCGCCCACACCGTCTACCTGGGTATCGACTCAGCGCTTTTCCGTCCGCCCACCCCCGACGAGCGCGCCGCGTCCCGCGCCCGCATCGGCGCTGTCCATAGCGCTTCGGCGCGCGAGCGGCCGCTGGTCGCTTTCGTCGGCGCGCTCGGCGACACTCGCAAAGGGTTCGACACGCTCTTTGGTGCGTGGGCGACGCTCTGTGCGGAACCGGCCTGGGATGCGGACCTGGTCGTGGTGGCGATGGGCGGCGAGTTAGCGGCATGGAAGGCGCGCGCGGCGAGCGCTGGAATAGCACCACGGATACGTTTCCTGGGCTTCGATCGCGATGACACGTTTGTCGCGCGCGTGCTGTGGGGATGCGACGCGCTGGTGCTGCCCTCGCGCTACGAGGGTTACGGCCGGCCGGTGCAGGAGGCGCTGTGCTGCGGGATTCCGGCGCTGGTCAGCCGCGCCTCGGGAATCGCCGAGCAGTATCCTGCCGAACTGGGAGAACTGATCATCCCCGACGCCGAAGATGTCACGGACCTTGCCTCGCGGCTGGTACGATGGCGCACTGCGGCTGACGAGTGGCGCGAAAAAATTCGTCCGTTTTCGGCGGCCTTGCGCGAGCACACCTGGCGCAGGATGGCCGAGCAGATCGTCGCCATTGTCGAAGCCCATCGCGGCCAGTCGAGCACCGTGCAGGACAGCCGCCGCGCCGGCTGCGCCGCGTGATGGAGCGCTGGGACATCCTCATGCGTGGGGGGCGCGTGATGAAACCCGTGGCGAGGCTCTCGTGATGGATTCGATAAACGAGGATTTGCCGCTGGAGGATCTGCCTCTGAACGACCTGCCTCTGAACGACCTGCCTCTGAACGACGGCCGAAAGCGAACGCCCGCATTGCATTCTTTTGCTATGGCGAATCAGCGATGGTTTTCGGGCAGGGTATACGCGCTACGCCGTCTGACTATGTTCTGTTGGCTATTGCACAACTGGCGCGCAGTGTGGACGCAGTATCGACTTGGCGGCCGACTTCCATCCTTGCGTCTGCGCAATGGCTTGATCGTGCAGCATGGGCCTGGCGACGATCCGATCACTTTGCTTGAGGAGGTTTTCTGGCGCCGTTGCTACCGTCGCGAGGTAACCGAGCCTCGCCACGGCGTTATGATCGACATCGGCGCCAACATTGGTCTCGTGACTCTGGATTGGGCCACGCGCCTGCCGGGAGCTACGATTCACGCCTACGAGCCCTATCCGCCGACTTTCTCCAGCCTGATTTCCAACCTTAAGGCTAATGGCCTGCTGCAAAAGGTCTCTGTCCACGCCGAAGCGGTAGGACGTTCGGGCGGAACGATGGTGTTCCCGGCTGTGGCTCTGAGCTCGCTGGTTTCTGCCTATCGCCAGGACGCGAACTCGCATGGATCTGAGGAAGCACGCGTGACTACGGTGTCGCTCGACGATGTCGTTGCGCGTTGCACCGAGGGAGAAGCGATAAGGCTGCTTAAGATCGATACCGAAGGAGCTGAAGGAGAAATTCTTGAAGGTGCCTCCAGCAGTACACTAAGTCGAATAGACCAAATGGTAGTGGAGTACCATGATAACCTGGTTCCTCAAGTGCGCGAGCGATGCTGCGCCGTCCTAGAGAGAGCCGGATTCCAGTATGTCGCCCGAGCCATCACACCTGACAGCGGACTCCTTTACGCATGGCAAAAAACAGCGCGGCAATGAATTGAGTATGCACTGCCGAGCGGATATCGCCACGCAATAGAGCGCATCCTTGGAAGCACTCCCACACAAGGCCGAAGTCCCAGCCTACGAAGCATCCCCCGCCGAACCGGCGGCGGACCGCGTACCGCACTTTGTGATCGAGGCCGAGCGCGGATCGTTGTGGGACGCACTCGGCGAAGTGTGGACGCATCGCGAGCTGCTCTACTTCCTGACCTGGCGCGACGTGAAGTTGCGTTACAAGCAGACCGTGCTGGGCGCCCTGTGGGCGATGCTTCAACCGTTGATGATGATGGTGGTCTTTACGGTGCTGTTCGGCAGGCTCGCCCACGTGCCTTCCGACGGCCTGCCCTATCCGATCTTCGCCTTTGCCGGACTGGTGCCCTGGCAGTTTTTCCAGAGCGCGGTCGCCCAGGGCGGCTCGAGCCTGATCGGTAACGCGCAGCTCGTGACCAAGGTCTATTTTCCGCGCATGGCGATCCCGGGCGCCGCGGTCGGTACCGCGCTGGTCGACTTTGCGATCGCCGCGGTTATCCTGTTCGCGATGATGGCCTGCTATGAGATCGCACCGAGCGCGGGGATCGCGATGTTCCCGGTGCTCGTCGCGCTGCTCGCGATCTTTGCAGGGGCGGTCGGGATGTGGATGGCGGGGATGAACGTGAAGTACCGTGACATCAAATATGTCTTGCCCTTCATCCTGCAGCTCTGGATGTTCGCGACGCCGGTCATCTACCCGGCGAGCTTCGTGCCGGCCGGCTGGCGCTGGATCCTGATGCTCAATCCGTTGACCGGAATCATCGGCGGCTTTCGCTCGGCCGTACTCAACAAACCGTTCGACTGGCCCGCGATCGCGGTGGCCGCGGCCCTGACGCTGGCGAGCGCGGCCTACGCGGTATGGTCGTTTCGGCGCATGGAGCGCGGTTTCGCCGACGTCATCTGACGCCGGCGCGGGCCGATACGATGCAGCCGATAATCCGGGTTCACAACCTCTCCAAGCGCTACCGCATCGGGCGCGTTGAACCCTACCGCACGCTGCGCGAGAGCATCGTGCGTTCGGTCACCGCACCGGTGCGGCTCGCGCGCGAGATGATCGCCGGTAAAGGACGTGACCGAGCTCGGCAGGAGAGCGAGCGCCAGATGTGGGCGCTGCGCGACGTAAGCTTCGACGTGATGCCGGGTGAAGTGCTCGGCCTTATCGGACGCAACGGAGCTGGCAAGTCGACCCTGCTCAAGGTGCTCTCGCGCATCACCGAACCGAGCTCGGGGAGGGCCGAGATTTACGGCCGCGTCGGCAGCCTCCTCGAGGTCGGCACCGGCTTCCATCTCGAGCTCACCGGGCGTGAGAACATCTACCTGAGCGGCGCGATCCTCGGCATGCGGCGCGCCGAGATCCAGCGCAAGTTCGACGAGATCGTTGCCTTCGCCGAAGTCGAGAAGTTCGTCGACACGCCCGTCAAGCATTACTCGAGCGGCATGCACGTGCGGCTGGGCTTCTCCGTCGCCGCCCATCTCGAACCCGAAATCCTGCTGGTCGACGAGGTGCTGGCGGTCGGCGACGCCGCGTTCCAGAAGAAATGCCTGGGCAAGATGGGCGACGTCGCCCGCGCCGGGCGCACGATAATTTTCGTCAGCCACAACATGGCCTCGATCGAATCGCTATGCAATTCCTGCCTCCTCATCAGCTCTGGCCGCCTCGAAGCCAGGGGCGAACCGGTGCAGATCGTGATGCGCTACATGGCCTCCGAGCTGGGCGGGGACGGCGGCATCCGTTCGCTGGTGGATCATCATGGCCGCCGTGGCGATTCGATCCCAATCATGACGTCCATAACTCTCCACTCCGGCGCCGATGAACCCATGGGGAGTATGAGGATGGGGTCGCTGTTCTCAGCAAGAGTGGAATTCAACGCTGCTCAACGAATCCGGCCCTTCCTGGGTATCTGCGTCAAGACCGCGGAAGGAATGCCGCTGTTCGCGGTCAGCAATCGATGGACTAACGACGGCGCGGATAGTCAGCCAAAAATGAGCGGTACCATCGGATGCAACTTCGAACGGCTACCGCTGATGCCCGGCACCTACGTCCTCGATCTATTCCTGGGAGACTTCGGAGATCCTTACCGGGTCATGGATTACATCGTTGAGGCTATCTCGTTCGAGGTAGTACCCGCCGACCTGTTGGGCACCGGGATGCTTCCGCGGTCAACCGACGGTCCGATCTTCTGGCCGGCGACGTGGACCTTTGGCTAGGCGGGAAGGACCGCGTCAGATGACAATGCATGCCGGTCGCGATCGTATTGTCACCGGATGGCGTCGATCCGAACAATGGGGACTTCGCAAATCATCGTCGATGCGGTCACCCCAATTAGAGCGTGTAGACGCAGCGTCACCGAACGCACGAAGGGACAACCGATCTCCGTCAGCATACCTGGTACCTATAGCAACTGTGCTCGCGGTCGGCTTTGCATTTTCCTTTTTGCCCTACTTCCTTTGGTGGCATCGAATCGGCCATTTCGCATACATCGCCGACAAGGATAATCAATACTATCTTCAACTGGCTTCGCGATTGTACTACGGTAATCCGCTTTCCATGAGAGACGTGGTTGTTCCGGCCGCGACGACCATGTATCAATCGTTTCAATTCTTGCCAGCTGTGTTGTTGGTTCGGGTGCTCGGTCTTCCAGTACTGGAAATCAACACGGTCTGGCATCTCTGGGCGGCAATCGCGCTCCCCCTGGCGTTTTACCTCGTCTTCTTCCATTGGTTGCAACGGCCCTGGGCAGCCGCCTGCTGCGCAATCATAATGCTGGTCGATTGCGGAGTCTCGACGACGGAGCCATTTGTCATCCAGGCGCTGCGAATATTCCAGACGGTCACGGGCCGTCTGCCGGTCTTGTATGACGGCCAGGACCTGCTAGGCCAATGGCGAATTATCGATCCTGCTCTCGGGATGCCGTTTTTGTTGCTGCAGGTTCTCTTTGTCAGTGCAGCCGTTGAGAGACCCCAAAGTGGCTCGGTTCCATTAGCCGCGGGAATTTCGACGGCGCTGCTGTTTTATGTATGGTTTTACTACTGGAGCGCGGCTGTCGCAGCGCTATCAATCGGGTTCGTCCTTGATCGCTCTGCCCGGCGTACATATGCGACAATTCTCGTGATCGGCTTGGCTGCCGGCGCGCCCGCGATCATCGAAGGTTTGATTACCAAGCCGCTGCTTGACCCACAAGCGCTCCATAGGATCGGGTTTTTCGCTGCTGTCCCGCGGTTGGCCTCTTTTCTGCTTCCCAAAGCCGGACTACTTGCATTGTTCGTTACGGGGGTGTGGATATGGCGTAAGCCAACCCGGGACGGCCTCTACCTCTGGTGCCTCTCGCTCGCGGCTTTAGGGCTGTCCAATAATCACATTATTTCGGGTCTGGACTTGCGCGCCGGCCATTGGCGTAACATTTGGGGCGCAGGCTTATCGATTTTGGTTTTCGTTATGGCCGCGCAACTGTTGCGTGACAATCTTCGACTATCGCGTGCGGCCATGACGATAGTCACAGCGGCTATAGTGTTGGCCGAAGTGTCTACCGGCGCGGTGTTAAGAACGATCGAGGTGGAACGCGGTATCAACGCTCGAGTCGCGGCAGATGGATATCGAGCTTTAGTGTCGCAGACGAGGTTGAACGCGCCTGGATTGTTTCCGGTTGGCGCGGTTGTCGCGGGTGACGAAGAGTTCTGCGATTTGGCGTCAATAGTCAGCGGCACCAGGCCACTTGCCGGTTATGCGGCGTTTCTGAGTCTGGGCCTGAGCGACCAGGAATGGGAGGCACGCGAGGCCCTTAATGCTCATCTCGAAGGGCTCAGCGAACAGGACTTTCATAAGCAAGCGATTCACCTTGCCAGCGGCTATGGTTGGGGCGAGAGCGCCAACCCGCAAAAGAGTCTCACGGTGGAAGCGGGAATGATGCGGGAATTCAGGAAAATGGAAGACCGTTCAGAGTTGGAGACCGAGGCATCGGGCGTCCGTTACGTCGCGCTCCAGGCCAAGCAGCCCGATCCTGAATACCTAAAGCACGGATGGAGTCTGGTGGATGCGGGGCCGTACTGGCGGGTTTGGACTAAGAGCGAAGCACTTCCCAAGCCCGTAACGGACGCTGTTACAACTCGCCAATAGCCGGTACCTGGTGGCATCCGCAGTATCTGCCGCGCGCAAGCCGCGGATGGTTATAGCGGCCAACGCGATTCTCGGAGCGGGGGGCCAGGGACTCAATCTCCAGCACATGGCTGAGGGCCTCTGCGAAAGCTTCGAGCTCTCAATATTCTGCCGCGCCTCCACCGATATCGCACCGACCCAGGTGGTACCCGGCTCGCGGAGCGAGGCCATCATCGGTGCGACGCCACTGCTGCGCCGCGCGCGCGACCTGCAGGCGCATTTGTCGGCGACGCACTTCGATCGCTACGTCGCCACCCGTCTGCCCGCCGCGGAGCTGTTCCAGGGAGTCACCGGCCAATGCGCATTCAGCCTGCACGCCGCCCGGGCGCGCGGCATGCGAACGGTGACCGACGTAGTCACCGCGCACGTTGATGAATTTTGCACCCAGGCCGCGCGCGAATGCGCGGCCTTCGGCGTGCGGCCGCCGCTCAATGACGCAACTCGCCGGCGGATGCTGGCCGAATACGCGAGCGCCGATCTGGTGCGGGTGATGTCCGAGCGCGCGCGGCTCACCTTCCTTGTTCGCGGCTTTCCCGAAGATCGGATCGTGGCAGTGGCGCCGCATATCAACCTCGATGAATTCCCCGCAGCGGATTTTGCGGGGCCCAAGTTCCGCATCAGCTTCGTGGGCCTGATCGAACCCTGGAAGGGCTTTCACCATTTAGTCGCCGCCTTCAATGGCTTGCGGCTGGCGGACAGTGAACTGGTCCTGTGGGGTGGTCCGGGTTCGCGGCCGGTGAGCAGCTTTCTGCGCGACGCGATGGCGCGCAATCCGGCGATCATCATCAGGCCGGTCGAGGTACGCCGAATCGGGTATCCCGAAGTCTACGGGAAATCGTCAGTGCTGGTGCATCCTTCGCTCACCGACGGCTTTGGCTATACCGTGCTGGAGGGGATGGCCAGCGGCTTACCCGTGATCGTAGCCGACGGCGCCGGCGCCGCCGACCTCGTCGTCGACGGTTGCAACGGCTACGTCGTGCCCGCCGGGCAGAGCGGCCCAATCGCGGAGCGGCTGGAGCATCTGTATCATGATCCCGGGTTGATGCGGCGCATGGGAGAAGCTGCGAGACGAACGGCGGGGGAGCTGACGCTCGCGCGATTTCGCGAGCGCTATATTCCACGGTTGCTTGCGCTTTGCGACGGCGGATCGCCGCGGGCAGGAATGGCCGGCATACCGAATAGCGGTACTCGAAGCGATGGCGGTTGAAGGCGACCTTACGGCGATAATCCTGTGCGGCGGGCGCGGTGAACGGTTACGTCCATACACCGACACTCTCCCCAAGGCGCTGGTTCCTCTCAACGGCCGGCCGCTGCTCGACCACGTGCTCCGTTATCTCAGGCTCGGCGGAGTCGGCCGCTTCGTGCTCTGCACCGGTCATCTCGCCGATAGGATCGAACGCTTCGTCGCCGGATCGGCCGAGTTTCGCGATGCCACTACCTGCGTGAACTCGGGCGACGCCAGCATGATCGATCGCATTCTGGACGCCAGCTCTCACGTCGGCCCACGCGCACTGGTCTGCTACGGAGATACCCTTGCCAACGTGGATATAGGCGCACTCCGTAACTCACATCGCGCCTCCGATGCGGCGGCCACGCTCACCATCTATCCGCTCCACAGCCCCTTTGGCATCGTCGACACCGACGTCGACGGACGGGTGACCGCTTTTGCCGAAAAGCCGCGGCTGCCGTACTGGATCAATATCGGCTACCTGCTGTGTGAGCGCGAAGCCTTCGCCGCGATGCGCCGTGGCACCGACATGGACGAATTTTTGAGCGCGCTTGCACGCGCCGGGCGGCTTCACGCTTACCGGCACAGCGGCAAGCATCTCACCGTGAATACCGAGAAGGAGCGGACGCTGGCCGAGGAACAGATCGTCGAATTCCTCACCGTGATGGATGCATAGAAAGATGAAGAACACACGCGTATTGGTGACCGGCGGCTCGGGCTTTATAGGCAATCGTCTGGTCCGCCGGCTGCTGGCCGAAGGATGCAAGGTCGCCGTAGTAGTGCGCTACGCCAACGCTATGCATAACGAGCGCTTGCGCGGCATCTACGACTCGCTGCACGTGATTGAGGCGGATATCCGCAACCGCGGCGCGCTGGCCGCGATTCGCGAATTCACCCCGCAGGTCGTGTTCCACCTGGCCGCGTACAACCACGTCGGCGACAGCTTCGTTCAGGTCGAGGAATGCTTCGACGTCAACGCCAAGGGTACGGCCAACGTCTTCGATGTCGTGGCCGGCGCGCAGAAGTTCGTCTATGCGTCAACCTCTGAGGTCTACGGCCTTCAGACGAGCGTGCCCTTCATCGAGACCGCCACTCCCGAGCCGATTTCGCCCTACGCCATTACCAAGTACGCGGGCGAGCTGTACTGCCGCCTGAAACAGCGCACCGAGCAGCGCACGTCGACCATCGTGTTGCGCCCGTTCAACGCCTATGGTCCCTATCAGGGCGCCAAGGCAATCATCCCCGAACTGATCACGGCGTGCCTTACGGGCCGGCCGATCCGAACCACGCCCGGCGAGCAGACGCGGGAATTCAACTTCGTCGAGGATCTGATCGAGGGGATGATCCTGGCGGCGCGCACGGACCAACGCATCGAGGGCGTGATCAACCTGGGCGCGAGCGAGGAAATCAGAATCCGCGATCTGGTGCTCAAGATCGCCGAGTTGACTAATACCAAATCCAAGGTCGAGATCGGAGCGTTGCCCTATCGTCCAACGGAGGTCTGGCGCATGTACTGCGACAGCACCCGCGCTCGCGAATTGCTCGGATGGCGCCCCAAGGTCACGATCGAGCAGGGCCTCAAACTGACGGTCGATTGGTATCGGACCTTCCTGCGCGAGCACGGAGAGCTCCCCGCAAATTGAGCGTTACGCATACCTGGCATATCATCACCGGCGAGTATCCGCCCGGCCAGGGCGGCGTGGCGGATTACACGCGGCTGGTTGCGCTCGGACTCGCCGCGCACGGCGATCGGGTTCACGTTTGGGCGCCCGCGGTCGCCGATGGTGAGCCGGCCGAGGCCGGCGTCGAAGTCCATCGTCTGCCGGGCGGGTTTGGCCCGCGCACGCTCGACGCGCTCGGCCGCGGACTCGCCGGCGCCGGTGCGGGAGAGATACTGCTGCAATACGTTCCGCAGGGATTCGGCATGCGGGGGATGAACCTGCCGTTTTGCGTATGGCTCTTCGAGCGCCGCCGCGCCGGCATCACGATCATGTTTCACGAAGTCGCGGTCGCGCTGGGATGGCAACAACCCCTGCGCCACAACGTCATCGGCGCGGTCAATCGCGCGATGGCCTTCGCGCTCACGCGCGCGGCGCGGCGATGCTTTGTCGGCACCGCTGCGTGGGAGCCGCTGCTGCGCGCGATCGCGCCCGCACGCGCCGCGATTTCATGGCTGCCGGTGCCCAGCAACGTGCCGGTCGTTGATGACCCGGCGGGAGTGCGCGCGCTGCGCAAGACGCTCATTGTCAGGGACGGCAAGATACTTGGCCATTTTGGCACGGCGCGCGAAACCTGGATCGCCGAGCGCCTTGGGGCCGTCGTGCCGGCGCTGCTCCGCGAGCGCCCGAATACAGCTTTTCTGCTCGTGGGCCGCGACAGCCCCGACCTGCGAGGCCGCGTGCTGGCGCGTGCTCCCGAACTGCACACGCGCGTGCACGCCACGGGTGCGCTCGCGCCCGCCGGCGTTTCGCGTTATCTGAGCGCTTGCGACGTGATGCTCCAGCCCTACGACGATGGCGTGAGCACGCGGCGCGGCAGCATGATGGCGGCGCTGGCGCATCGCCGCCCGGTGGTGACCACTGCCGGCGCTTCCACCGAGCCATTGTGGAGTCAAAGCGGCGCGGTGGCACTGGTGAACATCGGCGAGGTGATGGCGATGGGCGCCGCGCTCGCGCATCTGATGGACGATGCCGGAGAACGAACGCGGCTGAGAGCCGCGGCCGGCGCGCTTTACGCGGAGCGCTTCGACCTCGCGCATACCATCGCTGCCGTGCGCGAAGGTGGCTGATGCCAGCCTCCAGCGCTCCGCTGGTCAGCGTGGTGATCGCGACTTACAACCGGCCCGTCTATTTGCGGAGCGCGATCGCGAGCGTCGTAAACGGCGAATATCGCAACGTCGAAATCATGGTGGCCGACGACCTCGGAAGCGACGTCAATCGCGAAATCGCCACGAGCTTCGCCGATCGGCGCATCGTCTACCATCGAAACGAGACGAATCTTGGCATGGCGGCCAACCATATTCATGCCTTTCGCGATCTCGTCTCTGGCGAGTTCATCGCGATTCTCAATGACGACGACGAATGGGAACCGGCGTTTCTCAGTAAGCTGATGCCGCATGTGCTGGACAACCGGGATGTAGTACTCGCATTTTCCGACCACTACGTAATCGACGAGCGCGGCCGCATCGACCTGGTGATGACCGAGGGGAACACTCGCCGATGGCGCCGCGACGTTCTCTCCCCCGGGCTTCATCTCCCCTTCTGGCGCTGTCTTGTGGAAATGAGCATCCCGGTTGCACAAGCGAGCGTTATTCGGCGCGGCGCGATCGATTGGCGCGATTTCCCGGCCGAGACTGGCAGCGCCTATGACCAATGGCTCGGATATCTCGCCTGCCGCACCGGCATGGCTTGCTACTATCTACCGGAGCGGCTCACGAAGTATCGCGCCCACGGCGGCTCTTCGACCCAGAGCGCCAGCGACGAGGGCAGCCTTGGGATGTTTCTATTGTATGCGCGGCTGATGGCGATGCCGGAACTCGCCGCGTTGCGCAGCGAGATCGATGCACGATGCGGCGCGTCGCATCTTACGTACGCTCTGTTCCTGATGCAGGCGGGACGCGCGCGCGAAGCTCGAAAACATCTGCGCGACGCCATCGCGCTAAAAGGGCTGACGCCGAGGAACGGACTCGCGTTTGCGCTGGCGTGCCTGCCGGGCACGCTTGGCGCGAGAGCGCTGCGGACGCTGCGCCGCGTCCGCCGGCGGTGACAGGTCTGATGGTCGTCCAGCATCCACTGCGCCTGCTTACGATCGCGCACTCGTACTGCGTCGCGCTCAACCGCCGCCTCGCGCACGAGATGGCCCGCGCGGGCGGTGCGCGATGGGAGGTCACTGCGGTCGCGCCACGTTTTTTTCATGGCGACTTGCGTTCCATCCCGTTCGAGCCGCAAGCGGGCGAGCTTTGCCGCGTGGCCACTGTTGACGTCCATTTAAGCCGTATCGCGCAACTTTTCTTTTATGGCCGCGGCTTGCGCGCCGTGATGCGCGAGCGCTGGAACCTCGTGCATTGCTGGGAGGAGCCCTACGTAGTCGCCGGCGGCCAGGTCGCACGATGGTCTCCGGCCGCATCGAAGCTGGTCTTCTACACTGCTCAGAATATCGCCAAGAACTATCCGCCGCCCTTCTCCGCGATCGAGCGGATGTGCGCGGAGCGTGCGGCCGGATGGCTCGCGGGCGGCGAGACGATTGCCCAAACGCAGCTTAGGCGCTGCTGGAGCCAAAGACCGCATCGCGTGATGCCGCTCGGCGTGGACGTGGAACTGTTTCGTCCCGACCAAGAGAGCGGCCGCGCTGTGCGCGCGGGGCTTGGATGGAACGACGAGGGGCCGCCGGTGGTCGGCTATCTCGGACGCTTCATCGAAGCCAAGGGAGTGGAACTGCTGATGCGCGTGCTCGACGAAACGGCGTCGCCGTGGCGCGCCTTGTTCGTCGGCGGCGGCCCGGGCGAAGCCGCGCTCAGGACGTGGGCCTCGCGTCATGGCGACCGGGTGCGGATTGTCGGCGGCGTCCCTCATGACCACGTGCCCGAACATCTCAACGCGATGGACCTGTTGCTCGCGCCCAGTCAAACCACGGCGCGATGGCGCGAACAGTTCGGACGCATGCTTGTAGAGGCTTTCGCCTGTGGCGTGCCCGTGCTCGCCAGCGACAGCGGCGAAATTCCCTACACCGTCGCTGACGCCGGCGTGATCGTTGGCGAGCGCGATGAAGCTGGATGGTGCCGCGCGCTGGCCGATCTGCTCGAGAGCCCGGCGCGCCGCGCCGAGCTCGCGGCTCGCGGACGCGATCGCGCACAGTCGATGTACTCGTGGCCGGTAGTCGCACGCCGCCATCTCGATTTCTTCGACGAGCTGCTCGCCGCCTGAACCACTGTGCAGCGTCTGCGCATAGCCGTAGTTTGCGATTACGCCGAAGAAGGCTGGCCCAGCATGGACCTGGTCGGCCAGATGCTTTGCGCTGAGCTTGCGGCGCGCCACTCGGCCACGCTTGAGGTCACGCGCATCCAGCCCGCGTTCGCCCGCCGCCTAAGCGGCGCCGCAGACGAGCACGGCGTGCGCATGCGGTTCGATGCGGCACGCTTCAATATTGACCGCGCGCTCAACCGCTTTTTCGATTACCCGCGCGCGCTGCGGCGCTTGCGCGGCGGCTTCGACGTCTTCCACATCGTTGACCACAGCTACGCGCATCTCGTGCACGAGCTTGCGGGTGCGCGCACCGTCGTGACCTGCCACGATCTCGACGCGTTCCGTTGCCTGCTCGCCTCCGGCGCAGGGCGCCGTTCGCTGCCATTTCGCATGATGGCGCGGCGAACGCTTGCCGGGATGCGCAACGCGGCGCGCGTATCCTGTCCGAGCGCGGCCACGCGCGACGCGCTCGTTGCCAACGCGCTGGTTTCGCCAGACCGCCTCGTGGTGATTCCCAACGGCGTGCACCCCGCCTATTCGCCACGTCCCGATGAAGCCGCCGACGCTGTGGCCGCGCGTCTTCTCGGCCCCGCCGATTCCGCCGCGATCGAAATTCTCCACGTCGGCAGCACCATCCCGCGCAAACGGATCGACGTGCTGCTGCGCATCGTGGCGGCCGCGCGCGCGCAATTTCCGAATCTGCGCCTGGTCAAGGCCGGCGGCGCGCTCGATCCCGATCAACAACGGCTGGCGCAGGCGTTGGGCCTAAAGGATTCGATCGTCACGATGCCGTTGGTAGAGCCCGCCGTGCTGGCCGCGCTCTATCGCCGCGCCACGCTGCTCCTGCCCTCGGAAGCTGAAGGCTTCGGACTGCCGCTCGTCGAGGCGATGGCCTGTGCGACGCCGGTAATCGCCAGCGACATCCCGGTGCTCCGCGAAATCGGCGCCGAGGCCGCCGTCTACTGCGCGGTGGCCGACGTGCCGGCGTGGAGCACGGCACTGGCTGCGATGCTGCGGGAGCGCGCCGCGAATCCCGAGCGATGGGCGGCGCGGCGCTCCGCGGCGATCCGCCAGGCTTCGCGCTTCTCGTGGACCACATACGCCGACCGCTGTGCGGCGCTTTACCGTGAACTCGCGCGCGATGAAATAGCCGACTGACGTGAAATCGCCGTCTGAGATGAGATCGCTGTCTGACACGAGTTCGCCTTCTAAGACGACGGGCGCCGCCCCGCTCAAGGTCCTGCACGTGGGCAAGTTCTACCCGCCCCACTTCGGCGGCATGGAGTCCCATCTGCAGACCCTGTGCGAAGAGCTGAGCAAGTCGATCGAGGTCCAAGTCCTGGTGGCGAGCGACCAACGGCGCACCGAACGCTCGACGCAAGGCGGAGTTGAAGTGGCGCGGCTCGCAACGCCGCTGATGCTGCACGGCACGCCGATCGTGCCGCTGATGGCGCGCGCGATGAGCCGGGCGCGGCCCGACGTGGTCCATCTGCATTTTCCCAACCCGATGGCCGCGCTTGCCTGCCTGATGAGCCGGCTTGACGTGCCGATAGTCATCACCTGGCATAGCGACGTGGTGCGCCAGCGGCGCGCGGCGGCGGTCTTCGCGCCGCTGCTCTCGCTGCTCTTGCGGCGATGCGCCGCGATCATCGTCGGTTCGACCGCCTATATCGAAACCTCCGCGGTCCTGAGCGCGCGGCGCAAGCTGTGCCGCGTAATTCCGTTCGGCATCCGCGCTGGCGACTTCGAGCATCCGGACGCCATGCGCGTTGCGGAGGTGCGCCGCCGCCACGGGGAGCGCATCGTGCTCGGCGTCGGGCGCCTCATCTATTACAAGGGCTTCGAAAACCTGGTGCGCGCGATGGTGGACGTACGCGCGGCCGCGCTGATCGCCGGCGAGGGTCAACTTAGCGGCGCGTTGGCGGCCGAGGCCGAGCGCCTTGGCGTCGCCGATCGGGTCGTGCTGCTGGGCCGCGTCAACGACGCCGATTTAAAGGCGTGCTATCACGCCTGCGACGTCTTCGCGCTGCCCTCGGTCGAGCGCAGCGAGGCGTTCGGTATCGTACAGCTCGAGGCAATGGCTTGCGGGAAGCCGGTGGTCAACACCTGGATCGATTCTGCGGTGCCGCACGTCTCGCTCGACGGAGTGACGGGTCTCACCGTGCCGCCGGGCGACCCGACGGCGCTGGCCGCGGCGCTGAACGCGCTGCTCGACGATCCGGCGCGGCGCGCCGCGATGGGCGCCGCGGGGCGTCAGCGTGTGCGCGAGGAGTTCAGCGCCGAGTTGATGGCGCGGCGCACGCTCGAGGTCTATCGCGAAATCGCGCCGGGCGCTGCGCGCTGGAGATCATATTGATGTGCCAGGCTGACCCGACGCGGCGCACCACAGCCCCGAACGTCGGGTCTAGGCCGGCGTCTCGCGTAGAAAGTTTTCGATCGTACGATTGAATTCGTCGGGCCGCTCGAAATACACCGAATGTCCCGAGCCAGGAATCCGGATCAGCCGCGCCGGCCCCAACCGCCGGCGCATCAGTTCCATTATCGAGGGCGGCGTCAGCACGTCCTCTTCGCCCACGATAAGGATGACCGGGATGCGCCGCTCGACCACCAGGTCGGGGTTTTGGCGCGCCGCGAAGAGCACCGGGAACAGATCGGCCGGCTCGCCGAGGTTGAGCGCCGAGATTTGTCGGTAGAGAAAAGCCCTCGCCGGATCGCGCCGCTCGAGCTCGGCGCCGATCGCGTGCTTGATAGTGTCGCCCAACGCGCTCGGAGCCGTTTCCAGCAGGCGGCCCTGCTCGGCAATCACGTCAGCGTCGTCCATCCCCGCAGTGGTATCGCATAGCACCAGCGCCCGCGTCCGGTCGGGATATTGGATCGCGAAGCCGAGCACCGTCCATCCACCCATCGATTGCCCCACCAGCGCCGCGCGCTCGATGCCGAGATGGTCGAGCAGCGCGCGCAGATCCTCGACGAACGCGCGCGCCCCCGGGCCGCCCGGCTGTTCGCGCGAACGGCCAAAGCCGCGATGGTCGAACGTCACGCATCGATAGGATTGCGCCAGCGCCGGGATCTGTTGCCACCAGCTCACATCATTGCCGCCGGCGCCATGCGCGAACACCAGCGCCGGACCTTCGCCGTGAACCTCATAATACAACTCGATGCCGTTGATCGTGGCCAGTGCCATCCCTCGCCTCCGGTTGTTCTGGAATCCATAGCGCGGCGCCGTAGGAGCTAGCAACCCGCACGCCACGCGTGATTACCTGACGTGGCGCTGCGCGCGATCGCAATCCAGGGTAAATTCAAATCGAGGACAATCGGTGGCACTTAGAATCGAAGATTACGCGATCGTCGGCAACATGCACACCGCCGCGCTGGTCGGGCTCGACGGCTCGATCGACTGGCTGTGTATGCCGCGGTTTGACTCCGCCGCGTGCTTCGCGGCACTGCTCGGCACTCCTGACAATGGGCGCTGGTTGATCGCCCCGCGCGACCAGCCCTATCAGACAAGCCGCCGCTACCGCGGCGATACGCTGATCCTCGAGACCGAGTTCCGATGCGCCGGCGGCACGGCCGCGGTGATCGATTTCATGCCGATCGCCGAACGCGTCGGCAAAGTCGACCTGGTGCGCGTGGTCCAAGGACGCGCGGGCCGAGTGCCGATGCATACCGAGGTGATTCTGCGTTTCGACTACGGCCGTATCGTCCCATGGGTGAGGCGGCGTTCCTACGGCCTGCGCGCGATCGCCGGCCCGGATGCGGTGCAACTGCGCTCGCCGATCGATCTCCGCGGCGAAGACTTTCGCACGGTCGGCGAATTCGACATCGCCGAGGGACAGAGCGTCGCCTTCGTGATGACGCGCTACGCTTCACACGAGGGCGAGCCGCGCGTCCGCGACCCGGCCGCGATGCTGCGCGAGACTGAGACCTGGTGGCAGCAATGGTTGGCGCGATGCACGCTCGACGGCCGCTGCCGTGAGACCGCGATGCGCTCGCTCATTACGCTCAAGGCGCTGACCTACAGCCCCACCGGTGCGATCGTCGCCGCGGTCACGACCTCACTCCCGGAGAAAATCGGCGGCGTACGCAACTGGGATTATCGCTTCTGCTGGCTGCGCGACGCGACCTTCACACTCTACGCCCTGCTCATCGCCGGCTACACCGAGGAGGCGCAGGCCTGGCGGCGATGGCTGTTGCGCGCCGTCGCGGGCCATCCGCAGGAGTTGCAGATCATGTACGGGCTCGCCGGTGAACGCCGCCTCACCGAGTTCGAGGTGTCGTGGCTGCCGGGCTACGAGGAAAGCCATCCGGTGCGCATCGGTAACGCCGCGCATGAGCAATTCCAGCTCGACGTTTATGGCGAGGTCATAGACACACTTTACGTCGCGGGCCGTCATGGCTTGCGCGCCGACGATGATGCCTGGAAAGTGCAGGGCGCGCTGCTCGATTTTTTGGAGGGGGCCTGGGAAAAGCCCGACGAGGGCATCTGGGAGGTGCGCGGCCCGCGCCGGCCCTTCGTGCATTCGCGCATGATGGCCTGGGTTGCGGTGGATCGCGCGGTCAAGGCGGTCGAGCGCATGGGAATGAAGGGGCCGCTGGAAAAGTGGCGCGACTTGCGCGCCCGTATCCACGACGACGTATGCCGCCACGGTTTCAACCCGTCGCGCGGAGCGTTCGTTCAGTACTACGGCTCCGACGCGCTCGACGCGTCGCTGCTGCTTATGCCGCTCCTGGGCTTCCTGCCGGCCAAGGATCCGCGCGTTGTCAGCACGGTCGAGGCGATCCAGCGCGAGCTCATGATCGATGGGCTGGTGCAGCGCTACCTGACAGAGGCCGTGGTCGATGGCCTGCCACCGGGCGAGGGCGTCTTCCTGCCCTGCACCTTCTGGCTCGTCGATTGCCTGGAGGCGATGGGCCGCCATGAGGAAGCAGAGGAGATCTTCGCCCGGCTGCTCGCACTGCGCAACGACGTTGGCCTGCTATCCGAGGAGTATGACCCGAAGCTCAAGCGCCAGCTCGGCAATTTTCCGCAGGCGTTTTCCCATATCTCGCTCATCAACACCGCCTGTAATATTTTGTTGCCGCGTGGGCCGGCCAAGCGTCGCGCCTCCAACAATCAGAACCATCCCGGCTAGCTCCTGCGCGGAGGCCTGTCTTTGCTACGATAGGCGGTCCCAAAAGAACCATACGGACAGGAACGATACGCAGAGGACGAACCATCATGGCGGAACAAAAATCCGCTCCCACCCCAGAGGCCCTGGTGCGCGAGTTTTCATCCTTTCCGCTGCTCGGTGCGATGTTCGGGCGGCGCGCGCGCCGCTTTGGCCTGGGGATGAAAATTCCCGACGGCCCGCTCGCCTATGAATCGCCACACGAGCCGGTCGCGCTCAGCGAGACGGAACGGATGCTGCTGGTAATGTGCGGTGCGGGGATAAACGGATGGAACACCGGGATGGAGCATACTTCGGCCGGCGAGGCGGACACGGGATGCAATTACCCGATGCGGTTGCTCGGGCGGACGTATCCGAGCGGCGCGTCGATTTACGCCTCCGAGCTGATTTTCACCGACGACGACGGCACCTACCTCACCCAACTGCGCGACCTCGACCCGCAGGATATCCTCGACGGCAAGCGGCCGGGCGATCTGGCCGCGCTTTTCGATCGGGTCAAACAACACTGCGTGAAGCTCGCGCCGGGACGCGCCACCGTCCCGGCCCAGCCGCCGCACACGAGCACCCATAATCTATGGAATGCGAACAAGCCGGGCACCACGCTCTTCGTTCCGGTGATCGATCTGACACAGCAGATGATGGACCTGATGGCGGTGTATCTCGGGATGGGATTTACGCCGTTCGATCCCCAAAACGGTCGCGTGTGCGGCGACCTCGATCGCTTCATCAAGATGGGCTTGATCGACGGCGCCAAGCGCTTCTCGATTTTCGAGTTCGATCAGTACTGCCTGGCGACGGGCGCGATGGAACTCGCGCTGATGTGCTACAACATCGTGCTCGCAATGCAGGCGATGGGGCTCGGTGGATGGATGTACACGGGAATCAATCCGCCGAGCCTGATGGGCGCGTTTGCCGATAGGGGGATTCCCGGGCTTGGTTTCCGCTTCGCCACCGATCCACGCTGGGCGGTGCCGAATCCGCTGGGAATCGACAAACACTTCGAGGGCCTCTGTCCGCCGTACTGCGCCGATATGCGCGCGGCGGTGAAGAAATTCGCCGACCTCAAGTTCGGACCCAATGGCGCGTTCGATCCCGAGCGGCCGGGGCCGTACCGCGAAAGCCCGCGCGTCAAGGCGCGAGTAGAACGTTACAGCCCCGAGTTCATCGAGTTGATGGGCGAGGTCGCACAGTACATCTACGACACCTTCGGCCGCTTCCCCGCGACGGTGCCGAGCTTCTATATGCGCGCGTACGCGCAGGCGCAGCATTGCGAGATGGAATTTTATGACCGCTTCTTCGGCGAGGACTTTTATCTCGACACGCACGTGAATCACATGGCGAAGTGGCACGGCGCGAAGTAGCCGGCGCATGCGGAGGAGGAAGGGGCCCGGTGGCCCCACCGGTCTTCAAAACCGGCTTGGCGGGCAATACGCTTGCCGGAAGGTTCGACTCCTTCCCCCCTCCGCCACAATGGCTCAAGCGGGAAAGGATTGCCGATGGGCTGGGAATTCTCTAGGTAGTCCTCGCGAGCCCGATCCCGTCGGTCTGCGATTCGGGCTGTGATGTGAGCGTGCTGCTCATCCGGGTCGATTGCAGTGGTTTGTTATCGAAGACGAACCAACAGCAACTGAGATACAGCAATATAAGCGAAACCGTGACGCTCTCGGGTAGCACATGCAAAACGCGGATGTTCCTGGCGAAATAGGACTGGGCAAATTCCGGCACGAAGTTCAGGGGGTATCCGTGCAGACCGCCGAAGGCGGCCAGAATTACGTAGCTGCCGACCGCCGTGATAACCGTTCGCCGGCTGGCGGGCCCGTTTGCTATCGCAACGAAAACGATCACGAAGCACACCATGAATTGTCCCCACATGATGGGTGACAGAATCGATACCGTTACGATCCATAGCGAATATCCACGCCAGTCAAAATCCTCGTCCAATCTCCATGTGGCAACGAAAGCAAATGCGGCCGCTAATAATCCGGCGATCAGCGCAAGTGACGACGCCAGCGGGGATAGTTCCGCAATACCAAAGCCATGCAGGAGAACGAATCTCACAAACCAGCTAAGGCTCAAATTCGTCGGATGGCGCAGGAATCCCATTGGCTGATTCAATGAGTGAGGTCCAATTACATTCTGGATATAAGTTGTAACAACCTCAGCGCCGACAAAGGCGGTCGTGATAATCATTCCCGCAATACAGCCGACTATTGCGTACCCGAAAGCTTTCCATTTTCGGCGCGCAGCCAGATAGCCGATCAGACCCACCGGGTAGGCGCGCAAAAGGGAGGCGGCCGCGAGAATCATCCCCGCACTTACGTCCCTCCCGTGCTGAAGCTCCAGAATGAACAGCACCAACAAGAACAGCAGAAAGACCTCGCTCTGTGCGAACCAGAAATTACACGCGATCGGCGGATAGAGCACGATCAGCGCGGCGAGTATCCATTTGTCCGTTGCTTCCAGAGCGCAATGGCGGAGAAGCAAAATCAAAGTAATGGCAAACGCCGAGAGGTTGACGAAGAACCATAGTTTGTATGCAGTGAAACGCGCCAGCAAAGTCAGCGGTTCGAAGCACAAAAGCCAGCTCGGCGTGTCTCCCCAACTAGTTCCAGCATAGGGGTTGATTTTCTGTCGCAGCAGGTCAGCCGGCAAATAGTATCCACCGAAATCCCGATAGTCACCGCTGACAGCCCATGGCAATGTGCGAAAGAGCAGCACGGCGCAAATCGCGGCAAGTGTCCAGAGAAGCACAGCCGGATTCCGTTTCCTGCGCAGAAATGATCCGCTCGCAACCAAGGATGCTTGTCACCGCGATCTCAATGGCGATAGTACGCGATAACGCTGCGGCGACAGTTATCATCGTGGTTCAAATTAGCGGCAACGAGAGACAGCCCGGCCAATTTTGTTTATGCAGTTGAGGACAACGGCGTGGCGGCCGCAATGCAGGCGTGTACTTGTTCCGATACGTAGGCAAGTGAGTAGAAGTCGAGGCCGCCGGCCGGCCCCGGCTGAAGCTTCGCCAACGTCAGGGACGGATGACCGCGATATCCGCGATCCTGGCACCGCGTTGGGCCAGCTTGTCGTCAAAAGTTGCGAAGCGTCCTGCAAGACGTGCCGACGCGAGATGTAAGGCGTCGGCAAAGTCCATACCGCCACGCATCCATTGAATCGCGTCCGCCATCGCACCCATATCCTCGCATACGAGATCGGGCAGCGCGATCAAAGCAAGAAAGGCATCAGCAATACGGGCCGAGCCGAAGCGGTAAAGCCGGCGCAGAACCCATTCGGTTTCGAGGATGACCGTTTTCGGAAGCAGGACCGTCTCGCGCTCGAAGATTGCACGTGCGCGCGTGGTCTGGGTTGGTTCGTCACCAGTCAGCAGCCGAACTAGGACGTTAGTATCGACCGCGACCACGCCGGGCTTTTACCTCGGACCGAATTGCCGCTTCCATCTGACCGAGGGTCTTGGGCTTGCCTGTATAGCGGAGGCATCCTACGACATCTTCGAGCCGCGTTGGTGGGAGAGCCTTGGTCGGCCGCAGCAGGACGCCGTCCGCCGTGTCCTCGACGATGAACTCCGTACCCGACAGCCAGCGATGGGCGTCGCGGACGGACTTTGGCAGGATCACCTGCCCTTTCGATGAAAGCCGGGTTTTCTCCATAGATGACTGTTTAGCCGGTAAGATTCAGTAAGATCACTCTACGCCCGACGAGACCACGACGCAAGCCTAACCGCCTGCGGAGCGGCTTTTGAGCGACTGCCGCGCGAACTTTACAGCCTCGCGCACAGCGTGATAGCTGATGCCGTAAATTTGGTGTGCTCCGCAAGTCGCGACACGCGAGACTGAATCGCCAGGGAGGATTGTTATGGCCGATCGGGTAAAGGGCAAAGTGGCGCTGATTACCGGCGGTGGGTCGGGTATCGGACGCGCGACCGCGATGCTTTTCGCGGCCGAAGGCGCGCGGGTGGTGATCGCCGACTACAACGTTGAGGGCGGCGAGCGCACCTTGCGCGCGATCAAGGAGGCCGGAGGCGACGGGATATTCCACGGCGCCGACGTCGCGAATCCGAAGGAGGTCGAGGCGCTCGTGGCCAAGACCGTCGCGACCTACGGCAGACTCGACTGCGCGTTCAACAACGCCGGAATCGAGGGCGAGTTCGCGCCCACACCGGAATGCACACTGGAGAATTGGCAGCGCGTAATCTCGATAAATCTGAGCGGCGTATTTTACTGCATGAAGTATGAAATCCCGGAGATGCTTAAGAACGGTGGCGGCACGATCGTCAACACCTCATCCATTTGCGGCCTGGCCGGGATTGCCAACACGTCGGCATACACCGCGGCCAAGCATGGCGTCGCCGGATTGACCAAGGCCGCGGCCCTGGAGTTCTCGAGCAAGGGCATCAGGGTAAACGCCGTCTGTCCGGGATTCATCCGCACGCCGATGGTCGCGCGCGTGATGGATCGCGGCAGCTTCGATGAAAAGGCCGTCATCCAGACGCATCCGATCAACCGGCTCGGAAGGCCAGAAGAAATAGCCGAGGCCGTGCTGTGGCTATCCACGGACGCGTCGTCGTTCGTCACCGGCGTACCGATGCCTATCGACGGCGCCTATATGGCGCAATAACTTTGACGGGGCTATTCGTCGCCGCAGCTTTCGCAATCGAGGCAGCCGCCGTGGATAAGGCTTAACTGCTCGGCGAGCGCCGCATCGGGGAAGCCGACGTGCTCACCCACTCGATGTCCGCATGATCGGCATTTCTGCTGGGACCGCACAGGAAAAAGCGGCCGCTGAGTGGCAAGTCGCAGAGTCGCAGTCGACTGGTTCATCGTGTCGTGGGCATTGACGGCAATGAGCTTGGAAGGCGGGTGCCCCCGGCGAGGCCAATGTCAGAGAACATTTGCACCGCCGGGGGAAGATCAGAGGTTAATGCGTTGTAGCTCATTGGATTGGACGATGGATGACCATCGATAAAGCAAGCGTGTCAAACAGACAGCAACCAATGTGCCAGTGGATTACGAGTCGAAACCCGAACAGTTATCAACAGTTTTAGCCGCCGCTCTGCCGATCCGGCGACAGCCGTGTTGCAACTCTGCAATGGTTGTCGCCGAATACGCCCTTCGCTTTGGTGACATGACCGGGCCCTTCCCGTCCTGACGAAACGCGCCGGAATTGACGCGGATCCGGCTTGATTTGACACCCGCGCGGCCTCCCCTCTAAGTTACGCGGGTCCGCTCACAAGCAACGATCAGCCCTGGAGGAAGCACGCATGAAGGCGGCCGTGTTATATGAAGCGCGCAAACCCCTGGTCATTGAAGACCTAAAGCTCGCTCCGCCGAAGGCCGGAGAAGTGCGGGTTAAGGTCGCCGCCAACGGCGCCTGCCATAGCGACCTCCACGTCATGACCGGCGACATGCGGATGCCGATGCCGGTGGTGTTGGGCCATGAGGGGGCGGGAATCGTGGCGGAGGTCGGCGCGGGCGTCGCCTCGGTGAAAGAGGGCGACCACGTGGTGCTGACTTTTTCACCGGTGTGCGGCCACTGCCGCTACTGCACCCTGGGACAGGTGCATCTGTGCGAGACGCGGCCCAAGGGGCTCGGCACGCTGCTCGACGGCACCACGCGCCTCAGCAAAAACGGCACCGAGATTTTTCATTTCGCCTTCGCGTCGACCTTTGCCGAGGAGGCGGTGGTGCCGGAGAGTTGCGCGATCAAAATTCGCGACGACGTCCCGCTCGATCGCGCCTGCTTCGTCGGTTGCGGCACGATGACCGGGATGGGCGCGGCGATCAACACGGCCAAGGTGCGGCCGGGCGCGAGCGTCGCGGTAATCGGATGCGGCGGCGTGGGACTCAACGTGATCCAGGGCGCGGCGCTGGCGGGAGCGCAAGACATCATCGCGATCGACCTGCTGCCGAACAAGCTCGCGCTGGCAAAAGTGTTCGGCGCGACGCACGTGGTCAATCCTTCGCAGGACGACGCCTACAAGGCGGTGATGACGCTGACGCACGGACGCGGCGTGGACTACGCCTTCGAGGTAATCAGCACGGCCAAGACTATTGAACTGGCGTTTCGGATGACCGGACGCGGCGGCACCTGCACCATCGTTGGAGTCTCACCCGAGACCGCGCGCATAACGCTCAACCCCAACGTCTTTACGATGATGGAAAAGCGGCTGGTCGGTTCGTTTTACGGCTCGACCCGGCCGCGCGTCGACATGCCGCTGCTGATCGACCTGTACATGGACAAGAAAATCAAAATCGACGAACTAGTCTCGCGCACCTTCCCGCTCGAAGGCGTGAACGAGGCCTACGATCTGCTGCAAAAGGGCGAGGTCTCGCGCAGCGTGATCAAGTTTTTCTGATCGCGGATCGACGCCTCCGTTCACACCCCCGCTAGTTTGCGCGCATAGGACGCCACGGTTTTGAAATCGTACTCGCGGTAGGCCTGCAGCTTCTCCGCCTCGAAGCCGCCCTCGGCATGCACTGCCAGCACCTCCTGGTAGCCGCCGAAGTCCGACGCCGTCAGGTCGCCGATCAGATTGAGCAGCCTAAGCCGCTTCTCGGCGTCGAAGCCCTTGGCGCCGCCCATGTACTTCATCACGTACGCGCGCGTCGCCTCGCTGGTCAGGTCCTCGGCCGCCGGCGCCGTCACCAGCAGTCCGCCCGCGAGGTCCTGCACGATCTGCACCGCCTGATGGTAGTTGTGCGCGAAGTGATACTTGGCGACGTTGGTGAGCAGCGTGTTGGGCACCGCGAGGCCGTCCTCGATAGTGCACGCGGCCGCGGCATGCTCGATCAGCCCGCGCACGGTCGCGTGATAGGCGGCCAGATGGGTCAGCTTGTCGCGCACGTGGGCCGCCCGGAGCACGCCGTTGGCCTCGGCGATCGCGTAGCCCGCGCCCGCCATCAGTTCGAGCAGCGGCAGCTTGTACGAGACCGCGGTGAAGCGATGGTAGCGCACGAAGGTCAGCGCCAGCAGTCCCGCGAAATCGATCTCGCCGTTTACGAACACGCGCTCCTTGGGCACGAAGACGTCGTCGAACACCGTCAGCGTCTCCATCATCTTGTGCCCCGCGCTCAGCGGATGCTCGAACTGGTTCTTGGGGCTCGAGCCGTGCGGGCTCGCGATGAGCTTCAAGCCGGGCGTGTTGATCGGCAGCGCAAAGGCGACCGCGTAGGCCTTGTCCTCGGCGCGCATCGCGCGCGTCGGCAGCACGATAACCTCGTTGGTGTTGGTCGAGACGGAGGTATGGACCTTGGCGCCGCGCACCACGATCCCGTCGGGGCGCTCCTCGACCACGCGCACGTAATAGTCAGGATGGTCCTGCGCGGTGGGTCCGAGCGAGCGGTCGCCCTTGACGTCGGTCTGCGCCACCGCGATCGCGAGGTCGTTGTCACGGCAATAGCGATGGTACTTCGCGACGCGCTCGCGGTACTCGGGCTTGCCCGCGGCCGCCATCCGCTCGCCCAGGATGTGGAGCGCGTAAAGCGCGTCGGTGCCGATCTCCTTGATCAGCACGACCAGGGTCGCGCCCTCGCGGGTCGAGGCCGCGATAAGCTCGCTGCGCTTGAGCAGATCGTCGGAGTTGCGCGGCAGATGAAAGTAGCGGCTGTACTCGCCGCCGCCATCCCGCATCACGGCGAGGCCGCGGTACTTCGGATCTTCGGCCATCCGGTAGTCGATACAGGCGTGCTCGACCGCGATCCCGATCACGGGATCCTTGGTGACGTCGGCGACTTTTTCGCCGCGCAAATAAACCGCCCGCCCGTCGCGCAACGATTCCTTGTACTGCTCCGGTGTTCTCAGTCCCATCGTGATTTTCACCTAACCCTCAGCTGATTTCGCGCCGCCGCACCGCGCGCCCCGCGGCGCTCGACTTGGCCAACTCCGACAGGCCAATATAGGAGCCCGCGGCGGCCACGTCCAACGGACGCACGCAGCGTCCGACGGGCATAAGCAACGTCCGACGGGCGCGAGCAACGTTCAACGACGGAAGACCGTCCGCGCGCGGCGCGCCGGCAGTCGTCGTCGGCACGCACCATACATGACGTTTGCGACAGGAGGGTCACGCGATGGCCAGGGCGTCTGCCAGGATGTTCGAGAAGATGTTCGATCTGAGCGGCAAGGTGTCGATCGTCACCGGCGGGAATCGCGGGATCGGACGGGGACTCGCTTTGGGTCTGGCCGAGGGCGGAGCGGCGGTCGCAATCCTCGCCCGCGACGAGGAAAAGAACCAGGCCACGCTCAAGGAACTGCTCTCGCTCGGCGTCCCCGCAATCGCGCTCAGAGTCGACCTAAAAGAGCGCCGCGAGCTCAAGCCCGCCTTCGACGAAGTCGAACGCAAGCTTGGGCCGGTCGATATCATGGTCAACAACGCCGCCTACGCGACGCTCACCAGCGTGGTCGAGACCTCGGAGGAGGACTGGGACGGCGTGCTCGCGGTCAACCTCAATGCCGCGTTTCTGTTTTGCAAGTACGCCGCGCAATCGATGATCAAGCGCGGCAAAGGCGGCAAGATTATCAACGTCACCAGCCTGGCCTCGGCGTTCGGCAGCGGAGTCTTTCCGTCCTACGCGGTCACCAAGGGCGGGCTTGCGCAGCTCACGCGTTCGCTCGCGATCGAACTTGGGCCGCACAATATCCAGGTCAACGCGCTGGCGCCCGGATGGGTCTCGACCGAGATGACCGAATGGCTCCGCACCGGCCCCGAGTACGAGTGGCTGCTCAAGGAGATGATTCAGCGCACGCCACGCGGGCGCTTCGCCGAGGCCGAGGAACTCAAAGGCGCGGTGGTCTTCCTGGCCTCTTCGGCCTCCGACAACATGACCGGCGCCGATTTGCTGATCGACGGCGGGTTCTCGATTCGCTGAATACCCCGGACGCCCGTCCCTTAACGTCCGAAATGTCCATAACTGCGAGGTTTTTTCAGTGGACACCGTTTCCACAGTGGACGTTTTTCGCGTCAGAGGTCCGCAAGAGAGTCAAAGTCGTGTCCAAGTCAGGAGATTCCCATGAATGAAACCGAGCCCATCACCGAGCCGGCTGCGCCGCGCAAGCGCGACGCTGTCGTCCGCTGCGTCAATGATCTGCTGAGCGCCAATGCTCACGGGCCCGGCAATCTGGACGCGCCGGCTCTGCGGCGCCTGCTCGAATTCCCGAAGCCCGATGCCGACATCGTCCTGCGCCACGTCTTCGACGCCATCAACGCCGCGGTGGCCGGGCTGGAGCCGGATGCGAAGCCGCGCTACGTCGATTGCCCGCACTGCAATCAGCCGCTCGAGGCCCCGGCGCCCGAAGTCCAGATCGCAAGACTGCGCGAATTCCAACTGACCCGCGCGGCTTACTGGCAGTGGTCGCCGCGCGAGTTGCTGTTGCTCAAGGAATCGCTGAAGCCTGGCGACGTCATCGTCCCGATGTACGCGCACAGTTGCGGCATTCGCCATCCGAATGGGCGAGTGACCGAGTACCGGCGCACCGCGACCAAGGAGGAGAATTCAAATGTCTAACGTCATCCCAATCAACTCCCGCGCCATCGCCGCCGCGGCCATACGCGCCAAGTTGCGCGAGGCCGCGAACGCGAGCGGCCGCTTGGGCTCGCTGGAGGACACCATCGATCTTATTCGGTACGAGTGCGATCGGTTCGCGTGGTTGGCGCCACCCGCGGAGAAAGGAAAATCGAGAAAATTGACCGTTTTCAAGCTAAACAACCGGAACCAAGAGTTCGAATCCACTCCGCTCCGCCACACAGTCTGGCATGCTTCCCTACATTATGGAGAAGCCATGAAATCGGCGCGTGGGGCGCGATTCACGCGCGGCCGTGGACGCGGAGAATGCCAACGGCAGCGGCTGAGCGTTAAAATCGCTTAAAATTCTCTGTTCGCGATTTTGGCATGTCCATCTGCGAATCGGCCGACATTTTGCGGAGAAGCGTTCTCGGGAAGAACGCTGCCTGACGCAAGCAACTACGCCCGCGTGAGTCTATCGGGATTCCAGAGCTTGCTGCTGCGCACTCCAGAGCGGGGGGAGTTCGATTCTCTGGGTCATCGCTAGAGTGCTGAGGTCTGCGGGCTGCCGGCCTTCGACGATCGCCTCGACAACCGTGGGCGCCAGGAACGCCAGCCGCATCGCGCGCCGCACGTGACGGGCCGTAAGATGTTCTCGCCTGGCTATCTCGCCGATCGACCGCGCCCGACCCGCCAACAGATCGTTGGACCATCGATACGCACGGGCGGTCGCGTCGAGCAGCGGTAGATCGATGCGTGCTAAGGATGCGGCGTCACCATCAATGATCAGCCGCATCTCAACGCCGCGCCGCTTCATCCGCATCGGGACGAATCGACTTAGCGCGGGTTCGTTCGGAGTCGCGACCTCACGCCCTTCATCGGACGAGATCGGCAATTTGATAGAAATCTGGATGCCGTCCTTCTTGAGTCCGACACGTTCGATCAGCCGGCTCAGTGCTGATGCAGCTTCCGCTTCGGATCGCAGACTTTGAATCCAAGCTTCGGCGACCTTGAAGATGGAAGGCAATCGGTTCGCATCTATGTTGAGCTCCTCGATCGCTCCGGCGATTGCCGCTCGATCACCGAGAATCTGCTCAGTCGCGGCGCGAACGGCTCGTTCAAGCTCCGGTGCAGATACGCGCCACCCGCGCCGCTCATCTTGTACCGACCCTCTGACCAATCCACGCGAGACGTAGTAACGATAGTGGCGCGTCCCCTTTACCGCGCCCTGCACATACAGGGGCTCGCCGTTCTCGTCGAACAGTTTACCCGCGAGCGGGCTGGGCGGCGCCCTGGTTGGGCGTTCGCGATGCGTGGCGGCCTGATCGCGCAAGCGCAGTTGGACCTTCTCCCAGAGCTCGCGGCTCACCGTCGGCTGGTGCTGCCCTGGATGGCGTTCCTTCTTGTGGCGGATCTCGCCGAGGTAGATCGGGTTCGACAGCAGCTCATAAAGAGCTCCGCGCGAGAATTGCCGGCCTCCAGACCGCACGCCGTTTTTCGACACCCGGACTTTGGAGACAATCTCGCGGCGTTTTAAATCGTTTCTCAGAAGCCTGACGGAACCGAGTTCGAGATATCGCTCGTAGATGTGTTTCACTGTCACGGCTTCGGGCCGATTGACTACCAGCCGGCGATCGCGGACGTCGTAGCCCAGTGGCGGTACCCCGCCCATCCACATTCCCTTGCGCTTGGAGGCGGCGATCTTGTCCCGGATCCGCTCGCCCGTTACTTCCCGCTCGAATTGCGCGAACGAAAGCAGGACATTCAGCGTGAGTCGGCCCATCGAAGTGGTCGTGTTGAATTGCTGCGTGACTGCAACAAACGAAACGCCGCGCGTGTCGAACACCTCGACCATCTTGGCGAAGTCGGCAAGCGAGCGCGTGAGGCGATCGACCTTGTAAACGACCACCACGTCGACGAGTCTCCGCCTGATATCTTCCAACAGGTGTTGAAGGGCGGGACGTTCCATCGTCCCGCCCGAAAGGCCGCCATCATCGTAGGCGGTCTTGATGAGCCGCCAGCCCTCGCCCGTCTGGCTCTTGATGAATGCCTCACACGCCTCGCGTTGCGCGTGCAGGGAGTTGAAGTCCTGCTCCAGCCCTTCTTCGGAAGACTTCCGCGTGTAGACCGCGCAGCGTCGTGTTCGCGACCTAGCGTGTTCCATCGCGGCGTTCCTCTTGTGATCGCTTGAGGCCGAAGAACAACGGCCCCGACCAACGAGTCCCGGTGATCTCGCGCGCGACTCCCGAGAGCGAACGATAACGCTTGCCCCGGAAGCAAAATCCTTTTTCGACAACGCTTACTTGATGGCTGATACCGCGCCATTCACGCACCAGCACCGCGCCGGGCCGCACGATGCGAGACGGTTCCGCAGCCAAAGACGACTCGCTAGCGCCATCATGGGCCAACTCGGCCAGCACGCGTCGGGTCGAGGGCTTGAGACCTGCAAAAGCCTTTTCCTGGAGGCGATATGCGATCGCGCGCGTCAGGAACGACCGGCTGATATCGCGCGACGGCGCCTTTCCGAACATAGCTTTCCAACGCTCGCGGAGTTCGTCGATGCCTAGCTTCGACAGGCTGGCAATTTCCGACGCGAGGGTTTCACGGTCCCGAACCTGTCGCTTCATGGTCGTTTCTCTCGACACTTCTCGGCTTTCAACTCGGCTTCAAAACTCATATGTGCTCCTCCTTGAGGCGCGCTATTTGCTGCCCCAATGACACACACATTGCTCGATTCGCGACACACAGCCAGTCGTGCGCTGCGCGCGACTTGGGCAAATTTACGCTCTCATTAGACCTCGTTTTCTCTGCTGCGATTTCGCGGGTTTCATTCGCCTTCCAATCGCCTCGAGCAGACCGTCGATTCGGGCCAATAGCCGGCTTCTCCTTCTTCTGCGCGAATGACGTTGGAAAAACTGGGGAAACCACTCGCTTCACGCGCCGACCAGAGCAAACATCCCGACGAGCCCTTACGGCTCAAGGAGATTTAGAGGGAATGGAACACGCGAAACAGGCGAACGGAAGCGGGCATGAACTATCGATCGGACATTCTCCATCTTCGGCCCGGAAGAAAGCTGTCCGGAAAAAGGCTGAGTCCCCACGGCCGCTCCGAAAGGAGGCGGGCAGCAAGTCGAAATCAGGGAAACTGGTTGCCGCTATTGCGGGAGCAATGACCTGGCTCCGAGTTTCATCAGGCGGCGAGATCGGCGATGCCGCAAGTGTTTCAGTAAACGCTATGGGTCGGCGGCCCGGGCGAGGAAGGCGAAGGTCAAGAAATAGTTCGAACACGACTTCGGATGAGTGGCCGGGCTCGAAAGGGCTCGGCCCCTTTCGTTTATGGCTTGGTCTAGGAGCGAGGCTCTACGAAACTGGTAACACTTCACCCTTCAAGTTGTCCAAATAGGCTGCGGCTTTTGGGAGTCGGTTGCACGCTATTCGATAGCGTCGCAGAATCTCATGCACTCAGGGAGGTTGCCTCCATGTATCGCGACGTGGTGCAATGGTCGAAGATCCGACAATCGTTCGCAGCGCGACTAGTCACTCCAGCTTGAACGGAGCGCGCACTTTCACCCACGGGCAGAGCCAAATCCGCGCGATCCGGATTTGAAAAAGCCGAGAACGAAAACCATCTCCCGCTATAAATTTTCGTGAAAAGTCTGGAAAGCCGCGGACTAACTTTATCTCCTTCACATTATTTTTGTTTCTGACTACAGCGAGTCGAGCCACTCAAGGACGCTGCGGTCGCGCCTCCATCGTGGGAGTTTGCCTGCCGTAGACGGCAGTCCGACGCGTTCGAGTGCTTTGCGCTTTGTCTCGAGGATGTTCACCGGGACCTTGCACGGGCAGTCCGCACTCCTCGAGCATGATTGTCACCTTCCAGCCGCTCGGTGTCGGCCAGTGATGCACGTCGACACGGTTTCCTCCGCTCAGCCCGCATTCTCAGCGCTTGTCGTACTCGTCGTGGCGGCGCCACCAGATGCCCGTCTCGTTGCGCCCCTTGGAGGCACGGTCGAGCCACTGGTACATGCCCCAGAGGCCGTCCAGTCCGCGCGCATAGGTGGAATAGGTGTGGTAGACGGCGCCGTCCTCGAGCGCGAACGCGCTCATGCCCGGCCTCTCGCGCGTGTATGTGGCCACGTCTGTTCCGGTCGCGGCTGCCATCTGGGCGACGGGCCCCTCGTCGCCGCGCATCTGCAACTTCGCCCCGCGCCGGTAGTTGTATTCGATGTCTCCCTCGCGCTGTTGCTTTTCGGTGAACCAGACGTTGAAGTCGAAGTTGAAGTCGCCACCCAGCGAGGACGCCCAGGGAAACGTCCACCCCATCCGCCGCTTGTACGCCTGCAGCTTCGCGAGCGGCGCCCGCGACACGGCACAGAGCATCACATCATGGTTGGCCAGGTGCGTGACGAACCCATTAAAGCCGTCCGCGATCGCCGAGCAGGACGGGCACCCCCCCGCCGCGTAGTCGGGCCCGAACATGAAGTGGTAGACGAGGAGCTGCGAGCGTCCTCGGAAGAGGTCTGCCAGCGAGGCGCTCCGTTCGTCGGTCTCGAATCGGTACTCCTTGTCGATCCGAACCCACGGCAGCTCCTGCCGCCGCCGCGCCAGCTCATCGCTGCGCCGCGTGAGTTCCTTCTCCGCCTCGAGCAGCTTGAGCCGCGCTGCCAGCCACTCTTCACGTGTCCCGGTTCTGTGTTTCGTCATCGCCCTTCTCTCCTTTCTTCGGATGTCTCTAATCTAGGGGGGCCTGAAATCTCTGAGTGTCAGGCCGGCATCCGCCGGTCGTACTCCTTCCGCACGCGGCTCCATACGTCCCAGAATGGCTCGGGCTTCTTGCCTATTGTGTGGGCGACCAACAAATCGAGATGCGTGTGCCAGCCGGCTCCGACCCCAAGCAGAGTCGCGCGGTCGGGCAGGCGACGATGAATCACGGTGAGCAGCACCTTGTTGCCCTTTGGCTCCAGCTCGAAGGAAACGTCGCCGCTGCCTTCCCAGGCGATGGCGAGCTTGCGGGGCGGATCGAGCTCGGTGATCCGGCTTCGCATCCGGTGCTCGTCGCCGAAGCCGGGCGGCCGCGGGCCGGGCGGATCGGTCAGTTCGTCGTTACGCCAGACCAGCTCGAAGGGCGCACCGACTTTCATCTCCATCTCGCCTGCCGCCAGCCACTTGCGGCGCAGTTCGCTCTCCGTGAGATACGCCCATATGCGCTCGATGGGGCCGGGCAGAAGGCGTTGGATCTTCAATATGGCGGGCTCGATGAGCACGCCATAGGCGTCCGGGTTCCGGGTCTCTGTCATTGATGGTCTCCTTTTTTGCGCGTCGGGGATTTGCGTGTATCCTCCGTGCGGAGGAGCCGTTCGAGCACCTCCAGACGGTCGGTCCAGAAGCGCTTGTAGAAGCTCAGCCACTGGTGGGCGCTGGCGAGCGGTCCGGGGTCGAGGCGACACAGATGAGTGCGCCCGCGCACCTCGCGACGGATCAGTCCGGCCTTCTCCAGCGACTTGATGTGCTTCGACGCGGCCGCGAGCGACATCGCGAACGGCTCGGCAAGCTGGCCTACCGTCCGCTCACCGCTGGCCAATTCGCGAAGCATCCGCCGGCGTGTGGCGTCGCCGAGGGCGTGAAAGACGGTGTCCAGCTGAAGCGCCTCCAATTCAACCATGTGGTTGAATATAGGTTCGCGCCTTCAAAAAGTCAACCGATTGGTTGAATGACCGGCTAACGGTCGTGCAGGTGCCGTGTTGGCCGAGGATCTGATGCCCAGAAATAGTGCGCAGGAAGCCTGCCGCGATTCAGCGTATTCCCTCGTTCGGCAGGCAGCCGATCAAGGTTCCTTTACATTATGCTTTCCTGCTGATTGCTAAAGAAGCTATCTTGGCGCACGCTTCTCATTCCTCGATCGCCTGGTACGCGACGGTCCAGAAGTCGGTCATCACGCGCGGCAGCACGGGAGATTCCATCATCCGTTGAGTGAGAAGGATGCCGGCGAGATTTTCGCGCGGATCCGAACAGCCCGCGGTGCCGATGCCGCCAACCCAGCCGAATCGTCCGGGTACGGAGGAAAGATCGACGCGCTTGGTGTCGACGCCCACGCCGAATCCCCAGCCTGCCTTGAATCCGCCCTGGCCGTCGCCGAAGAACATCTCCATGCCTTCCTTCTGCGCGTCGCTCAGATGATCCATCGTCATGAGCGCAACCGACGCAGGCGAAAGGATGCGCGTGCGCGCGTACAGGCCTTTGCCGAGCATCATGCGGCAGAAGGCTAGATAGTCGTCGGCGGTCGAAACGAGCCCGCCGCCGCCCGCCGCGAACGAAGGTGGCTTGCCCCAACGGCTCGCGTGCGGATCGTCATGGACCTTAAGCTTGTTCGTCGCGGGATCGCGCACATAGCTCGTGGCGAAGCGGTCCCGCTTCTCGGCCGGCACATGAAAATCCGTGTCCTTCATGCCGAGCGGCGCGAAAATGCGTTCGCGCAGGAAATCCGAAAAGCCTTGCCCCGAAGCGCGCGCGATTAGCACACCCAGAACGTCGGAGCCCGTGTGATACATCCATTTCTCGCCGGGCTGATGGATCAAGGGCAGCGCGCCGAGGCGTTTCATGTAATCGTCGGGCGTCAGCTCGAATGGGTCGGGCCCCGGCAGCAGCCCTGCCGTTTCCATCGCTTTTTGGATTGGATAGGCGGGCGGCCACGTCATCACCGCGCCGAACCCCCAGCGGAAGGTGAGAAGATCGCGCAAGGTGATCGCGCGTTTTGCAGGCACGACGTCGTCGAGCGCGGCATCGATCCGGTGCAGCACCTTGCGGTTCCGCAAGTTCGGGCAGGAATTCGTCGACCGGATCGTCGAGCCTGAGCCTGCATTCCTCGACCAGGATCATCGCGGCCGCGGCAGTAATGGGCTTCGTCATCGAGGCGATGCGGAAGATCGAGTCGCGCTGCATCGGCGAGCCGCCGAAGGAAAGCGCACCCAGCGCCTCGACATGCACGGCCTCCCCACAGCTCACGAGCGCCACAAGCCCCGGCATCTCGCCACGATCGATATATCCGCCGAGCACGGTGTGCATGCGTTCCAAACGTACGGAAGAGAGACGTTGTGCCATTGTCGTTTTCCTAGATTATCTCTGTCAGCTCGCAGCAGACGGCCGTGCACCTGTCAACTCCAAATCTAATGTCCAGCAGCATTTTCGATTGAAGTTTTCAGTCGCGCGGGTGGATGTGCACGCCTGTGTGGCTCAGATAGTCGCGCTTGCCGATCTCCACTCCGTTGTGGCGCAAAATGTCGTAGGCGGTAACAACGTGAAAATAGAAGTGCGGTAACGCCCAGTCCCTCAGGTATTCAAAGCCGTTCGAGTCGAATACCAGGTTCTCGATCAGCGGGAACAGGATCGGGTAGTCCTCAGCACCTTCGAAGGCGGCCGGCGGCGCGCTTTGCACATATTCGATCGTCTTGACGATGCGCCCTTTGAGATCATCGAGAGTCTGCTCATCATCTTCAAAGCGAGGCGGCTCCTGGCCAGTCAGCCGCGCGGTGGCGTTCTTGGCGTGATCGCAGGCGATCTGCACCTGCTTTGTCAGAGGATACATGTCCGGTGCCAGCTGCGCGCTGGGTAGCGCGGCGAGGTCGATCTTCTTGTCGCTCGCCTGCTGGACTGCCTTGTCGAGAATTTGCGACAGAGACTGCAGCATCGGCACGAAAGTACCGGTTGACATATCGTATACAGAAATTTTCACAGAAGTTTTCCTTAGAGTGAATTCAATGTCCGTGCCACGAGCAACCTGAACTTCACGAACGTCCTAACGTACCGTCGCTGGGCCATTTCGCTGATGTATCGTCACGGGCTACCTTCAATCTCGAAGACTGCAAGCATATAGCCTCTCGTTCGTGCGACGGAGATAGCGTGAGGGCGAGCACTCCGAATAGCAGATAGGCCTCTCATGCCGCCGGCCGTGCATCCGCTTGTATAAACGAGGCCATCTGGCCCGCGAGCGCCTTTTGAAAGGCTGGGCGCGCCTCACAACGCGCCAAATATGGCGCCAGCGCGGGATCGGACGTCACTAGATCGGTGTGCCGTAGGATGCGCAAAACGGTTGCCATCATCAGGTCACCGGCCGTGAACTGATCTTCCAGCCAATCGCGCCCTGCCAGACGTTCCGCCAGATCAGAAAGGCGCTTCTTGACCATGCCTTCCCAGTGAGGCCGACATTCCTTCGCCCAGGGCGCCTCCCGGTTGAAAATATCTACGTCGACGAGGCCCATGACGAAGGGCTCGACGGAATTAAGCGCGGCAAACAGCCAGGCGGTCGCTTGGGCTCGGCTCACGTGATCGGTTGGAAGCAACGCCGCGCTCGCGCGGGCGATGTGCAGGACAATCGCACCAGATTCGAAGAGCACCACATCATCGTCGCGATAACTTGGCACCTGGCAAAAGGGTTGCAGAGTGCGGTAAGACGGCGTGAGTTTTTCCTCCTGCGTGATGAGCCTGACCCGATATGGAATCCCAGCCTCCTCTAGCGCCCAACGAACGCGCAGGTCGCGCACCAGGCCCTTTGCGAAGTCAGGAACCCATTTATAGGCAGTGACGGTAATCATGAGTGTCCTCCGAAAATCAAAGATCTTGACCCTGCACTTACTTGTGAACCGAGCATGCGCAGGGCGGCGCGTGATACCGGCCGTTATTTTCGACCATTCCGCCCTTGCCGTACATGTTCCTGGGTCGAGCCCAATCTGTCAGCGAGTGATACGGCCCAGTCTCGTTCCGCCCCTTCGGCATAACGTCAAAATATCCGTAGATGCCGAGAAACTGTTCACCGCCGCGCCCGTAGGTCGAATAGGTGTGGAAGATCTGCCCTGACTCGTCCTTGTAGAAAACGCTATCGCCGGAGAGATCCTGGACTCCGGCTGCCCATTGCGGCGCCGGTTGGAAATTGTAGAGCGCGCGGCCGGACGCGACCTGCTCGGGCGCGAAGGAAACGTTGAAATCATAGTTGAAATCGCTCTGGTACGATGAAACCCAAGGGAAGCGCCAGCCCATCCGTTTGCGGACGGCTTCGATCTCCTCGATCGGCGCACGCGCCACGACCGCATAGGTCACGTCATGGTTTTGCAAATGCTCGAGTAGGCCATCGAGATGGTCGACCTCGAGCGAGCATCCGACGCATTGGTGCGCGGCGCCTGGCCCCATCATGAAATGTTTGATGAAAAGCTGACTACGACCGTCGAATAGCTCGGCGAGTGTTATCTTGCCGGTTGGGCCGTCGAAGACGTAGTCCTTTTCGACCCTAACCCAGGGCAACTCGCGGCGCTGCCGATTCAGCTCATCGCTCACCCTGGTATGTTCCTTTTCCTTAGCCAGAAGTAGCTTGCGTGCGGCGAGCCACTCGTCACGAGTTGCGACACGATGTTCCATCGATAACTCTCCTTTGGGAAGACTTTGAATTCCCTTAGACTGTCGCAATATATTCAGCGAGTTTGTCGAGCGAGCTGCTCCAGCCGCGGCGATGATCATCGCACGCGCTGACCGACTCGAAGACAGCCTGATGCAGCGTCAGCCGGGTCCTGCCGCCCACATCCGCAAAGGTCACGGTCAGCAAGGTCTCGGGCCGCGTCGGCCTGCGGTCGGCGTCCGTCCAACCATACGTCCGGACAATTCGCTCGGGCGGAACGATTTCGCGGAAGACGCCCTGTTGCCAATGATCCTGGCCGTCGGGCCCACGCATGTGCGCGCGAAAATTTCCGCCCTCGCGCAGTTCGCAGGCGACGATCGTGCCGCTAAAACCCTTCGGGCCGATCCATCGGGCGAGATGCTCAGGGTCTGTCCAGCATTTAAAAACCAGCTCGCGCGGTGCGTCGAAAACGCGCTCGATTATGAGTTCTCGGTCGGTCTGCTCCGTGACGACGGCATTACTTCTTGCGGCCATTCTTCTTCTCCTTAACTCGTGCAGCGCGTTTGTCCTTCGCTTGAAGCTCGCGCAAATAATCGTCGAGCCGGTCGAAACTGTCCTCCCAGAAACGACGATATTCCTCGAGCCAGTCGGCGGCGTCTTTGAGCGGGGCGCCGACGAGCCGGCAGGGCCGCCATTGCGCCTCGCGCCCCCGTGAAATCAGGCCCGCGCGCTCCAGCACCCTGAGGTGCTTGGAGATGGCCGGACCGCTCATCTCAAAGGGTTCACCCAGCTCGGAGACCGTCGCTTCGCCCGAGGCAAGGCGCGCAAGAATTGCACGCCTTGTCGGATCGGCAAGCGCTCCGAAAGTGACGCTGAGATCGCGCGACAGACCTGAGGTGGTAACCATCGGGTTAAATAACCTATTGGTTAGGTACATCGCGTGAATGCACATGTCAAGCAGATGACGCCTTTTTGCTCAGTTCCTCGCCTGTCGCTAATAAAAATTGCATCGGAACCGTAAATTGACCAGTCAGTGAGAATTGCCATCCAATCGAAGAGAAGAAGTGAAACGGACTGCGCGCCGAATCGCAATTCGACTTGAGTTCGAGATCGAACGCCTTTGATACCGAGACCCTCAAATGACGGCGTATGGGCTGCGGGGGCGCTTGATTGGCGGGGGGTGGTCCGAGTCAGGCAGCGAGCTGTTCGTAGCGGTGGTGCAGACCACGCCGGGTGCGGGTGGCATGCCTCCCTCGCGCCCAGCAGTTTAGAGGTAGAGTCCGTCACTGAAAGGAGACGGACAGATGAAGGGCAGCCGGTTCAGCGAGGAACAGATAATCGGGATCTTGCGGGAGGCGGAGGCGGGG
>Ga0207416_1000390_pt1 | contig 78035 bp, 73 predicted proteins | sample PaiPotPPM11metaG_FD_184107 | JGI IMG/M metagenome (GOLD analysis project Ga0207416, IMG submission 184107) | Iron sulfur acid spring bacterial and archeal communities from Banff, Canada, to study Microbial Dark Matter (Phase II) - Paint Pots PPM... ... | reverse complement strand
GCCCCACAGCTCTGCCACCTCCTCCAGCGGCGCCTCGACGATGCGCGCCGAGCGCAGGCGCGCCAGCGTGCGGGCGAATACCGGCGTCTTCAGCCAGAGATCGCCGAGCTCGTGCTCCAGCAGGTCCGGCGGTAGCGCAGACTGGAAGATGCTGAGGTCGCCGGGGACTCGCAGCACGGTCGCGGCCAGCCGCCGCGCCGCGCTGGGGTCGGTGGGGAGATCGGCAAAATCAACCGCCTGCTCGGTGCGCAAGACGACGTCGGCGGCCTCATAGGCGCTCTGACCGGACCAAAGGGCGACGACGTGGTTGACTACCTGCCCGGCAAAGGTGAAATAGCAATAGCCCGTGTCGTCACGCGCGAGGGCCACCCGGTCCGAGCCGGCATAGCGGCGAACGCGCTCGACCGTTGCCACGTACCACCGGCAGAGGTCGGTATCCATGGCCGGGACAGCCTCCGGCTGGTCGAGGAGCCGCAGCATCTCCTCCAGCGTGGTAGGGTCCAGGCCGATAGCGCCGCCGCCGTACGTGATCTCGACCTCGGCGGCACGCTTCCCCGGCTCAACTTGTATCTCATCAGGCAACAGGCGCTGCACTTGCCAGTCGCGGCCGGCAAAGCTTACGGTGATGCCCGGCTTGAGCTGGAGGAGGTTGTGCGCCGGTACCAGGCCAACCTCTCTGCCGGCCCAGGTCATCTTGACCTCGCGGCTCCGTGAGGGAAAGTTGCTCCAGATCAGGCCCAGCCGGTGCAACAGATGCAGCCCGGGGCCGGCACCGTAGCGATGCTGAACAGGGTGGCGCCGGATGTTCTGATCCTTGGCGAGCTGGGTCAGGATTTGCTCCACCACTGGCCGCTGCAGATGCGGCCAGGCCGAGAACAGCGTCGCCAGCTCGGTGACGGAACGGTACGCCCCCTCCCGCTCCAGCAGTATGGACAGGATCTGCTGCCCCACCGCGCCAATAATGTCCAAGGGTCGTGCGCGCTCGAGGCGTCCGGCACGAACCTGGGCGACCAGCGCCTCGAAGGCGAGCGCGCCTACGAAGGGAGCGGGATGATCGGGCGGCAGGAGACAGAGGACGTTGGTCTTGTCGGAGCGGCGGTTGCCGCGGCCAGCACGCTGGAGGAAGGACTCCCAGCCGCCCGGATGGCCATAGAGCACGATGAGGTCGACGTCACCGATGTCGATGCCCAGCTCCAGCGTGCTGGTGGCGATGCAGAGCGCACTCGGCAGCTCCTGGAACGCTCGCTCCACCGCCAGCCGCGTTTCCCGATCCAGGGAAGAGTGGTGGACGAATACGTGATCGCCCAGGCGCGTCTGGCCGCGCAGCTCGGCGCCCAGGCGATCACACTCCTTCCGGCTGTTGGCGAACAGCAGGATCTTGACGCGCGCCGCCGACGCCGCCCGTGTCACCAGCTCGATCAGCTCAGCGGCACCGGTCAAGTGGCGAAGGTGGTAATCCAGCGGCTTGACGCGTTGGTCCCGCACCGTCACTGCCTCGCGCCCCGGACGGAAGAAGGCCCAGATGTCGGCGGGATCAGCCACGGTCGCGGAGAGCCCGACCATCTGCAGTGGGCGACCGGCGAAACCCTCCAGGCGTTCCAGCAGCACCGCCAGTTGGAAGCCCCGCTGGCTGTTGTAGGTCAGGTGGACCTCGTCGAGCACCACGGCGTGGACATCCGCCAGCGCACGCGTCCGCCTGGTGAGCAGCAGGTCCAGTGATTCCGGTGTCGTGATGAGCAGGTGCGGCTTGCGCCGCCGGCTGAGGTCGTTGTGATCGCCGTGACGGATACCAATGGTCAAGCCCAGTCGCTCCAGGGGTGGTTGCAGCCGCCGGAGCAAGTCGTTGGCCAGGGCGCGCGTGGGCGTGACGTAGAGCAGACAGCAGCCGGTGGAGCGCCGAGCCACGTCGCGGTAGCGATCGACCAGTGGGGCGACCGCCGCCTCGGTCTTGCCCGAGCCCGTGCCGGAGAGGATGAGCGCGTCGTCGCCGCGCCCGATCGGCGCAATGGCGAGTTGCTGGGCAGGCAGCACTCCAGGGAAGCTGCCATAAAAGGCCTGGCCGACGTCTAAGGAGAGGCTCACGGCTGATCACGAGCGGCAACCGTGGCGCGCCGCGCATCCAGCGCCTCAATGGTCGCCTGGATCGTGCGGCGCAGCCGGTCGGGCGAGTCGATCCGCCACTGCTGGTCGACCACACCCGCCAGGTCGCTGTCCGGTAGCGAGCGCGCCGCGTCCCAGCGATAGGCCAGGGCGTGGACGGCTCGGATCCGGCAGGCCAGCTCGCCCGCGTCCTCTCGCTCGATCGCCGGCACTTCGAGAGCCGGTAGCCGGTCGAGGCGGGCGTAGTCAAAGTCGTAGAGCGCGTGTTGCAGGAGCTGTCGCTTGCTCCGCTCCACGAAGTCGGGTGTCACCGCGAAAAAGCTGAGTAACACGCCGTTCGGCTCATCGAAAAATCGGAGCAGATTCAAGAGCGCCTGCTGTTGCTGGTCGACACGCGGCAGGCCGTGCAGGAGGTCTTCCGCCTCGTCGAACAGCAGCACCAACCCGCGCAGGCCGGCTGCCCGCGCGATGGCATCCAGGTCGCCGAGCGCCGTCCAGGCCTGCCCGCCTGGGTCGGAACCAAACGTAAGCAGCGCCTCGGAGAAGAACTTCCACTCTGGGCGGGGATCCTTGAAGCGGTCGCGCAGCTCGTGGACGAGCACATCGTAGAGGCGCCGACGCTGCTCGCGATAGGCGCCCGGGTTGGTGAGCCAATCCTCCGCCACAGCACGGACCGTGGCATCGTCGCTCCGCACCCAGGCACGCACGGCAACGTACATCGCCGGCGACCGGAGGTACTCCGAGTAGTCCCACCGTCCACGGCTGGACAGCCTGGACTGCCCGATCATGGCGTCGCGCCCCGTGGCCGGTCGGGTCAGAAGGTTGAAGAGCGCCCCAGCACCATGGCGGCCGGAAGTATCGACCTCGATTTGTCGACTGACGGCGCCCAGCACTGCGTCCACGCGGTCGAAGCGGACGCCCTCGGCCGCGTTAGCCACGACCAGGCTCGTGGCATAGCCGGCGTCGAGCGCCGCCTCACGGATGAGCTGGAGCAGGTGGCTCTTGCCGCCACCGTAGCCGGCTTTGATGAGCAATGCGCCTGCTCGCCCCGACAAGCTCGAGCCGTTGAGCTGCTCCTCCAGCAGCCGTAGCTGCATTGTCGGGCCAACCGTGAAGTCACGCACGTGACCGGAGGGCGGCAAGCCGAAGCGAAGCTGCTCGATAATGCGCTGGGCCTCAGCAGCATTATCCTTGCCCAGCGCGCAGACTGCCGCCTTCCCGGCGCTCATCGCGCTCACCCTCGCTGGTGACGTAGCGAAAATCAATGTATGGTTATACCTGTTGTACCCTTTGGTCGTCGGGAAACCTTGCCGCATGCAATAGGAACACCCAGCTCTCACCCTTCCCGGATGCGCGCCATCACGTCGTCGTAGAGCTGCTCTGGCGGGGGTGGCGGCAACGCCTCGGCGGCGCCGTCGAGCAGGCTCACGCAGCCGCCCACGACGACTCGCCAGGTGCTGACGTAGCTGTACTCCGGGTGCCGGCGTAACAGACCGGCCACGTAGTCCTGCAGCCCAGCATCGGAGACGGCTCGCGCTCGCGCGTCGGGATAGGCGGTGAGGTAGATCTCCTTGATCTTGCGTGCGGCGGCGCCGTATTCCTCCAATGACAGCTTGATGGCATCGAGGTTCCACACGCGGTCAAGGGCCCGCGGTGGGCGCAGCTCTGGCCGGCCAATGCGCTGGGCCAGCGCGCCGTAGTTGACGATGCCGTAGCGGTCGTCGACGAAGAAATCCGGCGTCGCGGCATAGATGAGGAAGACGCCCTCGCTCTCGTCGATGCTGTTGATCAGGTGCAGCAGGTTGTTGTGCGCCTGTTTCAGACTGGACCGGCGCATGACCGAATAAGCCATCTCCGCCTCGTCGAACAGGACAACCAGCCCCCGATAGCCGAGATGGCGGGCGAAGAGGCCGAGCGATTGCAACAGGCGGCGCGCGTTGGTCCGGTCGACCATCTTCTGGACACCGAACGCGGCGCGGTAGGAGCTCAGCCCCCCCTCACCGGCGAACCATTGCAGGAGACGACCGCGCGTGTCGTCCAGGGCGAGCTGGTCGGCGGCGTCGGGCAGGAAGGTATCCCAATAGTGGGCGACCACGCGCCGGAAGTCGACGTCGATGCCGTCGTTGGCGAAGAGCGCCTCCTTGGCCTCGCGCAGCCGGTCGGCGGCGACCGTGGCGCCCGGCGCGGCGTCGCCGCGCAGGATGGCGCGGCGCAACACCTCGGCGAACGGCGCGGCCCGGCCATCGCCGGCGCCGTGGACCCCCGGCGACCCAACGCCGCGGACAACTTCGTAGAACACCTGCTCGAACTTGTGGAAGGGCGTCTGATCGACATCCAGCTCGACCGTGGAGACGAGGTAGTCGGCGTCGAAGGCCTCGTCGCGCAGCAATCGCAGCAGGTGGGTCTTGCCCGATCCCCAGTGCCCCATCAGGAAGCGAATCTTGCCGCGCCCCGACTGACTGTCCAGCAGCGTCGCGCGCACGTCTTTCAGGAACTGCTCCATGCCGACCGAGTAGGAAGCGACGAAGCGTTTCGGAGGGATGCCGCTGCGCAGGCTCTCCACCACGTCGTGCGCCGCCGCCGGATCGATTAGCTCCGCCGTCACGGGCCATCCTCCCGTCTGAAGCTCAGCAAGCCGGCATATCCCCCTTGTTCGAGCCCGTAGAGGAGCATGCCCTGTTTGCTGTCGCGGGTGTGCTGCACCTGCAAGCAGACACCATCGACGCTCGTGCAGCGCGACTGGAGCAGCGCAGCCAGATCGACATTGAACTGGTCTACACTCCGCCGCCCGGCCCCACGCGTGAGGCCGCCGGCAACGCGTCGGATCGGCACGGCATCCCCGTCCGGCCGCCCCTCCGCTTGCAGGAGATCGCGGTAGGTGACGTAGAGACGTTGCAAGAAGCCGCCTGCGTCAAACGCCCGACCAAACAGGCGCTCCACCGCGCTGCGCACCGTGTTGGTCAGCGATGCGACATCCAGCGCTACCAACAGTGTGTCACCGTCGCGCGGGGTCACCTTCGCGATCAGCTCTTTGGCATCGACCTCGATATGAATGAAGCCATCCTTTACCGTGTAGTACGGATGGCGAGATGACGGGTCGACCGGCATGCCGGCCGCCAGCAGCGCCTCAGGGAACTCCCGGTCAAAGTCGGCCGCCCGCGACGCCGCCCGCCGCTCCGCGTCGGCTCGCAGCGCGGCCAGGGAGGAGGATATCGCCGAGTCGGCCTCGCAGAGCGGCTGCAGCTCCCGCTCGCCGCGCCGCAGCAACAAGAGCGCCCCGGCCGGGCGATCGTCGGTGATCGCGGAAATCAGCGCCTCCCAGTACGCACGCGCCCGCTTGGCTTGCGCGAGCCGTTGCCGCGCCGCGTCTTCCTGTTCCCTGGCACTTGCCACCCGCGCCACAAGCGGTCCAAGATAGCCGGGTAACTCGGCATCCACGACGTCACTCCACGGCGCGGCCCACCATGGCCATCCCGGACGGCAAGCGGCCTTGCAATAAGGTGCATGCACGTGCCGGCTAACCGCATGCTACCGTGTCATACAGCAGACGTGGTGGTGCATCCACGAAGTCGAGGTGACTCTTCACTGTCATCCTGAGCACAGCGAAGGACCCCCGGCGCCATCGTTGGCGTTGCACGGTTCTGTCAGGCGGCCGGCTCGGCCTACCAGAGATCCTTCGCTGCGCTCAGGATGGCAATGGGAGGGCCGCATGGCCACGGGAACCGTCGTATCTTGTCGAACGCACCACTCAGCCCCGGCGCTCGTCCTCCATCGATGATCTCCTCCGTCTACTGGTGGGACTCGCGCCAGCGCAGGTACGTCTGGCCGGCAATCAGGGCAAGACCGGCGCAGCCGAGCAGCAGCGCGATGCTGGCCCACGCCATGGCAGGGGTGCCTGGAATGGGCAACGCGCAGACCGACGGGTCGCCAAAGAGACCGCTCTGGACGTAGCCACCGATCGGCGTCAGCGGAGTGCAACTGATAGTCGGTAATCGGGTCGGCGGCAGCAGATTGCCCCAGAACCAGTAGCCGGTATAGAGGATGGCGCAGAGCGACACCGGCATTACCGCCGGCACGACCACCGCGAAGGCGCCAACGAAGAGCATCCCCGGCAGCACCATGGCGCCAAACACCGGAAACTCCCACAAGATCACGCTCAAATCCTGCGCTTGCGCCGCGAAAAACGCCATCACCGCCAGATAGATGAGCGCCATCGGCAGCACCGTGGCTACGACAGCGCCCAGGTACTTGCCCCAGAGATAGACGCCGGCCCCGCCGGCAGGCTGGCGAGCAGCTCCTCTGTCTTCAGCCGCCGCTCCCGTCGCAGCCGGTCGGACAGCAGGATGCCGAAAGCGACGGGCAGGAGGAAGTTGAGCTCAAAGGTGCGACTCCGGACCAGCTCGAGGCCGAGCTGGCGATGTTCGGGATGCTCCTGCGTCATCGCCGCGAAGAGCAGCCCGCCCACCGCTGTCAGCACAATCCACACCGCGTAGCGATGCGCCTGCATGCGCAGCTCGTAGCGGAAGACACCCGCGAAGATGCCGATGCCACGCGCCACGCGTCGACCCTCACTCGGAACACGAGCGCCCAACGCCGAACCGGTCATGCCGCTCTCCCTTCCTTGTCCCGCTCGACCCACCGCAGGGTTGAAGCGCCGAGTAGATCAGCCGCCTCCAATTTCGTGGCGATCCGGCTGGTCCTGCGCCTCTGGCTGCGCTGGGACCACTTGCGGCGCAGCCACTTGCGCTGGACGTTGACCCACGCCCACCTCACCGTGGTGCCCCTTGGTGCGGGACTGTTTGGGTTGCTCGCGGTCGTCGCGGTCGGTTGGAGCCCACGCAACCTGGCGCTGTCCTTGTTCGCGCTCATCGCCGGGACAGCGATCGCACTCGCCATCGCGCTGCCACCGTCGGCCCTCCTCTCCTTCATCGTCGCCCGCGGCACCACACGGCGCATCGAGACGCTCGCCGCGGCTACGAGCGCCCTGCGCGGCGGCGATTACCACATCCGCGTTCCCGTCGAAGGTGAGGACGAAGTCGCCAGGTTGCAGGCCGACTTCAACGCCATGGCTGAAGATCTCGACCGGGCAGTAGCGGAGCTCCGCGCCGAGCGCGACACCGTGGCCAAGCTGCTCCAAGCCCGCCGCGAGCTCATTGCCAGCGTCTCGCACGAGCTGCGAACGCCGGTCGCGACGCTGCGCGGCTATCTGGAGTCGACCCAAGGTCATTGGAACGGGACACCCCCTGCTACCTTGCGCCAGGACATCGCCGTGATGGAGCGCGAGACGATCCGCTTGCAGGCGCTGATCGACGACCTCTTCACGTTGGCGCGGGCCGACACGGACCACCTGGAGCTGCGCTGCGAGCCAACCGATGTGGCCAGCCTGGTGTCGCGTACCGTGGAGGCCCTAGCGCCGCCTGCCTGGCAGAGTGGCAAGGTGGAAGTAGTGGCGCACGTTTCCCCGGGCGTGCCGCCGGCGCTGGTCGACGCGCAACGGCTGGAGCAGGTGCTCCAGAACCTGCTGCACAACGGCGTTCGCCATACGCCGCCGGGTGGCATCGTGGCTGTGGTCGTCGAGGCGACGCCGGAAGCGATCGTGCTGCAGGTGAAAGACACGGGCGAGGGCATCGCCGCCGCCGACCTCCCGCGCATCTGGGAGCGCTTCTACCGGGCGGACCGGGCGCGTGCTCAGCCGGACAGCGGTACCGGTCTGGGGCTTGCCCTGGTCAAGGAGCTGACGGAGGCAATGGGCGGCACGGTGACCGTGGAGAGCGTTATCGGCGAAGGGAGCCGCTTCACGCTGCGGTTGCGCAGGTGCCAATCAGGCAGTCGCGTTCTGAGCGGCGCATCGGGCACGCGGTTGCCCGGCGGGTAAGGGAGGTTCAGATAATGCTACCGAGGCGTCCTGGGGCGCCGGCTGTGTAGGGGCTGGCCTTGTGCCTGCCCTGGTGACCGACTCCGCCGCGGCACCCTGATAACAGGCCGTACGGTCCGTAACACGGAGGCCACGATGGGTGACGGCAACCAGGGCAGGCACAAGGCCAGCCCCTACACGGACCCGCCGGAAGCGCCCGAATTCACACTGAAACTCCGTACGTCCGGGGGCGTCCGCCGCCGCCACCTGGTCGCGAGCACAATGCATGCCGCGCCGTCAGGCCGGCAGTGGCATGCGCAGAGCGCAAGCGATTGCCTCTTCCAGAGACATCGCCTGGCCCTCCGCCCAGGCGACCGCGAACCCCTCCACACCGCAGCGATCGCGGGCGAGCGTCAAGCTCTCCTCGCGGCGCTCGGCCGAGACGGTCGGTGGGAAGATGGCCAGGACGGGGGAGACGAGGCCGGCGCGCAAGGCGCTCACCGCCCCCAACAGGCGAGCCGACTGGTCAGCTAGGCCTTTCCGGGCTGCCAGGCGGGCGCTCGCCTCGAGCGCCGCGACCACGTACTCGAAGTCCTCGCGGGGATGGATCTGTCGCAGGCAGTCGCGATAGCGTTGCAGCGCGGTCCTATCATCCCCGAGGGTCTCCGCGAGGTAGCCCAGCGCCACGAGGGCGCAGCCCGTCACAACAGCGTAGCCGATCTGTTCGGCCACTGCCAGCCCTTGGTCCAGGAAACGCTCCGCGTCGGCGTAGTCCTCCTGCGCGACCGCGACGAGGCCGACATGGATCAGCGCCATCGCGGCATTTACCCGATCCACCAGGGAATCGCTGATGGAGAGTGCTTCGTCGGCCAGTCGCCGCGCCGGCAGCAGCTCACCGGCCCAGACGTGCGCCGTGCTCAGCAACCGCAAGTCGTAGGCGATCTCCCGCTGCGAGCCTGCCTGGCGTGCTACGGCCAGGCCCTCCTCGGCGCACCGGCGCGCCGTCAGCTGATCACCTAAACCTGCCGCGGTATAGCCGAGGTAGCGCAAGGCGGTGGCCTGAGACAACTGCTCGCCGGTCCCCAAGCAGAGCCGGACACACTCCTCGCCGATCGCCCGCGTCCGCGCCAGGTTGGCGCGCCGCCACTCCAGCCGCAGCGCCCCGACCAGCGCCTTCGCTCGCGCGCTGGTCGGGGAATGGACTCCGCGAGCGAGCGCGTGCTCCAGGCGAGCGGCGCCTTCATTGATGTGCCCCCGCCATTCCCAAAAGCGCGACGTGGCGCCGAGCAGCCGCAACGCCGTCTCCGCCGCCGGCTCGTTGGCGTCGCTCCAGTCCAGGGCGCGGCGAAGGTTGTCGAGCTCGGTCTCGAGCAGACCGATCCACACCACCTGCTCCTGCCCGATGATTTCCAACTCACCTTGCTCGGCCAGATTGAGCATCCAGCCGGCGTGGCGGCTGCCCGCTGGGACCTCCTCACCCGCGTCGCGGAGCTGCTGCAGCGCGTAGTGGCGGATCGTGTCGAGAAAGCGGTAGCGTGTCCCCCCGCCGCGCTCCTCCATGACCACCAGCGATTTCTCCACCAGTTGCGCAAGGAGGAGCAGGACGTCGCTCGATGCAACGGGCGGCCCGGCGCAAACGACCTCGGCGGCTTCCAAGGTCCACCCCCCAGCAAAGGCGGCCAGGCGGCGCAACACGGCCTGCTCGACGGATGAGAGCAGATCGTAGCTCCAGTCGACCAGCGCGCGCAGCGTCTGATGCCGAGCCGGCGCCGTGCGGCTTCGCCCCACCAGCAGCCGGAACCGGTCGTCCAGGTGGGCGGCGATCTGCTCGACCGACAACGCCCTCAACTGCGCGGCCGCGAGCTCGATCGCCAGAGGGATGCCGTCCAACTGGCGACAGATGCGCGCGATCACCGGCAGCCGCTCCTCGGTGACGGCGAAGGCCGGCAGCGCTGCCACCGCGCGCTCGACAAACAGGCGAACGGCCTCGGCTGCGAGCACCCCTTCCCGCGAGAGCGGCTGACCAGGAGCCGGCAGGGAAAGGGGCGGGACTGGCCAGGTCACCTCGCCGTCGACCCCCAGCGGCTCGCGGCTCGTCGCCAGGATGCGCAGCCGCGGGCAAGCTCGGAGCAGCGCATCCACCAGGTGGGCGCAAGCCACGATCAGGTGCTCGCAGTTGTCCATGACCACGAGCCGTTCGCTTGTTCTCAGCGCGTCGCTGAGGGTGGTGACGAGCGGACGATCCGGCTCCTCTCGCACGCTCAGGGCCGCGGCCACGGCGTGCGGAACCAGCGCGGGGTCGGAGAGGGGGCTGAGGTCCACGAGCGAGGCGCCATCGGTGGCAGCGCTCGCCGCTGCCTCCGCGACCTGGAGCGCCAGGCGCGTCTTGCCGACACCACCCGTGCCGGTGAGCGTCACCAAGCGGGTGACCTGCAGCAGTCGGAGCAGCTCGGCAAGCTCCCGCTCGCGGCCAATGAAGCTGGTGAGCGGCGTGGTGAGGCGACGATGATCGCCGAGGGTCTGGAAGCCGGCGGGTGGACCGGACAGCGGGCGAGGTCGATGCACGGCGGCGTCGAGTGTCGCCGCCTCGGCTGCCGACAACCCCAGCGCCTTCACCAGCAACTGAACGGTCGCTCGTTGCGGCCGTTGGTGCGTCCCGCGCTCCAACTCGCTGATCGCCCGCGCGCTGAGCGCCGCCCGTTCGGCCAGCCCCTCCTGAGTCAACCCGGCGGCCAACCGGTAGCGACGCAGCACGTCGGCGAAATTGAGCGTGGGATGGTCTTGTGGCACCGGCTTCCCTGCGTTAGGCATCGGCTCTCGGACACGCGCAGGCTCATCGTAGCAGACTCCCGGTAGGCGCCACGCCAACTGTGTGAGTACTTATGTGAGTGCCTGGCCTATTCCTTCCTGGTCGGTCGCACGGTCCCGTGACAGACTGGACCACTACGGAGAAGATGGAGGAGGTATCAGGGGTGCGTGTGCTCATCATGGGCGCCGGAGCGGTTGGCGGCTATTGCGGTGCAGCGTTGGCCGGGCAGGGTCACGACGTTACCTTCGTGGCGCGCGGCGCCCACCTGGCCGCGCTGCAGGCGCGGGGCTTGGAGGTGCGCAGCCGCGGTCAAACCAGACTACTGCAGCCCGTCCGCGCCGTCGACTCGCCCGGGCAGGCGGGAGGCGTCGTGGACCTCGTGCTGTTCACCGTCAAGGGCTACGACACGGACGCTGCGGCGGCGGCCTTGCATCCCGCGCTCGGCCCCACCACAGCGGTGCTGACCTTGCAGAACGGCGTCGACAGCGCCGACCGCCTGGTCGCGGCCGTCGGCCGGGAGCACGTGCTGCCGGGCACGATCATGATCTGGTCCGTCGTCGCCTCGCCCGGCGTGATCGAGGAAACCGGGCCCTACTGCCGCGTCACCTTTGGCGAGCTAGCGGGCGAAGTGACCGCTCGTGTTGAGAGCATCGCGACCTGCTTGCGCGCCGCCGGTATCGAGGCCGTGATCAGCGAAGATGCGCTGCTCGCAATCTGGCAGAAGTTCGTGGCCCTGGCTCCCCACGCCACCATCACGTCCGCCTGCGACTCGCCGGTCGGTCCAATCCGCGACACGCCGGAAGGCATGCAGCTGTATCGCACACTGCTCGCCGAGGCGATCGCGGTGGGCCGAGCGGCCGGCGTCGCGCTGCCAGAGAACACGCTCGAGACGACGATGGGCCTCGTCCAGTCGATCCCGCCAACGGCGAAGACGTCGATGCAGCGCGACTTCGAGCACCTACGTCGCGTTGAGCTGGATCTGGTCACCGGCACGATGGTCCGTCGCGGACGAGCGCTCGGTATCCCCACACCCGGCTTCGACGCCCTCTACGCCGTGCTCAAGGTGCGTGCCGGCGCCTTCGGTGGCTTGTCATAGTTGGGCGTTCCCGGCAGTCGGTGCAGCGACTAGCGTCTTTTCTTTACGTTCGTTTCGTGATGCCGGGGCGGGGACTGCGGTCCGCCGCCAGAGTCCGGCACTGCGGTCGGGACAGCTTGGAAGGGCAGGTCGCCATTCTGGAGGCGCTCATTCATGTTGAGCCGATCGGCGCACCGCAGTGCCGGACTCTGGCGGCGGACCGCAGTCCCCGCCCCGGCATCACCCACCGGATACGATCGCTGGGGTAACGAAAAGGCCCCATGCAGTGACAAATCGGATTTGACATCTCTGACATGTGCTGCTACTCTTTCGATGCCGGCATCTGGAGGGTCCGTCATGGTTTCCCGCGACCGGGAGCAAATCACGATCTCTGCGCACGTACCGTCGACGACCAGTGGGACTGCGGCAGCCCGTGAATGGCGAGCGGTGCGGCACACGGTACGTACGGTCGAGGCCCTGTTCGACCGGTTCACACCTTCCGAGGTGGAGCGGATCGTCACACAGATCGATCGTGTGTTGATTGAGGCAGCCCCCGAGGCGCCGGACGATCCTTTCATCGGTGCTGCCGCGGGCGGCTGCATGCCCAGCCAGCAGGAACGCATCCGGCTCGAACTCGCCAATCTCCATCGCACCTTCCAGTTACGCCGAGCGCTGTTGGCGGACGCATTGACAGCTCCAGAGGTCGCCGCGCTGCTCGGCACGTCGCGACAGACCCCGCACGACCGAGCTGACGCCGGTAGTCTTCTCGCCGTTCGTGACCAGGGCATGGCCCGCTTCCCGCGCTGGCAATTCGACCCTGAGGGACCCGATGGCGTCGTCGCCGGCCTCCCAGACGTGCTGCGAGCGCTCCACGTCCCGCCGCTCTCCAAGGCGAGCTGGCTGACGCGCTCCAATATCGCCTTGGAGGGCCGCACGCCGCTCATCGCCTTGAACGGTGGCGAGGTGGAGCGTGTCATCCGGCTGGCACAGGCTGTCGGCTTCAGTTGAGCGCCACGGGCGCGAGCGCCACGCTCACCAGGTTGCGGGCATAGCTGAGCCGGCACGCGGATCGCTGAGCGTCACGCCGCATGGTGCAGATCCCCTTGCCACCCCCTCGGCGGACGCCGCGACCAGTGTTCCATACGCTGACTGCCGGCGTCTCGGTCCTCCGATTATTTCGCCCGGGGTCATACCACGTCAGCGCGACTACCTTCCGCTCCCATGGGCCGCTGGCGCGGTTCGATCACCACCGAGGCGAGGGGGAGAAGCGGCGACCAGTATATGACTCGACCCGTGGGATCTACTATGCCGCCTTCCGCCTGTCCTGTTGCGTGGTGGAGATTTTCGGGGACATCGGTGTAGTCGAGTGCGACGACTGGCTGGTGGCGGCTGTGACAGTAGCGCGAGATCTGCGCTTACTCGATCTGCGCACGCACTGCGCCATGCGTGCCGGCACCGTCACGGCGATTGCCAAGGATCCCGAACGACCGCGCACGCAAGCCTGGTCGCGATACTTCTACGAGCACCCGGAGATTTATTCTCTCGTCGACGGTCTCTGCTACTCCAACGCGCACAACGACGAAGACGCGCTCGCCCTCTACGACCGCGCCGAGCCAGCGCTTCATTGCCCCGAGAACGCCATACGGCGGCTTGATAGCACGGGACTGCGTCCCACGTTGCTGGAGATCGCCGATCGTCATAACCTCATCCTGGCCTAGTGGTTGATTGGCCTGTATGCCACCATTCTGCAAGGCGCCGGGGGTAGGGGCGCTGCTTGCCGCGCCCAGCCTGATCTGTCCGGTGCTGCCGGGCGTTGCCACGGAGGGCGCGGCAAGCAGCGCCCCTACCCCCGGCGCCCAACAATGGCGTGCCACGCGGCAAACGGCCCATCAGTGATGCATCACCCTAGGCGAACGGTTGGACCACCGTCTTGACCGCGCCGGTCTGCAGCTTCTGGTCGGCGACCTGGAAAGCGGTGGCGATCTCGTCCAGCGGGAAGCGGTGCGTAATGAGCTTGTCGGCCTTGACCCGTCCGGCGGCGACGAGATCGATGGCGATCTGGTACTCGCGCACGCCGCGCCAGGTGGCGTAGCTGTCCGACCAGTAGACGGTCAGCTCTTTGCGGCGCGGCGCCTGCGGTGTGAAGGTCTGGGGAACCTGGAAGGTGCCGACCTCCGCCACGCGCGCGCCTGGCGCCGCCACGTCCAGCGCCTGCGGGAAGGTCGGGGCAGTCCCGCCCACCGCCTCATAGACGACGTCGGCGCCGCCGTCGGTGAGGTCCAGCACTGCCTGCTTCAGGTCGTCGCGAGCGCTGTTCACCGTCACGTCGCAAGCGCCGATCTCCCGAGCGAACTTCAGGGTCGGGTCGTCCAGCCCGGCCATGATGACCTGCTTGGGTCCGCAGGACCGCGCGATCATCCCAATGCACAGCGCGATCGGCCCGCAGCCGATCACGACCACGCGCTCCCATGGCTCGACGTGGACGCGGTGGTTAGCGTGGACCGCGACGGCCACGACGTCTAGGATGGCAGCCGCGTCGACCGACACCGACTCAGGTAGCGGGTAGACATAGTCGGAGACGGCGGTGTCGTATTGGGCAAAGCCGTGCGAGCTGAGCCGCCGGCCATCGCGCCGGCCCCGGTTTTGGCAATTGTGATAGTCCCCGCGCCGGCACCACCGGCACAGCCCACAGCCGACGAGGTGCTGCGGCTCGACGCCGACCCTCTGGCCCACGGTGAGCCCCGCAACGCCTGGTCCCAGCTCCACGATCTCGCCGGCCAGCTCGTGGCCGGTCATGTGTGGGTAGGTCTGGACCGGCTGCCCGCCCAGGCGATAGCGATGGAGGTCACTGCCGCAGATCCCGGCGGTGTCGATCCGCACCAGCACCTCGCCCGCGGCCGGGTCGGGGGTGGGGACCTCCTCCACGCGAATGTCGTTGTGGCTGTAGAACAACGCCGCCTTCATAGTAATCCTTTCAGCATTGCCGACAGCGGACTCGGGCGCGGCACACCAACCGGCCACGCCCAGCGCCCCGATCCCGCATCGCTGCGCACACCGCCGTGCCCTCAGGTGCAACCGCCAGGACGGTAGCAGCAAGTCGCCAGTTCGGTCAATGGCCGTCCGGAGCATTGCGAGGATCGCGGACTGTTCTCGCCACGGATGAAGAAACCGGTCACACGATCCGTGGTATGCTGCCGGCATGCTGGTCACGCTGTTGCCGGAGGCGGAACAGGAACGGCTGGCCCTATCGGAGGGGGAACGTCGGGCGCTGGACGTCGCCATCGACAAGCTGGAGGCACTCGACGAGCGATTGCGGTTCCCGCATACCAGCGCGATCAAGGGGGCGACAAAGCTGCGCGAGCTCCGGCCCCGCGCGGGCCGGAGTCCGTGGCGAGCCTTCTCCCGGCGCGTCGAGCGTCGTTGGATAGTCGCTGCCATTGGCCCCGAGGCGCAGGTCGATCCGCTCGGCTTCCGGCGTGCGGTGCAGCTGGCCGAGCAGCGGCTAGCTACGCTTCGGTAGCAGAGGAGTGCGCACAAAATGGCTGAAGACCGCCCGTTCCGTGAAATTCAGCAGGAGGAGCTGGCGCGCGACCCAGCGTACCAGCGCTATTGGGAAGAGACGGCGCTAGCCCGTCTCGTTGCCATCCGGCTGATCGCCTACCGTGCCGACCGTGACTTGACCCAGACCCAATTGGCCCGCCAGCTCGGCCTGGGTCAGCCGCACATTTCCCGCCTGGAGCTGGGCGAGCGTACCCCCAGCCTGGACACCCTCCGCCTGCTCTCCGCCAAGCTCGGCATCAGTTTCTACCTGGACATCACCCCCAGCGAAGGCCAGTCGGCTCGCCTGCGGGCCAAGGCGAGCTGATCGTGGCAATCGGTTCCGTATGATGGCCGACCAGATTCAGGCAATCACCGTCGCCTTCGACGTCCCAGCCACGTTGCGGGACGGCATCATCCTGCGCGCCAACATCTATCGTCCAGCCGGCGAGGGGCGCTGGCCGGTCCTGCTCACCCGTCTCCCCTACGGCAAAGATCTACCACTTGGATCGTCGGCGCTGAACCCGGTCCAGGCAGCGCGCCGCGGCTATGTCGTGATCGTGCAGGACACACGCGGGCGGGCGCGCTCGGAGGGGGAATGGTACCCCTTCCAGCACGAGGCGGACGATGGTTTTGACAGCATCGCCTGGGCCGCCGGCCTGTCCTACGCCGACGGCCAGGTCGGGATGTACGGCGGCTCCTATTTCGGCTTCACCCAGTGGGCAGCAGCGACCTTGGAGCCGCCGGCGCTCAAGGCCATGGTCCCAAACATCACCTGGTCGGATCCCTTCAATGGACTCAGCTACCGGGGCGGCGTCTTTGAGCTCGGCACCGTGGCCTCGTGGAACCTCAGGATGGGCCTCGACGTGCTGGTCCGCCGGTATGGCCAGGACCCGGGGGCGCTCGGCCGGGGCATCGTCGCGCTTTGCCGCGAGATCGACGGCCTGGGGAGCCAGGGCTACCGCTCGCTGCCTCTGACCGAATTCGCACCGCTGCGCCGGCAGGATGTCGCGCCGGCCTTTTTCGACGAGGTCGCTACGCCGCTGGACCGTCGCCGCGGCTTGCCCTGGACGATCCAGGGCAAGCACGAGCGGGTGCAGGCGCCGGCCTTCAACGTGGGCGGTTGGTACGACATCTTCCTCGCCGGCACCATCGCGAACTTTGCCGCTATGCGCGCGCTGGGTAGGCCCACCAAATTGCTGATTGGTCCCTGGACGCACGGCGGTACTAGCAATCCAGTGGGCGAGCGCAACTTCGGCTTCGGCGCCCAGGCCGGGTTCATCAATTACCAGACCGACTTTGACGGTCTCCAGTTGCGCTGGTTCGATCACTGGCTCAAGGGTATCGACTCGGGCCTCATGGCCGAGCCCCCGATCAAGCTCTTTATCATGGGCGCCAATGTCTGGCGCGACGAGCAGGAGTGGCCGCTCGCCCGCGCCGTCGACGCTGCCTACTACCTGCACGAGGGCGGGCGGCTGGACAGGCAGCTCCCCGGCGACGAGCCGGCCGATCACTACGACGACGACCCCGCCAATCCCGTCCCCACCCGCGGCGGCGCCCTGCACATGACGCCGGAGTATCCGGCCGGCCCCTACGACCAGCGCGCCGTCGAGGCGCGTTCCGACATGCTCGTCTACACCACCGCGCCGCTGGAGCGCGACACGGAGGTGACCGGCCCAATCACGGTCTACCTGTGGGCAACTTCGTCGGCGCCGGACACGGACTTCGTCGCCCGACTCACCGATGTGTTCCCGGATGGTCGCTCGATCAACCTCACGGATGGCATCATCCGCGCCCGCTACCGCGACTTCGCGCAGGGCGCGCCGCCCTCGCTCATCGAGCCTGGCCGGCCGTACGAGTACACTATCGACCTCTGGGCGACCAGCAACGTCTTCCAGGCCGGCCACCGCATTCGCCTCCAGGTCACTTCGAGTTGTTTCCCGCGCTGGGAACGCAACCCCAACACCGGCCATCGCTTCGGCGCCGATGCCGAGCTGCGCGTCGCCCACCAGCACGTCCTCCATGATCGGGAGCATCCCTCCCACGTCGTGCTGCCGGTAGTGGACGGAACCTAACCCCAATACGGCTCAGTGGTTCCTGGCCCTAGACCCCTGGCGGCGCGCCGCCACCGGCGGGATGAAAACGGGGGCAGGGTTATCATGCCCATCCCAAACGTGGGAGCCGGGCGCGCCGGCTGCTACAATCGGCGCTGCTACGGCCGGCTGCCGGGACCGCCCTGTGCCAGATCGGCACGCCCTGGCATCATCAGGAACGCGAGCGCGGAGCATGGACGGTCGCCCCACCTTCCGGTGTGACTAGGCGAATGCCGCCGCCAACGCCCGCGTCTGCGTGCTGGTGGACGACCTGCCGGAGGCCATCGAGCTGGCGTCCGCCTGGGTACGCCTGTTCTTGCCCCAGGCGATCGCGCGCCGTCTGGATCGCCGGCCGCGGCTACTGTCAGCGACCGGGTTGCTGCGAGTCGCTGCTCGGAATCGTCGTCAGGCCTTCCGCCTGAGCGGCGCGCAGCAGATCGCGATCCCAGGAGGCCAGGATCACGTTCGGGCCGATTTCCAGAACTGAGGCAAGGTGGATCGAGTCGAACCCTCGCAACCCATGTCGAGCCGCGAGATCACCTGCATAGTGGACCAGCGAGTCGGATACGGGTACCCGGTCAATCGATAGCCAGAGCTCGTCGAGCTTGGCCACCGCCAGTTCAGCCTGCGAAGCGTCCAACCGTCGACCTCGCAAGGCCGCGGCAATTGCAGCTCGGCATTCGGGATACGTCACCATCGACGTTGCCGGCTGACCAGCCGTCCGGAGCATGCCCAACACCAGTTCGCCGCCGAGCTCGTCGGTGACAAGAAGCTTTACCAGCGCGCTACTCTCCAAGTAGGCGGTCAGCCTGACGCTCCTCAATCACGACATCGGATAGGGAAAAGCCGGGCCGCATCTTTGCCGCACCGACGGATGGCACGAAGGGCCTGCTTGCCGGGATGAGGACTCCGCGTCGTATCAACTCGTCGCGTCCAGATGCCGTGCTCGCCGTTGGTCGCGGCGAAAGCTCCGCGACAGCTACGCCATCGTCGGCAATCACGATCACCTCGCCGTGTGCAGCCCGTCGCACGTACTCGTCGGTATGAGCCTTGAGATCCTCGATATCGATCACGAGTCGCAGTATACCCGTCAAGCTGCCTGCCTAAGTAGGCCAGTCTGCAGCTCTACCTTATCACCGCTCGTGGTAACAACCGCCGCGCCAGCATCTGCTGCTCGACCGCCTCATTATTCTCTACCCAGCGAGCGCCGATGGACGCATGGGCCATCATGCTGCTCATCGCTGCTCGTCATGAGTAGATTCTCGGCCATCGCTCACGAGTCTAGGCCTGACACCCCATCCCCCAACCGGCGCTCACACTCGCGCCATGCCGACCCATCCAGACAAAAGAATCGGGAGCCGAATCACAAGCCCTCGACGCCACCCATCGGTCAGATTGACGGTGACCGGGAGATCGGCGTCGCGCGGCGCCGCCTGCCAGAGTGTCTGACCCTAGTGCTCGGTGCGGTCTTCGTCCACCAGTTGCTGGAAGGGACCTGCACCTGGGTGGGAGCGCAGATCAACCTGACCGACTGCACGATGCACGCCGTGCCGGCCGATCCAAAGGTCGTGGCGAAAATCACCGGCGTGAACGTCAATCGGCTGGTGGACCGCCACGACGCCCAGGCGCGCTACCAGGAGGAGGGGGGTGCGCCGCGCGACGCCGGACTGGCCGAAGTCTTCGGCCGCGAGGCGGTACACGTGGCCCGCCGTGAGGCGGCTGGTCGGCGTGTGCAGCGCGAGGCGCTGGTCCAGGCGATCGCCATGGCCCCGGCCGACGAGCGGCCTAGCGGCGACTTCCTGGCGGCGCTAGACGCGGTGCAGCGGGCTGCGGAGTGATCGTGGCCCAGCCCAGCCTGCTCCCGAAGTCGCTAGAGCTCCCGCCAGCGCTGGCACCAGGCATTCGCTGGCGGGAACGACGTCTGCGCTGGCGCCACCTGGCCGACGGCGCCTTCGATCCCCGCCGCTACGAGGTGGCTTCGCTCGATGAGGTCAGTGCCCGCGCCTTCGTCGAGCGCCATCACTACTCCGGCGCCTACGTCGCGGCTCGCTACCGCTTCGGCCTCTTCGAGGGGCCCGAGCTGGTCGGCGTGGCCGTCCTCTCCGTCCCCGCGCGGGCCCAGGTCCTCAGCGGCCCCTTCCACGACCTCCGGCCGTACCAGGTTATGCGGACATCTCGCGATCCGAACGGCCCCGTTGGGGTGGCCTGCCGAGCATTTTGGGGGCTATTGTCTATCCCCGCTTGCACCCGGCTCTTGACCCTGACGCGGCGTCATACCTTATCATCTCCTTCCGGAGGCACGGGCGATGGGCTACACGGTCAAGGCGGTCGCAGACGTGGCGGGGGTCAGCGTGCGCACGCTCCACCACTACGACCGGATCGGGCTGCTCCGGCCGGCGGCGACCAGCCCGGCGGGGTACCGGCTCTACTCGGACGCCGACCTCGAGCGACTGCAGCAGGTGCTGTTCTTCCGCGAGCTCGGCTTCAGCCTCCATGACGTCAAGGCGATCGTCGACAGCCCGACCTTCGACCGGGCCGAGGCGCTGCGGGCCCACCGCCGGCTCCTGGTCGAGCAGCAGGGCAGGCTGGGCCGGCTGGTCGAGCTGGTCGACCGCACGATCGCGTCGATCGAGAAAGGAGAACCCATGAGCAACCAGGAGCGCTTCGGCGCCTTCGACGACGCCACGCTGCGCCGCGGCAAGGTGCGCGACGTCTACGACCTCGGCGACAAGGTCCTGCTCGTCGCCAGCGACCGGCTCTCCGCCTTCGACGTCGTCCTGCCAACGCCGATCCCCGACAAAGGCGCCGTCCTCACCCAGCTCTCCGCGTTCTGGTTCGGTAAGACGGCCGACCTGATCGAGAACCACATGCTCTCGGCCGATCCCTACCCGGACGACCCCGCGCTGCGCGGCCGCGCGATGCTCTGCCGCAAGGCGGAGCGGATCGACGTCGAGTGCGTCGCGCGCGGCTACCTGGCCGGGTCGGCCTGGACCGAGTACCGGCGCGCCGGCACGATCGGCGGCCAGCCCGCGCCAGCCGGCCTGCGCGAGAGCGCGGAGCTGCCGGAGCCGCTCTTCACGCCGACGACCAAGGCCGAGACCGGCCACGACCTGCCGATGAGCTACACCGAGGTCGAGGCGCTGGTCGGGCGCGAGCTGGCAGCTCGTCTGCGCGAGGTGACGCTGAACGTCTATGCCTGGGCGAGGGCGTTCGCGCGCGAGCGCGGCATCGTGATCGCCGACACCAAGCTCGAGCTCGGTCTGGTCGACGGGGAGCTGATCGTGATCGACGAGCTGCTGACCCCCGACTCGTCCCGCTTCTGGCCGGCCGACCAGTACCGGGTCGGGCAGAGCCAGGCCAGCTTCGACAAGCAGTACCTGCGTGACTTCCTGGAGGCGAGCGGGTGGGACAAGCAGCCACCCGCGCCCGAGCTGCCCCCGGAGGTGGTCGCGCGCACGGACGAGAAGTACCGCGAGGCCTACCGACGCCTGGTCGGGGCCGACCTGGAGGTCTGAGCGACATGTGGCTCGCCCGCGTCTACGTCACGCTCAAGCCAACCGTGAACGATCCCCAGGGGCTGGCGATCCGCGGCGGGCTGCACCACCTCGGGTTCGAGTCGGTCGAGTCGGTGCGGGCCGGGAAGTACCTCGAGCTCCGGCTCGACGAGCTCGACGAGGGGCGCGCCCGCGAGCGCGTCGACGCGATGTGCCGCCAGCTCCTCGCCAACCCCATGATCAAGGAGTACCGCTACGACCTGGAGCCGGCGGGCTCCTGAGGCGCTAGGGCCTGTTTGCAAATCATAACCAGAGGGAGATGGCGGCGATGGTGAGGGTGGCATGGTAGCGGGCGGCGAGCTTGTCGTAGCGGGTGGCGACGGCACGATGCTGCTTGAGGCGGGCGAAGAGCCGTTCGACCCGGTTGCGCTCGCGATAGGCGGCGCGGTCGAAGTGGCGCTGTGGGGGTTCGGTGCTCCGGCGGGGGATGACGGCGCCGATGCCGCGGCGGCGCAGGTACTGGCGGACCGTGCGGCTGCTGTAGCCCTTATGGCAACAACATTCTTGGCGCACCACGGCGACAGTGGTAGGCTCGCCCTCGGAGGAGGTGGCCTGTGCCGAATGAGACGCCAGAGCAGAGGGTGGAACGCTTCCGAAGCGCTATTTTCGTTTCCACCCAAGGATGGCGTACCACTTCCTTCCTCCTCCCGCCTGTGCCCTCGACAAAATATGACCGCACTGAGTATATCCGAGTCTTGAAAATCCCTCCAAAGGTGACAATCTCGATCACATGGCGCAAGGTGCCGAGAATGGAAGGAAAGAAGCGCGCGATTCTCTGGGACAATGATGGGGTCTTGGTCGATACGGAGAAGTGGTTCTTCGAGGCGAACCGTCTGGAGTTGGCAGCAATAGGGGTGACGGCTACCTCGGCGCAGTTTGAAGAGATCAATCTGAAACATGGGGTGAGCCTGCTGTCAATTTCCGGGCTGGAGGGCGAGGACCTGCGGGCTCTCTATACACGGCGCGACGCGCGCTACAGCGAACTGCTTCGGACCGAGAAACTCGCGATCCCCGGCATGCTTGAGTTGCTTGAGCGTATGAAAGCACACTTCTTCACCACGGGGATCGTGACGGCGTCCCACCGCGAGCATTTCGACATCATCCACGGACTATCAGGCATGCTCGAGCACGTTGATTTCGCGGTCGTGCGCGAGGACTATCCGAGGGCAAAGCCCTATCCTGACGGTTACCTCGCAGGTATCGAACGGGCAGGCCTCGCCGCGAGGGATTGCATAGCCGTCGAGGACTCGCCACGTGGCATCACTGCTGCCCGGGCGGCAGGATTGGAATGTGTGTTCTTCACGCCCGGCGAAGTTGGAGCCGATCGAGATGTCGGCGAAGTTTTCGCTCGGGCCGGGTCGGCAGAGGAACTCGAAGTGGTGTTAGGGCAATGGCTTCGTAAATGATGCGCCCACAGTCGGATTCAAACCAATTGTCATTAATGCTCCATTCCTCAAAGCAGGTACACAAAGCGACGGCGGAGACGGCGATGCGCTGGCGGCGGCCGGCCCCAGACCCAGGGTTTGGCGCGCCGGTTGAGGTGCTGCGTCGTGAGCTCGACAGCAGAGGCGATCTCGTTGGTGTTGGCGAAGTCCTGGACGGCGAACGCTTCCTTGCGCAACAGCCGCCACCAGCCCTCTTGGAGGTTGAGCCAGCAGGCGCCGGTGGGGGATGGGCACCTGATGGACCCGTGGGTGCTCGGTGAGCCAGACCTGGATCGGGGCGCTGGTGTGGCTGGAGAGGTTGTCCATTATCAGGTAGAGGTCGCCGCGCGGATTGGCGGCGGTCACCGCCTCTAGCAGCGCCTGGTAGCCGGCGGTGTTGCGGGCGGGCGCGGTCCGGGTGAGCTCCTGACCATCGCGGACGCGCAAGGCGCCATAGACCCAGAGCTTGCCCTCGCCGCGACTGTAGTTGAGCGGCGCCTTGATCCGGTGGCCGTCGGGTGACCAACCGGGCGCCGGCGGATACGCACGCGGACTCACCGGCCCGCGTTCATCGATGCAGAGGGTCGTCGCCCCCTCGGGCGGCTGGGTGTAGCAGGCGACGACCGCCGTCCTTTTGCCACAAACTCGCGGTCCGTACTGGTGGCCCAAGAGCGGACGCCACGCCAGCGCACCTTCTCTTTGAGCAAGAGGCGACGCACCTGGCTGCGGCCGATGGTGATTCCCCGCTCCCCAGCGGCCGCCACCAGCGCATCCAGCGCCCACTGCCCAACGCCTTCCGGATCGTCGGCGGCCAGTTCCCCCGTCCCATCTCGACGCAACTGGCCGGGCGGTGGGTGCTTGGCCAAGGCAATGAGGGCGCTGCGCTCTACCTCCCGCAGCCGCGGCTTGCGGCCAGCACCCGGTCGGTCGCCCAGGCCGTCCAGGCCCTCGGCATTGAAGCGGTGGAAGCGCTCGCGCACCGTCTGGGGATGGCAGCCCAGTTCCGCCGCTATGGTCGCGGTGCGCTGCCCCTCCCAACTGCGCACGATCATCTGGGCGCGCCGGATCCAATCGCCCGGCGCATGCCGGCTGCTGGCTAACTTGCGCACCTGGCCTTCCTCCTCGGCATCCTTGGCCGGCCGCGCCGACAGGAGCTTCGGCATTGCGATCTCCTTCCACACCGAACGCTCCTGTCCGCGGCATAATCTAGACCGCCAATGAGGAATGGAGCATTAGCCGGCCACGCGGGATGGCTGAGCCCGACAGTGTTCCACGGGTGACCAGTCCCCAACGCTTGGGGCAGGCACGTCCGGGTCATAAGCGCGGGTTGCCGGCCCCGCCCCCTGCCTGTTGGGGTGGGGAACGAGGCCGGCAGGCGCCCTATCCTTGCAGCGCTGCCAGCACGGGCCCGGGGTTCCAATACGCTTTCAGCAGCCGGATCTTGCGCGCGTCGTCGACCTCTACGACGTCGATGCCCTCGAAGGTCACGGAGCGACCGCTCTTCGCCGCCAAGTGTCCGGTCCACTTCATGGCAGCACTGTTGCCGTGGATGGACTTGTAATCCAGGTTGAAGCTGAGCCGGTCGGTGGCGGCGAACAGCCCCTGTGCGAACTGCCGGAGGGCCTCCCGCCCCTCGTGGGGCGGTGCGCCGACGGGGTCGTAGCTCACCCCATCGGCGGCGAAACAATCGGCGAAGGCGTCGGCGTCGAGCGAATCGATCGCCCGAAGGTAGCTGTCCAGGGCGGACTGGACGGTTTCCTCAGATAACACGTTCGTGACCCTCTCTACCACTGCGCCCACGTGGGCGCTACCCATTCGCGCCCGTCGCCCCATCCTCCGTTCCTCCCTCCCCGCCTACCGAATCGGTGGGTATCGGGAGGGTTGGGGGAGGGGGTTTCGCGGGCCGGACATCGACAGGGCCGGCTACTTGCGAACCGTGCCGCGTCTTCCTTGGCGTGCTTGTTGCGACGGGGTGGGCGCAGACGCCGCACTGGGGACGTACACCCCGAGCCCCGCCGTGGCGGCGAGCAGCGCCGCCGCGCAGGTCCGCGCCAGCCCCCTTCGCACCGACAGCGTGTTCATAACTTTCCTACTTCGACTCTGCACGGTCCGCAATGGACCTACCCCACCCTACGTCGACCTCAGAGCACAGGTTGTGTCGGTCGCCACCGGTGCGGAGTGACCTTGGTCACCATCCGCTCGGCGCCTGAGCGTCCGGTAACCATCGTCTCTACCAGTCTGCGTCTCGCGCCGCGGCCTGACCACGAACGAACCACACGACCGGTCACACAACGGGGCACACAAGGATCGAGGGCCTCCCCGCAGTCGCTCCGAATGCTACAATGCCCATCGTTTCACTCAGGCTGCGCGTCCGAAACCCACCGCCGCGCTGGAAACGAGAGCGATGCCGGCAAATCAGCCGCTGCCTGACCACGCGTTCGCCGACATGCTGCGGCTCCATCGCCGCGCCGCCCACCTTACCCAGGAGGAGCTGGCCGAGCGGGCGCGACTGAGCGCCCGCGCCATCAGCGACCTCGAGCGCGGAGTGAAGCGCCGACCCCAGCGAGAGACGATCCTGCTGCTGGCGGCGGCCCTGAAGCTGCGGCCGGACGAGGTCGCGGCGCTGGAGTCGGCGCGTGGCAGCTCCAGGGCGCGGGCCGCACCCGCCCACGCCCTCGCTGGGCCGCGCTGGGCCTTACCCCCAGCGCCGCCGGCGCCGCTGATCGGCCGGGCGCGCGAGCTGGCTCGCCTCGACGATCTCCTGCGCCGGCCGGAGGTCCGCCTGCTCACCCTCACCGGACCCGGCGGCGTCGGCAAGACGTCGTTGGCGCTGGCGGCGGCCGAAGTGGCCGCGGAGCACTTTCCGGACGGCACGCTGTTCGTCCCGCTGGCGCCCGTCCGCGATCCGGCGCTGGTGGCGCCGGCGATCGCGGCGGCGGCCGAGGCGCCGGAAGCGCCCGGCCGCGGCGTGGAGGAGGCGCTGGCTGGCTGGCTCGGGAAACGGCGGTCGTTGCTGGTCATCGACAACTGCGAGCAGGTGGCCGATTCGGCGCCGCTCTTTTCCCGCCTCCTCGCCGCCTGCCCTGGTCTGACCCTGCTCCTGACCAGCCGCGCCCCACTGCACCTCGCCGCCGAGCGCAGCTTCCCGGTGTCGCCACTCGAGCTGCCGGCTGCCGGCTGCGTCGACGCCGTGGAGGTGGGCGCGGCCGCGGCAGTCGAGCTGTTCGTGCAGCGGGCCCAAGCCGCTCGTCCCGACTTTATCCTGATGGACGCCGACGCGCCCGCCGTCGCCGCGATCTGCCGCCGGCTGGACGGCCTGCCGCTCGCCCTGGAGCTGGCCGCCGCCCGCCTGCGGCTCCTACCGCCGCGCGCGCTCGCCACCCGCCTGGAAGCCGACGCCCTGCCGCTGCTCGGCGCCGGCGCCCGCGACCTGCCGGCGCGCCAGCGGACGCTGCGCGCGACCCTCGCCTGGAGTTACAGCCTGCTCTCCCCGGTCGGGCAAGCCGCCCTCCGCGGGATGGCCGTGTTCGCCGGTGGCTGCTCGTTGGAGGCCGCGACCGCGCTGCTCGCGGAAGAAGGGAACGGGACTTCGGCGACGGCGGAGCCGATCGAGGATGCGCTGGGGGAGCTCGTGGACCAGGCCCTGCTGGTCGGGGAAGAGACGCCGGAAGGTGCGGCGCGGCTGGTCATGCTGGAGACGACACGCGAGTTCGCCCTGGAGCAGTTGACGGCCGGCGGCGAGCGCGCGGCGGCGGAACGCCGGCACGCGGCCTACTTCCTCGCGCTGGCCGAGGAGATCGCCCCGCGCTGCCGTTCCGCCGCCCGCCGGGCGGCCCTCGACCAGCTCGACCGCGAGTACGACAACCTGCGCGCCGCGCTGGCCTGGGCATTGGCCGGGCAGGAGGGCGAGCCGGAGCGCCTCGCGGTAGGCGCGCGCCTGTGCGCCGCGCTCTGGTGGTTCTGGTACGTCCGCAACCGCTGGACCGAGGGCCGCGCCTGGTGCGAGCGCGTGTTGGCTCGGGGTGGGACTGGCGGTGGCGAAGCCGCTGCGCTCCTCGGCGCGGGCTTTCTGGCCTGCTTCCAGCACGACCACGCCGTCGCGCGATCCCACCTCGCCGCGGCCCTCGACGGCTTCCAGCGAGCCGGCGATGACGGAGGCGTCGGTTGGGCGCTGCTCGGGCTCGGCATTGCCGATGCACATCAGGCCGATCTGGCCAGCGCATCGGGGCGCTTCGAGGAGGCCGCGGCCCGCTGGGGAGCGTTGGGCGACCGCTGGGGCCGGGCGGTGGCGCTGGCGGAACTGGGCATGGCGCTGCAATTTGCCGGCGATCCGGTTCAGGCTGAGCAGACGCTGGACGTGTCGCTTGGCCTGGCGCGCGCCGCCGGCGACCCCTGGCTGATAGCCGTCGCGCTCAACTTCTTAGGCGAGCTGGCGCTGCTGCGCGGGCAGGTACGACGCGCGGAGGCGCTCCTTGAGGAGGCGCTGCTCATCCAGCGCGACGAACGCAATTGGGAAGGGATTGCCTGGACCAGTCACGACCTCGGCTACGCCGCGCTCGAAAGCGGTGACGTCCGGAGTGCGACGGAGCGGCTGCGCGAGGCGTTGATGCTCTGGCGCGACCTCGGCCACCGGTTACGCCTGGCGCCCTGCCTCGCCGCCCTCGCCCATGCCGCGCTGCTGAGCGGTGTCACCATCCAGGCCGCCCGCCTCGGCGGCGCCGCCGAGGCCCTCCGGGAAGCGAGCGGCCTGCCACTATGGCCCATCGATGGGACGCGGTATGAATCGGCCATGGCCGCCCTGCGGGCACAACTGGACGACCCGGACTTTGTCAATGCATGGGCACACGGGCGCGCTATGCGACCGGACAATGCGCTCGCGGCCGCGCTCGCGGCCGAGGTCATCCCGGCGGCGGTCGACCTACCGGCCGCCGAGCGCGCCCTTCGCCGGCCACGCCTACGGGTCGTCGGTGAGGGATCGTGAATGGGCGTCAGCTTTCCCTGTTGGCGCCCGGCCCGGCGCCGGTCGGCTGTGGTCAGGGCCGACCGGGACCGCCGCTCAGGCCGTTACTGCAATGGCCAGCTGCACGATGGCCTCGCTGCCCACGGCCACGTCCTTGGCGATGATCCCCTGCTCGTCGATCAAGTAGGCGACGGGCGTGGCGAACATGGCGTACTCCTTGGAGACCTGCCAGCCCTTCTGGAGCAGCACTGGGAAGGGGAAGCCGTGCTCTTTGGCCTTGGCCAGGTTGGCCGCCAGCTCCCCCCGGCTGACCATCAAGACCTGCAAATTGTCCGCGCGATGCTGCTCGGCCAGCCGCACCAGGTCCGGCGTCAGGGCCTGACAGGGGCCGCAATCGGGATCGGAGAAGACGAGCAGGACCTGCTTGCCGCCGAACTCCGCCAAGGAGCGCTGCTTGCCCTCCAGGTCGCGCAGCCGGAAACCAGGCGCCTTCGTCCCGGCGGGCAGGCCCTGCCGGTTGAGGGTGCTCGCTCGGATGGGCAAGCCGGCGGCCATGCCGCGCTCGACCGCCGCCTGCTCCTTGTCTCGCAGGCCTTCCGCCGTGAGCCCCGGCGCGTGGCCGTTGCCGGAGGGGAGCTGGGGGGCGGCCGTAAGCAACCCCAGCACGGCGTCGGCGCCGACGGCGAGCTCGCTGGCGACGCGGCCCTCGGCATCCAGCAGGTAGCCCATCGGCGTGCCACCGGCCCGGTAGGCATGCATGGCGCCGCCCGAAGCGTCCAGCAGCACGTCGCAGCGCCAGCCGTGCTCCGCCGCGAGGCGACGATAATCGCCGGCGTCGCCGTTGCCCACCAGCAGCACACGGGGGCTGTCGGGGAGCTGGCCCAGTCGCGGCGCCATCTGCTGGCAGAAGCCGCAGCCGGTGTTGAAGAAGACCACGAGCAGCGGCCGGCCCAGGAACTCCCCGAGCGCGCGCTGCCGGCCGTCGAGGTCGGGCAACGCGAGCGGGGGCGCGAGACTGCCGACCTCCAAACCCGCTGGGGACTGGGCCGCGGCCCCGTTAGCGAGGGCGGGCCCAGGCTGGCGGAGTCCGGCGACCTGGCCGGCCAGATCCTGCAGCGTCCGCTCCGCCGCCGCCAGGCGCTCGCGCAGCTCATCTTGCTGCAAGAGCGCCTGCCCATGCTGGCGGATCAACTGGTAGACCAGCCAGCCCAGGAAGGCAATCAGCAGCCAGGGCAGCAGCAACGCGACGGTCAAGATTGGTTGCATCATTACGCTCCTCTAGGTCTCACGAACGATCCGCGAGCAGCCGGCGCACGCGCTGCGCTGCCATGGAATGAGCCTGGCGTATATTCTCCCACAGATACACCAGACCATGCATGCCTCTGCTGGCGAGATCGGCTGGTGCGGGGGCGGCCCCCCCGGCCCCCCAATTCTGGGGGGAGGGCTCCAAGGGAACCAACGTCTCGCGATGGACCATCCCAGCGGAAGTGTTGGTACCCCGCATGGGGACCGACATCGCCATAGCAGCCCTCCCCCCAGAATTGGGGGGCCGGGGGGGCCGCCCCCGCACCAGCCGACCTCGCCCACAGAGGCATGCATGGCCGGCTGGCCGAACGCAACCCTTCGCGGCGCACTCACTCGTTGGTCCAAGGCGCAACCGCATCAGGCCGTGGCGACAAGCTCGGCGTCCGGCAGCATCTCACCCTGGGCGGCGAGGCCGGTATCGGCCTCGCCGCCCCCGCGGTAACCACAAGCGACCACCGGCGGTAACTCTCTAACCTCTTTAGGAAGGTTGCAGCTTGCACGATTGGTAGCACTGAGACGGCTGGCAGAAGCCGGTACATGGCTGATTCACGGCACAGAACCAGTCCGGCCCATGCCCTGATTTCTGTTGGCATTCCTGAGTGCTAGTACATGGGTCCGAGGAACTGCAGTCGGATCCGGAAGAGAGGGCACACCGCGTGCCACCTTCCATGGTCGGCATGCATATGCAGCCAAATTCTCCTGGGGACGCCGTGCATAACCCTCTGCCGCCGGCAGGTGTCGTGCAGTTGAGGGGATTTTCACATACCCTTGGAGCGACGCATGCGCCGCGCTGGCAGGACTTACCGGCTGCGCACGCGTTGTTGCAGCCGCCGCAGTTGCCCTTGTCGCTCTGCAGGTCGACGCAGCCGCTGGGGCAAGATGTCGCCCGCGCGGGGCACAGGCAGACGCCACCCTGGCAGGTCTGGCCACCCGAGCAAATGATGCCGCACTTCCCGCAGTTGTTATTGTCGCTCAATGGAACGACGCAGGCCCCGCTGCAGGCGATCTGGCCCGCTGGGCAGGTCGTCACGCATGTCCCGCCCTGGCAGACCTGGTTGACGCAGGCGGTCATACACGTGCCGCAGTGGTTGCTGTCGGTCTGCAGATGGACGCAGGCGTTTGGGCACTGGTCGAAGCCCGCGTTGCAGGCGAAGCCGCAGGCGCCGGCGGCACACGTTGGCGTCGCGTTGACGACCGTGGTCGTGCAGACGTTGTCACAGCCGCCACAGTTGCGGGTGTCGGTCAGCGTGCTCACGCAGACCCCGTTGCAAGGGCTCTGCCCGCCGGGGCAGACGATGACGGTGGTGCAGACGCCGTTCTGGCAGATCTCACCGGTCCCGCAGGCGTGCGCACAGCTGCCGCAGTTCTTGACGTCCGTCGCGAAGTCGACACATATCCCACCGCAGTTATTAGTCCCCGATGGGCAACTCACCACGCACACACCGCCTTGGCAGGTCTGCCCGCTCGGGCAGATCGTGCCGCAGTGACCACAGTTGTTGCTGTCAGTCTGGGTGTTGACGCATGTGATGCCGCAGGCGGTGTACCCGGCGTTGCAGGTGATGCCGCAAGTCCCAGTGGCGCAGACAGCGGCGCCATTGGCCGGTACGGTGCAGGCATGCCCGCAAGTACCACAGTTACCGGCATTGCTGGAGAGGTCCACACAAGCGCCGCCGCAGTTCGTCAGCCCCGACGGACAGGAAATCATGCACGTGCCGGTGTGGCAGACCTGCCCGGTTGGGCAGGCCTTGCCGCAGCCGCCGCAGTTGCCGGTGTCGCCCTGCAGGTCCACGCAGACTCCGCTGCAGTTGGTCTGCCCGGACGGACAACTGACGACGCAGCCACCATTGGAGCACACATGATTTGTCCCGCAGGTCTGGCCACACGCGCCACAGTTGCTGTTATCGGTCGCCAGGTTCACGCAAGCGCCACTGCAGTTCGTCGTCCCGGCTGGGCAGGTCAGCACGCAGCCACCGTTGTGACAGGCTTGCCCGCTGGGACAGGCCCTGCTGCACGAGCCACAGTTATTCGGATCGCTGGCGAGGTCCACGCAGACGCCGACGCAGCTCGTCTGCCCGGCCGGGCAGCTCGTGATACAGGCGCCGCCGTGGCAGACCTCGTTGGGGCCGCATGCCTTGCCGCAGGAGCCACAATTGCCGCTGTCATGCTCCAGGTTCACGCAGGCGCCACCGCAGTTCGTCGTCCCGGTCGGGCAACTCACCACACAGGTCCCGTTGTGACAGGCTTGCCCGCTGGGGCAGGCCTTGCCACAGGCGCCGCAGTTGTTGCCATCGGACGTCAGGTCGACGCAGACACCGGCACAGGCGGTCTGCCCTGCCGGGCAGGAGGCTGTGCAGGCGCCGCTCTGGCAGACCTGACCACTCGGGCAGGCCTTGCCGCAAGCCCCGCAGTTGGCGTTGCTGCTCTGCATGTCCACGCAGCTCCCGCCACAACTGACGGTCCCAGACGGGCAGCCGCCGATGCAGCGGCCGTCCGAGCACTCCTGCCCGCTGGCGCAGGCCCTGCCGCAGGCCCCGCAGTTGCTGCTGTCGCTCCACAGGAGGACGCAGGCGCCCCCGCAGTTGGCGTGCGCCGGCGGGCAGTGAGATTCGACGTCACGGTTTGTACCGGCGAAGGCATGCAGCGGATTGGCAGCAGCCACCACGGTCCCCACGACGACGCCAAGGCGTTTGAGCGCCCCACGGCGAGTCTGCTCCCTCGCCAAGACGCGGGCGAGATTATTGAGCCAGTGGTCCACCGCGATCCCCTCCCCTTGACGTCCGGCGCGCTTAGCAAGCAGCCGTTCCGATCCGGATTAGGGCAGCGGCGACCGCGCCACGGGTTGGCGCTGCCCGAATGACCGGATGGGATACCTTCCCCCCATTCTAGTCCTTCCGTCGCCCGCCCGCCACGAACAACCCACACAACTACCCACACAACTGCCTATGCAACCGTGCTACAATCGGCGGCGCGGCGACGAAGGCGGGGCCGGCCGCCGGGGGTCCGGCCCCTATTAGCGCGGAGACTGGGGGATGTCCCCAAGTTCCCTCACGGCGGTCCTCTCGGCAGGCCCGAGACAATCGTCCGACGACGCGCGAGATCAGCGCCGCCGGAGAGGAGCATGCGGACCATGGCAGACCGGCTCACCTTTGCCGAGCTGCTCCGGCAGCATCGTCGGTCGGCCGGGCTGACCCAGGACGAGCTGGCCGATCGAGCGAGGCTGAGCACCCGCGCCATCAGCGATCTGGAGCGCGGCGTCAAGCAGACGCCACAGCGCGCCACCCTACAGCTGCTGATCGCCGCGTTGGCCTTGTCGTCAGAGGACGCGGCCCGACTCGCTGCGCTGGCACACCGCCAGCCCACCGGACCGCCGCCACCCGAGCAGGCTCACGCGGAGCAACCTCAACAACTCGCCGGTTCAGCGGTCGGTACCGAGGCTCCGACGCGCTCGCGGCCGCTCGCCGGCTACCTGGCGCCATTTCCGCCGCAGACGAAATTTGCGACCAGCGACGACGTCAGCGTCGCCTATCAGGTATTGGGGTCAGGGCCGTTCGATCTCGTTACTATCATCAGCGCTGTGTCACACCTGGAGTACGCCTGGGAGTGCCCGGCGTTCGCCCGCTATTATCAGCGGCTGGCCGAATTCAGCCGGCTCATCCTCTTCGACAAGCGCGGGACCGGCATGTCGGACCGCGTGTCCGGCGCCGCGACGCTGGAGCAGCGCATGGACGACGTGCGCGCCATCATGGACGCGGCCGGCTCCGAGCGGGCCGTCGTCTTCGGTGGCTCCGAAGGCGGGCCGATGGCCATGCTGTTCGCCGCGACCTACCCAGAACGCACGGCCGGCCTGATCCTGTACGGCACCTTCGCTCGGAACAACTGGGCGCCCGACTATCCCTGGCGGCCGCGCCTGCAGACTCCGGAGGAGTTTCGCCAAAAGGTGCAGGATGTACGCGAAGGCTGGGGGACGCGAGAGTACAGCGACATGCTGCTCCGCCAGTTCGCGCCTTCCGCCCTCCACGACGAGCGGCTGGCGCAGTGGTGGGCAACCTGGCTCCGCCTGGGCGCCAGTCCCGGCGCCCAGCTCGCGCTGATGCAGATGAACTGGGAAATCGACGTGCGTCACGTCTTGCCGGCCATCCGAGTACCCGCGCTCATCCTCCATCGCACTGGAGACCAGGTGGCCTCGATCGAGAACGCTCGTTACCTGGCAGACCGGATCCCCGGAGCGAAGCTGGTGGAAGTACCGGGCGACGATCATATCCCCTTCGTTGGCGACGGCGACCGGTTGCTGGACGCGATCGGGCGGTTCATGGCGAGTCTGCAGTCACGCGCCGAGCCGGACCGCGTGCTCGCCACCGTCCTGGTGATCGACGGAGGCACGTTGCCGGCCAATCCGAACCCGGCGATAAGTGGCCCGCCACCGTCCCTGTTTCAGCAGCACGCCGGCCAGCTCCGTCACGAGCTGACCCTATTCCATGGCCAGGAGATCCGATTCGCCGCCAACAGCGCCCTAGCGGCGTTTGACGGGCCGGCGCGCGCGATTCGCTGCGGCCAGGCGATCAGCACGGCGCTGGGGGAGGCGAGTATATCCGTTCGGGTCGGCCTGCACACCGGCGAATGCGAGATCGGGAACGGGGGAGTGCGGGGGACCGCGTTGCACGTTGCCGAGCAGGTAGCTAGGAAGGCTGACATCGGCCAGGTGTTGGTCTCCAGCACGGTGAAGGACCTCGTAGCGGGCTCTGGTTTCCATTTCCACGAGCAGGGCAGTTGCTCCGTCGAAGGAGTAGACGGCTCCTGGCGGCTGTATGAAGTTCAGCAGCCGGCGCCGCCACACCCGGATCTCCCAGGCCTCGCCCACGTTGACGTTGGGTCGCCGTCGCGGAGATGCTAAAGTCACGCGCGGCCATGACGACGATGTCCGACGAAGTAGAAGGCCAAGGCGAGAGCGGGCGCACCGGGAGGCAAGCATTGAAGTACACGCGTGTCTACGCCGATGCCCAAGGAGGCTCGAACGTCGAGGAAATCGAGGTTGCCTTCCCTGCCGCGGAGTTCGTGCCTGGGAAGCCGGTCATCGGGCTCTCCCCCGCCTACGAGGCGACTGGGGTCGCCTTCGCTCGGGTACCGACCGATTGGGAGGGTGGCTGGCATCCCACGCCTCGCCGGCAGTTCGGAGCTATCATCTCCGGCATCCTTGAGATCCGAACGAGCAATGGCGATGTCCGCCGCTTTACACCCGGCTCCGTGTTCCTTCTTGACGACACGACCGGCAAAGGACACAATACACTGACCGCGGGCGGGACGGACGCGATTGTGCTGCTCGCCTGGCTCGACCCGCCACAGTAGCCATGGGACTGGCCTTCGCCTCGAGTTGAGACAAGCGCTGGTTCGTTGTATGAGCGAATGACGAGATTGCAGGAAACACGTCGATGTCAGTCGAAGACAACAAGAATCTTGTCCGGCGCTTCTTCGATGAGGTGGTCAACAACCGGAACTACGACTTGCTCGACGAGCTGGTCGCGCCGGACTTCACCCTCCACAGCGCGATCATGGGCGAGATACACGGCGGCGAGGCTTACAAGCAGGGCACGTTAGCGTTGCTGAATACCTGCCCGGACTTCCGCACCACGGTCGAGGACTTGCTCAGTGGTGAGAGCGACACCGTGATCGCTCGCCTCACCCATCGAGGGACCGATACGGGCGGCTTCGTGAAAGGTCATCCTGCAAGCGGCAAGCCATTCGAGTTCACCGCGATCTATATCTGGCGCCTGGCCAACGGCAAGCTGGTCGGGCTGTGGCAGGAGGCTGACCGGATTCGTCTGATGCATCAACTCGGCTTGTTCACCCGCTGACGCCGGGGGCCGCCCCTCCCCCGTGTGCCGCGCCCACGGGGGCAGGAACCGGGCTATGCCTGCCGACCGGCGATGGCTCCCGGGCGAGTGGCGGCGACGCCGGACCCGGCGCCCTCCCCCCAGAATTGGGGGGCCGGGGGGGCCACTCCCCGCACCAGCCCGATCTCGCCCACGGCCAACAGCCTCGCCAGCAATGCCAGGCCACCCTGGGTCCACGGCCCCCCTCGAAGCTTATCCCGCCAGGTAGGCCGCGCCGGCGCGTGCCGCGGTGGTCGGCGCGGCGATGGACGGGACACGCGGCAGGCTTCGGAAGGTGGGCCGGGCCATCAGCCCGGCGTCGATAAGGAAGCGCCGCACCAGCATGTGCTGGGCGCGATAGAGCATGCGCCCAGAATGCGAGCATGGAGAGAGGCCGAGCTCGCGGCCAACCGCGGCAACACCGTCGCCTTGGACCAATCCACGCAGCACCGGCCGCAAACTGCGAACCTCCGGCGCTCCCTGATCCTGAGCGGCGAGCTCGTGGTCGACCCGCGCGATCGTCTCGATGAGCAGGTCACGCAGCGCCATCCCGCGCGAATGGGCGTGGTCTCCGTAACGCTTCGCGGCGCGAGCCCGAACCGCGGCGGTCCGTGCCAGCGGGTTCTCGTCAAGCTTCGCCGGGTGCCCGAGCCGGCGCAGCGCGCTGGCTAGTTCGCGCGTCGCGTAGAATGCCGCCCGTGGCGCTTCCTGGCCAACCACCTGAACTCTTCCCTTCTCCCCTAGAGCCTAATACCCGAACAGGTAGGCAGGTTTGCGGTCGCGTGTCGCCGCTGTGTATTGGGCGCTGTCGCGTACCATCCGTCCAAAGATCAGGCTACATCCATTGGCCCGGCGACCGGTGTGGTCGCGACCACGTGCAGCCTGTGATCCTGCTCACACCCGCGGAAAGAGTAGATGGACATTGCCCTCTCGCCGCGCGGCGACATCCACGGCGCTGGGCTGCTCGCGAAGCCGCGCCGCCGCCGACATCAGCCACCGGCCAGCGATGACGACGCGTCCTCGGACCTGCGCCAGGGGGATGGACCGTACCGGCTTGCCGGCCGGCAATACGAGGCTGGATTCGACCAGCGTTCCGACGCTGGCGCTGAGAGCTGACGTGTTCGCCATGATCGTTCTCCCCTATCCCGTTAAGTCGGTCCCGGCCACACGGCCAATCCGCGTGCCGCCAGAGAACAGTCTGCGGCAGACGGCGCCTCGCCACCACGAACGAACCACACGATCGGGCACACGAGCGCTCACACAATGGACTGGTGAGGCTAGCGACCGGGCCGCGTGCGGCGGCTGTGAAAGTGCCGGATAGCCGAGGCAGCGGGGAGGCCGGGGCCGCGATTGCGATCGGCGGCCAAGCGACCGGGCGACTGCGGTCGCTTTCATTGGGCGAGGGCCGTCCGCGGGACGGGGGATACTGCGGTCGGCGGGCGTTTGGCGCCCGGACGTGGGTCCGGGGCCGGGCATTTGATGGCGAACGGATTCGCTAGGCTTCTGCGACGGGGCCGAGTGGGGCGGGCGGCAGGAGGCCGGCGTTGGCCCGATTCGCCCGGATGTAGTGCTCGGTGGACAGATACTGCCGGTGGGACGTGATCGACGCGGCGTAGCAGCCTTTCTGCCAGAGGTGGCTGCCGCCCAGGTCGACTCGAAGAGCCGGGAAGGCCGCGAAGAAGGCGCGGGCGGTGTCGCCCTTGACGTGCTTCACGATGGTGGAGCAGGGCAGATCGGCGAACGTGGCGACGATCAGGTGCAGGTGGGTCGGCATGACCTCCCAGACCGGGCAGACGATGCCGCGGCCAGCCAGTACCGCTGGGAGACACCGGCGCATCATCTGGTCATAGGGGTCGTGCTCGAAGACAGGCCGGCGCTGCCAGGTGTGGAAGTTGAGGTGCTGCAACGTCGGACCGTCCTGGGCCGGAAGGGCCCGGCGCATCGGGCTCACCGTGGCCACTCCAATCGTATGCCTGCTTTCGCCGGCAAGTGTACCAAGGGCCGCTCAGGCGTTGGGGATGTTGCGCTAGCCGCGACGCGGTCCACGGCCGAGCGCCGACGGCGACCCATGTCCGGCCGCGTTGGGCGAGCCGGGATCGCGTCGTAGGCCCCAGTTCCCACGCGACCGCAGTCGCCCCGGTCGGTTGGCCGCCGATCGCAATCGCGGCCCCGGCCTCCCCGCTGCCTCGGCTATTTCCTGCTTCCGCAGCCGCCGCGGCGCCTCAGCCCCCCGGCTGCCACGGCCCTCGCCCAGTATCGACTGGGCGAGGGCCAGCAACTCGCTCGGCCACCGGCTACAAGGCCCGCGCGAGCCTGGAGAGGACGGCCGCCTGCGCGGCGGTGAGCGCCTTGCCGCTCTGGGCCTGCACCTCGTTGACATACGCGTTGAGGGGGCCGTGGTTGGCATCGCCATCGCCGCCCGCCGCCGCGTCCAGCTTGGCGCACAGCGAGTGGGCGATCCCCTGCTTCGTGACGTACTGCTCGGTCAAGTTGCACAGGCTCGCGAAGGTGACCTGGAGGGTGAACGTGGTCGAGCCGGTACCCACGTTGCCCGCGTTGTCGGTCGCCGTCGCCGAGACGGTGTTGCTGCCCAGGGGGAAGGAGGCGGCCGGACCGACGATGTCGGCGCAGGTGCTGGAGGCGACCCCGGACAGGTTGTCCGCGGCCGCGCAGGTGATGCTGACCGTCTGATCGACCGTGTAGGCGCCCGCGTTGCCGGCGTAGGTCACCGTGGGTGGGGTCTGGTCGATCTTGAAGCTGACGCTCTTGGCAGTCTCCACGTTCCCCGCCTGGTCGGTGGAGCGGAACTGGACCGTGTACTGGCCGTCGCCGGCGAACGGGAGCGGAGCCGTATAGGGCTGCCAGGTCGCGCCGCCATCGCTGCTGGAGCTGGTGGCGGCCACGCCCGAGCCGCCCGGATTGTCGGCCGCGGCGAGGGTCAGGGTGACAGGACCGACGTACCAGCCGTTGCTGCCGAGCTTGCCGGCCAGCGAGGCTGTGGTGGCCGGCGGGGTCGTATCGGGCGCCGTGAAGGTAAAGTAGGTGCCCGTTAGTTGGGCGATAGTCGGTGACGTGCCCGTGTTGTTGGCGGTGATGGCGATGCAGCCGGTCGCCGCGTTGTAGCTCTGGTTGGAGGCGAGCGTCCAGCCGCCCGTCGGGCTGTACCAATAGGCTTGCGTGCCGCCGTTGGTCGAGCAGTCCTGGATGGTCAAGCTGGTGAAGGTGCTGCCGGGCGCGACGTGGACATCGAAGTAGGAGCCGTTGCCACGGAAGGTGCTGCTTGCTGGCGCCGGGTTTGACGCGTATTGGGCCACCGTAACGGTACCGCTGCCGATCGTGGCGGTGGCCGAGACGCCGGCGGTCGTGGTGGTCACACTGCCGCTGCCGGAGACGCTGCTGGAACCGCTCACCGTTGCGCCGGAGTTTGTGATATAGAAGGGCGCCTGATTCGACGCTGCCCCTCCGGAGATCACGCTGACGTAGGCGACGCCGGTGGCGCTAAGCAACGACGCCGGAATGGTCGCGGAGAGCTGCGTCCCGGACTGGACACTGCTTGGCAGGTTCGTCGTCTGACCATTCCAGTCCCACTGCAGCACCGCGCCGCTGCTGAAGTTGGAGCCGGTGACGGTCAGCGTGAGCGGAGCCGCGCCGCTGGCGGCGGCCGCCGGGCTGATGCTGCCGACGATCGGGGCGGGACTCCCCGACAAGCTGAGGTTGTCGAAGGTGACCGTGGGCCGGGTGAAGTCGGAGTAGTTCATCAGCTCGACGGTGATGGCAGCGACCTGGGCGGCATCCACGCCGGCGAGATGCTGGCCGATGATCGCCGCCACGTCCATGGTGAAGTTCTGTGGTCCCGCGCCGGGCAGCCAGGTGGGCATGTCCTGGTAGTAGATCGTGCTCGTGCCGGCGTACAGGTACGGGGTGCAGCCGGTGGTGTAGGGATGATGGTAGAAGTCGATGGAGCCCAGTTCGGCGCCGGCCGCGTTGAGGAGATGGGCTATGGCATGTACGGCGCCATCGGTGTTGCAGGTGTCCATGGCGTTCACCGTCACCGTCCCGCCAAGGACCGCCTTGGCGGAGGTGGCCACGGTCTGCGTCACGCCGATGTAGGGCTGGTTGTACTGCGTCCCCGAGGCGGTGAGCTGGAGTCCGGCGGCGGACGCAGCGGCAAAGTTGCCGCAGGTACTCGCCGGCGTGAGCGGCGCCTGGCCCCAGGTCCGGCAGAATGGCGTCCACCCGTTCAGTCCGCTGGCAAAGTTTCCATTGACGAGACCGACGGGCGCAGGCGGCTGGATGCCTTGCACCGCGTCCAGCTCATCCGTCCAATAGGGGTCGCTGGGCAGCGCGCCCCAGGGGTTGCTGTTGTTTGCGCCATTCGGCGTGACATACAGCAAGCCGACGCCGCGCTGCTTGCCCAGATTGACGGCATTTTGCATGCTGCTGACATCCGGCGTGTCGTAGACCAGGTGCCAGAATCGGCTGGGCGAGTAGTTGGCCACCCAGGCCGGCTGACTGTAACTGCCGCTGATATAGTCGCTGTAGTGCCCCTCAAAGGTGACGATGATGTCGGCGGCGGGGGCGGCGGTCAGGTAGCACTCGCCGGTGGCCGTGCCGGGATTGAGCGCGACCAGTCCCTTGCCGCCCTTCTCCTTGATGTAGGTGACAAGCGTCGTGTAGTAGCTGAGATAGGCGGGATCGCAGGTGTTGGTCGCCTCGTCGAGGAAGATGCCGTCGACGTGGTACCAGGCGAAGTAGTTGTCGATGTCGGCTTCCACGGCGGCAATGGTCCGGCTGCCGTTGTAGGCCGCCTTAGTGTTGGCATAGCCGGTGTAGACGTAGCCGAGCACGGCGAGACCAGCCTGCTGGCTGGCCGCTGCCTGGCTGACGTAATCGGCGTTGGAGGCAGCGCCGGGGCCGTTGTTGGGGTTCATGACGGCGATTCCGACCGTTGGTGCAGCCTTATCTAGTTGTGTCCAGGGCGAGCCGGGGTAGAAATAGGCTGGGACGGCGATTGATGGCGGATAGGGCGCCTGGCAGGGCGAGGAGCACTGGATGGGCGTGGCGACGTTGCTGATCGTGTTGTTCTTGATCGTCGCGCGCGTGACGGGCGGGTCCAGCCGGATGCCGTTCGGCACGCTGTTGGCGGCGTTGCCGGTGCTGAACTGGTTGTTGGTGATCGTCAGCAGGTCGACAGGCTGGAAGGATCGCACGAAGCTCGAATAGGCCATGACGGCGCCCGTCCCCGAGCCCATCTGCACGCTATTCCCTTGCACGCTCACGTTGCTCACCGCCGCGCCGGCGCCGATCTCGATGGCGTTGTAGTAGGTACCGACGCCGGTGATGGTGTTGTTGAAGACGGCCACGTTGGAGGCGTACACCGCGATGGCCGAGACCATGTCGTACGTATTGGCATCGGTGGTGTATTGCGAGTATAGGTTATTGCCCAGGAACGGGTTGTTGATGGTGTTGTTGGCGACGACCGCGCCCGGCACCTGGATCTTGATCGCCCGCTTGGCGCAGGAGTTGAAGGTATTGTGGAGCACCTGCAGGTTGGCGTAGGCGGTGGAGTCCTGGATGACGATACAGTCTCCGTCGTCCTTGGGCGTCACATTGCTGAAGGTGCTGTTCTTGATCGTGATGTTCTCGGCGGAGGTTCCCCCGGCAGCGGTGATCCAGATGCCGCGAGCGACCGGATCCCATGCGGTACCGGGCGACGGTGCGCTGCCGTTCCGGTTGATGGCTTTGACGTTCTGCACGGTCACGCTGTCGATCGTGATGCCGTTGCCGCTCGCATCGATCCTGATCCCCACCGGGAGGGCATCATACAAAAGGTTGGTCTGATCCGACGGCTGGGTGAAGTTCTGGTAGACGTCGTTGCTCAGCGACACATTGGTCGCGCCACTACCGATCTCCGTACCTTGCACCGCCAGATTGTTGCCGTCGATGATCACGCCGGACATCGAGATATTGGCGCCGCTAAGGTCGAAGAGCGAAAAGCCGATCTGGTTAGCCCGGATGGTCGCCTGCGTCCCAGCGACGCTGATGTTGCTATGGACCACCAGATTCTTTGGTTGTACGCTGTAGGTCCCTTGCGGCACGACCAGTGTGCCGCCGCCCGCGGCGTCGAGCTGACCCAGCGCCGTCCGGAAGGCGGTCGTGTCGTCCGTCGTGCCATCCCCCTTAGCGCCGGTGCTCATCACGGAGACGGTAATGCCGGCAGCGGCAATGACCGGCGTCCCGACTCCGCCCAACGCCGCCAGGATGCCCAGCACGCAAAAGGCTCGTATGATCAAGCCAAACACTCGTGTACCCATGAGCTGATTCCTCGTCACTTCTCTCCCCTCCTAGACTCTCATCTCCTCGGAAAGTGCTAGCCGGGGCGGCGCCTCCCACCCCGGCTAGCACTGATCGTTTGCTACTGGGCTAGTCCAGTCTGCCGGCTCCGGCGTCGATCACCTTGCACGACCAGCAGTAGCTGGAGCCGGGTAACCCCGACTGATTGGCTGGGTTCTGATTGCCCTGGCTCGCCGCTGGCTGCGCGGGCAGGACCGATCCCTGCACGGTGAAGCTCGTGCAGACGGCGTTCGAGAATCCGCTGTTGGCACAGATCTGCTGGGCCCCCTGCGTGGCGCCGGCCGGCACGGTGAGCGTCGCGCTGAAGGTACCGTCGGCATTGCTTTTCACGAGCGCGCCGCCGGAGGGCCGCATATCGACGGCCAGGTGACCGGACGCGACCACATTGATGCCGTAGATCAGCCCACCTTTGCCGTTGGCGGTGAACCCCTGGCCGGTGACCGTAACCTGGGCGCCGATGGCGGCGGTGCTGGGACTCACACTGATGGAGAAGCCGGACGTCGCGGGGCTGCTGGACTGTGCGCTCGTGGTGGGCGCGGCACTGCTCGAATCAGCGGCGGGGTAGGAGGCCGCATCACCTTCCCACGGGAAACGCTGGGTGTTGAGCCGCTCCTGCAGCCCCTTCGGCCCGTTGAGCCAGGTGTGGTAGCCGTCGGTGAAGGCCGTCCAGTTGTCGAGCTTCCGCCACACCAGCAAGCCGTCCTTGGTGTACTGCAGCGCGTCCCCATTGGCGGGATTGTGCGCCTCAGTCGAGGTGCAGCCACCGACCTGCTGTGGGATCAGGCCGGCCAGCGAGGCAAAGCCCAGCACGAACTTGCACGGCTGCGGCGGCGCGGCCGGGATGGTGGCGTTCGTCGCCGACGGATTCTGGGCAGTCGAGTTGCCGGCAGAAGGATTCTGGGTGTTGGTATTGGTCGGTGGACTGGGGTTTTGGGTGTTGACATTGGTCGGCGGGTTAGGATTCTGTCCGTTCACGTTGGTGGGCGGATTCGGATTCTGCATGTTCACATTCGTCGGTGGATTCGGATTCTGCATGTTCACATTCGTGGGCGGATTGGGGTTCTGGCCGTTTACCAGGTCTCCATTGGGGCAATTCCCCGAGGGATCGGCACAGAAGCCGTCCGCCAGCGCCGCGGGGGTGGCCATCACGGGCAGCCCCACGGCCAACGGGGCAGACCACAACCCGATCGTTCCGGCTGCCAATAGAGTGACTAGCGTCCGACTAACCCTGTACATGACTCGCTACCTCCTCGTACTAAAACATCTCGTGCTTGGATTCGGCGCCCTCAGCAGCCTACAGCCGCGCTGAGACGCGAGGTGTGGCGGCCAACACGCCCGCGGTGTGAGCCTGGTCACACCCGGGGCGTTGCCCCCCGTACCGGCACGTAGGTACATCCAGTGTGGGCCGTCCGGGAAGCTGCCGCCACGAACAAGTCACACGCTCACTCACACAAGCACGCACACAAGCACGCACACAGTTGATGCCAGTGGCGCATGGCCGGTGGCGCGGCCTCCGAGGGCCCGCCCAACGCTGAACAGTCGGGCTAACAGGACAAACTCGGCTGAAGCCGGCTAAGGATGCCGGACGCGGACGTAGGCCTAGCCTGCTGCAGCAGGGTTTAAACTGTTAGTCTGCTGGTCCAGCAGCAGGCGCCGCCGCGCACGCTGCCGCCCCACCTTCGACAGCGGAATGACCGTTGCGCGGTGGCGATCATGTAGCGCCCGACAGGCATGTGCATCGCCGGCGATCACGTTCATGTCCGCGTCAGCATGCCGCTTGACAGCAACGACAGACGGATCATCATGGGGCGATCGCCGCAAGCGAGCCGGCCGCACAACGGGAGGTGGAGGCGTGGCCGAGTCCAGCCTCCTCTCGCGCGTCACCCTCTTTGCTGGTCTGGCGGTCAGTGAGCAGCAGGAGCTGGCCCGCCACCTGCGCCGACGCCGCTATGCGCCAGGTCAGACGATCTTCCTGCAGGGCGATCCCGGCACGAGCCTCTTCTTCCTCGAAACCGGGCAGGTGAAGATCGCGCTACCCTCACCTGAGGGCCGCGAGCTCGTCCTGGCTTCGCTCGGTCCCGGCGACTTCTTCGGCGAGCTCGCCTTGCTGGACGGCGGCGCGCGCTCCGCCGACGCCATCGCCACCGAGGCCAGCACGCTGCTGCTCCTACTCCGCGACGACTTCCTGCGCTACGTCGAGACGCATCCCGGCGTCGCCATCCAGCTCCTGGCAACACTCTGCGGCCTGGTCCGCCAGAATATCGAGCTGCTGCAGGACGCGACCTTCCTCGACGTTCCGGCGCGTCTGGCCCGGATGCTCTTGCAGCTCGCTCGCCCCGCCCACCAGCAGGGTGACGGCGGTCCGCCCGTGACGCCACGCCTGACCCAGACGGAGCTGGCGGGGCTGGTTGGGGCGACGCGTGAGACGGTGAACAAATGCCTCGCGTCGTTCGAGCGACAAGGGCTCATCCGGCGGGATAATGGAGTGATCGCGCTGCTTCGCCCGGACATCCTGCGGGCGCGGACTACATGATATGGCGATGTCGGACGTTTGGCACGCCCGGCTGCGGGTTCGGCTAGTGGGTCAGTTGTGTCGCAGCATGCCATAGGCGACCCGTCAGTAGGGGCAGGTCTCTGTGCCTGCCCTGGTGACCGTCTGCACGGCGGGACCCATTTGTGCGGGAGACAGGGCAGGCACAGAGACCTGCCCCTACCCGGGCCGCATCGAATGGCCTACCGCGCGCCAAACGGCCCACTAGTGCCGCCGCCGCCGTGTGACGCGCGTCACCGCGGCGCTGTGCGCAACGCCACAGCCAGCGCGAAGAGGCTGGATGATAATGGGACGACTGGAGCGGGGAGGCGAAGTGGCAGTCCACAGCAGACCCCACGGCGGTGCGCCGCCGCCCGCGCGGATGAAAAGCCCCTCTCCAGCTTGCTGGGGAGGGGTTGGGGAGGGGCATTTTCAGGGCAGCTCGGCGCCATGGCCGGGGCAGCCTTGCAAGCCACAGGGAGCGAACGGGGCCGTCGACCTTGAAACCCGTGCCGACTGACGAGCACGAGCGCGCACCAGCGGGCCGCTTGTGGCAGGGCATGGCATTGCTGTTGCTCGGCCTTTACTTGCCGCTCTGGGTGGTGGCCTGGAGCGGCTACGCCAATCGCGGCGACGACGGGACAAACAGCGAGTTTAAGCATGGCGCGCTAACGGTCATCCTGGTTGATCCGGACAGTCCCGGCGCCAGAGCCGGCATCCAGCCGGGGGACCGCATCCTCGCCGTCGATGGCATGGAGGCGCGGAACACCGACCGCTTTTGGCAGGTGTACGCGCCCGGTCCGGATGGCACGGCAGAGCGGTTGATGATCCAGCATCTGCTGCCGGGCACGAGCGGGGCATCGTTCGGCCCGCCCACTGAGGTGGCCCTGCTCCGGCAGGCGTTCGCGTCGCGGCCGGAATACCTCTTCCGCATACTTGCCTTCACCCTCACCGGCGTCGCCAATCTTGTCGTCGCCACGGCCGTTCTGCTCGCTCGCCCAGGTTATGCGCCTGCTCGCATCGCCTTCGCCTTCGGCTGCGCCGTTGGCTACGCGGTACTGATCCCGGCGTTGAGCGACCTGGTCTACCAGCCCTGGCTTTACCGTTCTCTCTTTCTCGTGGGTACCGTCGCCGGCTCGGCATTGCTGCACCTCTTTGTGACGTTTCCTGCGGCCCAGCCGCTGCTCGCCAGGCTCCGCACGCTGGGGCCAGCAGTCGCTCAGCGGTTCGGCGGAGCGACGCTGCTGCTCTACGTTCTCCCCTTGGCCGTCAGCGCCCTCCTGTCGCTCGATACGAATTCACCGGCCATCTATTACTCCTACTTCCTCGACGCGGCGCTGGTTGGCGCGGCCTTGCTGGCTCTCGCCTGGAGCTACCGCCATCCGCCGACTCCGCTCACGCGCGCCCAGGTCAAGTGGATCCTCTGGGCGCTGGCTGTCGGCGTCATCGGGTGGGTCGGCGGCGCGGTGATCCCGCAGGTAACCGCCGCCGGGATCAGCGCTATCTCTCTCGCGGCGGGCCTCAGCGCCTGGACGCTCCTCCCTATTGCCATCGGCTTTGCCGTGCTGCGCTACCGCCTATTCGACGTGGACCGCGTCCTTCAGGGCACGATCCTCTACGTGTCGCTCACCGCGCTGCTAGTGCTGGGCTACGTCGCCCTCTCCTTCTTTGCCGCCCAAGCCGCGGCGCTGATCACCGGCGCCCCCACGACCAGCCGGACCGTCCAGGTGCTGATCGCCCTCGTCGTGGCGGCCGCGGCGCATCCCGCCCGGCTCAAGCTGCAGGCGCTGCTCGATCAGACCATCTATCGCGACCGGCTGCGGCGGCAGCACTTCCTGGATGAAGCGACAGAACAGCTCGGCCACGCCCGGTCTCCGGTCGCCGTCGCCGCCTTCTTGACCGACCACACGGCACGCCGCCTAGCGTTGACCGGCGCTTGGGTGGTACTGTCACCCGCTACGCGGAATCGGCCATCGCCGGGGACCGACCGCTCGCCCACGTCCGTCGATCCGCTATTCTCACTCCTTGCCAGCGCCACGAGGCCGGTCTTGCTCTTGGACGAACCCACGTCGATGGGGAGCAGCCCGCTGCCAGTCATGCCGGCAGTTCATCCCGACCTTACGCGGTGGCACGACAGCGGCGCCCGGCTGCTTGTGCCCTTGCGGGCCGGCCTTGACCAACCGGGCGGCGCAAGCAACAGCACAGCGCCTGCTGGTGACACCGACGATACGGATCCTCACGTCGCCAAACGGCCGCTGCTTGGCATCTGGGCCGTTGGCGCGCGCCGATCGGGGGACCTCTTCGACCGGGCCGACCTGGCCGCCTTCACCCGGGTGGGGCAACAGGCATCGGTGCTCCTCGACTATGATCGACTTCATCAGGACCAAGTCGAGCACGAGCTGACCCGTCGCGAGCTGGCCAGGGCGCACGAGCTGCAGCAGCGGTTGCTGCCCGCCGCGTTACCCGGATGGGCCGGCCTCCTGGATATTGCCGCTCGCTTCCGCCCAGCGGAAGAGATGAGCGGCGACTTCTACGACGCGGTGGCGCTTTCGGCGACGATCGGCGTATCCGGACTACCGCCGCTGCAGGTGACGGTGGGTGACGTGGCCGGCAAGGGTATGCCGGCAGCCCTGGTCATGGCGCAGGCACAAACCGCCTTGCGCACCCGCGCTCGCCAGTCAGTGCCGGTCGCGGCAGGAGGTGCGAGTCCTAATGATGCGCCGAATCCGTCCCTATCTCCCGCGCATACACTCCGGCTAGCCGGCCGTCTTCTGCACGCCGGCGCCGGGCGCGAACACTTCGTCGCCTGCGCGCTCGCCGTGGTTGAGCCGCGCGCCGGTGGTGCGCTGCTGCGGCTGGCCAACGCAGGGCAGGCGCCGCCGCTGCTCTGCCGGGACAAGTTGGCCACTGAGCTGGAGCCCGACGGCGACCATCTTCCCCTCGGCGTTGTCCCCGATATTGCCTACAGCGATCTGGAGATCGATCTCCGGGCCGGCGACGTGGTCGTCTTGGCGACCAACGGGCTGGCCGGCGCTCCAGCTCGGCAGGTTCCGGCACGCAGCCTGCCAGGGTCGGTGCAGCCTGTGAACACCGCCCTGTCGGTTGACGCTGGCCCACCCGCCGATCGCGCCGATCCGGTCCCCCAATCCCGGCCCGGCGAGGTCTTCGGGTTTGGGCGACTCGCCACGTCCGCGGCGCACTGGGCCGCGTGCGCGTGCGGCGCCGAAGAGGTAGTAACCGGTATCTGGGAGGACGTGCGCGCCTGGAGTGGCGACACGCCACCGCACGACGACATGACGCTGATCGTGTTGTGTGTCCTTAGCGGCAATGACCGCGCTCGAGCAGTGGAGGCTTCGACCGGGCGGGACGAGCATGCGCATTCCTGTACGGCCTGCGCACTTCCGGCTTCGCATGCGGAGGACTCCTCCCATGAGTGAGACCTCTACCGTTCAGCGATCCTACCCAGGTCCTGGGCGCGCCGGGACCGCGGCGTCAGCGGGGATCGGGAGCGCTGCGAACGACGCGCGAAGAAATCCCGCCGGCCGCTGGTGGCGTGGCATCGCGCTGGCCATCCTCGCTGTCTATATCCCCTTGCTCGCCGGCGCCTGGATCAGCTATGCGCTTCGGGGTGATATGGGCATCGTGGCGAGCTTCGACACGAACGGGCTCAGCATCGCCGGGTTCGATCCGGACGGTCCTGGTGTGCGGGCCGCCTTGCAGCCCGGCGATCGCATCCTGTCGGTAGACGGTACCCCAGTCCGAGACACCGTTGATTTCCTGTGGTCAGCGTTTGGGCCTGGACCGGCGGGCGTCGGCAAAACGCTGCGGGTGCAGCACGCGGTATCTGGCCCGGGCCAAAGCAGCTTCGGCCCGCCGGTCGAGGTGACCGTACGCCGGCAAGCGCTGATCGACCGGCCGGAGTTTCTGGCGCGCATCTTGGCCTTCACGATTACTGGTGTGTTCAACCTCGGCATCGGGGTCCTGGTGACCCTGGCCCGCCCCAACGACATCGCCGCACGCCTGGCAATGATCATGGGCAGCGCCATCGCCTTCTCGATAGTCGCCGCCCCCTTGTCCGACGTGTACTACCAGCCGTGGGTCGAGCGGTCGATCATCTATCTCGGTCTTCTTGCTTGCTCGGCGCTGCTGCACTTTTTCCTGGTTTTCCCGACCGTCCATCCCTGGCTGGCAAGGGTCAGGTCGCTGGGACCCGCCGCGCTGAGGAGGATCGGCGGCGCTACGGCGGCCTTGTATGTGATTCCGCTCGCGGTGAGTGCCGCCTTCACCCTGCAAGCCTACTCGCCGGTCGAAGGCTATTCCTATGCCGTCGCTGCCCTGCTGATGGTCGCCGTCCTTGCGCTCGTCGTTCGTGCCTACCGGAAGCCGCCAACGCCGATCGCCCGTGCTCAGCTCAAGTGGATTCTCTGGGCGGTGACCATCGGCGTGGTGGGCTGGGTTGGTGGCTCAGTGTTCCCGCTCGCCACCGCCACGGGTGTCACCAACTGGTCGCTAGCGGTTGGCATCGTTTCCTGGAGCCTCCTGCCCGTCGCCATCGGCTTCGCCGTCCTGCGCTATCGCCTATTCGACGTCGATCGAGTCGTTCAGGCCACCATCCTCTACGCCATCCTCACCGCCCTGCTCGTGTTGGGCTACGTGGCGCTGGCCTTCCTCGCTTCCCTCGCTGCCGAAGCCATTACCGGTGACAAGGCAACCAACCAGGCAGTCGACGTGCTGATCGCGCTGCTTATGGCCGCCGTTGCCCATCCTGCCCGGCTCAAGCTGCAGGCGCTGCTCGATCAGACCATCCTCCGCGACCGGCTGCGGCGGCAGCGCTTCCTCCAGGAGGCGAATGACCAGCTCGGTCAAGTACAACCGCCAGCTTTTGTCACCAACTTCCTCACCCGGCATGCCGCGCTGCGACTCCACCTGGCCGGCGCGTGGATACTGCTTCCGCCTGCCGTAAACCGCGTGCTTTCCATTAAGCGAGACGGCCTGCCTATCTCTCCCGTCCCCTTGTTGTCCTTGCTTGCGGACGCCACTGGGCCAATACTGCTCTCCGACGAGATGCTCGGTAGCAGCCCGCTGCCGGTCGTAGCGGCGAGCGCGCCGGCCCTAGCGCCGTGGTACGCGCTCGGCGCCCGGCTGCTTGTGCCGCTGCGCGCTGACAGGACGGAGCCGGTGGAGCGAGATGGGGGGACGACGCAGCCCGGGGTGAGCGCGAGTCGCTCCGGACTTTCCGGTCCAAGCGAGTTGATTGGCGTTTGGGCGATCAGCGCCCGCCGGTCGCAAGACCTCTACGACCGAGCGGACCTGGACGTGTTCGCCCATGTGGGGCAACAGGCCTCGGTGTTGTTCGACCACGCCCGGCTTCAACAGGAACAGATCGAGCACGAGCTGACGCTCCGCGAGCTGGCGCGCGCCCACGACATCCAGCAGCGCCTCCTGCCGACCGCGCTGCCGAACTGGCCCGGCGCGCTGGAGATTGCTATCCGTTTCCGTTCGGCCACGGAGATGAGCGGCGACTTCTTCGACGTGGTCGCCCTCCCAGCGTCGGACCACCGATATCCCCATCAGCCGCCGCTGCAGATCGCCATCGGCGATGTCGCTGGCAAGGGCATCCCAGCGGCGTTGGTCATGGCTCAGGCCCAAACCGCCTTGCGCGCGGGCGCTCAGCGCTCCCAGGACGATCTGGCCGGCGCAGACGTCGGAGACGTCACACACGACGGCCCGGCACACTCGCCGGCGCGCACACTGGGTCTGGCCAACGCCCTCTTGCAGGCAAGCGCCGGGTATCGCGAGTTCGTCGCCTGCGCGCTTGCCCTGGTCGAGCCGTGCGAGAAAGGGGCCCGATTGAGGCTGGCCAACGCCGGGCAGGCGCCACCACTGCTGTGCCGCGGCGGTGTGGCCACGGAGCTCGAGCCGGAAGGCGAACGCCTGCCCCTCGGCATCTTGCCGGACCCTCCCTACATGGACTTGGTGATAGAGCTCCTCCCCGACGACGCGGTGGTATTCACCACCGACGGGCTGGCCGAAGCGCCAGCCCAAGCACGCCCGACCGTCCATGACCGCGCCGTCACCGGCGCCACCGGCGCCCACATCCCACTACCAGTCGCGCCGGGCGAGTTCTTCGGGTTTGGCCGCCTGGCAGGTTCGGCGGCCTACTGGACCGCGCAGGCCGACAGCGCCGATGCCGTGGCGGACGGAATCTGGCGGGATGTCGGCGCCTGGTGTGGCGACATCCCACGCCACGACGACATGACCCTGGTCGTGCTACGCGTAACTCCATCATCTGGCCTTCAGGGAGAGGCGTGCCACGATGGCTGAGAACGTGTCACCCAGCAAGCGCCAGCGGCCACGCAAGGTAGAAGTGCGCATCCCCAGCGAGCTCGGCTGGGAGCGCGCCGCCATGGACGTCGCCGCCAGCGTAGCCAGGTTGATGGGCTTCCCGGCCGACCGGATCGAGGACATCAAGACGGCCGTGTCCGAAGCGACCCTCAACGCCATCGAGCACGGCAACGCGACCGGCGAAGCCGGCAAGGTAGTGATCGTCCTCTATCCCGAAGAGCAGCAGCTCAAAATCAACGTCCACGACCACTCTCCTACGCCCTTCGATGCCGCGAGAGCGGTCGCGACCATCCCCGAACTCGAGGAAAAGCTGGCCGGTACTGCCAGCGCGCGAGGCTGGGGGCTGTTCCTGATACAATCCCTCGTCGACGAGGTGCAGTTCACGTCCACGCGCGACGGCAATCAGGTGCGCATGGTGATTCACCTCGAAGCCTGAAGCGCTGGGAGCCGGGCCGTGGCACAGGGGATACGGGTGGCGCTACGCCCGCTCTCGTCGTTGGTGGTGATCGACCTCCAGGGAGAAATGACCACCTTCGCCGAAGACGCGGTGAACGCCGCCTACCGCGAGGCATCCGAACAGCACGCCCAGGATGTCCTGCTCAACTTCTCCGGCGTGGACTACCTGAACAGCGCCGGCATCGCCATCGTCATCGGCTTACTCACCGAGGCGCGCAAGTCCGACCGGCGCCTCATGGTCACCGGCCTGACGCCGCACTACCAGAAGATCTTCCGCATGATGGGTCTATCCCGCTACATCCCGATGTTCGACTCGGAAGAGCTGGCGCGGCAATCCGTCGCGCCGTGATGGATGCCGGCGCCTCTCCGTCCCTACCACCGATCACGCGGGCGCCCACGCCGGAGCAGTCCGCGAACGAGCTACGCCGCCACGTCCGGGCGATGGAAACCGCGAACGAGCTCGTCCTCGGTGCCGCCAAGCTACCGACCGCCGGACGCCTGCATCGGTTCCTGCTGGAGCGCCTGGCCGGTGCGCTGCAAGCCGATCAAGGCGCGCTGGTGATCCTGAACGACGGCGCCGCCGTGGTTGCGGCAACGACGGCCATCAGCGGCTCGCCCCCATCCGGCGCCGACGTGCTGGCCCGTTGGACAGACCGGGCGATCCCCAGGCCCGCGGACGACGAACTGCTCCACCTGATCACCTACGACGATCGGGAGCTGGCGGGCGTCTGGCTGCGCCGTCTGCCGGCTGCTCCGCCGTTCTCCGCTGACGATCGCCGGCTGTTGTCGTTTCTCGCCAACCAGGCAGCCATCATCCTGGAGAACAGCCGGCTCTTCGAGCGCTACCTGACGCAACAGCGTGAGCAGTTCCGCCTGCGCGGACTGTTGGAGCAGTATCTCTCGCCCGCGGTCGCCGAGCGGCTCATCAGCGGCGCGACCCGTCCGCTGCTGGAAGGGCAGCGCCTGACTGTCACGTCCGTCATCGGCGACATGCGCGGCAGCTCCGAGCTGATGAATCGGATCGGCCCCGAGGCGATGGTCCATCTCCTCAACCAATACTTCAGCCGTCTGACCGACGTGGTCTTCCGCTACGACGGCACGGTCGACAAGTTCGCCGGGGACGCCGTCTTGGGATTCTTCGGCGCGCCAGCGCGCCACGCCGACGATCCGCTGCGCGCCGTCCGCTCCGCGATTGCCATACAGCGGGTCTTCGCCGGCCTCCGCCAGGACTGGGGGCAAGACCATGTATTGCCCGAGACGCTTGGCATCGGCATCGGTGTCACCACGGGAGAGGTCGTCGTCGGAAACATCGGCTCGGGCAAGCGGCTGGACCACACCATCATCGGCCCCGCGGTGAACCTGGCTGCCCGGCTGGCTGGAAAGGCGCCGTCTGGCGCCATCTACCTGGACGAGGTCACCTGGCAGGCGGTAGTGGGCCCCCTGGGCTTGCAATCGGGGAAGCGCGCTCTTCGTCCTCGCCTGCTCGGCCTGCGCGGCTTCGACATCCCGATCCCAGTCTACCGACTACGCCTGCCTGCTCCGTCAGGCGAATAGCCGCAACCCGACCTGAGCTCGCTCCACCGGGCGCTTGCTCCACCTGGCGCTTGCTCCGGCACTCCCATCTTCCCTTCGCTCTAGGCGCCAGGCGATAACGGTTCCCCCTCGGGACGTCTCAGCACGGCCAATGCAGGCGCGCGAGGCGACCGTGCCTGGGCATCCACCGCGGGAAGACCCCTCGTTGCCGCCCTTCCCGCGAGGCCGCTACGCGGCTGACCCTACCGCGCTGGCAGCCCGCTCTCCGCGAACGAGGAGCACGATCGCCGCGGCGAGAATCCAGAGCTCGAAGGCGGCGATCACGACAATGGTCGCGATGAGCGCGGCCGAGCTGAAGAGGCCGGCGAAACCGACGACCTCAAAGGCCACGCCGATCGCCAGTGCCAGATAGCCGAACAGCCGCGGCAGCACGGGCGAGCCGAGGAGGACCCAGCCCAGCGACAGGAAGGTGAAGGGCGCCGGCACGATCGGAAAGGTATGGACGAACACCCCCATCAGGTCGTAGCTGCTGAGCGCGGTCGCCGCATGGCCGTTGGCGGCCGCCGTGGCCACGTCGATCAGCAAGCTAGCTTCGAACAGCCCGACCGCCAGCAGCACGGCCGATGCCAGGGTCGTGAGCACGCCCGCCAGCTTGGTCACGGCGCCCGACCGGTGGACGAGGCTGAGGAAGAAGACGACGGAGAGCGTGGTGCCGCAAGCCTGGAGCCAGCCTCCCAGCATGACGGAGTCGCGGTAGCGCATCGCGACGTCGGCCACCTGGGCTGCGCTGGCGTTGGTGGGCGGCTGGGGAATCGGCGCGGCAAAGTAGGCGCCGAGCATGGCCACGCCGACGATGCCGCAAAGCGCGGTCAGGACGCGGGACAACCCGGGGGATATCGCCATATCGCTCTCCTTGCATGGATCGTCAGGTGACGGCATCGAGGAACAGGCGCACCAGCACGCGCACCTCCCCAGGGTCAGGGACGCGCCGGTCCTTTTCCGCCGTGAGGAGGCCGTCGAGGTAGACGTAGCTAAGCAGCGGTCCAAGGAACAGGCGGGCCACCGCCGGTGACGGGTCCACTTTGACCACGCCGGCCGCGCGGGCGCACTCCAGCAAAGAGAGCACAATCCCAAAGCCCGGTTCCGTGACGGTCTGGTGAAAACGTTGCGCCAGGTGCGGGAAGTGGGGGATTTCGGCGATGAGCACGCGCTCCAGACCGAGGAAGGTCGGGTCGGTCGTGTGGCAGGCGATCCCACGCGCGATGCTCAGCAATTGCTCCTCCAGCGCCGCCCGACTCCCCACCGATGGGACCGCGTCCGGGTCCCTCCAGGGATTGTTGACCGACAGGCGGCCCAAGATATCGAGCAGCAGCTCCGCCTTGCTCGGGTAGTAGCGGTACAAGGTCTGCTTGGAGATGTGAGCGGCGGCGGCGATGGCATCGGTGGTGGTCCGCTCGAAGCCCTCCTCGACGAAGAGCTGTTGCGCCGCATGGCGGATGTGGTCGCGCTTGGTAACGCTGCCAGGACGGCTAGTCGATGGCATCGGCGGCACCAAAGCGAGGCGTGACGAGCTGAATGAGGCCGGCAGCGTGGCGGGCGCGCTCCTCGTCCGGTAAGACGAGCGGTCGGTACGGTGTGCGGCGGGCCGGCCAGCGCTGGAGCTCAGCTTGCGTGGCCTCGCTCATGTCGCGCGGGTGGTCGCGCGGACGCGGGCGTCGAGGCGAGCGATCAGGAGCTCGGCCACGTACAGGTTGATGAGCCAGGAGGCCCAGGCGCCGACGGCATAGACCTGGTCGTGGGGCAGGCCGGTCGCGAGCAGCCCGCCCAGCCAGCTTCGGAACGTCACCGCCGCGAAGACGAGCGCGTAGGAGCGGATCATCCAAGCCCGGTGGGTCGCGATCTGGCGGCGCCGGATGGCCACGAAGGCCCGCGCGGTCGTGAATAGGAGCAGCACAGCGAGCACGGCAAAGCCGAGGTGGGCCAGCGGCCCACCCAGCGTGAGCGGCGCCATGAGCAGACCGCCCACACCGGCCGCCAGGGCGGCTGCCACATAGGTGCGCCCCATCCATCGGTGCACCGTTGGGTGTCTCGTGCGCAGGCCCGTCGCGAACTGCCAGGGCCCGATCGCCAGCGCCACGACGCCGCCGCTGATGTGCAGCAGCAGCGGGCCGAGGTGGGCGAGGTACACCTGCCGCTGCAGGAAGGTGGCGGGGTTGAGGCTAAAGTAGCGCGCCGAGAAGAGCGCCAGCCCCAGCGCGTTGACCATCAGCAGCAGCCAGCCGATGCGCCGAAGGGTAGGCCCCGAGACGGGCCGACTCCTGGTGGCGAGCATGTGTCCCCTCCTCGACGTCGACGGTACCCGAGCCTGATCAGGACTCGGGTCTTACGCGCGTTGAAAGCGAGCGTCTTGATCTACAGGAATGCGCTGATGGCGAGCAGGCCTTTGAGATAGACGCCCATCCTCGGCGCGCGACGGCGTCAGGCCACTCATCGCGGCGCCTCCCAGGCAGCGTCAGTACCGTACAGTACCGTACTCGCAGTGTCCTGTCAAGTGGCATTATGGTGTTGGATTGGCTCTCTAGCCCATCCTCCTGCTACCATGTCCTGCTGTGTAACGGTTGGAGCGGTACATGACTGAAGCACTGGAGCGGGCGATAGCCAAGCTACCATCGCTCCCCCCGGCAGATCAGGACCGACTAGCCGAACTGATCGAGGAGGCGTACGAGCAACTTGAGTGGCGCGAGCTGGTCGAGAGTCCGGAAAGCCTGCGTCTGCTGGAGCGATTAGGCAAGCAGGCTCTTGAAGAATACCAGGCGGAGAACACCAGCTCGATGCAGCGGATGTGAACTCGCACAAGACCCGCGATTTCGACCTCCTGCTGGAGACTCTGCCGGACGAGATACAGGACCAGGCAGGAGACGCCTATCGCACCTGGATGGGTAATCCCCGGCATCCGGGATTGCATTTTGAGCGGATCAGGGGGTCTAACCCGCCGATGTGCTCAGTGCGAATTACGAGGAACTACCGAGCCGTAGGGATTTACGCCGCCCCGGACACCGTGGTGTGGTTCTGGATAGGCCCTCACGCGGAGTACGACCGAGTGATCGGACGCTCCTAGGCGGGATTGCCTTCCGTAGCCGCTCGCTCGATCGGCGAGGGAAGCTCGCGAAGGGTGCGAAGCGGCGACAGGAAGCAGCCGACCACGACCAGGACAAAGCCAGATGCCGTGACCGCCAGTACTGCCCGCGTCCCGAACAGGTTGCCGAGGTACCCGCCGAAGAGCGAACCCAGGGGCACAGGGATGGTGTTGAGGAACTGCAAGGTGGCGTTGACGCGGCCTTGCAGCGAGTCGGGCGTGATCGCCTGGCGCAAGCTCGCCACACTGATCGCGCTGATCGGGACCGCCAGGCCGGAGAGGCAGGCCCACGCCAGCAGCATCGCGGTAGCCAGGGGCAGCGGTCCACGCGCGAGCGGCAGGATCACTCTAGCGGCGGCAGCGAGCGCAAGCGAGCCCATCAGCGTCGGTCCCACCCCGTACCGTTGCGCCAGCGGCCTCGCCAGCAGCCCGCCCAGGAGACTGGTGGCGCCGTGAGCAGTTGCACCAGCGCACCAGTGATGCCGGGCCCCATCACGGCCGACGCGGACCAGGTCACCTGCAGCTTGCTGTTGCCCTCGATGAGCTGGTCGCGCCCGATCAGGGTCGCCAGGTATGCCGCGTTGGCCACACCGAAAAGGAGCGAAAGCGAACCCATCAGGAACGCCACGGCGTAGAGCTGCCCAATATGCAGGCGCCCCAAGCTGGCGGCGATCGGCACCGATCCGACCGCCGCGGCCAGCCCGAGATTCACCACGAGCAAGATCGGCTTGCGGCGCAAGCGATCGGTCCAGACTCCGGCCGCCAGGCTGAACAGCACCTTCGGCGTCCACTCCAGCGCCTGCAGCAGACCCATCTGCGCCGGTGACGCGCCGAGCACGAGCACCGCCGTCAGCGGCAGTGCGAGGAACGTGATCTGCGAGCCAAAGGCCGAGACGGTCTGCCCAGCCCACAGCTTGAGGAAGTCGGGGTGGCGCCACAGGCCCGTCGACGGCCAGTGGCGCGATAGTTTGCGCATGAGCGGTCCAGGCCGATGGCGAACAATCCGACGGTGACCAGGCATGAGGCGTGCCCATCCGTGAGACCCGCTCAGCGGTGCGGTCACGCGGTTCCGGCAAGGTCCGGTCGCGGGCGCCCGGCGGGTTCGCCCAGGGCTAAAGCCCAGGGCTAAGATTACAAAGCCGGCTGAAGCCGGCTGAGATACGCGAGAGGCGGCATTAGCTGCACGCGATGTCGAGATGTGTATTCTAGCCGGCTTCAGCCGGCTTTGTAATCTTAGCCTGCTCCTTTAGGGGCAGGTGAAGTCGCCGCTGTCCCCTGTTCACCAGCAGCGCCATCGACTCGCCGGGCCCAAATTTGACGATCGCATCCGGAGCTCAGAGATGTCCCATTCAGGACATCCCGCCACGCCGGAGCAGACCTGCCACCGTTCGATGCTTGTGGGCGATCGCCCATTGCAAGGCAGTCTTACCGGCCTTGTCGCGCGCATTGACGTCCGCGCCCCGTTCTATGAGAAACTCGGCGGCATCCAGGTGTCCCCGCTGCGCCGCCATGCAGAGCAGCGTCCGGCCGTCCTTGCCACGGGAGTTCACGTCCAAGCCGTCAAGGAGGAGGAGCTCGACCAGGAGCTGCTCGCCGTCTGCCGCTGCTGCCTCAAATGCAGCGAAGAACTGCACGGTCTCGACGAATCGCTCGTCACCAGAGGGGCCTTGCTGCTGCAAGGTGTCGCGTAGCATCGTCAGCATCCTTTCTTGCATCCGCTTGCGGGACGCTTGCAGCCGCTTCTTGACCGTTGTGACCGGCACGTCCAGGAACTGGGCGATCTCCTGCTGGGCATAGCCGCCCAGGTAGAAGAGCACCGTCGCCACGCGCTCGCGGTCCGGCAGCGCCGCGATTGCCGCTGCAACCAACTCCTGCGTCTCACGCTGCTCCGCCAACGCTGCCGGGTCTGTCCGGCTGACGGCGAAATCCAGCCCGGTCGGGTCGATCTCCGCCTCGATTGGTATTGTCGCGGGCTGCCGGCCCCGGCGGAGGCGGAGACAATGCGTGCGGACGATGCGACGCAGCCAGCCAGGGAAAGCAGCGGGCTCGCGGAGCTGGGCAAGCTGGCGATACGCCGTCAGGAAGGCTTCCTGGGCGGCGTCTTCGGCCAGATGGACGTCTCCCAGTAAGGCGTAGGCGTAGCCATAGGCCAGGTCCTGGAAGCGACGGACCAATTCACCGAAGGCATCCTGCCGGGAGGCCAGCGGAACATCGCCGGACTGGGCTTGGCGAACCAGCGCCTCCAGCGGTTCCACGTCGTCTCTCCAGTCCTTCCCGGAATTGGCAACACCCCGAGCCGGCGCCCTCGGAAATACAGAGCCGATCGAGAGCAAGAAGGTGCCTCAGGCAACACATCCGGCAAGGACTGATGGCAGATATGCCGCGCCATACCGCGTCCGAGGCTTACGAGTCTCTACCGCCGATTCTGGGCAGCAGTGACCGGCGCGGCCACGACATCCAGCCAGAACGCGTTGAACCGCGGCCCGTCGACGGCGGTCACAACTCGGACCCGTCGCCCGGCAGGATCGACGTGCTCGTGCAGCCAGCCATCGCTCAGCTCCAGCCGCAAGGGCCGCTCCTCGATGGTGACTCCGTCCCAGCCCAGCGCGACAGCGCAGGCTAGCGGGTCGTGCTGGAAGTTGATGATGTCGTCCGGAAGACCCGCACAGGTGCTGCCGTAGATCTCCTCATAGTTGTACTCGACCGCGCACGCCAGCGCCTGAAGCACCAGCAGTCGCCCCAGCGGTCCAGCGGCGCCCAATGTCGGAAGGTAGGCGCGGCGCAGCGCCGTCTCCGCGGTCGCCTCAATTGGCACGAGCGTCGGAGTCGTGTGCTCCAGCACGTGGCGCGCTGCCGCAGCGTCATACTGCACATTCCAGTCCATGTCGTTGGTCCATTGAGGGAAGCCCGGACGCACCGGATGGACGTGCCCGCCCATCAGATAGAGGTCCGCCTGCTGTAACAGGCCGGGCAACGCCCGGTCGAACCGGGCCAAATTGGTGTAGGGGCCGATCGCCACGACTCGTGCCCCCGCCTCGATGCTGCGCTTGAGCAGCGCCAACGCGTCGGTATGGGGATTCGGTGACGGCGGGATCGGCTCGGGCCAGTACGCCGCCTCGTCCGGAAAGGCAACGGGCGCCCGAAACTGCCCCACAGAGCCGTCGGCCCCGGCGGCCACCGGTATGTCGCCCCGCCCGGCGAGCCGGAGGGCGTACTTCGTGTAGCCCGCTCGGCGCCCATCCGCTTCGGCAACCGTCGTGATCCCGGTGATCTCGACGCCCGGCCACCGGAGCAACAGCGCCAGGGCGCAGAGGTCGTCGATGTCCCCGCCGAGGTCAGTATCGAGATGGACTTTGATTATTCATTCAATCCCCGCACGGCTTCCGTACGGTGTTCATTGTGACTCGAGCCAGCATCCGGCAGCCCGGCAGATGGCGGACGGGAATCGCATGTGGCGTCCTATGGAACGATCTCGACCGGCTTCGCGGTCGCCCATTTGCCCCTGGTGAAGTCAGGGAAATCGACTGTCGCGCTCCTCGATGCGACCGACTGCTCCGTCAGCGGCGTGATGACGCTCCACGTCGCCGTGTCGTACACATCGATGGGGGTCTGGCTCCGATTGCGCACCGCTTTCACGAACTGGTGCAGCTCCATGTAATCCGCCGGACCGTGCGGGTACTGCCTGGCGGTTTGCCCCAGTGTCTGCCATATGGGGTGCTCATACTGCTGGTAGTAGTCGGTCAAGTCCTCCCAGACCGGCGCCTGGTGGCGCGTGCCTCGCCGGGGGCTGCGGCCCTCGAGGTAGATCTTGTCGAGCGTGCCGGAGTAGATGCCCTCCGTTCCTTGCACCGTCAGGATCAGGTCGTAGGGCCGTGGCGATTGGGTGTCGTGGGAGAGCGTGACGGTCAGGCCGCGGGCGGTCTTGATCAGGGTCGTGTTCACGTCGCCCAGCGCATACTCGCGCTTGGCGTTCGGATGATCCGCGCCGAACCGCTGGGCGACGTAGTGATTGATGCCGCGCGAGTTGCTGCTCATGGAGACCAGGTGGGTGAACCGGTCGCCTCGGTTGATATCCAGCCACCAGGCGATGGGGCCGATGGGATGTGTGGGGTACAGGTTGGCATCGCGCTTGACGGAATGCATGCCCCGCCACTTCACCTCGCCCGTCGGCCCAATCTTGCCCCCGCGCACGTCGTGCATATATCCGCCCGCGGCGTGGAGCAGCTCGCCCAGCAGACCCTGCCGGATCAGGTTGAGGAGCAGCATGACATTGCGGTAGTAGCAGACGTTCTCCAGGAGCATGCAAGGCTGGCCGGTCCGCTCCGAGGTATCGACCAGCTCCCAGCATTCGTCGACCGTGAGCGCCGCCGGGACCTCGGTCGCGGCGTACTTGCCTGCCTCCATAGCCGCCACGCAGACGGGGGTGTGCTGCTCCCACGGCCCGGTGGCGATCACCGCGTCGAGGTCGTCGCGGGCGACCATTCGGCGGAAGTCCTCGACGCCCCGCGAGTAGGCTTCCGGGCGGCGCCGCCCGGCCTGTTGCACACAGTCCTGGCTGCGCGCCACATTCGCTTCGTCGGTGTCGCAGATCGCGGGGATCTCCACGCCGGGCACGTCGAGCAGCGTGCGCACGTGGGTGAAGCCGCGGTTGCCGACCCCGACGACCCCCACCCGCACCGGCGTCTCGTCACCGCCGGGCCGCTCGACCCCAGCCCCGACCAGCGCATCTCGGCTTGCTCCCAGCACCCAGATCCTCCCCGTCTCGAACGTTGCAGTAGCCACAGGCATTCGACTGGGCCGCATGGTAGCAGGCAATAGCAGTGACCGCCGGGACACGGCAGGTCCCCGTCGGCGCTAACTGTAGGCGTGGCCGCAGGCGTGCCTCCCACGCTCGCCCGCTACCATGACCTGTGGCAGCCGGTGATCACCGAAAAACAGTGGGTCGCGCGGCGCCTAGGGAATGGCGATTGCGGGTCGAGGACATCCTCGACGCCATCCCAGGGGGCTGCCCGTACGGCGTCTGGTCTATTGTGCGCGTTTGAGTCACACCTGCGGAGCCCGGCTCGATTGCGCTAATACCGCCTCGTCAGTATCCTCACCGGTGACGGCCGGTTCCTCAGGCTCGCCCTAGCGGCCACCTGCACCGAAGGAGCTGTCAGGCTGAGGGTCCGTCGCAGTGGAGAGCGGTGAGGGAGCGTGGCGTCCTTTAGCGACAAGGTCAACTTCATCTGGTCGATCGCCGAGCTGCTGCGCGGCGACTACAAAGCCTCCGAATATGGGCGGGTCATCCTGCCGCTGGTAGTGTTGCGCCGGCTGGACTCCGTGCTGGAGCCGACCAAAGAAGCGGTGCTGGCAGCGGTTCAGCGGGGTACGCCGGAGTTGGCATTGCAGCACGTGGCCAAGCAGAGCTTCTACAACACCAGCGCGCTCACCTTCCGCAAGCTGCTGGACGACCCTGGACAGGCGGCCGCTAACCTGCGCAGCTACATCAACGGCTTCAGCTCCACGGCCCGCGAGACCTTCGAGAAGTTCGACTTCGACGCCCAGATCAGCAAGCTGGAGGAGGCGGGTGTCCTGTTCCAGGTGCTGCAGAAGTTTGCCGCCATCGACCTGCACCCCGACACCGTCAGCAACCGCGAGATGGGCTATGTCTTCGAGGAGCTGATCCGGCGCTTCTCCGAGCAGTCCAACGAGACGGCCGGCGAGCACTTCACGCCGCGCGAGGTCGTCCGCCTGATGGTCGACATGCTCTTCCTCGAGGACGGCGAGCTGTTGAGCGCCCCCGGCATCAATCGCCGGCTGCTCGATCCCGCCTGCGGCACCGGCGGGATGTTGTCGGTCGCCGAGGAGTACCTGCGCGACCTCAACCCTTCCGCGCGGCTCTTCGTCTACGGCCAGGAGGTCAACGACGAATCCTACGCCATCTGCCGCTCCGACATGATGATCAAAGGCCAGAGCGCGTCCAACATCGTCGTCGGCAACAGCTTCAGCAAGGACGGTTTCCCCGGCCAGACCTTCGACTACTTCCTGTGCAATCCGCCCTTCGGCGTGGAGTGGAAGAAGGTAGAGAAGGTCGTCCGCGACGAGCACGAGCGCCAGGGCACGCCCGGTCGCTTCGGCGCCGGGCTGCCGCGCATCAACGACGGCTCCTTGTTATTTCTGCAGCACATGATCGCCAAGTGGGATCCTCCGGAGCGGGTGGGCTCGCGCCTGGCCATTGTCTTCAACGGCTCACCGCTCTTCACCGGCGACGCCGGCAGCGGCGAGAGCAACATCCGCCAATGGCTCATCGAGCAGGACTGGCTGGAGGCGATTGAGAGACATCCTTCGATTGCACCATCGGGCCGAAAGAACACATCGGAACCTCCAGGCACCCTCTACCTGCACCGTCGGTCCTGCCCGATACGTCGCCACAACTAGCGCCAAGACTCTCCTGCCAGGAACGCGGGTACCAACCTCTCAAGGGGCAAACGCGTCACTAGAGTAGAACCCGCCTGCGCGGAATAGTTTTACGGCGTCAATTTCCCGACCGCGCGTGGCCACGCCAGGCAGGAAAAACGCCGCCTGACTGGTCTGAGCCGCCAGTGACTTCCTGAGGAGGTAGTCGGACGTGAGGCTGTAGCCATGGCAAACAACGATAGACCAAGATCGACATACGGACCGATGAGACCGACCCTACTTCTCAACACCAATGACGGGATGCCGAGCGTCGATGACCTCCCGTGCGATTTCCTCGATCCTACCTTCCGTATACGATTTCAGTTTATTTACGAAATCGCTACTCAGTGGAATATCCCTCAGCGGGGAATCAAAGCTAATGCCGCGGAAGAAGACTCGTGGATGCCCTGAAATGGTATAATCCATGATGCGAGCAACATGATATCCCTGGAAGAGCGGAGACCCTCTGTGATACTGTGCTCCACTCACACCGGCATATACACGAACCTCATACCCAGATTCAACCTTAATAACACCCGCTTTTCGTTTGAAGATCACGCCATCGAATACATCTTTATACTTTCCACGAACGTCGAGCTCATATCCATGGTATGCATATTCTCTTTTCGGCCCGAGCCCCGCTTGCTGCGCCCCATCAGCATCAATACCCATTTCAGTGAGTACTTCTCTCATTCTTATTTTCTTAAGAAGTCCCCTGCCGCTAAATATAATCTGGTTCATATCGGAGAGATACTGTAGTATGTTGACCGACTGCAGTAGAGTTTCTGCTGCTTGTTCATCTAGATAATCCATCTTTGTGATGTCTTGGGTACTCACCTTCGGGTATCTTATCGCTTCGTCTTCAGCCTTCCTAATATTTAGATTCATACGTCCTCTTTGTGCCAGCTCGTCCAACCGACGTGTCAGATCACTCAACATCCGGCTCCGTCCTGTGTCCCATACGCAACGTTGCCTCGACTCTGATCACTTGGCACATCCTGGTGCAACGAGTGCCGCAGAAAGACTGCATGTAAGAGAGGAACGATGCATAGCTTCATTACCGGCCGTGCTAATCGTGGTGGCACAGTTCGCGCCAACGGCACTGCGTCGCCTATTGTAGCACTTGTTGTCCGTACCCGGCGTGATTCTCGCTCCCGACAACCGGGCGGTGAACCCGAACTTCCGGATGATGGGGTTGGCGCACTGTGAGCGCCGCCACAGGGTGCCGCCCAGTTCGAGCAATGCGGCCTGGCAAATGGCCGCGCCCATCCGCAGGTTGGCTAGCGATTCAGAGATGGAGCCTTTCCCATACCTGCTTTCGGCGCTACCTCATTCAGCACTCCGCCGGTAGTGGCAAGAGCAATACCATCGCCCGGCTCGCCCACGGCCTGTTCCGACTGCACGATGCCCCCGACCAGCTCCTCTTCGATACCGTCGTCGTCATCAGCGACCGCACCGTGCTGGACCGCCAGCTCCAGGGGACGGTGGCCCAGTTCGAGCAAACCGCCGGCGTGGTGAGCAGCATCGACAAGGACAGCGCCCAGCTCGCCACGTCGCTGGCCGAGGGCCGGCACATCGTCGTCACGACCTTACAGAAGTTCCCCTTCGTCCTGGGCAAGATGGAGGGGCTGATGGATCGTACCTTCGCCGTGATCATCGACGAGGCGCACAGCGGCCAGACGGGCGAGGCGGCGCACAAGATGCGCACCGTATTGGCCCGCGACGAAGTAGCCGCCGACGCGACCGAGGAAGGTGAGGACGACTTCGAGGACGAGCTCGGCGCCGTCCCGCTGCACCGCCTGACCAACCTCCGCTTCCTCGCGCTGACGGCGACCCCCAAGGCCAAGACCATCGAGCGCTTCGGTACGCGCAGTGACGACGGCAAGCCCCGCCCCTTCCACGTCTACTCGATGCGCCAGGCCGTTGAGGAAGGCTTCATCCTGGACGTGCTGCGCCATTATGTCACCTACCAGCGCTTCTGGAGGCTGGAGAAGGCGGCCCGCGACGACCCCGAGCTGCCGGCGCGGCGGGCGCGCTCCGCCATCGCCCGCTTCGTCGACCTGCACCCCTACAACATCGCCCAGAAGACGGCGGTGATCGTGGAACACTATCGCCAGTTCAGCCGCTACGCCATCGGCGGCCGCGCCAAGGCGATGGTGGTCACGCGGTCCCGCCTGCACGCCGTGCGCTACAAGCGGGCCTTCGACACCTATCTGCGCGACCACGGCTACGACGGCATCAAGGCGCTGGTCGCCTTCTCGGGCGTCGTGACCGACCCCGACGGCGGCAAGGAGTACAGCGAGCCGGCCATGAACGGCTTCGCCGAGAGCCGCCTGCCCGATAAGTTCGGCGGCGACGACTACCAGGTGCTGCTCGTGGCCGAGAAGTACCAGACCGGCTTCGACCAGCCGCTGCTGCACTCCATGTATGTGGACAAGCGGCTGGACGGCATCAAGGCGGTGCAGACTCTCTCCCGCCTCAATCGCACCTATCCCGGCAAGGCCGACACCTTCGTGCTGGACTTCGTCAACGACGCCGAGACCATCCGTCAGGCCTTCGAGCCCTACTACGACGAGGCGGAGATCCTCGAGGAGACGGATCCCAACCTGCTCTACGACCTCAAGCTGAAGCTGGACGGCGCCGCGATCTACCTGCCTGAGCAGGTGGAAGCCGCCTGCACCGCCCTTGCAGCCGACCGCCGCGGCCTGGTCGCCGCCAGCGCGGCGCTGAACGCCGCCATCGACCCCGCCGTCACCCGCTTCCGCCAGTGCTCCGAGGAGGAGCAGGAGGAATTCCGCTCCTGGCTCACCGCCTACACGCGCCTCTACACCTTCCTCCTGCACATCATCCCGTTCGCCGACGCGGCCCTGGAGCGGCTCTACGACTACGGCCGTTTCCTGCTGCGCAAGCTGCCGCGCCACGAGTCCGGCGGCCCCTTCGACGTCGACGACTTCGTGGCCCTGCGCTACTACCGGCTGACCAAGGCGGGCGAGCAGGCCATCGCGCTGGGCGAGAGCGGCGAGGAGTACGGCCTCTCCGGTCCCACCGGCGTCGGAACTGGCATGCCAGAGGAGACCAGGCAGCCGCTGTCGGCGCTGATCCAGAAGCTCAACGACGCCTTCGGTGTGCAGCTCACCCAGGCGGATCAGCTCTCTTTCGACCAGATCGAGGCGGAGCTGGTGGCCAATCCGGCGTTGACCGAGCAGGCGCGAGCCAACGACCTAGAGCACTACGCCTACGGCTTCGAGGAGGCCTTCGAGGACGCCGTCGTGGACCGGCTGTTGAAAAACGAGCAGATCTACAGCAAGCTCCAGGGCGACCCGGAGTTCCAGCGCGTCGTCCGCGAGTTCGTCCGGCCCCGCGTCTACCAGCGCCAGCGGGCTGCCGCGACTGTACCGCAACACTGAGCGCCTCCGGTAACGGGGAGCCGACAATGGTTGTTGCTGCTGAGGAATCCGGGGGGTATCGTGCGCGACGGCGCCTGCTGCTGAACCAGCAGGCTCACCGTTTCAACCCGCCTGATGGAAGTGGTCTATCAGGTCCAGTGGATTCGGGAAGCAAGCGACCGGGGCGGGCGGGACGCCCGCGCTCCGTGGAAGGCAGCGACGCTGTCGCTTCGCATCGGCCATCGTCCTCAGCCTGCTTTAGCAGGGTTGGTCTTGTTAGCCCGACGGTTCAGCGTCGGGCGCCGCGGCGGAGGCCCTTGTTTTCAAAGGCCTCCGCCGCCTGTGGTCACCCCTCCAGCGGCCGCCCGCTCTGGAATGGCAGTGGAGCTCCGGTCTCCAAAAGTGTCTTGAGGCCGCTGAGCACCTCGTTCCAGCCACCTCCGGCGCCCTCTGCCTCGTGCTCACCCGCGAGCACGGCCGCGAGCTGCGGGGCATTGGCGACGTCGTGCGTCACCGTGAGCCTGGTGACGCCGCCTCGGCCCTCCTCGAGCTCGTAGGTCAGGCGCGTGAATCCCTCCGCCGCCAGTTCCGGCGTCATGAGCATGCGCCAGGTCTGGACGAGCTTGTGCGGCGGGTCCGCCTCGGTGACCTCGCCGTCGACGATGACGTCCGGGATGCCCGGGTACGCCTTCATCCCCTCGTTGGCGTGCTCGCGGAACGCGCCCCCGGGACGCAGGTCGTAGTCGACGAGGCCGGCGTAGCCGTACTTCCCCGTCCACTCGGGCCTGGTGATGGCATCCCAGATCGCCTGGGGCGGCGCCTTGATGTACACGCGGTACACCTGAACCGTCGGGGTCGCTTGTGCTGTGGTGGTCATTGCTTCGCCTCCAGCTCTTTCTTGAGGTCCGCGAGCGCCGACAGGTGGCGCTCCGTGTACTTGTTGACCCACCGGTCGTGGATCAGCCGGATCGGCACCGGGTTCAGGAAATGCAGCTTCTCCCGGCCCGAGCGTCGTGTGACGACGAGACCCGCGTCTTCGAGCAGGCGCAGGTGCTTCATGACCCCGAAGCGCGTCATGTCCAGCTTCGACTGGAGCTCCGTGAGCGTGCGGCCGTCGCGCTCGAAGAGCCGGTCGAGCAGGAAGCGACGCGTCGGGTCGGCCAGCGCCTTGAACACTCGGTCGTCGTCCACACCCCATTATACGTGACCATTCGGTCACGTGTCAAGGGGGGCTCTGACGGTGCCGCGGCCGGGGTGACGGGCTGCCACGATTCTCGCGGGAGCCGTACCGTGTGGCGTCACGTCTGTATTCGTTGTATACTCCAACGATACAGACAAGGAGGAGGGCCCTTTGGTTACCGGCAAGCTTCGCAAGAGCGGCAATAGCTTCATCGTGACGGTTCCCCGGGAGGAGGTGGATCGCCTGCATCTCCGCGAAGGGCAGACGGTGATCGTGGAGGTTCGGTCGGTCGAGGTACGGCCCGTCCTGACGCCTGAACTCCGGGCGACGTTCGACAAGGTGATCGAGCGCGCCGAGCCCGGCCTGCGCTACCTCGCGGACCGCTAGGCCGTGGGTGACGAGACCCGCTACCTCAGCGTTGCCGATGTGATCGCGATCCACATTACTATGATGGAGCGCCTCGGCGCGGCTCCAGAGGCGCTGCGGGATGAAGGCCTCCTCGAGTCCGCGGTGCTCAAGCCGCAAATGGCGGCCCATTACGAAGGCGCCGACCTGATCCGCCAGGCGGCGCTGCTGGCCATTGGCATCTCGCAGAACCAGCCCTTCGTCGACGGCAACAAGCGCACCGCGTATATGGCCGCCTGGATGTTCCTGGAACATAACGGTCGCCGCTTCGCGGGTGACGCGCTGGAACTGGCGCGCCAGCTCGAGCGTGTGGCGGAGCGCACGGACAGCCTTGCCGAGGCGACGGATCGCTTCGAGCGGTGGCTGCGCGAGCACGTCGAATAGCTCCCTCAGCCACAGCAGACCCCCCGGCGGTGCGCGGCCGCCCGCGCTGATGAAAAGCCCCTCTCCAGCTTGCTGGGGAGGGGTTGGGGAGGGGCATCATTAGAGCAGATACCAGGGAACAAGTGCGTCCGGTCCCCATTGCTATGGCCGTCGTTGGAAACCGGCTCAGAGGTCCAGGACGTAGTGGCCGTAGACGTTGATGATGCGTGTCTTGCCGGCCACCATTTCCCGTTCGGCCGTGCCATAGCTCAGGTGGGTGTGACCGTGCAACAGCGCGCGCGGCTGATAGGCGCGCAGGAGGCCGGCGAACGCCGCGAAGCCGCGGTGCCCCGGGTCCGACCACGCGAGCGGGAGGTGAGCCGGGGCCGCCGCCAGCCCTCTCGGAGCGCAGCCGGCCGCGGCCGGCTGCTGTGAACCGCCGCCATGGAACGAGAAGCGCGGCGGCGCGTGGGTGACGACGAGATCGAGGCCCCTGAGACGCCAGAGACTCGGCTTGAGCAAGAGCAGGCGCATCGCCATCGCTCGCTCGCTGTATTGCTCCGTTCCACCGTTGTGCTCCGGGGCGCCGCCCAAACCGAGGATGCGCAGCCCGCCCCAGCGCACGAGTCGTCCATCGATCGACCGGCAGCGCGGTTGAGGGGAGTAACGATAGCGGCCATCATGGTTACCGTGGACGTAGAACAGCGGACGGTCGAAGCGAGAGGCCAGCAGCGTGAGGTAATCGGGAGGGAGGTCGCCGCAGGAGATGATGAGATCGATGCCGGCGGCGAGCCAGCGATCCTGGTCGAAGTCGTCGTACAGCACGGGGTCGACGACGTCACCGACCGCCAGGATGCGCACGTTCCTGCCGTTCCGTTCGGAAGCGCCGGAACGCGTCGTCCCAACCGGGCAGCGTGCCGGTGCGCGCAGCCTCCGCCAGGCGCCACGCTCCGGCGCGCGCGATCACGTCGGCCGGTCGCTCGCCCGGGACCTCCGCCAGGCCCAGCGCGCGAACGCGTCGCCAGAGCGGACGGAACTCCTCGTCGTACCAGCGGAGTGCGGCTTCCCGAACGTCGGCGAGGCCCCGCTCGCGACGGTAGGCCTCGAGCATGGTCTCCAACTGGGCATAGCTCCCAGCAAGCGACGCGCCCACCCGGCGCAGGCCGGTCGCCCGCTCGAACGCGGAGCGGGCCAGGTAGGCCCGCTCCGCTTCGTCGTCGTCGAACGGCGTCAGCTCGATGACCTTGGCCGATAGGTCTGGCCGCCCCAATCGCCGGGCCGCGGCCACGCGGTGGTGCCCGTCCCGCACGTAGTAGCCGAAGCCGAGCTTGTACAGCTCGACCGGTGGAATCTGGTCACCACGGGCCATCCCGGCCAGCACCGACTGGAACCGCTGCTCATCCTGTGCCGTGGGTCGTGGCGGACGGAAATCCGGTCCCAGCTCGTGCGCTCGGGTAGCGCTGCCGACGATACGCACCACATCCACGAGGCGCTCGCCCAGGTCACGCGGAACCAGGAGGTCGGGCGGGGCGAGACTCAGCAGCGCCCGGCTATGGTCCGGCGGGGCGGCCGCTCGCACGATCAGCACGGGGCAAGGGGCGCTCCGGATCACATCATCGGCGACGCTGCCGAGTAGGGCGCGCGGTAGCCCCGAGCGGAGCGTATTGCCGATGATAATCAGCCGAGCCTGGCGCGTTCGGGCCTCGTCGACGATCGTCGTGGCGGGAGCTCCACTGCGGACCAGGCACTGGGCCGGCACGCGTTCTGCGTGCAACTGAGCAACCGAGCCGTCCAGGAAGGCCCGGGCGGTCGCCTCGTCGGGCAACACCGCGTCGGGCCGAACAGCGCCCGGTCGCAGCACGTGCAGCAGGAGCACCGGCGCCTCCAGCGCACGCGCCTGCTGCTGCGCGACTTGCAATTTGGCCTCGTTAGGCGAGGTGGGGCGCAGCGGGAGCAGGATGCAAGGCTGCATTTACAGCACGTTGATCTTCCCCGTCCGCCGGTACTGCGCCAGCAGCTTGCGGACGCGACGGCGGAGCGACTCATCGGGATCGTTCCACATGCGCTCGACGGCCCGCACGACCTCCGGCTCACGCGACCGTGGTGAGCCGTCGGCAAGCGCGTGCAGCACCTGGCCGCGCACCTTGGCGTCCGGGTCTGTCACCATCGCCAACAGGCGATCCCAGACGTCGTCGTAGTTCGCCTTCACCTCACACGGGCACAGATAGTGTGCGGCCGACTTGCGGACCTTGGGATTGGGATCGCGCGTGCGCTCCAGCCAGCGGTCGAGATCATCGATCTCCCCCGGCGGCGTAATCGCTAGGCCCATAGGCACGTGCTCCTCCTCGCTATTCCTGCCGCGTGCGGCGACGGATGGTATACCGGCGCAAGAACGCGACCGCGGCCAACGTCGCCAGTCCGCCCGTGGCCGCGCCGAGCGCATCAAGCGCGGCGATTGCCCAGGGATTGACGGTCGTAGCGTTGTACCATGCCACGGCGACCGCCCGGAACCACAAGATCAGGATGAGCAATGGTACCCGACGCCGCCGCCACAGGGTAAACGGCTGAGCCAGGAGGCTGCTCGCCCGGGCCAACGAGACTTGCATCGCCCTTCCTTTTCACCGTTAGCCCATCGTACTCCTGGCGCTGCCGCCGTTGCCAGTGCGCCGAGCACCGCACCCGCGCTGAATCTAAGCCGCCCCGCCTCCCTCAGGGCTGGGCCTCGCGATCCTCACCCTCCCCCTCGCCCGCCAACGTCTCCCAGACGGTTCGGACGGCGTGGTTGGACACCTCGTAGTCGAAGCCGCGGCGCTGCAGGAACCCGAACATCTTCTGGCGGAAGTCCAGCCAGGGCAGACCGCGCAGCGTGCGGACGTGGCGCTCAGCCGCGCGCAAGGCCAGCGCCGATTCATCCTCGGCGTCCGGCAGCGCTTCGGCAACGTCCTCCGACGACAGCCCTTTCGCCCGCAGCTCCGCCTTCAGCAGCCGCTCGCCGCGCGGCGAGAAGCGATCGCGCGACTCCCGCCAGAAACGGGCGAAGGCAGCGTCGTCCACCAGCTTGAGCCGTCGCAGCTCCTCCAGGACGGCCTCGATCTGCTCCGGCTCGACCTTGCGTCGCTGCAGATAGAGGCGCAGCTCTCGTTCGCTGCGCGGGCGGAAGCTCAGAAAGCGCAGGCAGCGGTCCACCAGCGCATGCACGTCGGCTTCCTCGCGCAGCGCCGCCGCGTCGCCCGGCGAGAGTTGCATGCCCACCCGCAGGTGACGCGTGGCCACGGTCATTTCGTCAACCGACGCCAGAAACGTGCCGTCCAGATAGATGTGGATACGATCGGCGTAATGGCTGGACGGTTTGAGCGCGGTGATCTCGGAAGCGGTCATGTCACCTCGTGATCGCAAGGAGGAGGACAGCGTCCTCACGACCATAATACGACGTGTAAAGGCTTCCGTTCACGCCGGCGGATCCTTGGAAGAACGCTTGACATCGAACACGTGTTCCGATAGCCTGAAGTCCCTGGAGCATAGAGTGAGGTGAGACGAGTGGCATCGGTGTCCAAGCAAGAGATGCTGAAGCAGGTCCGCGACGGATACGCTCAGCTTGATCAGGTGCTGACTGGGATCCCCACCGGCAGCCAGCTCTCGAGCGAGGGCTGGACCACTGCGGACCACGTCTTTCACGTCGCCGGCTGGGAGGAGATCGCGCTGGCGGCGATCGAGGGACGGGACGACGACCCCGAGATCGCGTGCTTGTTCGAGGGCAATGAGTCGGGAGACGTGGATCGGACGAACGAGCGGCTGCATCTGCGCCACGCCGGGGGCAACCTGGCTGCCGCTCGCGCCCGCCTCGAGGACGTCCGCCGCCGGCTGCTGGCGGTGCTGCAGGCACTGCCCGAAGGACGGCTAGATCAACCCTGGCGACCCGGCGACGCCGGGGCCACCATAGCCGAGGGCGTCGCCGCCAACACCTACGACCATTACCCCGAGCATATCGCGGCTGTCCGGAATCTCAGCGGCGCCGGCTGATAGAATTAGTACCAAGCCTTCGGTGACGCGGGCCCATGCCGCGTTCGCGGCGGCTCAGTCGTGTGGAGAGATCTGCCATGCCTTTGGCACGCTACGGAGTCGTGGTCGGCACGTTCGACCACTTCGGCCCTTCCCAGCAGGGGCAGTGGTATCACGGTGAGGTCTACCTGTCCGCGCCTCTGGGCGTCTACCAATGCGCTGTGGACGTCGCCACGCAGTCTACCATCCGCGTGCAGTACCGCGTGCTCCACAACCTCGATCGCGGGCTGTTCGCGCCTGTCCTCGCACTCACGGCCGGCTACCACGACCTGGCCTCCTCGCCCGCCTCCGGCGCGCTCGATTATGTGCGGAGCCCGCTCCTTGCCGGCACGACGATCGGCGATGTGATGTCGCGCTCAGAGTTGGCCGCTATCCCCTGGACCGACAGCGACGGCGACAATGCCATCGCCGCCTTGCAAGCCGAGGTACGGCAGAGCGTCCGCCTGTTCGTGTTCGGTGAGCAGTTCACGACCGGATTGGGGCAACACAACGTCCACATGAACCAAGGAGATCCGGCGATATCCCCCGATGGGCACGATCATCAGGTGGACGATGGCATCTGGCAGGATGGCGGCACGATCGTCGAGCGCGTCGACCAGACCCTCCACGCCGTCCTGACCAAGTTTTCCAGTCAATCCCTGCAAACTGACGACCACGGCTTGCCCGTTTGAGGTGGCGGCATCCCGGCGCCCACGACCTACGTGCCCAGCCGTCTTCAGGCGGCTTTGTAAACTTAGCCTGCTCCTTTAGGGGCAGGCAATGCCGCCGCCGTGGTCCACCTGGCATCCGCCGTTGGTGTCACGGTCACCGCAATCCCATCGTCTGCGCGAACAGCCCACGCAGAACAGCCCCGGATCAGAACGCCGGAGACCCGTCGATGCTGCTCCCGACATCGAACGCTGCGACGCGCACCGTACCATCGGCCTCCTCCACCACCTGCTTGATACGCAGCTCGGCCAGGTCGAGCAGCTCCTGGCAACGCTTGCCCAGTCGGGTGCCCTCCTCGAACAGGATCAGCATCCGCTGCAGCGGCAGCTCGCCATCTTCCATCTCGCGGACAACCGCTTCCAGCCGGGCAACGGCGGCTTCAAAGGTCAAGTCAGTGGATGAAGAGTCCACGCTCATCGGGTGTCGTCCATTCTCGTCAACGCTGGCTGGCGCATCTTCGTGCCTCCCTTGTGCTGGGTGATGTCATGCGTCCCGGTATCGCCCGCCGCACCCGTGAGAACGGATCGCGCAAGATCGACCGTCCGGGTAGGGGCAGGTCTCTGTGCCTGCCCTAGCTTCCGCACCAGCAGGAGGCGCAGTGTGGGCGGCCGCCAGGGCAGGCACAGAGACCTGCCCCTACCCCACCCCACCGCACCGGACGTCTGAGGCACGGTCATGTCCCGGGATCCCGGCCCTGCAGCGCCCGCGCCTCCAACGATCCACCGGCAAGCTGCACATCTAATAGCTCATCGGACGCGACCTGCTCCGGGGCCGTGACGACCGTGCCGCCTCCGCCGTGGCGAACAATTGCGTAGCCACGCTGTAAGACCGCGCGGGGGCCGAGCAAACTGAGCTGCCGCTGCAGGCCCTGGAGGTGTTGCGTCGCCCGCTCCAAGCGCCCCGCCGCCCGGAAGCGCATGGCGCCGTCGAGGTCGTCGAGCTGTTGCCGGGCGCGGCGAATCTCCGCCAGCGGCGCGCGGAGCATGAGACGGTGGCGCAGCCCGGCCACGTCTTGTCCGGCGTCCTGCACTCGCGCTGTCGCCAGTTGCGCCAGGCGCTCCCGCAGCTCCGCCACGATCTGGCGGTCCTCATCGATTGTCGGCGCGACTAGCTCCGCCGCCGCGGAGGGAGTCGGGGCGCGCAAGTCGGCGACGAAGTCGGCGATGGTGTAGTCGGTATCGTGCCCAACGGCGGAGACGACGGGCACGGGGCAGGCCGCGATGTCCCTCGCCACCGCCTCCTCATTGAAGGCCCACAGATCCTCCAGGGAGCCGCCGCCCCGCGCCACGATCACGACCTCGACCTGGGAAAGGCGTCCGAGAGCACGCAGCGCCTGGCAGATGGCCGGCGCCGCCTCGCGCCCCTGCACGGGCGCCGGGGCCAACAGCAGCTCAGCGTGCGGCCAGCGGCGGCCCAGCACGCTGACGATGTCGTGCAGGACGGCGCCCGATGGCGACGTCACCAGACCAATGGTGCGCGGCCGCGCCGGCAGCGGTCGCTTGCGCTCGGCGTCGAAGAGACCCTCGGCCTCCAGGCGTCGCTTGAGTCCCTCGAACTGGGCATAGAGCAAGCCGACCCCTTGCTTCTCCAGCAGATCGACGTAGAGCTGATAGGCGCCGGCCGCTTCGTAGACGTCGATGCGCCCGTGCGCCAGCAGCTCCACGCCGTTCTCCGGCTGGACCGCCTGAAACAGCGCCTCCCGGCGGAACATGACGCACTTGAGCTGAGCGGCGCCGTCTTTCAGCGTCCAGTAGATGTGCCCAGAGGATGGCCGCGACAGGTTCGACACCTCACCGCGCACCCAGATATCGCCGACGACCGGGTCGAGGGTGAGGATCTCTTTGAGGTAGCGGGTCACATCACTGACGCCGAGGATGCGCAAGATCCTACTCCGGCACGACGGTCATGAGCGGCTGACCGTACTCCACCGGCTGCTGGTTCTTGACCAGGATGCGGACCACGCGTCCGGCCACTTCCGACTCCAGCTCGTTCATCACCTTCATGGCCTCGATGATGCCGATGACCTGACCCTTCTCGATGACATCGCCCTCCTGCACGTAGGGAGGCTTCCCAGGCGCTTGAGAGCTGAAGAAGGTGCCCACCATTTGGGCGACGATCGTGTGCCCATCGGGTGGCGATTCCTGCGCTTCGGCAAGCGCGGCCGCGGGGCCGCCCACGACTGTCGTGAGCGGCGGCCCAGTCGTCACCTGGCGGCGCAGGGTGAGGCTGAGGCCGCTGTAGGTCAGCTCCAGATCAGACAGCGTCGAGTTGTCAAACTCTTTCAGCAGTCGCGGCAGGAGGTCGTTGATGACCTCGCCCAGACGATCGTCTTCGGTCACGCCAGGCTCCTCGGGCTAGGCTACCCGCTCGATGTAGCTGCCGGTGCGTGTATCCACACGAATACGATCTCCGTTGTTCACGAACAGCGGCACCTGCACGGTATATCCGGTCTCGATCGTCGCGGGTTTGGTCGACCCCGATGCCGTGTCACCCTTGATGCCGGGCTCGGTGTAGGTGATTTCCATCTCCACCGACGGCGGAAGCTCGACGGATAGCGGCTCATCACCAAAGCTGATCAGCTCGGCGGTGGCATTCTCTTTCAGAAAATCCGCGGCGTCGCCGATGCGATCTCGACTGATGGCAATCTGGTCGTACGTCGTCGTATTCATAAAGTGAAAGGTATCGCCGTCCAGGTAGAGGAATTGGACGGTGCTTCGATCCAACGTAGCGCGCTGAAAACGATCGCCCGCCTGGAAGGTGCGCTCCGTGATGTCACCCTTCCGGATATTACGGAGCTTGAGCTTGACGTAGGCGCTGCCGCGTCCCATCTTGACGTGCTGATAATCGTCGATTCGGTAGAGATTGCCGTCAAGCTCGATCGTTATGCCTTTTCGCAGGTCTCCGGTATCAATCATCGCGTCTTCTCTGCACTTCCATCAGGGACGTCATCGCGGCGCGCCGGTCAGCGTGCGCACACTATCTTCCTCCACCACCACCACATCTTCGATCCGCACGCCGCCCCACCCCGGCAGATAGATGCCCGGCTCGACGGTTTCGATCGTCCCGGCGGCAATTGGGTCTTCATTGCGCTGGCTGAGCGCGGGCTTCTCGTGTATCTCCAAGCCCAGGCTGTGGCCAAGGCTATGCCCGAACTCGGGGCCAAAACCCCGCTCGGCGATGAGGTCGCGAGCAATCGAGTCGGCTTGCTTCCCCGTGAGCCCGGCGTGCAAGCCGCGCTTCGCCGTCTCCAGCGCCTCCAGCACGATGCTGTACAACTCCGCGAAACGCGGGTCCACCGGCGGCAGGCAGAAGCTGCGCGTCAAGTCGCCGCGGTAGCCGTCAACGGTGGCGCCCATATCGATCACGATCGGCTCGCCCGCCTGCAACACGCGATCGCCAGCGTGGTAGTGCGGCAAGGCGCTGTTGGGGCCGAACGCCACGATGGTGGGGAAAGCAATGCCCTCGGCGCCGTGGGTGCGCATGTACATTTCCACCTGCCAGGCCACCTCGGCTTCCGTCACGCCAGGGCGAAGCAGCGTCTGTGCATGGGCCATCGCCTGGTCAGTCAGGTCAACCGCGGCCTGAATGCGCCGCACTTCGTCCACATCCTTGACCTGGCGCAATCCGGCTATTAAGCCTTTGGTCTTAACGAGCTCTGCCCCGGCCTTGGACAGCGCTTCGCCGAGGGTATCAAACGTCTCGACAGTTAGGTGATCGGCTTCGATGCCAACACGCCGCCAGCCCTGATCAGCGATCAGGTCCGACAGCACGTCCTCGACCTTCCTGGGGATCTCCAGACGAGCCAACTCGAAGTCCGGCGCCTGCTCCGTCGCCTGCTGCCAGTAGCGAAAATCCGCCACCAGCCAGGCGTGCTCCGGCGCCACGACCACGGTCCCGGCGCTGCCGGTGAATCCGGACAGGTAGCGGCGATTCTCGGGGCTCGACACCAGCAGCACGCCAGCTTCCGCTTTCGCGATGAGCGGACGCAGCCGCTCCAAGCGTGACTGCACAGCTACTCCCCCAACACCGACCGGGAGACGACCACCCAGATAGCGGCCTATCATACCACCAACGTGCTATCCTGAAACGTTGCCCGACGGATGTCCAGCAGGACGATGGCGCCGGGAGGGCGTGCGGCGAGGAGCAACGTGGCAAGAGAGAGCACTGTTCCCGTCGGGCGCCTCGTACCGCTGAACCGGGCCGGCATGGCAGCGCCGGACGGCGCAGAAGACCACGACCTGGCGGCCACCCCCCCGGTCGGACCGGCCGCGCAACAGCTTCGTGTCGTAGGATCGGCCCTGCGACACACCGAGGCCCCAGCGGCCAATGGCTTTACCGTGCCCACTCGCCGCAACCAGAAGCTGGAGGCGCTCCTCGAGCGCATTCGTGCAGACGCGGAGCTCCACCAGCTCTGGCGCTGCGCCAATGTCAACGCCATCGATCGCTCCAACATCACCGACCACGGACCGGTACACGTGCGCATCGTCGCCAACATCGCCCTGCGCCTGCTCCGCCTACTGGCCGACGCCGGTGTCGAGGCCAGCATCGTCAAAGACCATGGCCTGCGCCGCACGGACGCGGAAGTGGTGGTGGTACTGGCGGCGGCGCTCCACGATGTGGGCATCTCCATCCATCGCCACCAGCACGAGCGCTACAGCCTGGTGCTGGCGGCGCCCAAAGCACGAGAGCTGCTCTCCAGCCTCTACGAGGAGCCGGAGCGAACCATCCTGGTCAGTGAGACGCTGCATGCCATCGTCGCCCACGAATGGGAAGAAAGCTGCCTCACCGTTGAAGCCGGCTGCGTGAAAGTCGCCGATGCGCTCGACATGTCCAAAGGCCGGTCGCGCATTGCCTTCCAAGCGGGCAAACTGGACATCCACTCCGTCTCGGCCGCGGCCATCGATCACGTCGACATCGGCAAGGGCGCGCACAAACCGATCAGCATCGACATCGCGATGAACAACTCGGCGGGCATCTTTCAGGTGGATGGCCTCTTGCGCCGCAAGCTGGACAACTCCAGTATTAAGGCCTACGTCGACGTGGTGGCGTCCATCAAAGGCGAGACGGAGACCCGCATCGTGCCGGTGTACAGCCATTGAGGGGCCCGCTCCCCCGACCGCTAGCCTCGGGCGAGCGGGGCGAGATACTGCTGCTCGCACTCATCCTTCTAGGCCGCCTAGTGCTGGGTACCGCCTACAGCCTCGTCCAGCCGCCCCTGGAGTCGCACGACGAGACCGGCCACAGCGCCTACGTTGCCCACGTTGCCGATCAGCTTACGCTGCCCGACCCGGGCGGTGAGCTGACGCGCTACTTTGACGAAGGGCACCAGCCGCCCCTTTATTATGTCGTCCCCGGCTTGATCGGTCACCTGCTTGGCTGGCACGGGCAGTACACGCCGCCGATGAACCCTTTCTTCCTCGACGGAGACGGACGCCGCGGCATTAATGCCGCCGTCCACGTGCCAAGTGTGGAGTCGCCACCCTGGAGCGGTCCGCTGCTGCTCCTGCACACGGCACGTTTCTGGTCGGTGCTGCTCGGCGTGCTCGCGGTCTGGCTTACCTGGGTGACGGGACGGCTCGCGCTCCCACGACAGCCGGGCGTGGCGCTCGCCGGCGCGGCCATCGCGGCCGTCGTCCCGACTTCCCTCGCCGTGACCGACGCCGTCACCAACGATGCGCTCGTGCCGGTGACCTTCGGCTTCGCGCTGGTCGCGTCGCTGCTGCTGCTGTGGTCGCCCAGCACCGGCAAGGCGGCACTGCTCGGGGTGGCAGTAGGGTTAAGTCTCCTTACCAAGAACTCGGCGCTCGTCTTGCTTCCTTTCGCCTTCCTGGTGGTGGCGCTGGCCCGATGGCGAAATCGGCAATCGGATTCACCCACAACGACGGCCTACCACCCCATGCGCACCACCCTAAGCGGGTGGACGGTATCGGCGGGAGGTCGGGGAGCGCGGGCGTCCCGCCCGCCCCGGCCTCGCGATCGGGGGGTACCGTCGCCATCTCAGGACCATGCGACCGCCGCCGCGTCCCAGGCGGGCGGGACGCCCGCGCTCTCCGGTGGGAACGGTTCGGCCGATCCGCTCCACCGTACGTTAGCGCCCACCGGCAGCCACCCTGTGTCCAGTGCCCTTGACGCTGCTCGTTGGCTTGCCGCGCTCTACGGCGCCGTCCTGCTGGTGGCGGGCTGGTGGTATCTCCGCAACAAGCTCCTGTTCGGCCACTGGATCACCGACCGTCAGGAGGCGAGCCCGATTATCAATGCCGTCGGCATACAAGGCAGCGCCGTGCTGCACAGCGCCAGCGTTGGCTTCTTCGGCCAGTTGGTCACGTACTCCTTCCGCAGCTTCTGGGTGCTCATGGGCTGGGGGACGCTCGGGGCGCCGGAGGCCGTCTACCAAGCGCTGCTGATCGGCACATTAGTCTGCCTGGCAGGGCTCGGCTGGTTCGGGCTGGAGCGCTTGATCGCTCGGCGCCGGCCAGAGGCCACGAGGGCCGCCCCCAGCCGCGTTGATGAGTGCGGACGCAAACGGGAGCCGTCAGGCCCCAACTCTCCCCCCAGAATTGGGGG
>Ga0207416_1000388_pt1 | contig 78106 bp, 80 predicted proteins | sample PaiPotPPM11metaG_FD_184107 | JGI IMG/M metagenome (GOLD analysis project Ga0207416, IMG submission 184107) | Iron sulfur acid spring bacterial and archeal communities from Banff, Canada, to study Microbial Dark Matter (Phase II) - Paint Pots PPM... ... | reverse complement strand
CCCCTGCCCCTCTGCCCCCCGGCTCCGGCAGCGCGCTGCGCGTCTCCAGCAACTGGCGGATGCGGGCGATGCCGGCGGTCGCCTGTTGCAGGTCGGAGACGTGGCGGTTGATCTGGTCGATTGGCGAGCGGAGCAACGATGTGTAGTTGAGGATCAGGTAGACGGTACCCAGCGTGATGGTTCCGGCGTGGAAGAGGGCGGCGCCCAGGATGAAAGCCGCCGCCGTCACCAGCACGAAGGTCACGTTCAGCGTGTTGCCCAGCAGCGAGGCGAGCAGCCTGGCGGTGCGCTCCTTGCGTAACAGGGCGCGCATATGCACGAGGAGCCGCCGGACCATGTAGGATACGGCGTTTGCCGAACGGATGTCCTCGGCGCCGGAGAGCCGTTCCTCCAGGAAGCCGAACAGGTCGGCACTGGCCTGCCGCGTGGCGATCCAGCGCGACGCGGCCAGGCCCTGCACCCGGCTCAGCACCGCCAGCGCCAGAACGGCGAAGCCGGTGAAGGTCGCGCCGACCAGCCAGTGGACGCGGAAGAGCAGCACCAGTATCCCGACCAGGAGCAGGGCGTTGCCGAGCACCTGGACCACGAAGCGGGAGAGGAAGTTTGCCAGGAGGCTGACGTCGCCGTCGATCCGCTCGATCAGCTCTCCCGGCGTATGCGCCTTGTGGAAGCCCATGTCCAGCCGCAGGCAGTGCAGCATCAGGTCCGCCCGGAGGCGGTTGGTAGCGACCCACGCAACATTCTCGGCGGTATAGGTTTCGAGGAGGGCCACGGCCTGGCCGGCAAGGGCGGTCGCCAGATAGAGCAGGGCGGCCACCACTAGCGCCCGAGAGGCGTTCGCTAAGCCGAGCGAGTGCCCGCCCGTTGCCGTATCGATGAAGACGCGGAGGATCTGGGGGCCGGCAAGCTGCAAGCCGATCGCTGCGAGCAACAGGACCGCCAGCACGGCCACGCGCCGCCACTGCGGCCGTAGGTACTGGCCCAGCAGCGCCAGATAGCCGCGCACCGGGATGTTCACGCTGGCGCTCTCCCCGTGGCCCGACGAGCCTATCATCCGTAGCGGCGATAGGACATCGGTAGCACAGTATACGCACGCCGCGATCATGGCGGCGACCGAGCCCGGCTCAGGCCTCGGGCGCCTCCACCGGGAGCCGCACCGTCACCGTCGTCCCGTGCCCTTCGCGCCCCTCAGCAAGAACCGTCCCCCCGTGTTGCTCGGCGATCTGCCGGGCGGAGGACAGGCCGATGCCGGTGCCCGATACTCGCCCCACCGCGTTGGCGGCACGGTGGAAGCGCTCGAAGATGTGGGTCAGGTCGGCCGCGGGGATGCCGATGCCCTGATCCCGCACACGCAGCACCGCCCAGCCGGGGCCGGAGCCCAGCCTCGCCGGCTCGCGGCCCACCAGCACGGCGACTTCCCCGCCATCGGGGCTGTACTTGATAGCGTTGGCGAGGAGATTGCCGATCACGCGTGCGAGGCGTACCGCATCCCAGGCCCCGAGCAGCTCCGGCTCCGTCGTTTCGAGACGGAGCCGGTGCTGCTCGCTCGTCGCCTGATGGGCGGCCACCTGCTGCCGGGCCAGCCCCACCAGATCCGTAGGCGACCGCTCCAGCACCAAAGGCCGCCCCATCTCCAAATGCGCCACGTCGAGCAGCTCATTGAGCTGCGCCGTCATCTGATCGGCATTGCCGATGATGCCGACCAGGGCGGCCGCGAGCCGATCGGCCGGCGCCGCGCCGGTGCGCACGAGGGTGCGTTGGAGCATCTGCGCCGTCCCCTTGATGGCGGCTAGCGGGTTCTTGAGGTCGTGCGAGGCGGCGGCCAGGAACTCGTCGCGCGTGCGCACCGCCGCTTCCGCCTCCGCCCGCGCTGCCCGCTCCCGCTCGAGGAGCTCGGCGCGCTCTTCCTCGTGACGATGGCGCGCGATGGCGATGCCCGCCAGATAGGTGAGCACGTCGACAAGTGCGCGGTCCTGTGGACCGGGGCTGCCAGGCTCGTGGTGGTAGACCGCGAACGTGCCCACCACCCGGCCATCTGGGCCGCGGATCGGCGTGGACCAGCAAGCGCGCAGGCCGTGCGGCAGTGCCAGCGCCCGGAAGTCTGCCCAAAGGGGGTCGGCGGCGATGTCCGCGACGACGACGGGCTCGCCGCGATAGGCGGCCGTCCCGCAGCAGCCGGCGGCCGGCCCGATCGCCATTCCGTCGATCGCCCGAGTGTACGCGTCCGGCAGACTCGGGGCGGCGCCGTGGCGCAGGTGGAGACCCTCCCGGTCGAGCAGGAGGATCGAGCAGAGGAGCCCCTCGGACTGCGCCTCGATCAAGCGCGCCAGCGCCTCCAGCGTCTGCCCGAGCGGCCGGCCCCGCGCGATCAGCTCCAGCACCGCCCGCTGGCCGGCCAGCAGCACTTCCGCCCGCTGGCGCTCCGCCACCTCCAGATCGAGCGACCGGGCCTTCTGCTGCAGCAAGGCGACGGCGCGCAGGCGGTCGTCCGGACCGTCCAGCGCCGTGTAACTGTCGGCCGGGACGACGCGGGAGTGCTCCGCGCAGATGTCGTCGACTAGCTCGTCGAGCGCCGCGCCGCCCAGACGATCCATGGGGTAGCCGCAGAGCAGCGAGAAGGTACGCTGCTGCTGCAGCTCGTTCCAGAGCCCTTCCAGACGAAGGGCCGCGGCCTGGTTCCCGCCGGCCACCAGGAGCGCGACCATCTCCCCGAATACGCGGACACGGCGGCCGCCCTCCGCTGCTCGCGTGATGACGCCCCCGACTACCTCGGCAAAGCGCCCGGGCTCCGGCTCCCCATCGAGCATGCACTGCGCCAGCATCTCGGCGGCATCGAGCGCCACATAGCGGCCGAGGCCGGACGCGGCGTCCAGATCGAGACCGTAGGCCCGGAATCGTTCCGCGAGCTGCTCGCGGTGCGCCGGTGTGGCGAACACGATCCCCGCGTCACCGGCCCGGAGGGCCGCGCCGATGAAATCGACCACCGCATCCAGCAGGAAGGCGTCCGTCTCGTAGAACTGGACGAGGTGCTCAGATCCAGTCAGGCCCGGCCAGGCCGACCGCGGCCCGTGCTCGCGTGTGGCGCCGTCCACGGCACTTTTCCCGATGCTTGGGGGCCGCGCCGCCCACGAACGGGAACCGCCGGGACCGTCCGGGAGTAGCGCCCGCTCCAGGTCCTCGCGCTTGATGCGGCTGGTGCGGTGTCCCAGTCGAGCGACTGGGAAGCGGCCATCGCGGATCCAGCGCCAGATGGTCACCCGGCTGACCCCGAGCAGCGCCGCGGCCTGACCAATGCTGAAGTAGTCGCGCTCGGCAACGGCGGCTGTCGTCACGCCGGTGTCTGACGGTGATGCGTTGCGGATACTTTCCATGTGTTTCAAAGTAAAACACAGGTACGCCGCGTCGTCAATGGCTCATGCGAGCGACTCACCTGTGCCATAGTGGCCGGCTCTGCCACCATCTCGCCTCCTGCTAGAGCGCTGGACCGTAGCGCCTCCCCATCGTCGGCGGGCGTTGCGATGCAGCGACGCTGCGACAAGCAGGGAGTGGAGTCATTGTACGGGAAATTGTACGGATGGTCCGTGGTCAGCGCGCGCCGCGTGGTGGATGATGGACGGCGCATCGTTCCACTGGAGGAGCGACGGTCCGCGATGAGCACGTTCCGGCGATACGGCGCCGGCAAGGCTCACCGTTGGCGATGCGCTCGATGGGGAGGATATAGTACCGGGCTTCCGCTATCCCATCGCCAACCTGGTTGCCTAAACTTCCCCAGTGCCACATCGTGATTGAGTCGCCGGGCACCGGAAACACGCTAACGCCACCGCGGCAGCAACGGTCAGTCACGTCGGAAGGGACCGGGGCTACGGACACGTGCTGATCCGCCCCGGGAATGCCGCCGCCAGCAACGCGTAGCCAGGCAAGGAGCGGCAGCGGCCATGGCCCAAGGAGCGCTCGGGGACGACGGTCAGCGAGTCCGTCAGGCGGCTGGCCACGTAGACCGCGCCGACCTCCGGCAGGACGGCCACACCAAGACTGAGCCGTCCGACCGGGACAGTAGCGAGTAGCGCGCCGGTGCGACCATCCAGGATGAGGAGGTTTCCGGACCCGGCGTCGACGAGAGCGACCTGATGGCGCAGCGGGTCGACCGCCAGGCCGACTGGGGAGCCGCCGACCCGGACCGTAGCGACGACGGTCAACGTGGAGGCATCGAGCACCGAGACGCTGGCGGCACGCGCATTGGCAACGTAGAGGCGCGACAGCCCGGCATCGACGGCGACGCCTGCCGGGCCGTGCCCGACCGGCACGGCGGTCAGCAGACGGTCACGGACGCTGTCCAGCACGGCGAGCGTATCGTCCTGGTAGTTCGTGACGTAGACGCGCTGGCGGGTTGGGTCGACGGCGACCAACGTGGGATCGTGGCCGACCGCCACGGTAGCAAGGACGGTCGTGGTGGCTCCGTCGACGACGGAGACGGTGTCGTCGGCATTGGCGACATAGACGCGGTTCTGCACGGGATCGACGGCAATGCCGACCGGACGGGGACCGACCTCGACCCAGCCTATGGTGGCGCCGGTGGCGCCGTTCAGCACGGTGACGACATCGTCGGCGTTGGTGACATAGACCCGGTTGGTGGCGGAGTTGACGGCGATTCCGATCGGCGCCTTGCCACCGGGCACGGTGGCACGAATAGCGGCGTGGCCGGCCGACAGGATGGAGACGGTGTGGTCGGCGGTGTTGGCGACGTAGATGCGGTTGGTGACGGAATCGACGGCGACGGCCATCGGCTGGTGGCCGACCGCCACGGTCAGCGGGAGCGCCGCCGAGGGCCGCGGCGAGGCGGTCCGGGCGGCCGGCGGCGCCGGGCTCACGGCAAGGAGGGCGAGCAGGGCAACGCCGGCGGCCAGGCGAACGAGCGGAACAAGCAGCATAGCGAACCTCCGTGTCTGCGCCGCGGCATCAAGCCGGCGGCTGGTATTTGAGCGTGGCGAGGCTGTGCTGGCCGAAGAAGAGCTCCGACGTATCCATCTGGTAGCCGGTGACCCGGGGCTTGACGAGCCAGCCGATGCGGGCCCAGACGATGGGCGCCACGGGAGCCTCATCGTTGAGGATCTGTGCCGCCTGCTGATAGAGGGCGGCGCGCTTCGCCGGGTCCAGTTCCTGGTCCGCCTGCCGGCATAGTTGGTCGAACTGCGCGTTCTGCCAACCGGCGCCCGCCTGGCCGGAGGGCGAGGCGAAGGGGATGCTGTACCAATCCTGCGGATCGGAGTAGCCTTGGTTCCACAGGCCCCAGAAGAGTGATGGCTGGTCCTTCTGGTCCGGCCCGATCGGCGCTACAGCGACAGAAATGCCGAGTGCCCGCTGCAACTGGGCAGCGACACCGGTGGCTCGCACCTTGTTGATGGGACTCGCGAAGTAGCCGATGGTGATGGTCGGCAAGCCCTTGCCGCCGGGGTAGCCCGCGTCGGCGAGCAACTGCTGTGCCTGGCGGGGATCAAAGCGTTGATACGTATCGCGAAGGGTGTCGTAGTGGCCGGGCAGTCCTGGCGGCACGAGCTGCGTGGCGGCCAGATTGAGGTCGCCCATGACCTCGTGGTTATAGCGCGGCCGGTCCAGCGCCAGGGAGAAGGCTTGCCGCACCCGCACATCGTCGAAGGGCCGCTGGCGGCAGTTGAAGCCGAGGTATAAGCAACGGACGCCGGGCGCCAGCAGTTTCTGCTGATTGAGCTGGGAATCGGCCTCGATCGTGTGCAGGTCGTTGGGGGCGTAGAAGTGGTAGACATCGAGGGCGTTGGCGCGATAGGCGGCCAAGGCATCCGCCGGGCTGTTGATGATGAGGTACTGCACCGTGCCGATGGGCGGTGGACCCTTGTAGTAGTTCGTGTTGGCCTCGAAGATCATCTGCCGGCCGCGCTCCCAGGTCTTGAGGACATAGGGGCCGTTCCCCACATAGGTCGGTGGTTGGGCCCACTGCTTGCCGCCCCGTTCGACATCGGCCTGGCGGACCGGGACGCCGCACCAGGTGGCGAGCACGCTCAAGAACCAGGGTGCGGGAACGGTGAGGTTGAAGACCACGGTCCCAGCGTCAGTGGCCTTGACTCCTACCGCGTCACGCAACCGTTGGAGCGCCGTTGCCGAGAGGGTCTTCGGATCGGCGGTGTGGTATTGCTCGGCGCCCTGGATGGCATAACCGTAGGAGGCGCTGGGACTAGCCACAGTCGGGTCGAGGTGGCGCTTCCAGGCGTACTCGAAATCGCGGGCGGCCAGTGGTGTCCCGTCAGAGTAGGTCAGCCCGCCGCGCAGGGTGAAGGTGTAGGTACGGCCGTCGGCGGACACGCTGGGCAGAGCGGCCGCCATTTCCGGTACGAGCTTGCCTTGCGCCGTAAACGTCAGCAGGTTGCTGAAGACACGCATCACGATATCCGTGCCGGTGTTCATGGTCGTTGCCGGGTCGAGGCTGGGCGGCTCGACGTCAGGGACGAGCTTGAGGGCGTCTTTCAGCGCCGCGACGGTAGCAATGGCCTGAGTCGTGCCGCTCGTCACCGCGCTTGCAGCCGGCGCCGTGGAAGCGGCTGTTGTGGCCGAGGCCGCGGCGCTGGATACGGCCACCGGCGTGGCGGCACCGGTTGTTGCCGGCGAAAGCGTTGCGCTGGCGGCGCTGAGCGAGGCCGCCTTCGCGATAGTGGACACTGCCGTCGATGCGCTCGCCGCCCTGCTGGCCGCGGATGTTGCTGCCGGCGTCGTGGCCGTCCTGCTGCCGCACGCCGCGAGCAGGCTCGCCAGCGCGACGCTCCCCGTCGCGACGCTGCCGCGCAAGAACGCGCGGCGCGCGAGGCGGGGCGGCGTCGCGAGGCGGGGCGGCGTCGTGAGCCCTATGTCACCGTGACTTCCTGCTTTGACCACTTCCAGAGTTGGTAGCGTCATGATCTCTCCCCTTCCTGGTACATCGGAGGTTGTCAGTTCCCTGGCCAGCAATGGCCGGCGCTTCCAGTGTTCGGCAAGACGAGGGCGCAAACAAGAGGTTTTCTCTCCCAGAATTGCCCCGATTCTCCCCTCCGTTTCCCTTGCCGCACCGCGTTTCGGCAACTACAATGGCTCCCGTAGCTCGGAACCCCCGGTCGCGGACGCCGGCGAGCATCAAGCCCTGCTCGCGAGCCGGCCTCCCGATGACCGCTTCGGTGACGGGGGGTTAGGAGAGCCGGATGGTGCTGCCCTTCGCTCCCCACAGCCGGAGCCGGAGCGACCGCGTGGGTGACGCGCTCGTCCGCCAGGTGCGTGACGCGTTGACGCACCTCGACGACACCGCTCACCTGCAAACCCATCCCCTGGCCATCTGGCTACCGGCCATGCCGGGGAAACAGCCGGCCGGCGCCGGCAGGGCGCTGCGCCAGCAACTGCTCCAGGGGATCGAAGCGTTGCGCCCGAGCGCCGATACGGCCCCGGCCTCGCACGCTTGGCGCGGCTATCAGGTGCTGCGCCTGCGCTACGTCGACGGGTTACCGCTGGCCGCGCTCTACGACAAGCTGGGTATCAGTCAGAGCGAGTACTATCGCGACCACCGCCGCGCCCTGGCGTCGCTCAGCGCGCTCCTGGCCGAACAGCGCGCGCGCCCCGGCGAGGAAGGCGCGCCGCCGTCGCTGCGCGTGGTCCCCCGCGACACGGTCCAGGCCAATGACAGCCTGGTCCACCCACCGCGAGCGCGGCCCAGTACGCTGCCGCTGCCGGTCACCTCGTTCGTTGGACGCGTGCGGGAGGTCGCGGCGGTCGAGCTGCTCCTCCAACAGGCGCGCCTGGTCACCCTGGCCGGTCCGCCCGGCACGGGCAAGACGCGCCTGGCTGTCCAGGTGGCGCGGGCGGCGGCCGGACGTTTCTCCGCCGGCGTCTGCTTCGTGGCGCTGGCGGAAATCGGGGCGGCAAGCGACGTCCCGGCGGCGATTGGGCGCGCCCTCGGCCTGGAGGCGACGCCCGAGCTTGGCATCGTCGATAGCCTGCGCGACTGGCTGGGCGAGCAGCACCTCCTGCTGCTGCTGGACAACTTCGAGCACGTGCTGGGGGCCGCCCGTCTGGTGAGCGACCTGCTGGCGGTCGCGCCGGGTCTCACAGTGCTGACCACCAGTCGCGCCGTCCTCCGCGCCTACGGCGAGCAGGAATACCACGTGCCACCGCTCACGCTGCCCGCCTCCACGGCTGCGGCGGCAGCCCTGGCGGAGCCGTCCGCCGGCCCGGCCCAGGCGGAGGCGGTGCAACTGTTCCTGGCGCGAGCGCGGGCCATCAAGCCGGAACTCGCGCCAAGCCAGGAGGACATCGAGGTCATTGCGACCCTCTGCCGGCGGCTGGACGGGCTGCCGCTGGCCATCGAGCTGGCGGCGGCCCGCCTCCGCCTGTTGCCGCCTGCGGAGCTGCTAGCGCGCCTGGATTCGAGGGACGGCGGCGTCCTGCCGCTGCTGGCCGGTGGCGCGCGCACCCTCCCGTCGCGCCAGCAGGCCCTGAGCGCCGCCATCCGCTGGAGCTACGACCTGCTGAATTCAGCGGAGCAGGCCTCATTCCGCGGCCTCGCCGTCTTCCCCGGCAGTTTCTCCGTCGAGGCGGCGGAGGCGGTGGCTGCCGCCTGTACCCTGGATACGCTGGAAGCGCTGGTGGCGCAGAGCCTGCTGCAGCCAGAGCTGCGCCGGGACGGCACGGCCGCCTTCCGGATGCTGGCCACGCTGCGGGAGTTCGGGCTGGCCCAACTGGAGGCGGCGCGGGAAGCGGCGGAGACACACCGGGCCTTCCTGGCCTACTACGTGCGACTCGCGGACCTGAGCCGCCGCGAACCGAGCGATGCCGGCCGGCGCCGCTGGCTCGACCGGATGGAAGACGACTACGCCAACTTCCGTCAGGCCCTGCAGCAGGCGGCGGACGCCGAGGACGCCGAGCACGCCCTGCGTCTCGCCAATGCGCTCTCCGTCCTCTGGAACAACCGGGGCAGCCGGGCCGAGGGGCACCACTGGCTGGAGCGGGTGACAGCCCTCCCTGGCGCGGCGCCGCCAGCGGAACGGGCCACCGCCCTGACCCGGCTGTCGGGCCTGGCCTTCCTGGCCTCCGACCCGCGCGCTATCGGCTATGCCGAAGCGGCGCTGGCGCTGGCCCGAGATTCCGGCGATCCCGCCGTCACCGCTCACGCCCTGGTGCGCCTGGGCGCGGCGGCGCTGGGCCAGGGGGTCACCGACGAGGCGGCGACAGCGGCGGTCTTCGAGGAAGCCCTGGCCCTGTTTCGAGCGGCGGACGACCGTGCCGGCATGGCCTGGACCCTCTACTGGCAGGGCCGGCTGGCCCTGGAGCACCGACAGGATGCCACGCTCTCCGGCATCCTCCTGGACCAGAGCATCGCCCTCGCCCGCGAAGTGAGTGTTACTGCCACCATCTCCGGAGCGCTCGTCGCCGCCGCCAGAGCCGCCTGGCAACGCGGCGAGGCGGACGTGGCGCACCGCTACCACCAGGAAGCGCTGGCTCTCGCCGCCGGCTCGCCCCAGCCATTGTTCTACGCGTCCTACTCGTTCGCCCAAATGGCCTACCGGCGCGGCGAGTACGCGCTGGCGCGCGAGTGGTTCACGCGCTGTCTGAACTTGCAGCGGGGCCTGATGACGCAGGGCTGCGCCGAAACGTATCGAAGCCTGGCGGCCGCCGAGACCGCCGACCACGCCTACGCGGAGGCACGGCAGCACTTCTTGGAGAGCATGCGACGCTGGCAGCGGCTGGGACACGACCAGGGCATCCGTTGGACGCTGGACGGGCTGGCCGCGCTGGCCGCGGCGCGCGGGCAGGCGGCACGAGCGATACAACTGGCCGCCGCCGCCGACACGGCGCCGCGTGCCCGCCGCTGGCAGGCCACCGACAACGAACGGGCAGTGCTGGAAGCGGCGCAACAGTCGCTCGGCGAGGCCGCGGCGGCAGCCGCGCGCGCTGAAGGGCAAGCGCTGTCGCTGCAGCAGTCCGTCGCCGACGTGCTGAAAGAAGAGAGTGCGCATTCGGCGACGTGAGGGACGATCGTCCGCGGCGGCAGTAATACTGCTTCGCCGGGAAGTGTGTGGCGACATTGTACGGGCAAATGTACGGATTGTCCGTGGTCAGCAGGCGGCGCGTCGGGTAGCGTGCAATGCGGCAGTTAGTTCCGCCACCGTCTGGTGGAGCAAGCTACCGCGAGAAAGGAGCGTTTGCCATGACTGCTGAGGAGAACAAGGCCCTGGTCCGCCGGTTCGTCGAGGCGCAGAACCAGCGCGACGACGCCACCGTCGACGCGCTGGGCGCCGACGACTGGATGTGGCACCCTTGGTGGTACAACCCGGTGCAGATGGATGGCACTCCGACGCCCCAAGGGAGGGGGATGACGCGGGAGCTGCGGCGCCAGAACCGCGACCGCATGCGCGAGCAGTTCCCACGCACGCAGATGACGATCGACGAGATGTTCGCCGCCGACGACACCGTCACGGTCCTGACCACCACCGAGGTCACGCGCCGCGACGGCAAAGCCGTCACCCGGAAGGCCATCGCCGTCCACCGGATCGCCGATGGGAAGATTGTCGAGACGTGGGCCCAGTGGGACCGCCTCGGGCACTTTCAGCAACTCGGCGTCGTGCCGGAGTCGGCGGAGCTCCTCCGGCGGGCCAACGGCTAGCGAGGTCACGGAACGGTTGGCTGGAATTATTGCCGCGGGGCGCTGCGCCGCGCAACAGGCACCCCCATTCTCTGCCACACCCGGCGTGACCCATGCGAGCCATTGTGCCGCTGCTTGTCGTGCCGGACCGCGGAGACCGGCGTCAGGTTCGCCACAAGCGGCGGGCCGCGAGGAGGAAGCGCATGTTCCTTGTTCTCCATCGCTACTATCCGGCGGCAGGCATGGCCGATGCCTTGCTCGCCATCCGATTACGGGCCAGTGCCGTCATGCGGAGCCTGGGCATGACTTTAGGGCAGGTCGGCGTACGCCGCCATGGAGAGTACCCACCTGGTATTCCGCCCAGCAGCGGTCCCGATGTCCTGCAAGTTTGGACCTTTGCGACAATCGCTGACCTGCGACGCCGCACACCGGCGCGAGGCGGAGGCAGCACAGGAAGCGAGCGAACTCCAGGAACTCCTGCACGCGCAAGCGCGCTTGCTGGTCGCGTGTGTCGTGGAGACCTACACCGTCGTCGCATCCTGATCCCTGGCTGGAACATAGCAACGTTGCGTGACGCAGGGCCGCGCCGCTGAGATGCTGGGCGTGCCGCGGCCGAAGGTGGCGGCGCTCCTGCGCGGCGACTTCACCGGTTTCAGTCTGGAGCGATTGTTCCGGCTGCTGATCGCGCTGGACAACGATAGGTCTATCTTCGTCGATCGGCAATGGTCACGTGCTCAGAGGCCCTCGGTCTCTGGAATCGGCAGCCCATCCACGAAGGCGTGCAGAATGGCCAGTGCCTCCTCGGCGGGGATGAAGGTGGTGCGGGTGGTCTGGCGCAAGGCGTCGTAGTCCTGCAGCGCACGGATGGCGAGTTCCGGCTCATGAAATGCCGTCCGCGAGACCTGGACGGCGCGGGTCTTGGCCTTAGCGAGTAGGAACCGACCTACGTGGTCGCGATTGAGGCTTGGCGTCGCCCGCACGATCACCGCGACGTCGAGGAGGTCCTGGCGCCGCGTGCGACCGCGTATTCGCTGTTGCAGCAGCGCCCGCAACTTCTCGGCGACGATATCTTCCAGCGTACTCACCCGCAACCGGTGGGTGGTATCGAGGTCCACAACCTCGTCATCGCCAATGGCCTCGTTGATGCTGATTTCTACCGGGATGACGCGAGTACTCGGCTGCCCCTGTCGCAGCCGAGCCAGGAGAGACGCCTCATCCGGCAGGGCATAACCAACCCGAATCTCGTAGGTTGCGAACGTCTTCTCCAGTCCGGGTGGTTGTTGCCGGACGCTCTGCACTTGTAAGACCAGGCCGAGATCCCGCGATGACACCGCCAGACTGGGTGTGAAGAGACCTCGCCAGTGCTCCGCATCCAGGCGCGCCGTGACAGTAGCCATGTCCACGGAGAAGTCCAGATCACGGGTGCTGCGGTTGGGTTGCCAGACAAAATCGAGCGCATTGCCACCTTTAAAGACGAGCATCGCCGCCAGCATCCGTGAGCCAGCGACGGCACACAAGATGGCGTACTGTGCGAAGCGCGTGCGCGCTTCCGCCACGGAGAGTTGTTCCTCTGCCGCCCAGGCGGGGATCTGCTCAAAAGAGAGCGGATAGCGGGAGATCAAGCGACCGCGCCGTGCAGCGCTTCGATTGACGCATTGATTGAGAGGTTCCAGCGCTGGCTGTACGTCGGCGCGTAGGGCGCAGTACTCGCCAGACGACTCAATCCGCCGCGTCTGGCGCGGGATCGCCAGTCCTCCACAGATGGGTGGGACAGGTGGAGCTCATCGATGAGGAAGCCCACCCGCCGCCGCAGCGCGGGCATGCCGAAGCGGTCGACCAGGGCGACCAGAGCGTCGAGATCAAGGAGATCGCAAGCCAGCCCCCAGGCGTGCAGCACGTTCTGGAAGCCGCCACAGCGCTCGGGGTCCAGCAGTCCATCCAGCAGCGTGCGCTCCGGCGTCGTCACACGAACCGGGTAGCCCTGCGGGCGGTACATCTTGGCGCCGAAGTACCGGTCCGGGCGAGTACGCAGCCACTCCACCGGGCGTCCAAGAATCTCCGCCGGGAGACGGCCGGGGGCGAGTGCGAAACCTTCCCAGTCCGAGGCATCGGTATCGGGCGGCAACATGCCGGCGGTGCCGGAGATAGGGATCATTGCCGTCATGTCCTTGGGCAAATCGTCCGTCAGGCCATGGAAGGCCAGGGCGGAGCGATGAGTCAGCGCCGCGGAGGGATGGACCTCCATCAGGATCTCGTCCTCGCCGACCAACCCGGTGCGCACATAGGGAACGGTGACGGCAAAGATCCAGGCGAGGTTGGCGATGGGCCGCAGTTCGCCGCGGTCCGTCATCTGATCGAGGAGAGGATGGATCGCGCGAGCAGTAGTCGGAACGTTGACCCAGCGCCGCTCGGCCGGTGGGAGCAGCCGGCTAGAACGCCGAAGCAAGAGCACGGCGCGCCAATCTGAGAGTACGCGCCGCTGCTCCTCCGCGAGTTGTTCGATTATGGCCTGGCTCGCTGTTCGGAGTGTTCGTCTGCCTGTGCTTGGCATGCAGGTGTCCTCAGGACGTCAGTATGCCACACGTCCACTGCTTCCTGCACGATGTCTGGGCCTGCGCGCCAGCCGCAATGCGCGGTGCTTCAATGAGTAGGGAGCGCAGACAATGTACGGGCAACTGTACGGATTGTCCGTGGTCAGCAGGCGGCGCGGCGGGTAGCCTGCGACGCGGTAGGTCATTCGCCACCACCGTCTGGTGGAGCAAGCTACCGCGAGAAAGGAGCGTTTGCCATGACCGCTGAGGAGAACAAGGCCCTGGTCCGCCGGCTCGTCGAGGCGCAGAACCAGCGCGACGACGCCACCGTCGATGCGCTGATCGCCGACGACTGGATGGGACACCCTTGGTGGTACAACCCGGTACAGATGGATGGCACTCCGACGCCCCAAGGGAGGGGGATGACGCGGGAGCTGCAGGACGCCGGCTTCGCCACCCGGCGCTTCACCGGCGCCGGCGCCCCACCGATCATCTACGGCGAGCAGCGCGGTCGCGGCCCCTTCACCCTGCTGCTCTACAACCACTACGACGTCCAACCGCCAGAACCGCTGGAGCTGTGGGAATCGCCCCCCTTCGAGCCGGCACGTCGGCCTGCCCGGCCTGTCGGCCCCGACCAACACGACCTACGTGGGCGGGGGCGCCCACGCGCCGAACGAGCACATCCGCCTGGAGGACTTGCGCCGGGCGGTGGAGTTCAACAGCTACCTGCCGCGGGCGCTCGGTGAGCGCGGGTGATCCCGAATCAGGGTGCAGGCCACGCCGGGTAGAACGCGGCGTGGTTGTGCCGGAGCGCAGTCCCCTTGCCATGGTCTTTGCCAGCTATCATCGCCTATCGACCGTAAGGAAACGGCGGACAGACATGGGGAGGTGTGCCATGGCTTCGTCGTTTGTCTTGCACCGGTAACTCGGCGTCACGTTCGACGAGGGGTGCCTCCTCGGCTGGCCGGATTCCCGTCCCGCGTCTCCGGCGTCCTTGGGGCGCTAGGTCTGGCAAGCGCTTGGGATGATCGGCTCGGCCATCTCAGCGGAGGCGAGGGCGTCGTCAATCGCCTGCGCCACGGTCATCGCCCGACCCGCGGCCTCCGCCGCCTCCCGAGCGGAGTCGTCGAGCGCCCGGCGGGCCGGCGCGAGCCACCGATCAAACAGCCGTTCCTGCAACGGGAACACCCGACTCTTGATCGCGGCTTCCAATGCGGTCGCGGCGGCGGCGAGGCGAACGGTGCGTAGGGGCTGGCCCTGGGCAGCCGCGAGGGCCGCACACCAGCGTATGGCCAGGGCCATGTTCTGGCGCTCGCCCCAATCTCGGGTCTGCCGCAGCCCCGCCGCGAAGTGGCGGCCCGCCGCCGCGTACTCGCGCCCCCCGAGGGCCGCCGCGCCCAGCCCGAGATGCGCGTGGGGGCTGGGAGCCCCGAGCCGGTTCGTTTGCTCACGCACCGCTGCAAACTGCTCCCGGGCGGCAGCGTAATCCTCCTGGCCGAGCGCCAGATAGCCCAGAGCGACGCGGATATGGGCGCCCAGATGCTGGTCGCCTTCCGCTTGCATGCGGCGGACGCCTTCCTCGATATCGACGCGCGCAGACGCGTAGTCTTGGTCGTCGTGAGCGAGGACGCCGCGTTTCGCTATCGCCCAAGCGAGCAGCGCGCCGCTACCGGCGGCGCGCGCCTGAGCGATGCTCTCGTCGAGGCAGGCGCGCGCGCCAGCAGCGTCGTTCGCCTGGCGGGCGATATCGGAGAGATTGATCAGGATTGACGCGACGCGCAACTGGTCACCGACTTCCCGGTAGAGCGCGAGACTCTCCGCAAACCGCGCCCGGGCGATCGCCACATCGCCGCGTATTCCCGCCGCCGCCGCCGACGTATCCAGCGCCAGCGCCACCTCCAAGCGATCGTCGCATGCGCGACTAATCGTCAGCCCTTCGTCGCTGAGCGCCCACGCGGCGGCGTGGTCGCGCTGGGCGTGCGCGAGATCGGCGGCGCACCGGAGCGCCCGCGCCCGCGTGCGATCCTGCGCCCCCGGACGGGTGAGCAGGGACGCCAGGCGCCGCCGTCCCTCGGCCGCGTGGCCACGAGCGCGCCAGAACACGGTCAGGGCCGCGCCCAACCGCAAGCCCGCAGTCGGGTCATGGTCCGCAAACCAGGACAAAGCCTGACGGAGGTTGTCATGGTCCGCGTCCAGTCGCTCCAGCCACCAGCGCGACTCCGGTCCCTCCGTCTGTGGCGCCGCGCGTTCCGCGAGATCCAGGTAGTACGCGGCGTGCTGACGGCGGATGACCTCCGACTCTCTACCGGCGGCCAGTTGTTCGAGCGCGTACTCGCGGATGGTTTCCAGCATGCGGAAGCGGGGCTCGCCGCCGCGGTCCTCCTCCGAGCGCAGTAAGCCCTGCTCGACCAGGGCGGCGAGGATGTCCAGAATCGCCGGTTCGGTGTCGCATGGCGTCCGCGGCGGGTCGGCGACGTCCGACGGCGCCGTCGCCGGCGTGATCGGACCAACCACAACTGCCGCCGCTTCAAGGGTGCAGCCGCCGGCAACGATGCCGAGCCGGCGGAAGGCGACCTGCTCAGCCGGCGTCAGCAGGTGGTAGCTCCAGGCGATCGCGCCGCGCAAGGTCTGGTGGCGGGTGGGACGGTCGCGTGCCCCACCGGTTAGGAGTGGCAGCCGGGACGCCAGCCGGGACAAGATGGCAGGGGCCGGCAGATGACGAATCCGCGCGGCGGCCAGCTCGATGGCCAGGGGAAGACCATCGAGCTCACGACAGATGCCGGCCACGGCGGCGGCGTTCGTTTCCGTGAGGGTGAAGTCAGGCCGGATGTCCTCCGCCCGTTGCGCAAACAGCCGGCCGGCGTCGGACGCCGCCACGTCCTGCAGCGTCACGCAAGCGCGGGGGTCGGGAACAGTAAGCGGCGGCACCGGAACCTCGCGCTCCCCTGACACCCGCAACGCGGCCCGACTGGTGACGAGCGCTTGGACGCCCGGACTACCGGTGAGTAGCTCGGGGATCAGCGGCGCGGCGGCGAGCAGGTGTTCAAAGTTGTCCAAGACGAGCAGCAGGCGCTTCGGGCCGAGCGTCTGCGCGATGGTCTGGGGAAGGGACTGTCCGGGCCGCTCGCGAATGCCCAGCGCGGCGGCGATCGTGGAAGGAACCAGCGCGGGATCAATCAGGGAGGCGAGTTCCACGAGCCAGACGCCATCGCGGTAGTGGGGCAGGAGGCCGGCGGCGACGTGGAGAGCAAGGCGGGTCTTGCCGACACCTCCCGGGCCGGTAAGGGTCAGCAGTCGAGAACCGATCAGCGCCTCCCGGACACTGGCAAGCAGTCGCTCTCGACCAACGAAGCTGGAGAGCGGCTGCGGTACGGTGATCGGCGCGGGAGCCATCCCCCAAGCGTGATCCGGCGAACCTGGGAGCCGGGCGCGCGACACCGCCGCCTCGAATCGCGCCCGGTCCGCTGGCGGGAGCTTGAGCGCCGCCGCGAGCAGGGCCACCGTCTCCCGACGGGGCGCCGTCCGCGTCCCCTGTTCCAGCCTGCGGATTGCCTCGACGCTCAGGCCGGCACGCGACGCGAGCGCTTCCTGGGACAGCCCAGCGGCCAGCCGCCATCGCCGGACGAGGGAGGCGAACGACGCGACGGCATCCGGTTCCGCCATCTGCCCTTCCCGCGGCGGTGTCCCGGCCCGCTGCCGCCCAGCGGCAAGGATCTGGATCCAGGCGGCAGCGCGGCGACCGGGTAAACAGCAGCGTGTGCGTCGTTAGTGTACAACAAACGTGACGAGACGTCTTGCCGTGGCGAGGCGCCGACGTCACGATCGCCGGCCGTGGCCGAACGGAGGCGAGAGCGGCGGCTCGTGTCGGCTCCTTCTGGCTGCCGCTGGCCGCGGCGCCGGGCCAGTAGGATAGACGGATGTCGGCGAGAGCGACGGGATGCGGTCCCAGGCCTTGGGCAGTCTGACGCGCATCCTTCCTGGAGCGTCGATAAAGGCGCATGGACTCGCCTACCGCTGTCCCGCCAGCTCAACGCCCCTCAAGTCAACCACCGAGACGGGCTGTCCAGCCAGGCCGATGCGAAACTGTTTGATGGTCTGGTGCGTCTCGGCTACCGCCGCCGCCGTGTCGGCGATCAGCACCGTGCTGGTCGAGCGGTCCCCGAGCACCCGACGCACCAAGGCGGCCGCCTCGGGCGTGCGCACGACGTAGACGGTGAGTGCTGGCCCGACGCTGGTCGCCTCGGGCGCGGCGAATGACGCGTGCGGCACGACACCCGTCGTCACCGTGGCGTGCCAGGCGCCGACACCTGACAGGGCTGCCAGGGCGAGGGCGGCGCCGACGAGCTTGCGCCTGCTAGGCCGGATCGGCGCGCGTAGGCGGGCCGGCAGTGGCTGAGGGAACATCGCGGTCTCCTTTGCTGTTCCGAGGACCCACTCGACAGGTCCCCGTCCAGTTGCCATGGTCCGGTCGGTCGCCGCTCCGCACCAGGGACAAGCAGGACAACTGGCGGGACAACTCCGGCTTGTCCCGGTTCGTGTCGTGTGAAACGGAAATGCCACCAGCATTAGGCCCGATGTGAGCGGGGTCGCCATAAAACATTGGGCCAGGAGATCGTCACGAGTCAGCGGAATCGACCCGCCCCTTGCCGCATACGGGAGCGCGGTATCGCCCAGGCGCCGAGGGCGTGGGACGGGGGTGCGCGGCGGCACATCCGCGGCGCCGTGTCGCCTGCTCTCCGCTATCGCCCCTGCCGCAAGCGCGCGATCTCCTGCTCCAGCGCCTGGCGCGCCGCCGTTTCCCGATCCGCCCGTTCCAGCGCCGCTTGCGCTTCCTGGCGCGCTTGCCGCTCGCGTTCAGTCGCCAGTAGCTCCCGTTCAGCGGCCAGCCGTGCTCGTTCCTCGGCCAGCCGCGCCTGCTCGTTGGCTCGTTGCGCTTCGTCCAGCGCGAGGCGCGCCTGCTCCTGGGCCTCCCGACGCAACGCGACTTCCCGGCGCAGCCGCGGTTCCACGTCGGTGATCCAGGGGAAGAGCTCCCCCGTCGCCTGGTCCACCACCCGCACCCAGTTGTCCACCACCCGCCAGCCAAACGGGATCAGCTCGCTCCACAGCGGCTGCTCCGCAGCGGACGTCCGGTGGACATCGGCGCTGCCATCCGGGCGGTCCCCCAGCCGCCAGGCTTGAAGCCGCGGCTCCGGCGCGAAGTCCCCGCTCGGGTCCAGCACCACGTACTCCCGCACGCCTTCCCGCCGGTACCAGTCCCGCTTCTCCGTCAGGTCTTTGTTCTCCACCGAGGATGGGGACAGCACCTCGATCACCAGATCCGGCGCCTTGTGCTCCAGCCACAGGTCGTAGCGGGGACGTACCCGGTCGGGGACGCCAAGGGCGACGAGAATGTCCGGCTCCCGGTAGTCGTGCAAGTTCGTCGGATCGCGGTGGACGCGCAGCTCGGCCGCCACATAGCACGCCGGGCCGGCCAGCCGCCCCCGCAGCGGGTAGTGCAAGCCGTCGATGGTGTCGCTATGGTCTTGCCCGGCCAACGGTTCATCCTGTTCCTCGCTGTCGAACGGGTCGAGCGGCCAGTCGAGAGTGGCAATCTCCGCGCGCATGCTGCCTCGCTTCCTGGTGACTGCCAGCGTAGCATGGAGTAACTTCTTGCTGCTCGCCAGGGGCCTCGGTCCTCAGTAGCCCTCCCCCGCCATTACCTGCACTTTGCCGCGGAACAGGCGATAGGTGACGATGAAGTAGACCGCGGCCAGCACCATGCCGATCGACCACCAGACCAGCCCGACCACCAGGCCGTAGTGGCCGGCGGCCGCGTTCCCGATCGTCAGGCTGTAGGCCGGGTTCACCGCCGGGAGCACGTTCGGGTAGAGGCCGAAGGCCGCGCTCGCCAGTAGGCCGAGCAGGAAACCTCCTGAGGAGAAGAAGGCCGCCCGGTCGCGCTTCCGGCGGCCGAACCGGCCCATGCCGACCAGCCCGCCTATGACCAGCGCCGGGAAGGCCAGGCCCCAGGGGGCGTTGTGGAAGTTGCCGAACATCGTCGGGCGTAGGCCGTAGGTGGCGACGGTACACACGATCGTGAGCGCCACCGTCACCAGCCAGGCGCGGCGCGCAAACCGCCGCGCACGCTCCTGCACCGGCCCCTCCGTCTTGACGGCGATCCAGTTGGCCCCGTGGACGGTGAGGGCCGCGAGGGCCAGCAGACCGATCAGCACGGTGTACCAATCCAGCACCCCCGGCGTCACGTTGGCGGGATCGAAGTTGGTCCAGAGCGGCTCGAAGAAGAAGCGCGAGCTGTCCAGTGGCACGCCGCGCACCACGTTGGCGAGCGCCGCGCCGAAGAAGATAGCCAGCAGCACGCTGGCGACGGCGAACGTGCCGTCCCAGAAGGACGCCCACACGGGGTTGTGCAGGTGCGAGCGCAGCTCGATGGCGGCGCCGCGCAGCATGAGCAGCCAGAGTACGATGATCAGCGGCAGGTAGAAGCCGCTGAAGCTCGAGGCGTAGAGCAAAGGGAAGGTAAAGAACAGCGTCCCGCCGGCGGCGATCAGCCAGACCTCGTTGCCGTTCCAGACTGGTCCGATCGCCCGCAGCACCGTCCGGCGCTCGGCGTCGGTCTTGGCAACAAACAGGTGCAGCGCGCCCGCCCCAAGATCGAAGCCGTCGAGCAGGACGTACATGCCGAGCATACCAGCCACGAGGATGAACCACAGTGTCGGCATCGTCGGTCCCTCTCCGATCAGAAAACGGTTAGCCCCTCGGCCGCTTCCGGCCCTTCGGCCTCTGTTACCGGCCCGCCAATCGCCTCTTGCACCACCAGGACGACATACAGGAGACCGAGGATGAGATACATCCCGGCGAAACCGATGAGCGTGAACAACACATTGGCTGAGGAGACATTGGCGGACGATCCCGCGTCGGTGCGCATGAGGCCGTAGACGATCCAGGGCTGCCGGCCGAGCTCGGCGGTGAGCCAGCCGGCCGTGTTGGCGACGAAGGGGAACGGCGTCGCCAGCATCAGAATCCAGAGCATCCAGCGCGACTCGAAGAGCCGGCGACGCCAGAGCAGGAGGACCGACAGCGCCATGATGCCGATGAAGAAGGTGCCGAGGCCGACCATGATGTGGTAGGCGTAGTAGAGCAGCGGCACATTGTCGGGCCATTGAGCCTGGGGGAAGGTGTCCAGCCCCTTGACCTCGGCCGTCCAGACGTGGTAGGTCAGGAAGCTGAGCACATAGGGAACGATGATCGGATTGTCCAGCCGTTGCCGCGCCATGTCGGGCTGGCCGAGGATGACGATGCCGGCCGGTCGCTCCGAGTGGAACAGTCCCTCCATGCCGGCCAGCTTCACCGGCTGACTCGCCGTGACCTGTCGCCCTTCGAGGTCGCCGGTCGGCAGTATCTGGAAGATGCTGGCGACGACGCCGACGCTCACGCCGAGAGTCACGAAGATGCGGCCGAAGTCCAGATGCTGACCCGTCAGCAGGTAGTAGGCGCCGACACCTGCCATCACCACGGTCCCAGTGATCACGGCGCCGCTGATGGCGTGCAGATACTCGGGCACAACCCAAGGGTTCAGCAGCACGTCCCAATAGTTGGTGAGCTGAAAGGTGCCATCGGGCAGCCTCGCGTAGCCGACGGGGTGCTGCATCCAGGCGTTGGTGGCGATGATGAAGCCGCCGGAGGCCCAGGTCCCGAGCCAGACGAGGACGGCCGACAGCCAGTGCAGCCTCGGGCTAAAGACATGCTCACCGAAGAGGAAGACGCCGAGAAAGGCCGACTCCAGAAAGAAGGCAAACGCGCCTTCCATGGCCAGCGTCTGGGCGATGATCGCGCCGGTCGACGCCGAGAACTGCGCCCAGTTCGTCCCGAACTGGAACTCCATGGGCACCCCGGTGACCACACCCATCAGGAAGGTGATGGCAAAAATCTTGGCCCAGAAGCGCGCCGCCGTGTTGTAGCGCTCATCGCCGCGGCGCAGGGCCAGCGTCTTCAGAATGACCAGGAGCAGGGCCAGCCCCATAGTGAGCTGGGGGAACAGGTAGTGGTAGGTAAGCGTGAAAGCAAACTGGAAGCGTGAGACAAGCGTAGCATCGTCCACCAATTGCCGTCCCTTCCTGGCGCCAACGATCCCGGCGAACAAATTCGCGGGCTACCCCTTGCAAAGCCCGCCTTCGCGGGCTGGGTCCGGCGGGTCGACCCGGCGTGGATTCGGCCCCCGGGAGTCCGCGCAGAGCGAAGCGTCGGACTTCGCAGGTCGTAGCCCGCGAATTTATTCGCCGGGCGTCCGGCATTGCCACAATCTGCTGGATACACGACTACATCATCCTCACAAACCCCTCCTGTACCTCGAACATGCGTTGGTACAGGCCGCCGCGCGTGACGAGCTGCTGGTGCGTGCCGCGCTCTACCAGACGCCCGGCATCGAGCACCAGGATCTCATCCATCAGCCCCAGTCCCACCAGGCGGTGGGTGACGTACAACGTGGTGCGGCCTGCCATGATGCCGGCAAGCTGCGCCAGCAGCTCTCCTTCGGTGGCAGGGTCCAGGTTGGCGGTAGGCTCGTCCAGCACGAGCACCGGCGCATCTTGCAAGACGGCGCGCGCAATGATGAGACGCTGCCGCTCGCCCCCAGAGAGCTGCACACCCTGTTCGCCGACCCAGCGGTCCAGACCTTGGGGTGAAGCGTCCACGATCTCCCCCAGCCTGGCTCGCTCCAAAGCCCAGCGCAACTGCGCATCGCTCGCCGACGGTCGCGCCAGCAGCAGGTTGCGCCGGAGCGTGTCGTTGAAGACGTAGCTGCGCTGGCCAGCCACGGCGATGCTGCGGCGCAGCTCGTCTACTGCAAATTCGCGCAGGTCGCGGCCGCCCAGCCGGACCGCTCCCACGTCGGGGTCCCAGCAGCGCAGCAGCAGGTTGAGCAGGGTGGTCTTGCCGGAACCGCTCGGACCAACCACGGCTACTCGGGCGCCTGGAGCGATGGCGAAGCTGACGTCGCTCAGCGCGTCCGGCACCCCTGGACGGTAGGCGAAGGTCACGCCGTCGAACGCCAGGTCGAAGGCCGTGGGCGTCGGCCGCGGGCCGGGCAGATTGGTCACCTCCGGCGCGGCGTCGATCACCTCGTAGATTCGTCTCCCCGCTCGGATAGCTCGTTCAACGCCGGCCAGCGCCTCACCGAGTGGCTGGACGAACTCAAAGGCGATGAGCGTGACCACGGCCAGCATCGCCAGGTCGGCCCCGCCCAGCGCGCCGCGGTCGCTGCGCTGGATCGCCAGCAGGAGGATCGTCCACAGGGCCAATCCGGCCAACAGCAGCGCCAGCAGACGCTGCACCCCGGCGATCTGGGCCAGGCGAGTCCGGCTCCGCGCCAGCTGCGCGTTGCCGCAGTCCAGCGCCGCTTGCGGGCCGCCTGTGACGCCCGACGCAATTGCAAACGGATTGGGTGTAGCGACGCCAGGGCGACCGGGCCTTGGTCCGAACACCAGCAGCTCGGCCATCCCCTGGAGCGCTTCGACCAAGCTCGCTTGCAGCGCAGCCCGCCCGCTGACCACCTGCGCGTGATGAACCCGCGCCAGGCGGTGGACCAGCAAGGGCGCGCCAATCCCGGCGAGCGCCAGGTACGCGAGCAAGACCCCAGCGAGAAGCAGGCTGAACTGGGCGACGAGTAGGCCAAGGAGTCCGCTGAGGACGAGAGCGAGGATGATCGGCGCGCAGACACGCAGGTACAGCGCCTCCAGGTCTGCCACGTCGGTAACGAGCCGGGTCAGCAGATCGCCGCTGTGATAGTGGAGCAGCCGAGCCGGAGCCAGAGGCGCCAGCCGTCGGTAGCACCAGACGCGTAGGTCCGTCAACACCGTAAAGGTGACGCGGTGCGAGGCCAGACGTTCGGCGTAGCGCGCAACCCCGCGACCGACTCCGAACAGGCGGACGAGCGCGATCGGGATGCCCAACGCCAGGAGCGGCGTCCCTGCCGCCGCCGCGCTGATCAAGTGGGCGCCGGTAGCAAGCAACCCAACGCCGGCAGCGCCGGTGAGCACGCCCAGGAACAGCGCCAGCGCCACGAGGCCGAGATGGGCGCGCAAGGGAGCCAGGAGTCGTGGCAGAAGGGCGGGGCCTTCGGGAGCCGTCCGCGGCGGTTCCGCCCCAAGCCAACCTACCTGAGATGGCGACGGTTCGGAGCGCGGGCGTCCCGCCCGCCCCGGCTTGGCGGCCGGGGGTGGGCGCCCAGATGCAGGGTACGGCGCCGACGGGACGAACGCACCGGGCGGGCGGGACGCCCGCGCTCCGAACCGTCGCCGACCGCCCATACCGCTGCCTATATTAGCGCCCATTCAGTTCCGCCTTCTGTCGCGACAGAGCAACGAGAGGGGTCTGCTGCCGCTGATCGTCCAGGCGCATCGTCAGGGACATGGTACGACCTTGGGGGGGCCGGCCAGCATGAGCCGGGCATAGGCGCCCTGCCGGGCGAGCAAGTCGTCGTGGCGACCGGTTTCGATCAGGCAGCCTTGCTCCAGCACGGCGATCTGATCGGACGTCACGATCGTATTCAGGCGGTGGGCAACAACCAGCGCCGTCCGGCCCTGCATTAGGCGCTCCAAGGCGAGGCGAACCTGCCCTTCATGTTCCGGGTCGAGGGCGGAGGTCGGCTCGTCCAGGACCACCAAGGGCGCGTCCTTCAGGAAGGCGCGAGCGATGGCGAGGCGCTGCACCTGACCGGCACTGAGCAGCACGCCTTGCTCGCCGACCTGCGTATCGTAACCCTCGGGCAAGCTGGCGATGAATTCGGTGGCGCCCGCCTGCCCGGCTGCCCACTCCAGGTCGGCCAAGCTTGCCCCCGGCCGGGCCAAGCGGAGGTTGTCGGCGATGGCGCCGCTGAAGAGGCGCGGCTGTTGGGGCGCCAGCGCCACAGAGGATCGCCAGACGTTGGGGGGAAGCAGCGCCAGCGGCGTGCCGTTGACGGTGATGAAGCCGTCGTCAGGCTCCAGAAAACGCAGGAGTAGGTGGATGAGCGTGCTTTTGCCGGCGCCACTGTGGCCAACCAACGCCGTGCGCGTGCCGGCCGCGAGGGAGAGCGTCACACCGGCGATCGCCGGCCGCCGGCTGTTGGGGTATTGGTACCGAACCGCCGAGAAGGTAATCGTCAGCGCTCCCTGAGGCCGTTCCACGTCCGTCGATGTGGACCGGGTCGGCGCGGGCGTGCGGAGCACCTCCGCGACACGCCCTGCTGCCGCCTTCGCCTCCATGGCGACGTGGCGCTGGACGCCGAGCTCGCGCAGCGGTCGGTAACATTCCGGCGCCAACAGCAACACGAGCAGGGCCGACTGGAACGGCAGCCGGCCGGAGAGGAGCTGAACGGCCACTATCACTGCGACCAGGCCGATGGCCATGCCCGTCATGATATCGAGCGCCATCCCGGAGAGGAAGGCTACGCGCAGCACCCGCAGGGTGCGCTCTTGAAAGGCTTCACTGGCTGCCCGCACCTGCTCACCCGCCGCCTCGCCGCGTCCGTAGAACAGGAGGGTGGGTAGCCCTTGCAGGGTGTCCAGGAACTGTGCGCCCAACCGGGAAAGCGCGAGCCAGTGTCGCTGCACCTGAACCTGGGCGTGGCTGCCCACCAGCACCATCAAGAGCGGGATCACCGGCGCGGTACAGAGCAGGACGGCGGCGCCAAGCGGGTCGACGGTGAGGAGATACAGGACCACGCACGCCGGCGTGATCAGGCTCAGCGCCTGCAAGGGGAGATAGCGGCCGTAGTAGGCTTCGAGCTGATCGACACCTTCCAGGGCCACGGTCGCCAGCTCGCCGCTGCGCTCGCGCTGCACGAAGGCGGGGCCGAGTCGTAGCAAGTGCGCGAACACCCGCTCGCGTAACTCACCGATCAGCCGCGCCGCCGCCCGCCGCGCAGACAGTTCCTCCAGTCCGGCGAGGCCGGCTCGCGCCACGACGGCGAACAACAACAAATACAACGGAGCCGCCACTTGCCCCAGGCGCTGGTGGCCGACGAAGACTCGACTGACGATGCTACTCAGCAGAGCCAGCTCCAGGATGGTGACGGGCGTGCCCAGCGCGCCGAGGACGATAGCCGGCAGTAGCTCGCGCTGTCCCGTCGCCAGCGGCGACCCTTGCTTGACGCGCATCAGGCCTGCCTTGTCCCCGCCTCCCAGCATGGCGTCGCTACCCTGTCGCGGTGTACGTCGACGTCAGTCTGACACATCCGGAATCATCGTGGTATCCGCTATAGAGAGTACATTTGCAGGGACATGAGGATAGCGATGTTGACGGCGTTCGGGGCGGCGGCGGTCACGATCATGCTGCTCAGCTACTGGCTGGAGTCGAGATCGCCCTGGTATGTGCTCAGCTTTTCGCTGGCCTGCGCGGCATCCTCGGCCTACGGTTGGTTGTCCGGCACGTGGCCGTTCGGCGTGGTGGAGGCCATCTGGGCCGGCGTCGCCTTCCGGCGGTGGTGGGTGCGGCGACGCCACGCCCGAAGCTGACCATCCAGCCCGTCGCCTCCCATTTCGCGTAACAAGGAAGTTCGGCGAGGTAAGTGGGAGTGCAAGGCAGCCCCCCATTGGACCGCTCAATGCAGCGAAGATGCTCGCCAGGATTGACGCGCTCAGCCTGCCGTTGTCCCCACCTACCTCCGCGATCGTTCGGCTGGCCGAGTGCGTTCAGCGCGGCGCTTGGCCCGGCGCGGGCAAGAGGCCGAGCTGCTGGAACAGGGTGGCGTTGTCGTCCAGCGCCCAGACCTCGGCAATCCTGCCGTCGCGGACCCGGAAGATCTCGATGCCTTCGATCGTAACGGCCTTGCCGGTGGCCGGGACGGGGCCGAGCGGCCCCGTCTGCGTGCCGTAGTGCGTGTGCCGCGCCACGACCTTGTCGCCATCGGCCAGGACCTCCTCGACCGTGACGCGGTGATCGGGGATGGCTGTGAGCAGTCGCTCGAAGGCGGCGCGAATCCCATCGAGGCCACGCGCGCCGCGATGGCGGCGCATTGTACGCTAGCAGGCAGGGGAATCGCGGACCGGACGCACCGGCCTGCTGCCGAAGCCCGCGCTGGGGAGCCGACGATGCCACAGGAAGAGGCGCCACCGATGCCGCTGCCCGAGTTCCCGGAGGTGTCCGCGTCTATCGCGCGGCGCATCGCCGAGCAGCACGGCCTCGGCGCGCGCCCGTTCGCGCGGCTGCCCTCGATCGGCGTGTTCAACGCGATCTATCGCGTGGGCGATGATCTCATCCTGCGTGTCCCCCGGCCGCACCCCAGGGTCGTGGCGATGCTGGCGAGAGAGGCCGTTGCCGTCCCCGCGGCGCGCGCCGCGGGCGTGCGGACGCCGCGGCTGGTCGTGTTTGACGACTCGCTCGCGCTCCTGCCAGTGCCCTACACCGTGTACGCGCGCGTCCCCGGCGAGCCGCTGGAGCAACTCGGCCTGGACCCGGCGGCGACGCCGGCCGCCTATCGCGCCCTGGGCCGCGACCTGGCGCGCCTGCACAGCGGGGTCTCTCCCCAGGGCCCGGCCGGCCGCCTCGGCGGGCCGAATCTGCCCCAGGATGATCCGCGGCCGCTCCCCGAGCAGTTGGCGGCGGCGGGCTATTGCTCGGTGGTCGAGGCGCGGTGGCTCGGCCGCTGGCTCGATCGCCTGCCGCCGCCCCTCCAGGAGCCGGACGCCCGGCGCTTCCTGCACGGCGACACGCAGGCGACGAATATCCTCGTCCGCCCGGGGTCGCACGAGTACCTCGCGCTGATCGACTGGGGCGGCTGCGGCTGGGCAGACCCGGCGCTCGATTGCTCGGGGATGCCGCTCGACGCCGTCCCCGACGTCCTGGCCGGCTATCGCGAGATCGCCGCCCTCCCCGACGACGCGACCGCCGAGGCGCGCATCCTCCGCTATCACCTGCACTTCGCATTAGTCAGCGTGCGCGACGCGCCCCAGCCGGAGCGCTCCTGGGGCGAGCGCCCGCTCGGCTACCTCCTCGCCGTCGTGCGCTTCCTGCTGGCAGCGCCGGGGGAGCCCTGGGCGGCGCTGCACCCCTGAGCGGGCCACCGAGCTTGTCCACCGTCTCCGGCTGGTCGCGAACAAAGCACTCACCAAAGTCGCCCGCGAGCGTTCGGCATGGTGCAACAGCGCATGACCATGGATAGCGCTACGATGAGAGTGGAACGCGCGAGGCTTCCCGAATAGACCTGATGCGAGGAGGGAAAGAGGCGTGGGCGAGGAAGAGGGAACTGTGACTGACACCCCACAAACGCACGCCGGATTCGCGGAGATCAGCGGGGCGCCGCTCTACTACGAGGTCACCGGCGTCGGCCAACCGCTCGTCCTGCTGCACCAGGGCTTCGCGGACAGCCGGATGTTCGACGATCAGGTCGCCGCCTTCGCGGCGCACTGCCAGGTCATCCGCTACGACCGGCACGGCTCCGGCCGCTCGGGCGTCCCCAGTATCCCCTACACGCACCATGCCGCCCTGCGCGACCTGCTGCGCCACCTCGACATCGCGCGGGCCGCGATCCTCGGCATGTCCATGGGCGGCGCGATCGCCATCGATTTCACCCTCGCCTATCCCGCGATGGTGGACGCCCTCATACCGGTAGAGGCGGCCGTGGGCGGCTTCGCCGCCTCCGACGCGACGCTGCGGCAGTGGGGTGAGATCGGGGCGGCGCTAGCGACAGGGGACGTGTCGGGCGCTGTCGGGCTGACGCTGCGGATGTGGGTGGATGGGCCGAAACGAAGCCCGGCTCAGGTCGACCCGGCCGTCCGGGCCCGCATGGGGGAGATGGTGGCGCACTACTACGCGAACCGGGGCGACGACCCGCCGTCGCTGGAGCCTCCGGCCATCGGCCGGCTAGGCGAGATCGGCGTCCCGACCCTCATCATCGCCGCCGATGGCGACGTGCCGGACGTCCTGGACGAGGCGGACCTCCTGCACGCCGGCATCGCCGGGTCGCGCAAGGAGGTTATTCCGGACGTCGCCCACGTGCCCAACATGGAGCGGCCCGAGTTGTTCAATCGCGTCGTGCTCGATTTTCTCGGCGCGCTGGGAACCGCTGGGGCAAATGGACTGTAGTAGCCACCGAGGTGGACCGCCGGGCGCCGGCTGGTGAGGAGCAGCGCGATGATCGGAGCGACCAAGGGCAGTGACCTGCTGAGCCACCTATTCCACGGTGTCGCCGTCGCGGCACTGCCGGTGATGCTGATCTTCGTCTGGGCAACGTCGGCGCAGTCGAGTGGCGGAGCCAAACCCAGTAACGTCGTCGCGCTCCTATCCAACAACCGCCTCGCCGAGGTAGACAGCGACACCGGCGGCCTCTTTCGTGATCTCGCCCTGGCCGGCGTGCCGGCGGCCGGCACGTTTCGCCCGCCCGGCCACTACCTCGCCCTGAGCCGCGATCGCCACGCCCTGTACGTGCTCGTCCCCGACCAGCCCGCGGGGAGCAATCGGCTCGTGGTGCTGGCCTTGCCCGACCTGAGCCGGCGAGCAACCTACTCCTTCGCCTCCGGCGATGCCCGCTATCAGAGCCTGGCCGTTGGTCCCGTGACCGGCCACGTCTACCTGTTCGGCAGCCGCCCGGGTACGGCCGTGGTGAGCGAGCTGGACCCCGAACAGGGGGCGATCCTGCACACCTGGGCCGTGAAGTCCCTGGCCAACTGGACTCCCAAGGGGCCCGTGCCCGGTGACTTCCTCATCTACCAGGCGGCAGTCGCGCCCGGCGAGCGCACCCTCTACTACAGCTACTACGGCGGCCGCCTCGACCTGGCCGGCATCGATTGGCTCCAGCGCACGCCGGACGGCGTGATCCCCTGCCGGGCAACCCTCAAGAGCGGCGCCTGCCTGCCCGGCATTGCTGGGTTCCAGTTCTATGGCGACGGGGTGCTCGCGGTCAGCGCGGACGACACCAGCTCTGGAACGGTCTTCGACGTCGACCGCTCCGGCCAGGTGCGCCGGACGCTATACTTTCAGCTTGGTGGTGGCTTCCTAATGGACTTCGCGCTTGATGCGCGCGCGGGCAAGCTCTACGCTGTTGGCTCTTGTGGTTACCGCGGTGGCCTGAGCGTCCTCGATCTCCAGAGCGGGGCCGCGGAGGATCCGGTTCCGCCCGGTCCACCCGGAATGCCCGCCGAGCACGTACCCTGTGGCCAGCGCCTGGCGCTGCTGCCGAATGGGCATCTGGTGGTGGGGAATGTGCCGGGTGCGCTGAATCCGCGGGCCGGTGTCGGCGGCGCGCTCCTCTTTCTCGATACGGCGACCGGCCAGACTTTACGCGAAGTCCCGACCAGCTCCCAGCCCATCGACGTGCTGGTGCTGCCGCCAGCCTGATGGTGCTGGGCGGGCCGCCGCGGCGACGGCCAAGGGGTCCATGTCAGAGGCTACGCACGCCTGACATACGTCAATGTCAATCGCCATAATGCGGGCTACACTCCAGCATGAGCTTGCGCCCGCTCTCCAGTCGCGGGAAGGTGATGCGCAGGCTCCGCGACGCTGAGGCCGACCACAAGCCGGCTTGCGATCCGTGCAGTCGATGCACGCGTGGGGATGGGGTCCGCTCGTCGCCATCGAGTTGCTCCAACGCCCGGATAACCCGTCGCTGGTCGTCTCGAGCGACGTCGCTCAGGCTGGTGAGGAAGATCGAGCATGATCCCAGACCGCGGGTGGCCGGCCCTATGCCCAGCTCCGCGCGGTCGCGCTGGTGAATGAGGAGCTCCCGCCAGCGGCGGACCCGGCGACCGGCCGGACCTACGGGCGGCTCGCCTGCGCGGTGGCCGAGGCGCCTGGGCTGCTTGGATGGGGCCGCGATGGCGCGGCACAGGTGGCGTCTGCTTGCAAGCTCGCCCGGCGGCTCTGGGGCTTCCCATCCGGCTAGCGCCGAGCGCCGCTGCCGCTCAACAGCAGCCCTCATGGAGCAGAACGTACCGGAGCTTGTCCGTCCCCGGCCGCGTCGAAGCATCGTCAGCCCGTTCCTGCCCTGCCTCAGGGGCGTGCTGCGACTCGCGACGATAGGCGCGATAGACCACGCCGTGCGGCGCAGGTGCGCCATGAGCGGCCAGTGCGTCACGCAGCTTGGCCGCCTGAAACGGGTGGGTGACAAGCTGCAGGGCCTGCTCGACCGGAAACCACCCGGCGGCGAGACACTCCATTCCTCCAGCCGGCACGCCGCTAGAATGATGGCAGAGAAAGGCGAGCTCGATGATGGTGGAGGCGCTGATCTCCGAGTACACGGAATACACGCCGACCAGACGACCGATGCCGATACCGCAGCCGCTTTCTTCGACCACCTCGCGGGCGAGCGCCGTCAGCGGATCCTCGCGCTGCTCCACCTGACCGCCCGGCGGTTCCCAGCCGCGGCGCGGGGTCTGCACGAGAAGCACCTCTCCCACCGCGTTGGTCACCACGGCGCTGACGGCGACGATGTGACGAGGCGATTGATCCGCCACGGTGATAATCCTCTCCTACTGCGCCGACGACCGTCGCCGCGGAAGTGATCGAGTCCTCGGAGCCATTTTCCCCGTTGGAACGTGGACAGGCTGCGCGGATGGCGCGCCTCCACGTGCCGGGCAGCGGGTACAGTGCTACGTGGTCGATTCCGCGTCGCGACACCTTTGGCGTATCATATGCTGGTGGCAACGAAAGGGACCGGATGACTGAAGCGCTGGAGAAGGCCATAGGCAAGGCGCGGTCGCTCTCGCCGGAGATCCAGGATCGCGTGGCCGATCTGATCGAGCAAGAATACGAACAGGCTGAGTGGCGCCAGCGTGTCGAAAGCCCGGAGAGTCTGACGCTCCTGGACAAGCTTGCCGACCAGGCGCGGGCGCGAGAGCGTGCCGGCCAGACCACGCCGCTCGATGACTTGCTTTGAGGTCGACGAAGACCCCGGAGTTCGATGAGCTGTTTGCTGAGCTGCCTGACGCAATTCAGCAGCAGACGAGAGACGCCTACCGCACGTGGATGGCGAATCCGCGCCATCCGGCCCTGCACTTCGAGCGCATCCGGGGTCGGCGTGAGCTCTGTTCGGTGCGCATCACACGTGACTACCGGGCAGTCGGGCTGTATGATTCTCCCAACAAGGTCGTCCGGTTCTGGATCGGTCCGCATGCTGAGTACGATCGACTGATCGGACGATCCTGAAAAAGGCAAGTCAGTCCGGTCTGCGTCCTCTGCCGGCATCGCGCCGGCCGGACCAGCCCGCGCAAGCGGGCTTCGCCGGGGTAGCCCGCGACTTCAGTCGCCAGGGTTCAGACGTCACCTGAACTTGCCGGTCCCACCAACTCAGTAGCGGTGCAACTCATAGTGGCTGGCTAGCCTGCCTTGGACGATGTCGCGGAGCCAGGCCAGGTGATCCGGCAACTCTGCCACCGCCAGCCATCGGAGGTCGGTCACCCGTCCGCTGTCCGGGTCGCCCGGCTGGTCCTCCGGTACATGCGGCCACTCCCCAGGCTTTAGCTGCGCATTGAAGACAAGGTGAATGCTGCGCTCTCCTGTGCGCACCGCTACGAACTCCGTTACGGCGAGTACAGAGCCGAGGACCACGTCCCAGCCGATCTCCTCCCGCGCCTCGCGCGCGGCAGCTGCGGCGAAGCTCTCGCCCGGCAGCAGGCCCCCACCGGGCAGGGACCAGCGAGCAAACCCCGGCCCTCGCGGTGTCGCCGCGTAGACGCTGTACTCCTGGAGCACACAGCCGGCGTGCAGCACGGCGACGTGGGCGCGATCGCTCACAGCTCTTCCTCCATATACTGCTCTGCATTGTAGCGGAACCATACCGAGGGCAATCCGCGCGAATAGCAACGGGGAGGAGTCGCGGTGTATCTGCCCCGCGATCGACCTTACCGACCATGAGGATATTCTGGCCGGGAACGTCTTCACCCACAACCATCCACAAGGGTGGGGATTCCCGGGGGATGATCCGCGCCACGCCGGAAACAGCTTCTCCCTTGAGGACGTGTTGTTGGCGAGCCGGCACCGACTCGCGGAGATCCGCGCCGGCACACCGGTCTATCGCTATTCCATGCAACCAAGGGCCGCCGGTTGGCCTTCGCCGGACGCGCTGCAGCAGGCGTTCGCCATTGCGGACGCGAGTGGGGACCGGCGCATCCCCGAAGGCCTACTGCGTGGTACCATCGACCTTGAGCTGGTCAATGCTGAACACCTCCACGAGGTGTGGCAGGAAGTCGCATCCGTGCTCGGTCTGGAGTATTCTCGAGAACGGTTCGCCTGATGAGCAGCATCCTCGACCAAAGCCTTGCTATCCCACGTTTCAGCCCGGTCTGCGCCTTCGGCCGGCATCGCACCGGCTTTCGACAGTGCGTGGCATTCGCGGAGCAGATTCCGCGGGAAATCTGGACTGGTGAATGCACCCATGAGCAGCCCTATCCCGGCGATCACGGCATCCAGTTCGAGTCGGTGCCGGGCGCAAAGGTGACGCGGCCGCACGTGCCGGTCAGGTCGGTGTAGTATCGCTCTCTCCCAAAGTCGAGTGTAGAAAGTGTACGCGCAAGACTGTTGGCGACACGGCATATGAGGCGCAAGGGTCGAGAGGCCATGATCGAGCAGACAACGGCGTGGGACGCCATCTTCCGGCGTCAGGGGAACATCTGGACGCGCCCCCAGGAGGACATGCCTCGCCTGCTCGACGTGCTCGTCGCGCAAGGCGCCAAAACTCTCCTGGACCTCGGCTGCGGGACGGGGCGCCACGTTGTCTACTTCGCCCAGCACGGCTTCTCCGTCCACGGGCTGGACAACTCGCCCGAGGGACTCCGCCTGACCGAGCAGGCGCTCCGCGACGCGGGCCTCACCGCTCACCTGCACCTGCAGGACATGTACGACCCGCTGCCCTATGCCGATAGCTCCTTCGACGCGATCGTCGCCGTCCAGGTCATCCACCACGCCAGGAACGCGACAATCAAGCAGCTCATCGGCGAGCTGGACCGCGTCCTCAAGCCGGGCGGCACTATCTTCGTCAGCGTGGCGAGTCTGCGCGATCAGGGGACGCGCTTCGATGAGCTCGAGCCAGGCACGCTTGTTCCCCTGGATGGCAAAGAGGCGGGACTGCCGCATCACTTCTTCACCCCGGATGAGCTACGCGAGGTGTTCGGCCAGTTTGACGTCACCGGCGTCCACCTGGACAGCACCAAACACTATTGCCTCCTGGCGCGCAAGCCGGGCTGACTGGCGCAACGCGAAATCCTGGGGGCTGCCGGTGGTGGACACCCGGCGACTAAAGTCGCCGGCTACGACCTGCCAAGTCCGCCTGCGCGGACTCCCGGAGGCCACGTTCACGCTGGGATGGCTCGCCGGATCCAGCCCGCGAAGGCGGGCTTCGCTATGGTGTAGCCCGCGACTTTAGTCGCCAGGGGCCAAGACCAACGGTCGTACCCGGACTTCGCCGATGCACCGCCATGCGCAGCGCAAACGGACGAATGGCACGGATGGTACCCTGCGCCTCATGCTGCGCATCGGCCTCCTATCCGACTGCGAGGGTAATGCCGTCGCCCTCGAGGCGATCCTCGTCGCGTTGAAGGCGCACGCGCCCGACCTGATCGTCCACGCCGGCGACATCCTGTCGAACCCCTTCTCTCCCGACCCGCCGGCCGCGACCGTCGCCCTCCTGCAAGCGCACGGGGTCCTGGCGATCCCGGGCAACAACGACCGCTACCTGCTCGACTGGGGCACGCCCCGCTGGCCGCAGACGCTCTGGATGCGCCTGCGCCGCTCCGACCCGGTCGGCCCCTGGCTGGCCGACGCGCCCGCCGGCCAGGCCCAGATCCGGCCGGACGACCTCGCCTGGCTGCGCGCCCTGCCCGAGGAGCTCATCCTCGACGACGGCCGCGTCTACGTCTGCCACGGCATGCCCGGCAACCCGTGGAACTCGATCTGGCCGCGCCACCCGACCTACGACGGCAATGTGTCGGACGCGGACCGCGCGGCGTCCCTGGGGATGGTCGGGCGCGCCGAGCTCGTTCTATGCGGCCACGCCCCTCACCCCTGGGAGCACCACGACCGGCTCCCCGACGGCCGCGAGATTCGGATCATCCGCGCCGGCCACCGCCCAGGCCAGAACGGCTACGCAGTCCTCACCCGCACCGACGCCGGCTGGGACGCGGAGTGGGGAGCCGGCTAGCGTCCACACGAAGCGGATGGCCTCGCCCATTCCGGTAGCTAGGCCGGCCGAGGTCGAAGGGAGGTGGGGCGCTTGCCGTCGACGTCGAAGAACCCGTACTCCTCCGCCAGCTCCGCGGCCACAAGCACCTGCCCCGATTTCTGCAGCCCATTTGGGTCGGCCGCGAGCGCAGCAACCGCCCGGCCAATGAACTGGGGCGACTCCGAGTTGGAGAGGTCGAAGTGTTCCGCTGCTTTCAGGACACCCTCGGTCCGCACCAGGCCGGGGTAGAGCGAGACGGCGGCCACTCCATAGTCGAGTAGCTCGTGGGCCATGCAAGCGGCCATGCGGTCGGTGGCGGACTTGGCGACACCGTAGGCCACGCCCGCATCATCCTGCTGAGCGGCAAAGAAGGAGAGGTTGACGATCAGGCCAGATCGCCGCGCGATCATCAGCGGCGCGGCGAGGACGCTGGCGACGTAGTTGGCGCGCACGCCGGACTGGAAGCTCCGGTCCCAGCGGGAGATGGGCGCCGTCTAGAAGCCCCGCTCTTTCCAGAACTCCGTGCCATCCCAGAAATGCTCGTAGCCGCCCCAGACGGCGTTGACCAGCACGTCGAGACGGCCCAGCTCCTGGGCGATGCGGGCGAAGACGGCCCTGACTTCGCTATCGTTGGAGTGATCGCAGCGCACGGCAACGCCACGTCCGCCGAGCTGCTCGACTTCCGCCGCCGTCTGGTGGATGGTACCGGGCAACGGGACGGCGCCCTTGCCCTCCTCCGTCGTGCGGCCGGTCACGTACACGGTGGCCCTAGCCTCGCCCAGGCCGAGGGCAATCCCCTTGCCTACTCCCCGGCTGGCCCCGGCGACCAGGGCCACCTGGCCGCGCAGGTCCGGCGGCGCCCAATGCCCGGACACCGCACCCGCTGGTGACGAACTACCACGGCTGGAGCTCCTCTCTCGCTGCGCAACAGGGCCGGGCGATCCAGTCGCGTGCGAGGTATGCGCGTCTCCAACGATCAACAGCAATACCCCAGGGGATTGGGGCCATCGACGGCCGGCTAGCCGCCGGCGATGGCCCCCAGGACGATGAAGGGCTCCGCGCCCGTCGCGACCGCGTCGGGTAGCGGAGCGTCTGGCGGCTCGTGCGATAGATCCTGCGCGCAGGCGAAGAACCGCACGAGCGAGCGGCGGCGCTGGGTGGCGTGGTCGCGGATCGTCCCGCGCAACGTCGGATAGCTGGCCTCGAGGGCGTCGAGGACGGAGCGCTGCGTGACCGCACCCTCGACCCGGATCTCGGCCGCTCCGCCGAGGTGCGCCAGCGTCCGCAGGTGGGCGGGGAGGATGACACGTATCATGGCAGTGTCTGGACTTCGACGGAAAGTACCGCCGGGAGGTCGCGGACGATGGGCGCCCAACTGTCGCCGCCGTTGGCCGACGCGTACACCTGGCCGCCGGTAGTGCCGAAGTACACGCCGCAGGCATCGAGCGAATCGACGGCCATCGCATCTCGCAGGACGTTCACGTAGCAGTCGCGCTGCGGCAGACCGTTCGTGAGCGCTTCCCACTCGTCTCCACCGGACCGGCTGCGGTACACACGCAACTTCCCATCGGGCGGGAAATGCTCGGAGTCGCTCTTGATCGGGACGACGTAGATCGTTTCCGGCTCGTGCGCGTGTACGTCGATCGGGAAGCCGAAGTCGGAGGGCAGGTTGCCACTGACCTCGTGCCACGCCTCGCCGGCATCGTCGCTGCGCATGACATCCCAATGCTTCTGCATGAACAGCACGCCCGGGCGCGAAGGGTGCAGCGCGATGCGGTGGACACAGTGGCCAACCTCCGCGTCCGGGACGGGCATAAACTCCGACCGCAGACCCCGGTTGACCGGTCGCCACGTCGCTCCGGCGTCGTCGGTCCGGAACACGCCGGCCGCCGAGATGGCGATAAACATTCGCTCAGGATGGCTCGGATCCAGCAGGATCGTGTGCAGGCCCATCCCGCCGGCGCCCGGCATCCAAGAGGGGCCAGAGGTGTGCTGGCGCAGTCCGGAGAGCTCCTGCCAGGTCTGGCCGCCATCCACGGTGCGAAAGAGGGCCGCGTCCTCCGCCCCGGCGTAGACGGTGTCCGGATCGGTCAGCGACGGCTCGAGATGCCAGACCCGCTTGAACTCCCACGGGTGCTGCGTGCCGTCGTACCACTGGTGCGTGCCGGTGGTCCCGTCGTAGGCGAACGTGTTGCCAACCGGCGCCCACGTCTTGCCGCCGTCCTCGGAACGCTGGATCTGCTGGCCGAACCAACCGCTGGACTGCGACGCATACAGCCGATCCGGGTCTACGGGGGATCCCTTGAGATGGTAGACCTCCCAGCCGGCGAAGTGGGGGCCACAAACCTCCCACCGATCACGCTTGCCGTCGGACGTCAGGACAAACGCGCCCTTGCGCGTGCCAACCAGGACCCGTACCCCGCTCATGCCTTGTTCCTTCCTTCGTGCCAATGAATTCATCCCAGATCGCCCGGCCCCGGACATCGACGCTGGGAGAAACGACCCAATCAGGTCGCTGCCCCAGTGGCCACAGTCCTGCAGGCTCATGCGGCATTTGTCCCCCGGCGACCGCGGTCGCCGGGGGACAAGCCTGCTACTACATCGCGCTGGTGAAAAGGCCGATCTTGTTGCCGCTGGGGTCGCGAAAAACCGCCCACCAGCCGACCTGAGGAATCTCGGCCTTCGGCATGACGACCTGCCCCCCGTGCGCTTGGACACGTCGCAGGTCAGCCTCGATGTCCTGGCTGGCGAGGTAGATGCGCACCTCGCCCACGGCGATCTGCTCCCCCTCCGGCCCCATCCCCATGCCGACCTGAGCAAAGCCGCCGCCGGGGCCGCCCTCCGCCCGAAACATGGGATAGCCCTCGAAGCCGGGGGGCGTCTCGATCTGCCAGCCGAACACTGCCGCGTAGAAGGCGCTGGCCGCCTTGGGGTCGGTCGCCGGAATGTCGATATGCACGATGGGTTGGGCTGCCATTGACAATCCTCTCACTTGCTGCCTTGCCGGGGAGACACAACCGGCACATTTGTTCTAACAGGTCGGGCTCGCCGGCACTTCTCCGATCTTGCTCAACTGGCGCCGTTCCCAGCCAGAGACCGGAGCCGGCGACAACCGCTGGCGAACAGAAACGGCAGGCAACTCAGCAGCGGAGGATCGATCGGTCGGGGGGCGCGCAGCACGACGTCCGCCTGATTAACACCCCGGCCCTGCTGCACGAGCAGCGGCTCGGCGCTGGCCCCGATCAGGCGACCAGGCCCCGAGAGGGCCGGCACGCGGGGGTCTTCCGCCCAGGGCAGCGCCGCGGCGAGCAGGTGGTAGCGGCCATCCGGCGGGGCCGCGATCTGGTAGCGGCCCGGCGCGCTCAGCATGGTCGCACCGACAGGCCGCGCCTGGGGGATCGGCTTGGAGAACAGGCCGACGAAGATTGGCCCCGGCACGCCTGTCGGCGCCCGGATCTCGCCGCCGATAGCCCCTGCCGGCAAGGGCGTGCCGGCGGACGCCGGTGGCAGCTCGCTCAGGCGGTCCAATGAGGGCAGCGTGGCCGTGTTGGCGAACTGGCGCAGCCTGCCGGGCGAGGCCCCGACAAGGTGCGTGAAGCGCGCCGTGAAGGTGCCAAGGCTGGCATAGCCCACCTCCCAGCAGATGTCGGTCACGCTGGCGGAGGTGGTCAGGAGCAGCCGCTTCGCCTCTTGCAGCCGCAGCGCAGTGAGGAATTCGTTCGGTGGGATGCCGGTGGCCGTCCGAAAGAGGCGGTGGAAATGATACGCGCTCCAACCGGCGACGTCCGCCAGCTCGTGCAGCGAGAGCGGCTGATCCATGCACGCCTGCATCGTCTGGATGACCGGTTCGACCGGGAAACGCCAGGGAGCGCCGGCCCGTTCCTGCCCGGCGGCAAGATCAGATCGCGGTTGCGCCAACGTGACGCTCATTGAGGTCTCCTCATACGCATCGGCGGCTCTAGAACTTACGTTCCATTATACGGCGTGCCGGTGCTTCGCTGCAAGGCCCGGTGGCTGAATAGGCGAAGATGGCGCCTTGGATTGCCGTCGGGAGTCTTGGCTGGAGCAGCGCGGCGGCCCTGGACTGCTCTGCTCGCGAGTGCCGTCCAACCTAGCCGCCCCAGCCGAGTCGATTGTATTGACTTTAGCGCTGGGCGTACGTACCATAAGACGATGAGATTCGTCTGGGATGGCGAGAATATGGTGCACATGGCGCGACACGGCGTCTCTCCACAGGAGGCGGAGGAAGTGATAACGTCTGAAGACACGGTGGTCCTTCCGGCACGGGGCCGCCGATTCAGTGCCTACGGCGCCACCGCAACCGGTCGCCCCGTCCGAGTGATCTACGATCCTGAGGGGCAGGATGCTCTCCGGGTAGCCACGGCCTATCCAATTCGGCGGCGCGTTCTCGATCGTATCCGTCAGGAGGTACAGTCGTGACCGACGCCAGAGGGCGGGTCCTATCCTCCCACGCCCATGATGATCCCGATCTGGACTTCTATGAGCGCCAGACGGAGGAAGAGATGGTCGCCGACGTGGCAGCCGCACGCCAGGCCGGGACGCTGCGGCGCGGCGGCGTGAACGCCAAGCTGACCGATCCGGCAACCCTTGAGGCGCAGGTCGCTGCCGCCTTCGATCAGGAAAGCGCTCAGGAAGCCCAAGCCGAGATGGAAGAGGCACGACGAGCCGGCCATCCCGTCGAGCCTCTGATCCCGGTCACCATCCGGATGCCTGCCAGCATGCTGGCTGCGCTCAAGGAGGAGGCAGGTCGTCAAGGCATGCGCGGCTATCAGACCTTGCTCAAGCAATGGCTCGATGAGCGCCTCTCGGGTGAGAAGGTGGTCAGCGTTCGCCGGGTGGCTGCCGTTCTGCAGCCGCTCCAACAACTCCTCGACGCTGGCGAAGCACGACCGATCGGCCGGCGCTAGTCGTGCTGCGTCTTGTGGCCACGGGATGATTCCGAAGCTATGGCGTCAGGCGCGCAAGCCGGCACTCTGCCCCGCCGGAACGAGCTGCACGAGGTAGCTCAGCGCCCGGCCGAACACATCGTCTCTCGTCTGGCAGCCCGCGTCCACCTCCACGACACTGCCAGCAACTTCCAGCCGTCGTACCGTCAGCCCTGTACCCTCCAATAAGAGCAGGAGGTCCGCTGGCGTGTGGCAGCGGATGGTCTGCGCCAGCGCCCGGGACTCGTCGCCGATCGGCCACCAGCGGTCGATGAAGCGGCAGGCCACCTGGTCGAAATCCCGGCGCTGCACTGCCTTAATCTCCGGATCAAGCCGCTCCTCACCGGCCATTCGTGCCCAGGGGAATGGGTTGTAGACATCCACGAGCATGGAGCCATTGGGGCCGAGCCAGTCGGCCGCGACACGGCGCCGCGGGCGTTTCGGACGTTTCGCCAGATGACCTTGATGAACGTGATGACCGCCGTCGAGTACCGTGGGGCGTACTTCGTGTTCATGCTGGACGCGGTGCTCGTCCCGATCATCTCCCTGCTGGTCTGGCTGACCGTGAGCGAGGCGGGCGTGCAACTGCCCTACAGCAGGAGCCAGTTCGTCACCTACTACGTGTTGCTCAGCATCGTCTCCATGCTGACGGGGACCTGGCTCGGCGAGTATCTGGCCCAGGATATCCGCCTGGGCGGACTCTCCAGATGGCTGGTCCCTCCGGGCTCGGGCATCGCCTACTACGCCACCAACAACGCCGGAGAGAAGGTCATGAAGCTGCCGCTGTTGCTGCCGCTGGTGGCGCTGACAGCACTGCTCTTTCGTGGCGACCTCCGTTTGCCGGCTGATCCGATATCCTGGCTGCTCTTCATCACTAGTCTGCCCCTGGCCGCCGTGGTGTCGTTTCTCATCCAGTTCGACCTGGGCTCGCTCGCCTTCTGGATACAGGATGCCAACGGGCTCCTGCGCGCCACCGGGCTCATCGGCACTTTCCTGGCGGGGAAGCTCATCCCGCTGGCGCTGTTCCCCCACAGCTTTGCCGGATTTCTCGACGCCCAACCCTTCCGCTACACCGCCTCCTTTCCGCTCGAGATACTCACCGGGGGCCTGGCGAGATCAGCGCTGGCCGAGGGATTCGCCTGGCAGATCGGCTACTGCGCGGGATTGTGGCTATGCTACCGGTTGCATTGGCACTACGGGCTGCGCTCGTACTCGGCGGTCGGGGCCTGATGACCCGCCATTCGGCGAGCCCCGCTGGTCGTGGGCCCTCACCCCCAGCCCCTCGCCCGCTTGCGGGCGAGGGGCTGGGGGTGAGGGCCCGTCCTGTGCTCTACTTCAGGCTGTGGCGGCGATTCGCGACCATCGCGTTCGTGCGCCTGATGGAATACCGGTTCCGTTTCTTTGTCGGCATAGGTACGGGACTGGCCGAGCTGGCGTTAGCCGTGCTGACCTTCCTAATCGTCTACCAGTTCACCGACGAGGTAGCCGGGTGGTCGAGGGCGCAGGTGCTCCTGCTGACCGGCATCTACCGCGATGTCGATGGCCTGATCAGCCTGCAGATCGCCCCGAATATGCAAGCCATCTCCGGCTACATCCGTGAAGGGGAGATGGACTTCATCCTGCTCGGCCCGGTCTCCAGCCGGTTTCTGGTCAGCACGCGGCAGATGGGCTTGACCGCGATATTCAACATCGTGGCAGGACTGGCCCTCGCCATCTATGCCGGCAATCTGGCAGGCGTGCAGTGGAGCGTGACCGGCGTGATGGAAGCGACCTGCTTCCCGCTCTGCGGGCTGCTCCTGCTGTGCTGCCTGTGGTTTTTCATAGTGACATTCTCCTTCTGGCTGGTGCAGGTCGACACCCTGGACTCGCTGTTCTACAGCCTGTTCGAGACGGCTCGCTACCCCGTCTCCTTCTTCAAGGGGCTACTGCGCGGGCTGCTCACCTTCGCCTTTCCCGTGGCATTTGCGACAACCTTCCCTGCCCAGGCCCTCTTGGGAGGGGCGAATCCGGCGTACTTGCCGTTCGGTATCCTGCTGGCGGCACTAGCGTTGGTCGGGACGCACCGGTTCTGGAACTACGCGGTGCGGCACTACAGCAGCGCCAGCAGTTGACGAGGAGCGCCGATTAGAGAGCAGAGCTGAATCCCGGGTGGGATCCCACAAAGTTAGTTACCGCGGGCGTACATCCGGTGGCGCCGCATCTGCCGGGCCACCCGACGCTGAACCGTCGGGCTAACAGATTCAACCCAGCTAAAGCTGGCTAACGATGACAGCCGTCCGACGACGTAGGTCTAGCCTGCTTCAGCAGGGTTTAAACTGTTAGCCTGCTGGTTCAGCAGCAGGCGACCGCCGCGTACCATGTGCCCCCAGACCTTCTTCGGCAGTGCTACACTGTCACCGGGGACGAACGAGCACACCAATAGGCGTTGTGGTGAAGGATCGTCAGGTGGAGCTGGAGGGCGCCACTCACCTCCCCAATGGCGCCCGCCTCGAAGTGCGGCCCGATGATCAGCCAACCACGGTGGAAGCGGTCGCGCCGGGCGGCATGGATACGGCGGAGGCCGAGGGGGCGCTCCTGCGCGACCTGATCGCGGCGGGATTGTTGGAGGAGCCGCCGGCTGGCGAGTTCAGCCCCGACGAGCCTTTCGAGCCGGTTACGGTGCGGGGTGAGCCGCTCTCGGCGCAGATCATCCGTGAACGCCGCTAGGTTCTGCCGGCCTACTATCTCGACAGGGCCGTAGGCCCATACCTTCCTATCGGCCGATACCGACCAGCGCCAGGCCGCGGCGACCGAGGGCTTGCCGGTCGAGGACCCCATCGCCTATCCGTAGGAGGGAACACCGCGGCGTCGGCGCATTCCCAGGCTATAGCCGATCGTCGGCACGCCCGCCTGACGGGTGCGAATTGACACCCTGCCCCCTATGGCGCATGCTTCCTCCCGGTCGTGAAGCCGGCAGGAGGCGCTGTCGCTGGTGCGACGATCCTGGGGGATCCGTTGCCCCTGTCGCGGCCCGTCACGGGTGAGAGGAGTTCCCCATGTCCCGTCTGTTCCGCCGGTGCGCCCTGGCCGTGGCCGCGCGCGGCGGTCATCCGAGGGACGCGAACGCCGGTGAGCACCATTGTCGCGATGTACCCGGCCTATGGCTCCGACATAGCCAACGTCGTGGACGCGCTCCCCCACCGAGACGAACGTGCGCGTGACGCTGGCAACGTCGGGCGATACGTCGGAAAGGGAGGCCCTGATGGACGACTGGCCCCTGGGCTATATCAAGCGCACCATCGTCGGCGAACGACGGACGGCGAACAACGGCAGTGACATCACCTACCTGGTCTACCGTTGGGACGATCCCTCGCCGGACCCGATCGGCGTCAACGACCGCGAGGGCGCGATCTACGTGTCGGAGAGCGTGGTCAAGTCCGATGAGCGGCGCGCAGACTTGACGGCGCTCCACGAACAGGTCGAGCTCCAGCACAAGGCTAGGGGCAGATCGCACGCCTACGCGCATCGGCGGGCGTTCGTCGAGGAGTTGCTCGCGGCCAAGCAACTCCTCGGACTGGCGCCGGAAGTTCAGTGCTACATCCAATGGAAGATCGAGCAGTATCCGCCGTGGAAAGTCTTCGACAGAGCAGGAGCGATCGCGCGGCTCTCTCACCTGCTCACCAGTGCTGCCCCGAGGAAGGGAGACATCCTCCGGGTGATCACTGATTACCCGCTCTAGCCTGCCGAGAATACGCCGCACCAGAAACTGGACCCGGTCGTGCGGCAGCCGCTGAGCTATTGCCCTCGCTTCAGCTGCACCAGCAGGTACGGATGGCCAGTCCCCTTGTCCAGCACTGCCTCCCAACCGGCGACGCCGGCGTTATCCCCCAGCTCCACCGTCAGCACCGGCGGATTGCCGGAGGGCCCACGGGCCGGGTCAAGGCCGAGTTGCGCCGCGGCGTCTCGCCAAGGGACCAGACTCACGCCGGAGCTGGGGAAGTCTCCCGCGACCGCGCCCACCACCGCCCGGGCGACGCACGTCGCCTGCTGCGAGCCGGCGTAGCCCAGGTGGCCGGCCGGCTCGGCCGGCCAGGAACCGCAGCGGCCGGCCAGGATCGCGTCGGAGATGCTAGGGGTCGTCACCGCCGCCACCCGCTGGGCCAGCGGCACGTGCGTCGGTAAGGCAGGCTGAGACGCGCTGGGGGCGCCACCGTCACTGGTCAGCGTGCTCGACTGGAGGCGGACGGCGAACTGCAGCGCCTGTGCCTGGCTGAGCCCCGTGTGGATCTCCAGCCACGTCCCCTGCTGGAACCAGGTCAGCACAATCCCGGTGTCACCCCGGGTGAGCACCCCATCGGCGTGGCCGATCACCACGGGTGTCCCTGCCGGAAGCGTGCGTCCACTCCCCGGCTGCTCGACCAACTCCAGGAGCTGGTCCCCATCAGTCACATAGATCAGCACCAGCGTCGACGTGGTCCCGTTGCCCAGCAACTGTTGGGCCCGGTCGGTGGCGGCCTTGGCCACCGCGGCATCGACCCTTCCGCCCGCCCCGGCGGCGAGCATCATCGGCACGGGCAGCGGGGTCTGACCGCTGCTCGCCTGATTCGGGTTGTAGGCGCGGACCAGGAGCTGCGTTTCAGGCGGTAGGCTGGTCGGCTGGAGCACGGTGAAGGCGGGCGCGGGCAGTAGGCTGGTGATGCGGTTGCCCGAGCCGCCCACCCCGCTCAGCGCTACCAGTTGCTGGCGCAACTGGGGAGAGCCGGCCAGGGCGAGGCTGGCCGTCGCCAGGACAGCCAACACGGCGCCGGCAGCTATCCGCAGGACGCGCCCGCGGGACAGGCCACCGGGTGGACGGCCGAACAGCGTCGGAGCCAACCGTCGCCACGTATCGCCAGGCGACGGCACGTGCGCCGGCCGCAAGCGGGTCGGCCATGGCTTTCCTCCTTCGCTCCGCCAGCCGCGACCACCGGGTCGTCGCGGCCCATGCGCTCACGCAGCTGGTTCAACGCGGTGTGCAGGCGTGACTTGACCGTGCCCTCCGGGCAGCCGAGGGTGGCGGCGATCTCCCTCAGGGACAAGTCGAGGCCGAAGCGTAGCGCGATGACCTGCCGGGCCTCGGGACGGAGCTGCGCCAGCGCGTGATCCAGCTCGTCGCGGTCTTCGAGCGTCCGCGCAGCGTCCGGACGAGAGAACGGTAGGGGCAATGGCGCAAGGTGGAGCCGCGCTTGGCGGCGCTGCCGGCGCAACTCATCGGTGCCGGCGGAGACGGCCAGGCGGGTGAGCCAGGTGGCCAGGCTCGCCTCACCGCGGAAACGCCCCAGGCCCCGCCAGGCACGCAGAAACGTCTCTTGGACGACCTCTTGGGCTACCTCAGGATCGGCAGTGAGCGCGAAGGCCGTGCGGTACACCCGCTCGTGGTGGGTCTCCACCAGGTGGCGGAATGCCTTAGGATCCCCGCTTCGGCAGCGCCGGACCAGCTCGCGCTCGCCGTCCACCGCCGCTCACCTTTCACTCTTGCTGCCCATTAGACGTTGCAAGGCGACGAATCGTTCAGTGGCCACGGACATGGCGCGGTCGGGTCACGGCGGCCATGCCGGCGTGGCGCATTTGGGGAGATCTGCTCGGGCCTTGCCTGCCGGCGCTGGTGGAAACCGCGGCCGGATGCCGGGGGCGGCGTCCACACGGGTACCGGTTGATAAATCAACAGGCTAACAGTTTAGGCCCACCTGAAGCGGGCTGGGCCACCCATCTGCGATGGCCATCCTTCGCAGCCGGCTTCAGCCGGGTTGGTCCGGTTAGCCCGACGGTTCAGCGTCGGGCGGGAGGGCGGATGTGACATGTCCAGCATTCGCCAGCGGCAACACCAACGGACCCACACCTCCGCTATTTGGCCGAACAAGAGGCGCAAGAAAAGGCCGGCCGCCCCCAAGATGGCCGTCTAGACTGGCGCATTCCTGAGCACCGGAGGAAGGCCCACGGCCGGGGCAACGCCGCTCCCTTCCGGCGTCCCTTTACCGTCACGCCAAATCGTACCCGAGATCGTGGGCAACCCTGCGCAGACTGTCGAACAGCCGAAGGGAGGCGAGCACTTCGTGGAGGATGGGTGTGTCAGGGAGGGCCGCTGCCGCCCGCTCGTAGAGCGCCACCGACAGTCCGCCGTGCATCTTCGAGCGATAGCACAACCCGGCGATCTCCGGAAAGGCGGTATAGATCCCCCGCGACCAAGCTCGTGCCAACCTCCGTGGGCCGTCATTGATTTCCTGCGACGCACCCGCCCGTAGGGGCCATCGGCTGGTGAGGTCGAGCAGCGCCAGCTCCCGCACCGTCGAGAACCCGACCAACCATGGCTCACCGGCGTGGCGATCCAGGGTGCGGTCACGCTGGAAGACCTCCGCGATGCAGACTGGGATCAGCGGCGCGCAGTAGACGATGCCGCGCGCCTGTTCCCGCTTCGGCTCCTCGTGATGGTCGAACCGGTTCTTATCACTCGGCCTAACGAAGCGGAAGGCGCTCCAGCGCGTGGGGTAGCGACCACCACGAAAATAGATGCGCCAGAGCCGGGTCCCGGTGGGCAACAGGCAAACTTCCGGTGCAGTGCGGGCAAGCCGGGCCGGATCGGGGGTGCCGAAGGTAGGGATCGACGGTCGCTTGGTAGGCACTACAAGTCCGCTGCCTGCTGGGTAATCACCTCCGGATCGCGACCCTCCGCCAGCCACTGGCAGGGGGCGAGGGCGACGCCGTCAGCCCAGAGGTCCGTGTCCGGAGTCGTGAACCAGTTGTAGATGGCCACGAGGCTCTTCGCGGGATCGAGTTGCGGCAGGACCCGCTGGATCCCGGGCAGCGGCCGGCCGCCATCATCGAATTGGAACCGCGGCAGGCGCCACTCGTCGCCGTGTTTTACCCCCAGCAGCGCGCGGTCGCGGAGTTGTTTGCGGACCCATTGACCGCTCGTACCCAGCCGGGCAGCAACGTCCGCGACCGTCCATGAGGACCAGGCGAAGAGACCGGCGGCGGCGCGTTGACCGGTGTGGCGGGGCGTTTTGCTTGGCGGAGGTCCACCGGCCGCTCAAGCGTCCGGCTCACCGGACGAAGCCTACAAGAGGCTATTCGTTCGATCATCGGTTAGCATGCCTGTGAGTACCGACGTATCCTACGGGATCGATACGGTAGTCAAAAGGGGGAAGAGACCATGGCAACGGTTGCACAGGAACCAGACGTTGAAGATCCGGGCGTCACAGTCTATGTAGTCACTCCAGAGGAACGGTGGGCAATCTTCGACCGGGCCGCCCGGCACTACCTTCGGATGAGTGGCGAGGAGTTCATTAGGGCGTGGGACGCCGGCAAGTTCGCCGAGGACCCCGACCAGCCGGAGATCGTACGCGTCTTTATGCTCCGCCCCAGTGACCGGTAGGACTCCGCAGGAGGCCGTCAAGGCCTGGGCGAGTTCCTTTCAGCAGGCGCTCTCCTGCATTACCGGGGCAAGGTTCAACGTCGATGGCTATCGCCCAGCAGATCGGCCCTACGACGCCGATCTCAACGGTGGCCTTGCCGTTCCGCTCGCGGCGGTGGCCCGGCTCGGTCTTATTGCCATCCTTCGTTACCGCATCATGCGGGAAGCCACGTCCCGTGATCCGTGGATCGTCCGGATCGTCACGTACCACTACTCGCTCGTAGACGACACCGGCCGCGACATCGTCTCTTACGAGTGGCATCCTGAAGGAACAAGCTGGGCACGCTGGCAACACGTCCACATCGGCCGTGCGATGCTGCGTGACGACGCGCGGCTCTCTTCGCGAATGCACCTGCCCACTGGACCGGTTCCCATTGAGGACGTGATCCGACTGGCGATCGTCGAGTTCGACGTGCGACCGCGGCGTCCCGATTGGGCCGCGGTGCTCCAGCGGACCAATCGAGCTCGCGCGGAATCACCCGATCAGTCCTGACGGAAATACTGCTACGACACGGTAAGCTCGGAGTCCCCCAGACACCTAGATTCCCCACCGTTTGCGACATCACCATTCGGTCCGTGTCACTACCAAGTTACTCTTTTGCATGGTGATTTGGGAGAAGGATGGGTGAGAACGCATTACAATCTGATCGCGGGCCGGAGTCTGGACCGTCTGGCCGCCTTGAGCGACGGGATCTTCGCCGTCGCGATGACGCTGCTCGTGCTGGATCTGCACGTGCCCGTGAGCGGGGCGATTCATAGCGAGGGCGCCCTGTGGGCCGCGCTGGCAAAGCTATGGCCGAGCCTCGAAGCCTATCTCATGAGTTTCCTGACGCTGGGGATTTTCTGGGTCGGTCAGCAGACCCAGCTCAACCATTTCGCTCGGAGCGATCGCAACCTCACCTGGATACACCTCGGCTTCCTGTTCACGGTGACGCTCATGCCGTTTTCGACCGCGCTGTTAGCCGCGTACATCACCTACCGCCTCGCGCTGCTGACCTACTGGCTCAACATACTCCTCCTTGGCGCCGTCCTCTTCGGCAGTTGGCGCTACGCGTCGCGGGCGGGCCTCCTGAAAGACGACGTGACCGTCGAGACGCGTGCGGCCAACGAACGACGAATCATCGTTGGGCAAGCGCTCTACGCTTTCGGCGCGTTGCTCTGCATCGTCAGTACCTACGTGAGCATCACGGTCATCATCCTCGTGCAGCTCAACTATGCGATCGCGCCGAGGATTCGACTGCTGTATCGTCTTTGACGGGCACAGACGCCGGACAGCCAGGCGCCATGTGCCCTCCTGATTTCCCGCGTGGCACTGGATACTATTGCTGTGCCACAAAGCGCCCGCCGAAATACCTAGGTGCAACCGGGAGTGATTATGACGGCGACCACCGACCCGACCATCCATCTGACGGCCCGCATCCCACAGACCATCAAGGCCGACCTCGACGCGCTCGCCAAGTCCACAGGCAGGAACCGCAACGAGCTGATAGCGGAAGCCATACGCCGCTTTGTTGATCTCCAACGCTGGCAGATCGACCGAATTAAGGAAGGGATTCGCGCCGCCGACGCAGGCGACTTTGCGACCGATGCGGAGACGGACGAGCTGTGGGCCGAGTTCGGCCTTGAGCCGGAGAAACCGCGGGAGCGCGCCGGCTAATGCCGGTGCGGTGGTCCACACCCGCTCGTGCCGACCGGCGTCGCCAGATGCGCCACATCGCTGGCGACAGTCCAACCGCTGCCCGTGACGTGGCAGCGTGTGTGCGCGCCGCGATAGGAGGACTGGCAACCCATCCCTTGATGGGACGCCCCGGCCGCGTGATAGACACACGCGAGCTTGTGGTCCCGCGTACTCCCTTCGCCGTGGCCTATCGCGTCAGCGCTCAAACCGTCGAGATCGTCAGTGTCGTCCACCAGGCCCACCAGTGGCACGAGGGCTTTGATGTAGACGGGGAGTCCCTACCTTCTCAGTAGCGGTCCCAGAAGCTCGCCACCGCCACCTCAACTGAGCAGGCCGCGTCGACTGGACGGCGGCGCCCAGCGGGCTGAAGTCGCTGGCCTGGCGCAGGATGTCCGGCATCGCCGCCCTGGGCAGCCACAGGCCGGCGAGGAACATGATCGGAAAGAACAGCAGATTCCCAATCATGGCGGCCGCGCGCCCGCTCGCTGCTTCTAGCCGCCGAACAGCTTCTTGAACTTCGTGTCCCGCTTGTCCGCCAGCCCGAGAAGGTCCATCAGGCGCCCCCAGTTCGCGGGAGCGCGGTAGCGCTTGTGCAAGTGGTTGACCTCGATCACCGACATGTTCGCGTCCTCCTTGATAGCATCCGTCACGTGATCAAGATTAGGCCGAGGCGCGCGTCGGCGCATCGCCCCACCGGCTACAATCGCAAGCTGTTTCGGCTGATTTGCTCATCCACCGATCGGCGGATGCCGCTGCCGATCTAAGAACCGCCGACCTGCTGGAGGATCGTCACCGGGATCAGCAGCAGGGACAGGAGCACCAAGGCGACCACGGTGACCCAGACCACCGCGTTGAAGACGGGACCATTGGTGAACCGGCCCATGATGGTGCGGTCGTTGATGATCAAGAGCACGAAGATCAGGATAATCGGCAGGAGGATGCCGTTGATCATCTGGGTGAGGAAGATCACCGTGATCAGCGGCATGCCGGGGATCAGCACGAAGAGCGCCGCCACGACCAGTGCCGCCGAGTAGACCCCGTAGTAGACCGGCGCCTGCTTGAAGCCACGATCCAGCCCCAACTCCCAACCGAATGCTTCGCTGGCAGCATAGGCGGTGGATAGCGGGATCGTGGTCGACCCCAGCAGCGCCGCGTTGAGCAGCCCCACCGCGAAGAGGAGGGCGGCGAAGGGCCCGGCCAGCGGCGCCAAGGCGCTGGCGGCGTCACTGGCGCTCGTGATCGACTGGTGGTGGGCGTATAGCGTCGCCGCGGTCGCGACGATGATGAAGAACGCGATGAAGTTCGTGATGAAGGAGCCCACGTAGACGTCGCCGCGCTCGGGGTTGAGGTCGTCGGGGCCCAGGCGCTTGTCGACGACATAGGACTGGATGAAGAACTGGCCCCAGGGCGTGATGGTGGTCCCGATGGTCGCGATGAAGGCGACCACGTAGGCCTGCTGGAATTGGAAGTTCGGCACTACGGTGTGGAAGAGGGCGGCGCCCCAATCCGGATGGGCGAGCACCCCGTCGATCACGTAGGCGATGTAGAGGACCGCGCTGAAGAGGAAGATCTTCTCGATCCAGCGGTAGCTGCCTTTAAGCACCAGCAGGTAGATGCCGAGCACCGCCAGGGGCACGGTGATGTACCGGCTCACGCCGAAGATCTCCAGGGAAGCGCCGACGCCGGCAACGTCGGCGGCGGTCGAGCCGAAGTTGGCAATGAATAACGCCAGCATGGCAAAGGCGGTCCAGCGAATACCGAAGCGCTCCCGGATCAGCTCGGCCAGCCCTTTGCCGGTGACGATGCCCATGCGAGCGCCCATCTCCTGGGTGATGGCGAGACTGAAGGTGGTCAGGAAGAGGATCCAGAGTAAGGCGTAGCCGAACTGGGCGCCGGCGATGGCGTAGGTGGTGATGCCGCCCGCGTCGTTGTCGGCGGAGGCGGTGATGATGCCGGGGCCCAGGACGACGAGGAAGGCGAGCAGCCCCGTGCGGCGCGTGCGCAGGCGCTGCCGCCAGGAAAGCCGGCGCACCGGCGCCGACACCGCCGGGACGGCGGCCGCCTGGGGATCGACGTGCTCCTGGGTCGCCATCCTTGCCGCCCTTCCCTTAGCTGAAGATGCGCGGCACGTGCCGCTTCAGGGATTCCGGCAGCAAGATTTCGAGGGCGTCGTCGGCCGTCACCAGCCCCAGCATGCGGCCGGCCGCGTCCGTGACCGGCAGGGCCAGCAGGTTGTACTCCGTCATGATTCGCGCCGCCTCGGTCGCCGGCGCCTCCGGACGCACGGTACGCGGGTCACGCCGCATGTAGGTACGCAGCGCCTGCTCGGGCTCCGCCAAGAGCAGGTCGCGCAAGGAGACCACACCCGCGAGGCGCTGGTTGTCCGGATCGTCAACGATGTAGACGTAATAGACGAGGTCCGGTTTGTCGAGTTGGCCTCGGATGTACTCGATCGCCTGGCGGGTGGTCTCGTGCTCCAGGGCGATGACGAAGTCGGTGGTCATGATGCCGCCGGCGGAGCGCTCCGGGTAGCTGAGGAGCAGCTTGACATCGGTTGATTCTTCGGCGTCCATCCGGGCGATGAGATCGTCGGCCTGCGCGCGCGGCATGTCGTCCAGCACGTCCGCCGCGGCGTCGGGAGCCATCTCCTCCAGGATGTCGGCGGCACGCTCCGCCGGCAGGGCTTCCAAAATATCGACCTGATGACTTGCTTCGATCTCCTCTAGCGTGTCGGCGGCCGTGGCGGTGTCCAGGGCCTGCATCAATTCCGCCCCCTGTGGATAGGCGAGGGAATCGACGATGCGGGCGATGTCCGAGGGATGCAGTTTGGCCAGCTGGTCGTGGGGGATATTCAGCCGCACTTCGGGCACTTGCGTGGCGAGCGGTTCCACGACCGCCCAGTCGATAATCTCCGCCTCCAGTCCACCAACCAGACGTCGGGGCCCCAACCGCCGGAGTATGCCCTTGGCGCTGATGTCGATGCCCATCAGGCGCCAGGCATCGCCGACCGGCCGGAGCTCGGCGTCATTGACCCGCACCACCCGCACGCCGTTGAGGTCAACCAGTTGCCGGTCCAGGATGTCGCGCTCCAGCAGTACCTCGCCCGCCCGACGCTCGAACTCGCCCGCGGGCAGCGCCGTGAGCCGGAGTTGGGCGCCGTTCACGTCCAACGACGCCACATCCCGCATGGACACGAACCGCTCGCGCTTCTCGGCACGCACCACGAGGCCGCGCGCCGGTGGGTGGCCCGACTCCTCCAGCCCGACCACGACATCCCGCAGCGTGCCGAGCCGTTCGCCGGCGGCGCCACTGACAGGCCGTCCGACCAGTTGGGAGATGAACAGCGTAGTCCTCCTCGTCTCCGACAACCGCCCGGAATCCGGCTACCGGACTATGCAAGATGCGTGCCGTCGGGTGCTCCCGTCAGCGTCCGGTTGATCCGGACAGTGACCGGACGGTATCTTCCTGCAGAGCAAGCGTTCCCTTTCTCCTGGGCGATCGCGGGAGCGCTGCTACCGTGCCGCCGAGGCGATGGCCTGCAGGGAGTCGCCTGCGCTGGACGTAGCCGCCCCTTTCCGAGCGTCCTGGTTCATTATCCATCCCTTTGCGGCGATGTACGCATCCCGACAGCGTTGTAGCATAGCAGGGTTAAAGTTGTGCTACGCAACCTCTCGTGGTAGTAACGGTCGAAGGCGCCGCTCTTGCCAATGGGCGGTAGGGCGAACGACGCTGGACGATGTGGACGGAAGGAGGCCTGCGTGCCAGAAGTCATGGCGCCGCACCCGACGCCGGCAGCGGCGGTCGCACGCCGACCCCTGGCGTTCCTCAAGAGCTTCGGCCCCGGCCTGATCGCCGGGGCGTCGGACAACGATCCGACCACCGTGGCCTCGCTATCGGTCATCGGCGCCACGACCGGCTACGGCCTCTCCTGGCTGGTCATCCTGGTCGTCCCGATGCTGGTCGTCGTGCAGGTGATCAGCGCCGCGGTGGGGGTCGTCACCCAGGAAGGATTGGAAGATGTCATCCGGCGCTGCTATGGACGCCTCTGGGCGTCGGTCGCCCTGCTCTTGGTGCTCGCCGTCAATGTGATTACCTTGGCGGCGGACCTGGAAGGCGGCGCCGCCGCCATTGGCTTGCTCAGCGGCCGGCCCTACCGGTGGTTCATCGTCCCGTTGGCCATCGCGGCGGCGGCGTTGCTCATCTGGGGCAGCTACGCCGCCCTGGAGCGCGTGCTGCGCTACGTCCTGCTGATCTTCCTGGCCTACGTGGTTACGGCCTTCCTGGCCCGGCCGGATTGGGGGCAGGTGCTGCGGGCGACCGTAGTCCCCCACCTGGACTTCTCATCGGCGTATGTGCAAGGGGCGCTGGCGCTGCTCGGGACTACCCTCACCAGCTACGCCTACGTCTGGGAGACGATTGAGCAATCGGAGGAGCGACCACCACTGCGTCGATTGGGTTTGGTCCAGGTGGACGCGGGTCTTGGGATGGTGCTGGCCGGGGCCATCTTCTGGTTCATCGTCATCAGCACCGGCGCCACCTTGGGCGTCCACCACCAGCAAGTACAGACCGCCCAGGACGCCGCCAAGGCCCTCGCTCCCCTCGCCGGCCCCTTCGCGGCCATTATCTTCGGCATCGGCCTGCTCGCGTCGGCGGTCCTCGCCATCCCGGTGCTGGCGGGCACGAGCGCCTACGTGCTGGCGGAGGCCGCCGGCTGGAAAGGCAGTTTGAATCTGCGCTTCACCCAGGCGAAGCCCTTCTATGTCAGTCTGCTGCTGTGCCTGGCGCTGGCGGTGGGGCTGACGCTCGTCGGCATCAGCCCGATCCAGTTCCTTTTTTGGAGCTCTCTCGCCGGTGGCCTCGGCACCCCAATCACGCTCGCCCTGTTGATGCTCGTCGCCCGCGATCGCGGGATCATGGGGGCGCAGCGCATCGGCTCCCGCCTGGCCATCGGGGGCTGGCTGGTGACGGCCGTCGTCGTCACCGCCGGTGTGGTCTTCCTGGTCCAAACGGTACTGTCGGGCGGGCAGTAGGGTCGTGCGGCTGGGAATAGCGGGGCTAGGGAGGGGCAGACGAGCCTTATGAGCACCGCTGCCACTGTGCCCGGCCACGGCAAGGAGGCGGCCACGACGCGCCTGGGGTCCGGCCTCGGCCCCTTCCTCTGCTGGGCCATCGTCTTCGCCGACCTCGGCACTTCGGTCTACTACACCCCGGGCATCCTCTTCGCCCAGCCGGGGGTCGGTACCCACGCCGCGCTGTATGTCGCCATGACCCTCGTCGTCTTCGTGCTGCTGACCCGCAAGTATGGCGAGGTCGCCGTGCGCTACCCGGAAGGCGGCGGCGTAGTCACCGTCGCCGCTCACGCCTTGCATCCCTTCGTGGGGGTGCTGGGCGGCATGTTCATCCTGGTCGATTACTTTCTGACGGCGGCGCTCAGCTCGCTCTCCGGCATCATCTACTTGAGCGACGTGACGCCGCACCTGGCGCATCTCGTCCTGCCGGTCGCCCTGCTGGCGCTCGTGCTGTTGGGCGCGCTGAACCTCATCGGCATCAGCGAGAGCGCCAAGGTCAACGCGGCGATTGCCGTCGTCGCGGCGCTCAGCCAGGGAGCGGTCATCCTGGCCGTCATCCTGCACGTCGGCCCTGGGAACCTCGTCGGCGCGTTACCCCGCGTGCTTGCCGGTCCCGCGCTCACACCGGTGCGCATCCTCACCGGCTATGCCGGCGCCTTCCTCGCCTTTTCCGGTCTGGAGAGCATCTCCCAGCTCTCGCCCGCCATGGCGGAGCCCCGCCGCCGCGTGACGCGGTTGGCGATGGGCGCCGTCATCGGCTCGATGACGCTCACCAGCCCTTTGCTGACGCTCTGGTCCACGACCGTGCTGCCGATCACGAAGTCGACCGACCCCAACCAGTTCGTCTCCCTCCTCGGTGGATTCGCGGCGGGGCGGGTGCTGGAGGTGGAGGTGGCCATTAGCGGGGCGCTGCTCCTGGTGTTTGCCAGCAACACCGCCATCATCGGCAGTTACCACGTCTTCCTGGCGTTGACGCGCATGGGCTTCCTGCCCAAGGCAATCGAGCAGTGCAATCGCTGGCGGGGCACCCCCCACTGGGCCATCCTGACGGTCGTCGCCGTCCCGGTGCTGGTGCTGGTGGTCGCGCAGGGCAGTGTCAGCCTCCTGGGCGACCTCTACGCCTTCGGCCTGCTCGGCGCCTTCACGCTGACCTGCCTCGCCCTCGACATTGTGCGCTGGCACGAGCGGCACCCGGATGGCAAGCCAACGGCGGCCCCGGAAGGCGGTGAAGGCGCCACGGGGGAGGGCAGCGCGAAACACGCGGTGGGACAGATCACGTTCGTGGTCGGCGTCATAACGACGGGGCTCGTGGCGCTCGCTTGGACGACCAACCTCGTTGCCAAGCCCCTGGCGACCGTGTTCGGGGGCGGCGTGACCGTCGCCGGTCTGGCAATCGCGGCGACGACCTATGTTGTGAACCATCGGCGGGGTCGCATCGCCGTCGTGCCGGTGCTGCACCGGCCAGGCGTCCCGGTCGCCTTCCTCTCCCGTGGTCGCCGCATGCCGCCGGCGACGGTGCTGGCGGTCCTCCCGCAAGAGGCGACGCAGGTCGATGCCCTCCTGCAAGCCGCCGACGCGGCCGCGGCTGGCGGTCCGGTGGTGCTGCTGCAACGGGGCGCCTTCGATCCACCGGATCGGCCGCCGCGACTGTTCGCGATCACCGATCCCTATCTCCAGGACGAGGCCGCGCAGGAGGTCTTCTCCCGAGCCGCCCGCCGCGCGCAGCAGCATGGCCGCGGCTACCGCTACCTGTACGTCCCGAGCACGGCCGGACCGAGCGCCGTCACCGAGCTCTGGCAGGCGCTGCAGCCGCGCGAGACGCTCGCGGTGGCCGGCGACGAAGCCCTACTCTCCGGCATCGCCGCCACGAACGTACGACGCTCGATGGAAGGTGTCGTCCCCATCTTGCACTACGCGACGGCGCCCTGAGCAGCCTCTCGACTCATGCGTGTGGTCATCGTAGCACGGGACAAAGAGCGGTGAGAGGGAAAGGCCATGCCCCACGACCTCCCCCGTGGCAGACGGTCTACAGCGACTTCCGCGCCTGGCAGAACGACGGCGCCTGGAAACGCCTGCACGACGCCCTCATACGCGCCGACCACAAGCGGGCGGGCCGCCGGGAGGAGCCGGCGGGCGGTGCCATCGACAGCCAGACGGTGAAGACGGTGGCTTCCGGGGCGGACCGCGGCTACGACCGGGCCCAGCGGATCGTCGGGCGCAAGCGTCACGCGGTGACGGACACCAAGGAGCGGCCGGCGGAGTTGGACAATGCGCGACACCGACTTGCCGGGCCCCGACGCTGGCAAGGACGTGCCGGAAGCACGGCGGAGGCATTAGCGCTGCCCCGGGAGCGCACTAGCGGACAAAGCGGGCGCCCAAAAAGGCGCGGTCAGCGCCCGTCGTGCCGCCAGCGTTTCACCAATATGCCGCCACACCCGCCGATTTTGCCGCCGGTCCAGCACAGTAGGTGCGCTCGGCCGGTGCTGCTTCTGGTCGCGTGGGTGCGTTAGCTCGGCTTAAGGCACCCTTGGGTACCGTTGGCCCGGCGGCGTTGTCTCGTTGGTCGCCTCCTCCAGGGAGGAACCACGGCTACGACGGCAGGATCGCCGCTGCACGGCCCGTTGGTTCCTTGACGCCGTCGGCCCCCCGTCCGCTGCCAGCGCGTACGCTATGGCCTGCTCGAGCCCCATTGCCCGTCCTACCGCCCACGCCGCACTGAATGTCGCCTCGCCCAACGCAGCCTGGAGTCGTGCCACGTGACCGTTCACGTCCGCTTGGGCATAGCCTCCTAGGTCGCCGGGCGATGGAAGCACGCCGGCCGCGTCGCGCAGTGCTGCCGCCGCCGAGAAGAGACGCGTGGCGCGCTCGGGCATCCCGGCCCACATGGCGCCCTCGGCCAGTTCCGACAGGCAGACCACCGCGCCAGACGTGTGCCCCTGTTCGCGGCGCAATTCCAAACTGCCCTGGAACAGTGCCGTGGCTCGCCGCTCGTCGCCCCGATGGCGTGCCACACGGCCGAGGTCCTGCAGCGACCACGCCATCGTGTCCTTGTCGCCCAGCTCCTCGGACAGCGTCAGGCTCTCCTCCCCGAGCGCTAGTGCCTGTTCCCAGTCCCGGTCATGGGCCGCCAATTCCGCCTGGCGGTTCAGCACGGACGCAATACTGTGGGTGGCCCCCGTTTCCCGATAGGTCGCGAGACTGCGTGCGAAGTGGGCACGGGCTGCCCCATAGTCTGCTTGCATCATCGCCAGCTGTCCCAGCTGGAATGTTGCGTCGGCCATGCCGACGCGGTCTCCCAGGTCCCGGCAGATCGTCAGGCTTTCGGTGAGCGAGGCGCACGCCGTAACGGGATCGCCCTCGTACGTCGCGTGGAGGCCTAACTGGATCAACCGCATGGCCACCCGCCGCTGGTCTCCGAGCGCTCGGCAGAGTGCCAGGCTCTCCGCGATGAGGGGTCGTGCCGCAGGCTCTCGTCGCTTGCTCGCTACCCGTCCCAACGCTGCCAGTGCCAGCGCCAGGCCGTGCTGGTCGTCCAGTTGCCGCCAGATCGCTACGCTCTCTTTTAGCACGGTCTGGCCAGTCCGCAGGTCGCCCTCGGCGACGGCGAGTAGTCCGGCCCGGTGGAGTGCCCTCGCCCGTACCGTCGTCTGTCCGCCAGCTCCGCGCAGGGCGAGGGCCCGGCTGAGCCATCGGCGGCCCTCGGCACAGCGGTTGTGATTGAGCCAAAAGCCCGCCAGCGCCCCTGCCAGTCGCAGACTCTGCTCAACTTCCCCACGCGCCAGCGCCCACTGCAGGGCGGCCTGCAGGTTGCCGCTCTCGGTCTCCAGATCAGGCTCGGCCTCCAGGCGGTGCAGCCAGTGCCGTTGTTGCCGTGCCGATGAGAGGCCGAACGTGGCTTCGCTCCACTCGGCCAGGCCAAGGTAGTAATCGGCATGCCGTCGTTGCGTGACGTCCGCCTCCTTGCTAGTAAGCAACAGCTCCAGTGCATACTCGCGCAGCGACTCGAGCAGGTGAAAGCGCGGTTCCCCATCCGGCTGGTCCTCCCGACACAGCAGGCTGTGATCCACCAGCGCTGCCACCCCGTCGAACGGCTCCAGCCGTCGCTCGTGCTCCAGGTTGCAGACGGCCCGTGCCGCCTCGAGCGTACATCCCCCCACGAACACTGCCAGCTGTCGAAAGAGCCGTCGCGTTCGGGTATCGCAGAGGTGGTAGCTCCAGTCAATGGCGGCGCGCAGGCTCTGTTGTCGTCCCGGCAGATCCCGCGCCCCGTGCGTCAGCAAGGGCAAGCGATGATCTAAGCGAACAAGCAGTGCTTGCGGAGAGAATAGCCTTCCCTGGGCCGCCGCCAGCTCGATCGCCAGTGGCAGGCCATCCAAACGGTGACAGATCTCCACCACAGCGGGAGCATTGGCTTCCGTCAGGGCGAAGTCCGGGTTCCCCGCCTGTGTTCGCTCAAGGAATAGTTGCACCGCCGCGCACTCGGCGAGCGAGCTCAGCGACACCCCATGTTCGCGGCCCGGCAGCGCCAACGGCGGCACCACATAGCGCTGCTCCCCGCCAACGCGGAGCAGTGTCCTGCTGGTGACCAGGACGGTCAGCCACGGGCAGGTCGCCAGCAACTCGGTGAGCACCGGCGCCGCCGGTAGCACCTGCTCGAAGTTGTCCGCGACCAGCAGCAGGCGCCGGTCCCGGAGGTGCGTCTGTACTGAGCGCTCTATCTCGACGCCTGCCCTCTCCGGTACGGCCAACGCCTGTGCCACCGCTGAGATGACCAGGCCAGGATCGCTGATGGAAGCTAGTGGCACGAAGCAGAGGTCGTCGTCGAAGGCGTCGCGCATCTCGGCCGCTGCGGCGACGGCGAGTCGCGTCTTGCCCACGCCGGGTGGCCCAGTCAGGGTGACCAGCCGGGCATGACCGAGCAAGGCCTTGACCGCCGCCAGTTCCCGTTCCCGTCCCACGAAGCTGGTGAGCGGGATAGGCATGCGAACCTGTGCTCCGACAGCTGCGCGCCGCCGCGGCAGCGGGGCAGGCAGACGGAGTGTCCCCAGGCGCAACCGGTGGTCGTTCCCCTCCGTCACGTCCCAACGCTGCCGGAGGAGGGAAACCACTGCGTCCACGGCCCGTCGCTGTTCACGGAAGTACTCGCTCCTTCCGACGGCGAGCATGGCCCGGACTGCCGAGATCTCCAGCCCTTCCAGGTAGCGCAAGGTGAGGACCTGGTAGTGGCGCCAAGCGGCGGAGCCCGCCGCTGTGGCCGGGTCGGGACGCAAGCTGGCGATGGCGTCGACGAAGCTCTGCCGCAACGCCTTGGTGGTGCTACCCGTGCTCCTCCCCGGTTCTTCCCGCGCTACTTGGGCCAGCAGATGGGTTTGCAGATACATGGGGTCGTCGAGGTGCGCGAGGGCATCGCGGACCAGCCGGGTGAACGCGTCGGAGCCACCTGCGGGCCGAGGATCCTCGGTTGCAGAGACTCGAGACGAGGACGGTTCTGGCATCACCCCTATCCCGCACTGCCGGTCGAGGGAGACTGGAAGCATGCGATGGCTGTCGCGACGGGCGTGCAACCCGATCGTCCGCACATTGTAATGGCTTGCTACGCGTTGTGCAATCGGCGTCCGAACGTCGCGGTCGAACGATTTGCGGACGATCCGGGGACTTTCTGGGGACGAAACGCCTTGCCCCGCTGTACGTCATGCGGAAGACTGCAGGGGTGTGATGTCCCCAGCCCACCACGCGACGGTGGCTTGCTGCGACGGCAATCAGGGTGTCAGACGGCCCAGCAGACAACAGGCAGGCGCAAGGAGGTGGGCCATGGCTCCCGGGAGCGGATCCATGCTGCTGCGCTACGTATCCCCCGAGGGGGAGGCGACGCAGTCCTTGAGGAGGTGATGCCTATCGATCACGCGATGTCGCTCATCGGCGGGCCTGCCGTCCCTGGCAGCAGAATCCGCACGTGCCCAACTCAGGTCAATGGGGTTACCGGTTTGGACGGAAGGGGGAAAACAAGTGCTACGACGATTTTTCCTGGTGTTGGCCATCGGCGTCTTCGTGGTACTGCCGAGCGCCACGCTGGCCGATGATGGCCAGGGCAACGACGAACACAGCGGCGCCAACCGAGTCTACGAGTTCTGTTTACAGACGAGCCGTTTCTGCGTGGCGCCCAACACCAGCGCGGCGGCGGACGGCAGCACGGTCACGATGATCGGTTCGGGGGCCTTCGCGAGCAGCCCCGTACGGTTCGCCACGGGCGGCGGGACGTACGTGATCAAGAACGCGGTCGGCGGCACCGTCGCCTCCGGCACCTGGACCATGCGGCGGCTGCTGAGCTTCGTCGACTACGGCAGTGTGGCCAATCCCAGTCTGGCGTTCCTGCATGGCGGGGAGGGCAAGTTCCTGGTCAACCTCGACGGGATCGGTCAGGGGCTGCTGACGATCACCTGCGTAGAGGGCTCCCCGCCGCCCGGCAAGGAGGAGGGGATCATGCTGAGTCTGCACCACGGCCTGGACTTCAGCAAGCCGACCAGCGGCGATACCCAGTTCTTCCACTTCTAGCTGCGTGGGGGGCGGTGGTGACGCCATCCCAAGGCGGGGCCACGGCGAGGGCGAGCGATGCTTGACCGTCACCGCCCCCAACGCCAAGGCCGCGGGTGTGACGCGGCCCAGCGTCTATCCGAGGGCGCCCGAGCACGCGGGGATTGCCGTTGGCATGGCGGGGCGCCAGACCGAATCCAAGAGATGCAGGGGGAGAAGGGCATGAAACGCACCAAGCTGCGGGCGCTCACATTCGTGGCGCTGCTCTTCGCGCTCGTCGCCGGCGCCGTGGTCGCGCGGGCGGATGACGGGGCGGCGAAGCATGCCGGCCATACGGTGGCCGGCGCCGGCAAGACCATCATCGAAGGCGGCACGGGCGGGACGACGCCGCTGCCGGTCACGACCATTCTGGCCTTCCATGCGGACGAGCTGGGGGGCGACTTCGAGTGCCTGGCGCTGGCACCCAAGGATGCCACCAGCGGCGAGTTCACGAGCAATGCGATGTACGTGACCGGCAAGGTGACGTCGGTTGCCGTCGTCGGCGAGACGGCGACCCTGCGAGGGATAGCGACGGTGACCGGCCTGGGCGCCGGGGCGGGTCAGTCCTTCATCGCGCGCGTCACGAGTGGGGGACCCGGCGCCACCATCACGCTCGAGGTGTCGGGGCTCACCTTCCACGAGATCCTGTTGGAGGGCAACATCGGCATCCACTAAGGCGATGCTGCACGCTTGCAGCTACGACGCAGGGGCCACCGACGACCTGCGTCGCCACGGGAAGGGGTACGCCAGCGGTGCTAGGGCCTGCAGCTACGCTGCATAGCGCACCCTCATGCACCGGTCCCCCGGCCAGGTCACCCTTTGGCACCCTCATGGTGAAACTCGGCTTCGACCCGGCCGACGCCTCGACTGATGCAAGTACGCCGCAGGCAATGGGCAACCTGACGGTGTGGGCGATGCCCGCACGGGCGCTCCCGCCGCCGTCGGCCCTGGGGACCGTGCCTGGTGCAAGCTTCCCGTGGCCGGCCGGCGCTGACGGACTGGAGGAGGGCGACCATGACCACGACGAAGCCCGAGGCTCCGAGGGCCGTGCCGCCCGAGCGCGCCGAGCCCCGTGCGCCCGTCCGCCCGCCCTGGGCCGGGTCCTGGCTGCGCGGCCAACGGCTCATCCCGGTGCTGGCGCTGGCTGCCGGCCTGCTGTTCAGCGGCGCTGTCGCCGCCGACGACCTGCCTTCCATCCGCAACAACCTGCCGATCCGGGATGGTACCGGCGCCTTCGCCACCTCCTCGACCGCTGGCGTCGTCGATACGTCCAACCCCTTCTTCCAGAGCCTCGGCACGAACGGTCGCAGTTGCGCCACCTGCCACATCCCCGCCGAGGCCTGGTCAATCACCCCGCGCGGCGTGCAACGCCGCTTCGCCGCAACGGGCGGCACGGACCCCATCTTTCGGACCAATGACGGCGCCAACGCCCCCAACCTCGATGTCTCCACGGTCGCGGCGCGCCGGCGTGCCTACAGCATGCTGCTGAGCAAGGGCGTCATCCGGGTGGGCATCGCCATGCCCATAGGCTCGACGTCCGAGATCACCCTCACTACCGTCAGCGATCCTTACGGCTTCGCCAGCGCCAGCCAGCTCTCTCTCTTCCGTCGGCCCTTACCGGCCACCAACCTTGGCTTCTTGAGCGCCGTCCTGTGGGACGGCCGGGACACGGGGCAACCGCTCTTGCCGGGCAACACCCCTGCGCTCAATACGACCAACCTTGCCATCGATCTCGCCCATCAGGCCAACAATGCAACGCTCGGGCACGCGCAGGCGGTAGCCGACCTCACTCCCGAACAGCAGCAGCTGATCGTCAACTTCGAAAGGGGACTCTCCACCGCGCAGATCTTCGACGACGCGGCGGGCCACCTGACCGCTGGCGGCGCGCTAGGCGGCCCGGTGCCGTTGGCCAACCAGAGCTTCTTCATCGGCAGCAACGATCCGCTGGGCGCCAATCCCACCGGCGCGCCATTTACCCCCTCGGCCTTCACCCTCTACAACGCCTGGTCGGGCTCGTCCATCGCCTCCCGAGCCGCCGTGGCGCGGGGGCAGACCTTGTTCAATATCAAGCCGATCAATATCACCGGCGTCGGCGGCCTGAATGACGACCGGAACGTGGCGGTGCGCCCCGGCACCTGCACTACCTGCCACGACACCCCCAATGTGGGCAACCATTCGGTCTGGACCCCGCTCAACATCGGCATCGCCGACGTGGCGCGCAACACGGGGGATCTGCCGGTCTACACACTGACGTGCATGGTGGGAACGACCAACATCGAGGGAACGGTGGTCAACGGCGTGACCACGGTGCAAACCACCGACCCGGGTCGCGCCCTCATCAGTGGCAAGTGCAAGGACATCGGTCGGTTCAAAGTGCCGATCTTGCGCGCCCTACCGGCGCGCGCGCCCTACTTCCACAATGGTTCGGCTGCCACCCTTACTGACGTGGTTACCTTCTACAACACTCGCTTCGGTATCGGCTTCACCCCCCAGGAGCAGGCCGACCTCGTTGCCTTTCTACGAACCCTCTAACCGGCAAGGCGCGTTCCGCTCCTGACGCCCGTACAGTCCCTGCATCCCGCTCCAACGCCAATTCGGGCAGTGCAGTAATAAGGTTGTCGCCCGCCTGCGCCCTGCCGGCGACAGTCGTGGCAGTGTAGACGGCCAAGGTGGCCGGGTCGCCTGCGCTGGAATAGAGGGGCAGTAGAAAGATCCCGGGGCCATGCCGGTAGCTCGCTGCTGAGCGTCCTGATGGAGTGCGGGCAAGCAGTCCCAGAAACGCGGATTTGTGGGCCGACCTTCGCGCTGAAGCGCAGCTACTCGGAGCCGCTTCCGATGAGGCCACCTTAAATACGCCGTTCACTCCGGACGAGCAACAACAGATTGCAACGCGCCTCCGAGAAATAGCGGAGCAGGTGAAGGCGACGTACTCGCTCTCTGAGGAGCGGATGCGAGACTTCAACTCCAAGCTGGACTATCTCAACGATGCTGCGAGTCGCCTCGGTCGAAGGGACTGGCGCGGACTCTGCCTTGGTGTGCTATGCACGTTCGCCCTCCCGTCGGCCTTGCCACCAGAGTCCGTACGTAACATCATCGGGCTGGTCATTCGGACCCTCGGCCACCTCCATGGCTTCCCGGAGCTGCCCAACGGCTAGACCGGCGCGAGAGGCTCACCCCAGACTCCGGCCAGGCCCAGCGCTCCCGTGCCCTTGCACCTCCCCCTGGGCCCGCGCGAAGTCGCAGTCTGCCTCGACTTTGGTCGCCAGCGCATCCTCCGCCAGGCTCAGCAACGCCGCCAGCGCCGCACCACCGGAGCTGCCCGTCGTAGCACACCAACGGGAAGATGGGCTGGGCCGCCAGCGCCTCGAACCGCGGGGGATGGGTCAGGTCGATGTACAGGTCCAGCACCGTCCGCGGCACCGAGGAGGCGACCGGCGCGACCGTGGTGACGGGGAGGGGAGGTCGTGCGAGCTGGGACGCCATGTCGATCGGGCGCTAGTAGACCACAAACCGGCCAAATGGCTGCGGCGGCGACCATGGTGGGGCTGAGGGCGCTCAGGCTCACAGGGCAAGCGACCAATTGCTCAACCGCCTACCACCGGTTCCTCCCGGCCCTGCAACTCCGTGAGGAGGCGCTCCAGTTCCGCTTTCTTCGCAGCCTCCTCACTATCACGTCGCACGAGGAGGACGGCGATCCAGCCAAACACCGGAGGCTTGCCCGGAGCAAATGGGGCCCACGTCCTGCCGCCCCACAGCGACAGCCCATACCGTGCCAACGTCCGAATCTTAGCGGTCAAGTCGTGTGCCGCTCGCACTTGCCCCCCAGCGTCGATCTCGTCGTAAATGTCACCCCAGTCTTGCGCTTCCTGCAAGATATCCGCCATTGCCTCGGCCTCAGCCTCATCATGCGGCTCCGGATGATCGAACTGCCACGCATGGCAACCGCCAACCACGCGGAGGAGTCTCCTGCCGGTGTCAACGCGTTCCAACTGGACGAAGGTTGGGCCGCCATCTCCCGGCGCGGACCTGAGCTTCACCTCCAGGAGGTGCTCTACCCACGCTTCGTGGCGCCGCTTGCGCGACTGCAACACCGCGACCGAGTACGTCCCGGGCTGAGCATCCACCACTCGGTGATCGGCGGCGCAGAGCAGGATGAGATTGTCGTACTCGTCGAGCCGATCCGCTGCTAACAGACCGCCGCGCGGACCGGCAGGTGACCGCGCCACGATGTGGCACTCGTCGCCGACCACCACATCTCCATTCGGCGTTGTCCCCGCCTCGACGAGTCGCCGCCGACACAGGACACACCGGTTCCCAGACCGGGCCCACAGGATCTTGCGTGTCTGGTCCGTGATCGCCACGTCCCATCCCCCCTTCGCCCGGTAACCCACTGCTAGAATAGCGTGCTCGAATGGGCAGTCTGGCCCGGCGCCCAGGCGCTCGCGCCCGCTACGCTTCCGGCATGGACGAGCCGCCCTCCCAGCAAATCCCAGCTGTCGCGATCACGCTCACGCGGGCGGAAAGCCCGATCGACGAATGCGGTAGCGTCGAGATCACCGCATGTCCGATTGGAGCCGGGCAGCAAGGCTCCAAGACTTCGCTCACCTCGACCGCTTACCTCCTGAGGGCATTGTGCGCTTCATCGTCGAGGCACGGGAACGAAGAAGGACGCTCGCGCGCTTCAGGCGGGTTCATGGCCAGCCGGTTCCCAGTATATCGATGCGGACCCATTCGCGACTGATCGTGTCAAACAGGTATATCCGGTTGAAAGCCGAAGGATAGGAAGCATTCCTGATGTCGTCCGTGATCCTGCCCGAACTGGCGGTAACGAGATAGAGGACCAACCAGGCTTCGTCCACCGAGGTCTGCCAGCCCGAGAGCGTCCTCTCCTTCTCGGCGATAGCCTTGCGGATGGCATCAACGGGTAGCCAGAGCCATCCGACTTCCACGGAGTCCCAGGTGCTCGAACGCACCCCCGGGTAGGTCGCGACTGTCACCTGAGTCGCATACAAACCTAGCGCCGCACTCTGCAGCTCGTTCCAGTCCAGCACGCATCTCAACGCCCCGGGATAGTCGCCCGGCTGAGGCGCCAGTCGTGGCATGGCGCCAATCACGAGGTCGTGAAGTTCTCTTGCGAGCACCGCGGTATCGCCACTTACGATGTCGTTCGAGCTCCAGAAAACAGCAACTGCCAGTGGCGAGCCTGAGGCTGCCACGTGGTCTCTTTCGGCGTGGTGCACGATCTTCTCGTGCAGCATCTCCCCACGCTGGCGGGGCGAACCATCCTTGCTCTGATCGGGGAACAGGCGACGCATTTCAAGTCCAACGCGCCGGCCGGTCTCTGTGGTGAGCACGAAATCCGGCGGGTCGGACGGACGCAAGCTCCCGCCGGGGAACTCTGCGCACTGCGCGCGCAGCAGGTCGAGGACTGCCTGCTCTTCGTCTTTCTGGGGCTTCCGGGTCATTCAACCAAACCCTTCTCTGGCATGGAGCACCGGTCCCGCTGATTCCCATCCTACCCGCCGTTGTTGTGAGGGAAAATAGCTACGCAGAATGGCGCTTCTAGGAAGCGCCCAGGTCTGGCACAAGCACTACCCTGATCCCCGCCCCAGTGGCACATGTGCCGCGCATCCGCCCGGTCGCGCTCCCCCACGGGCAGGCCGGCTGCCCCGCGCATCTACCTCGCCAGCGGGGGCGACTACGCCGGCGCGCGGCCGTACCTGGAACGGGGCCTGGCGATCTACGAGAAGGTGCTCGGCCCCGACCGCCCCTTGACGAAGGCCAACCGAGCTAACTTGACCCATGTTACAGCGTCACCAGATGTGCCTTCTGCAGCACAACCCTGGTATCGTCGCTGGTTCCGCTGAGCACACCTCGTCAAACCTGTGCCGACAGTTCATCGGAGCGTGGATGGCTCGCGGGCGGATTCCTGCGCCGCATGGCAGAAACAGCGATGGACTATCCGCGTAACGCACGACAGTGCCCACAGCTCAAGGGATCTTGAACGTCGTATCAAGCTCCTGGACGTCTCCCCGAAACTCCTCCGACGATCCGCCATGATACAGACGCATCTCTCGACATAGACCCGCGGTTCCAATTCGCGCATCAATCAGGCGGCGGCAGAGCCAACGAGCAACCAACACCTGCTTTGCCACCTGGTACACGTCGTTTGCGTTCAGAAGGGCAACTTGGCCACGGTGCGCGAAGTACTTATTCCTCACCTTCCACACGTGTTCAAGTACCTTGCTAATATCCTTCGAGTTGCTAGCGCCCATATTGGACGCCAAAAATTTCCTAGCCGCAGTGACCTTGTGGTTGTAGCCACACATCGCCTCGCAGCCCTGATAGAATTGCATGAATGCTGCATCGAGGAGCCCTGTGAATCGGTCTTCAAGCCCAAGAAGCGTCATGCCATTGTTGTAGTGCTCAGCCGCGATCTGTACGTCAGTCTTGGTTTGGTCGTTATAATCATCGAAGTGGACACACAGGTTCTCAGAAGCAGCGCTCCGCTCACCAACCTCGAACGCGAGGCCTCGTATCATCGACCTTCGAGCGGCCCAGAACACCTTACCGCTATCGACGTGTCCCGGCGGAATAGAGTATTCGATAGAGTTGCAGGTCAAGGAAAAGTCTAGGCAGAGAGACAACGCTCGTAGCTCCTCTAAGAGCGTAGCTATTTTCTGTCCAATATTGGAAGATGTACTGAAAGTGGATACCTTGTGAATGGTCATTGTTCCGTCGTGGTGCATGAGTGGTGATAAATATGCGGAGGCAGCCGTCCCTGTCGATAGCTGACCAAGGCGGACCTGCTCAACCTGTTCATACAGGAAATCGATTGTCTGCTGCGCCATGAGCGAGGGTGTTATTGAGAATGAGTACTGTCCGTGGAGCGTGGCGCTGGTCGAGAAGTACGTACTGTTTTGCCAGATTTCCCATTCTCGAAACCCGATCACCGACATCGATTACGCCTTCCAGCTTCAGGATCGAAGTCACGACGGCCTGCTGGCCACGTGACCATCACCATCATCGTGCTGCCAGCGCTTGGATGGAACGCTCCCGCCGCGGTGAAAGTTACCGGCGATCAGGGAAATTATCCCTCCCACACCGGGCCGGCGCGCTCCCCCCGGCGGTCGCCCTATCGATGGATGGGGATGGGTCCCGGAGCCTTCACCCGCCGGCCCGGCGCTGGAGAACGGGGCCGACGTCATTGTGCTCGCCAAGCTCCTGGGCCATGCGAGCATCGCCACGCCCCAGCGCTACGTCGACCATCGGGCGCTCAGCACGCTCCGAGGCGCGCTCCCACGGCTGCCGATCCCGACAGAGCTGGTGGCCTAATACCGAGTACCTTAAGCCAAGGTCCAGTCTGATTGGGCGTCGCGGCCATTAAGCTCCAAGCTCATCCGCTGGCACTGGGACACGACCCGGCGACCGCCGCCGGGGCTTGCTCCTGACGTACCGTTCCAAGGCGGCGCGCCCGATGTCGCTGACGCTGACGCCCTCGGCCGCGGCGCGCGCCTGCACGGCGTCGTGCAGCCGTTGGGTGATACGAAAGTTCAGCGTGGGCGAGACGCCGGCCACGAGCTGATCCAGGGACGGGCGCCCGCGGCGCCAGGCAATTGCGGCGTCGGCGTAGCCGGCCTCGGCCTCGGCGACCAGCTCGTCCAGCAGCTCCTCGGTGAGCGTCTCCCCGGACGCCAGCATGACCGGCAGCGCGACGGTCTCGCGCTTGGCGCTCAGCTTTGCCATCTCCTCGCCTCCTCGTAGTGCCGCCGATACTGCTCGCGCATGGGCATCGCGTGGATCACCAGCACGTCGCCGTCCGCCGCGGCCAGCGCGATCACCTCCAACAGGACCCCGTCCGCGTCCGCGCCGAGGAAGACAATCCGCTCCTGCTTGGCGCCCGATGGCGGGGCGGCCAGCCCGACGACCTCGTAGTGCTCGACGACGTAGCGACTGCGCGCCCGGCTGATCCGGTGCTTGGTGGCGGAGCGGAGGAACCTGACCATACGCGGACATCATAGCATTACTGTAGCACAGAATGTCGGGCAGCACGGCCCGCGCGGGGTTTCGCTAATCCCACCCGTGCTCGTCCGCCACGCCGTAGGCCACCGTGGCCGGCTCCCCGCAGGCGTCGGAGAGGGCCCGACGCACAAGCGCATCCAGGCGCCCGGCGAGCTGCTTCGCGGTCAGCGCGTCCGGCGCGTCTCCCTCGCGGACGCCATGCCGGGGTCAACTCCCGGCTCCCTCCGCCGAGCCCCGACCGGCCACGCCTATCGACGCTGCCGGCGGTTCCAATGGTCGTTCAACCGGGGAGCGGCCGCGCCTTACGCGGCGCGTTTGGCCCGTGCGACCAGCGTGCGGGTATCGGAGGCCACGCCGAGCTGCTGGAAGAAACCGAGCCGGTCCCACATGTACCACTCCTCGGCGATCTTGCCGTCGGCCACGCGGAAGACCGAGAAGCTCGTATACGTCACCTGCCTGCCGGTCGGCGCGATGCCGAAATGCTCGCCCGTGTGCGTGCCGCGGGTGGTCGTCCAGCACATCACGCGGTCCCCCTCGGCCATCAGCTGCTCGATGGTGGTGTGGCTGTCAGGGAAGGCGGTGCGCCAGCCCGCGGTGAGGCGTTTGAGCTCGGCGAGACCGGATTGCGGCTCCTCCTCCATCGTCCTCGGGTTGAGGGGATGGGACCACAGGGCATAGCCCACGACATCGGGGGCGTACAACTCGTCGATCACGTCCAGATTTCCCTGGTTCTGCACTTCCTCGATCGAGCGGCGCACCAGCATCTTGTTCTCGTCGGTCGCCATAGTAGTTCCTTCTAGGAGGGCAGCGCGCGCGCGGGGTGGCTGCTCGGCCCGCTATGGCGCCACCAGGGCCACCAGTGGTGGGGCGCCTCCGGCGCCTCCGACGCGGACAGCGAGGTCAGCAGCTCCTGGAAGCGGGGATTCTCGTCCAGCTCCCGAATCCGCCGAGTGCGCAGAGCGTCCATGTCGGCCGCCTGTCGGACCTGAGACCCAGGATCGTCATATCCGGACATAGCTGCTCCAAATTCACGCGCCGGCGGACGACGCCTCGACCAGCGGGGCGTGGTATTCACCGGTCCGTCATCGCAGCACTATCTCCGTGATTACGCAAATACGCGAAACGGCAGATTAACGTTTACGCGTATCTGCGGAATATGGTATGCTGAGAGAGAAGAGACGCGTGGATGTTCGCGGTGCTCCGGGAACCGTCGGTGCGCAAGCACGGCGATGGATATCTGGGCTGGCGGCGCGGGTGGGAAGGCGGAACGCATGACGACCTGGAAGACGACGTTTCTGGTGGAGCCCTGGCCGGACACGCCCTGGGATGCCCGCGATCTGGGGCTGTGGCGGAGCGCATCGCCGGTCCATTCCTACGCGACAGTGGCGGATCATCGGAGCGTACGGGTAAGTACCGCGAGTGAGGCAGCGGAGGAGGGGACGGCCGTGGCGGCGGGACGGGAGGACGTGAACGAGTTCTTCCCGCCCTCGCGCTACACCGTCCAGAATCCGCCGAGCGGCCCCTCGCCGAGCACCAGGCGATGGCGCCTGGCCGGCGCCGCGCTGTTCCTGCGGCGCGCCGACGCCGGGCTGTTCCGGGAGCACGTCCAACCGCGGTGACACGGCCCCATCGCACTCCTCCGATCCAATGGGATACGTCATTCCGCGATTACGCTCATACGGTGTTGTGCTTATTCGCGTAATGACGTATACTGGTGGCAGGGGTAGCGCCGGGCGCCCGGCGCGACGATCCGACCCGGACAGCGGCGCTTTCTCGTCCGCGTCGCGAGGTCGCCTCGGACGTTTCCTGGTTAGTGGTGGCTGGTCGCAGCCGGAGCAAGCGCCCATGTCGCTTGCGAGAGCGGCCGGGCTCCTGCTGACGCGGGTACACCGAGCCGGAAGCTACGCGAGAGAGGTCGGCATGGGATTCCTGAACAAGCTCCGCGGAAAGCGGAATGTCCTCCCGGAGGCGCCGGGGACTGTTCGGTGCCCGACGTGCAGCGAGGAGAATGCTCCCAGCGCCGTCGTCTGCACCATCTGCCGAGGGGCCCTACCACAGCGGACCGAACAGCAGATTCGGTCGGTGACGCGGTAAGCCCGCGACAGCTCGACCGACATGGTTCGCGTCGAGGCCGGCCACCCGACGACCGGGCGGCGCATCCGTCCTATTCCCGCACGGCACTCGGTCCGCTGGTAGTTCAGATACTATCGGCCAAGCCAGCCGACGGGCTACAAGCAATACCCGAGGAGGTAGCATGACCAACGGTACTATCAAGACCATTGCCAACCAGGACGGTGGCGTCATCCATCCCGATTGGGGCCGCGACGACCTCGGCTTCCAACGAGGAGCGCTCGAGGGCATTCGCTTCGAGCACCTGCGTCAGGGCGACATGGTGACCTACACGGCTGAAGCCGACTCGCTCGGGACGGGATGGCACGCCGTACGCATCCGCCCACGGCCGCGGTGACCGGCCGCTTTGCTCAAAGGAGGTAGGCTATGATTGGTTATAGCATCTTGTTCGTCGTCTATACCGCGCTCATCCTCGGCGCTGCTATCTTCATGACCATCCGCGGCAGTCGTCCGGCCGCCGTCGAAGGGTAAGAAGCGTTGGCGCATCGCATGTTTCCCCTGCCGGCGACCGGGAAACAGGTGACGTGGACGGCGATGCTCATGGCCCACGTGCGAGACAGCAAGATCGTGGAGAGCTGGGTCACCGAGGATGCGCTGGCCCTGCGGCAGCAGCTCGGGATGTCCTAGCGAGATCACTCGACCGGCGCAAACGAACGACCTCGAAGCAGGCGGTGCTTCCGGCAGGGGGCGCCTGCCGTCGCTGGCGGAGGTTTTCTTTTCCTTAGCTGCTGAGTGAGATTCACTTACTAAACTCAAGCCACGATGAAACCCGCAGAGCCATCTTCTGGTTGCGATGTAGAATTCATCGTGGCTTCGGTATAGCCAGAGATCCGCACATAACAAGTGACACGAAGCGTGATAAATGTTAGTGTTAATAGGGTTCTAATGGGAATGTCCCCTATTTCCGTCGCAATGTCGTATATTGGTAGCGTCATAAACGACATCCCTTCCGGTCCTTTGGCGCGGAAGAGGAGTGTTTCTGTATAAAGGAGGCACTGCAATGGCAGTCCTTACTCGCAATGGTGCTACGCTCGCTCGACATGTCGACGAGACCTTTATCCCAGTCCGTCAGGTGATCGGTCAACTCTTCCAGGACGGGTTCTTGGCGTCGCTGGATGGCGCCCGCTCCGCCAGCGGCACGAATCTCTGGGAAACTGCCGAGGGCTATGTCGTCCAGGTTGGCCTGCCCGGCATGAAGCCGGACTCCATCGCCTGCACCGTCGAGCAGGACATGCTGACGATCACCGCCGAGCCGGCGATCCAGGCGCCCGACCAGGCGCGGGCGCTCCGGCAGTCCTTCGGTGGGCCGGCGGCCTACCAGATCCAGCTCCCGACCGAGGTGGAAGCGGGCACGGCCGAGGCTGCCTACGAGGCGGGCGTCTTGACGCTGCGCCTGCCCAAGGCGCCGCACGTGCGACCGCAGACGATCAAGGTCGTCGCGAAGTAAGTGTGGCCCGAGGCTTGTCCGAGCCCGGCAGCGGGAAGCTCCCGCTGCCGGGCCGATGGGTTAACAGGGCGGTCATTGCTAATGGTCGAGTAAGCGGATAGGGTTGATTAGCAAGTATGCGTATACGCGTATAGGCAAAGCCGTTTATGCGCGGAATAAGGTATACTCCGGAAACGGAGGTGTGGACATGATCGAAGTGCGGCTGGCGCCTTTGATGCGCGAGCGCGGCGTGGGCGTCGTCGCCCTGGGTCAGCGGGCGGGCGTTCACACCACACAGCTCTATTCTCTCCTGCGGAAGCCCGACCGCGTCCACCTGCGCACGCTGGACAAGGTCTGTCGGGCACTCGGCGTCACGCCGGGGGCCGTGCTCGTGCAGACTGAGGACGCCTGAGCGCTACAGCCCATGATGAGGATCGAGTTCGACCGAGGAGCCGGCGGGCGTCCTCGCGGGCGGCGCTGTCGCGCGTGCCAGCACGGGGCTGGATTCCCGGGCCACAGAGCAATCGCGGAGGCAGCACGCACGACGGCCTGGACGACGGCGTTTGCCGGGCTATTCCAGTAGCGCGACGATCCGCAGTGTCGCGATATCCAGGGACGATTAAGGCTACGTTCCTCGGGCAATGGACGTATGCCGCGACGTGGTCCCGGAGCCGGCAGCAGTGGATCGGTCGGCAGGAACCTCTGGGACTGCGCCGCTTCGAGTATCTCGAATATCAGGGAGACGGCATGTCGGCCAGCTCAGTTGGAAGCGCTTTGTGGCGGGGTCACGCGGGCGACCTTAGCTCCGGTGGCGGCGCGACGGTCGAGGCGCCGGGTCGCCCGCCGGCTACATCCGACCGTGAATGGGAGGTGCTCCGCCTGCGTACGGATGAAGGTATGTCCTTCGCCCGGATCAGTCAACAGATCGGCGTCAGCTACACGCGCACTCGGCAACTGCACCTGCGCGCCGTCGGCGAGCTGCTCCGGGCAGCCAAGCAGGGCCCGCTCCAACCCTCGGTTGCCGGTCAGCTCACGCGAGCGTCGAGGCGAGGTAATTCGATCGAGGGGGCCGCGCAGCTCGGTCGGATGGAGTCTAGGAAAATGACGGGGAGGACCTGATGGACGAGGACGAGTTCGCGCTGCTCGGGGCAATAGGGATGTCCCAGCACGCGCTGACAGCGGCCCGCGAGGTCGCCGTGCGCACCGAGGCGGCCATGGTGGAGGCCGGAGCGCTGCGGGACCGGGCGGTGGTGAGCACCGCCCAGCTAGAGGCGCAGATCGTCTGGCTCCGGACGCGACTCCGCCAGCGACAGGCCCAGCAGCAAGACGGCGGGTCCGGGCGCACGAACGCCGGTCCGGCGCCGGATGAGCGGCCTGCACCCCGGCAGTCGTCCCAGCGGTGATTGGGGGTTGAAACCATGGCCAATCCGACGACGGCGGAGGTGCTACGATGGTCAGAGGCGACTGCATCGGCATGCCGCTACTGATGAGAGGAGACCTGCCCGTGTCTTCCCTGCTGCATCCCTGGCGTCGGTCCCCGATCCTTCCCGTGCTGGCCCTCGCCCTCACCCTGGCCGGCTGCGGAGCCAGCGCCCCATCGACGGCGACGACCTCGTCGGTGGCTTCGAAATTGGCCAACGCCTTCCCCACCGCGGCGACCCTCCCCGCGTCCACCACGACCGCTACCGCGGCTGCCACGACGGTGCTCGTCCGAACTGATTCGAAGCTGGGCCAGCTCCTGACGGACCCATCGGGCCGCACCCTCTACTGGTATACCAAGGACCAGCCCGGCGCCAGCAGTTGCACAGGGAATTGCCTACAGTCCTGGCCACCCTTCTCCGCGCCGGCCCCTCTCACACTGCCCCCTGGCGTGCCGGGGAAGCTCGCGACCATCACGCGTAGCGAGGGAGGCACGCAGGTCACCTATGACGACATGCCGGTGTACTACTTCGCTAAGGATGCCAAGCCCGGGGACGCCACCGGTCAGGCGGTGGGCAAGGTCTGGTTCGTGATCGCGCCGACCAACGGTCCACTCGTAACGCCCACGCCGTAAGGTCAAAGACCGGTGTTGCCGGAGCACGCGGTTGGCCGGCGGTGCGGTGAGGAGACGCAATGCGTCGTCTGGTCTGCGTCCTGATCCCGCTGCTCCTCAGCGCATGCACACAGTCGGGTGGCGGCGTCGCGGTTGCCTCCACCACGGGCGCCTCAACGGAGGCCCCGACGCCGCTCGCCAGCCCTACCGTGGCTTCGACTGCGAGTTCGGCGAGCAGCGCGGCCTCGGCGGGCAGCTCAGTTCTTGCGACCATTGCGCCCAGTCCACAACCGCCGACGCCCACCATACCGCCCCCGACCGCCTCACCGCGGCCGGCGGCCACCGCGACGACCGCGACTGCCGCTTCGCGGCCCGCCAGCGCTACTGCCGCGGGCGCGGCGGCCGGCGATTGGCCCACCTATCACCAGGACCTCAGCCGCCGTGGCGCCGACCCTGCCTCAGGCTCTCTGGCCAATGTGCATTCCCTGTGGCAGTCGCCTCTCCTCGACGGGCAGATCTACGCCGAGCCGCTAGTTGCGGACAATCGTCTTTTCGTGGCCACGGAGAACGACACCGTCTACGCCCTGGACGCCAATAGCGGCGCCATCGTCTGGCAAACCCACCTCGGCACACCCGTGCCCGGCGACAGTCTCCCCTGCGGGGACGTCGATCCGGTCGGCATCACTGGGACGCCCGTCATCGACGGCGCGCACGGCGTACTCTACGCCGCCGCGTTCGAGGAGCCGGGCAAAGACGTGCTCGCCGCCTTGCGCCTCGACACCGGCGCCGCCGTGTGGCAGCGGGCCATCGACCCGCCGAGCGACGACCCGCACGCGCTCAACCAGCGGAGCGCGCTCACCCTCGCCAACAATACGGTCTACGTCCCATTCGGCGGTCGCGACGGGGACTGCTCGCTCTACCACGGCTGGGTGGTCGGGTCGCCGACCGACGGCACGGGCAGCCTGCACAGCTATCAGGTTCCGACACGCGGCGGCGGCGGACCAAGCGACGGCGGCGGTGGCATCTGGGCGCCGGGAGGGATGGCCGTGGATGCCGCTGGCAATATCTTCGTGGCCACCGGCAATGGGGCTCGACGACCTTCGACTATTCCGACAGCGTAATCAAGCTCTCCCCCGGCTTGCAGGTGCTGGACTACTTCGCCCCATCGAACTGGGCGACGCTGAGCAGGACCGATCGCGACCTGGGCTCGGTAGGTCCGGTATTGCTGGACAACGGGCTGGTGTTCGTGGTCGGCAAAGAGGGGGTCGGCTACCTACTCAACGCCGGCCAGCTCGGGCACATCGGCGGCCAGGCCTTCGCGGCGGCAGTCTGCAACGGTAGTGGAGCCTTCGGCGCCGCGGCCTATGCGGCGCCGTTCCTCTATGTCCCCTGTACGAATGGCCTCACTGCGCTCCGGGTAGGTAGCGGACCCGCCTTCACGGTTGCCTGGCGCGGCCCATCGGTCCGAGCGGGCGCCCCCATCGTCGCCGGGGGCGTGGTGTGGAGTATGGACCGCGGAGGAACACTGTACGGCTTTGACCCCACCAGCGGCAACGTCCGCGCTCAACTACCGGTTGGCGCCTTCAGCACGTCCTTCCCCAGCTTGGCCGCGGCGGGCGGGCGGCTCTTCGTCCCGGCCGGGCAGCGCCTCATCGCGTTCGGAGCACCCTGAGCGGCGCCGGACCCAGCAGGATATCATAGCGTTGTCGTGATGATAAGTGACGAGAGGCACGTGCAACCAATGAGTACGGTAACTTCGGCGCCGCGGCTGGCTCTATTCGGCGGTACGCCGGTGCGGGACACGCGCACACACCCATGGCCGCGCTGGCCGCAAGGGACCGATGCGGACGTGGCGGCAGTGGGAGAAGTCATCCGCGGCGGCCGTTGGAACCGCTGGAACGGCGATCAGGTCGTCGCCCTCGAGTCGAAACTCCAGGGGTTTAGCGGAGCCCGCCGTGCCGTGGCCGTGTCCAGTGGTACCGCCGCGCTGGAGGTTGCCCTGAAGGCAGCGGGCGTGCGGCCAGGCGACGAGGTGATTGTGCCTGCCTTCACCTTTGTCGCCACTGCCACCGCCGCGCTCCAGGTAGGAGCGGTACCGGTCTTTGCGGATGTCCTGCTGGAAACGCAGAACCTGGACCCGGCCTCCTTCGAGGCGCAGATCACCGAGCGCACCCGTGCCGTGATCCCCGTGCATACGACGGGCTTGCCCTGTGACATGGATGCAATCCTGGCCATCGCTCGACGGCACGGTCTCGTGGTGATCGAGGATGCCTGCCAGGCCATCGGCGGCGTATGGAACGGCCGGCGGGCCGGCACGATCGGCGATGCCGGCTGCTATTCCTTCCAGGCCAGCAAGACGCTTCCCTCTGGCGAAGGCGGGGCCCTGGTCACCGACAACGACGTGCTCGCGGACAAGGCGTTCGGGCGGATGCACATCGGCCGCAAGCCGGGCGGCGAGTTCTACACGCACTACATCCTGGGCTGGAACTACCGTCTCACGGAGATGCAGGCGGCGCTGTTGCTCTCCCAGTTCGAGCGCTTTCCGGAGACACAGCGCCGCCGCGTCGCCAACGCCGCCTTTGTGCGGGATGAGCTGGCGCGGATTCCGGGTATCATCCCCGTGCGCGAAGATACGTATGTCACCGAGCACGGGCTCTACGGCTACCTCTTTCGCTTTTTGTCCGAGCGGTTCGCGCCCGGCCTGGGCCTCTCCCGCGCCACCCTGCTGCAAGCGTTGCAGGCGGAAGGCATTCCCTGCCGTGTGTTCTACGACCACCCGCTCTACCAGAATCCGTTGTTCCTGGAAGCGCATGAGGCGATGAAGGACGACTGCCCCTTCGCCTGCAGGCATCCGGCAGCGCAGGCTGCCGACTACCGCCAGGTCAGCCTTCCCAATACTGAGCGTCTCTGCACCGCGGAATCGCTCTACTTCCCCCAGTCAGTGCTGCTGGGGAGCCGCCGGGACATGCAGGATATCGTCGACGCCTTTGCCAAGCTTCAGGCGAACGCGGCGCAACTGCACTGACGCGGGCAACCCAGGAGTGCCGTTGTCGAGCGCGCCGCTCGCGGGTAGCACGGCCATCTCCTAGCGTGCGAGCGGCGCCAGCGCAGCAGGACCGCTCCTCATGCGCGCCCTTCCTCGCCAGGCGATCCGCTCACCGGCACGGGCACGCCGCGGCGCGCTGATTCCTCGGCAGCCAGGCAAAGGCGAACCGCCCAGAGCCCGTCCTCGGGGCTGACCGGCCGCTGACCTCCTCCGCTGGTGACGTAGCCGGCCATCTGTTGAATCTCTGCCTCCAGCTCGAACAGCTCGCCCGGCGTGCTTTCCAGCGCCATAGTGCGCCGCTCCTTGCCGTCGAAGTACTCAAAGGCAAACCGCGGCCGATCCGTCCGATCCTGCTCGCCGATCCACCATGTCCGAATTGCTCCCTCCGTCCCTACCACCTCGCCGCGCAAATGGTACTCATAGGCGGCGAGCGTCTGGGTGACCAGGCCAAAGCCGCCTCCCGGGAAGGTGACGAGCGCGGCCAGGTTGTCATAGAGGGCTGGGCGCGCCTGGGCCTGCACGCTGTTGGCGCGGGCATAGACCACTTGCGGCGCGCCCAGCGACTCCAGATACCAGCGCAGCAGATCGAAATAGTGGATCGGTTCCTCGAGCGTCCAATCGCCAACGCTGCCGGCATGGTAACGCCAGCCGCCGGCGCCCCGGCGATAGGGGAAACGCCAGAGATGGATGGCCACGCTCAGTGGTTGCCCGATGGCGCCGGCATCGATGAGTTGCTTGATCTTGCCCCACTGGGGAGAAAGTCGCGCCTCGTGGCCGATCGCCAGGAGGCGGTGGTGCGCTCGCGCCGCTGCCGCGATGGCCTCACCATCTGCTACCGTCGTGGCCATGGGCTTCTCGAGCAGGACATGTTTGCCGGCGATCAGGGCTGCAATCGCCACCGGGCGGTGCAAGTGGTTAGGGACCACCACGTCCACAACGTCGAGGTCGTCCCGGCGCACCAATGCCTCGTACGATGGCTCGATGGCCACGTCCGGCCCGAGCTCGGCGCGGGCGCGCTGCCTCGTCGCCTCGGAAGCGGCGCATACCGCGACAAGGACGGCGTGCTGCTGGATAGCGCGGGCGTGACACGTCCCCCAGGCGCCGAATCCGACCAGACCAAAACGCACCTGGCGAGCAGGGGCAGTAGCTTCTGAGTCCTCTTTCAACCGCTCTCCCTATTCGGAAGTAGCGTCGACCGTGGCCTGGGCCACATGCCAACGGATGGCGCCAATGGGATGGCGACGCATTTCTCCTCCTTCAGATGACCTGCACAACATCATGACGACATGTGTTCTCCTGAGGCGCAGCATAGCCGACCGCGGGCTATCCGTCAACGCATTCAGTTCCTTGAAGTGCGCCACACGTTGTCGCGCCGTTAGCTCGCTTGTGTGGGTTGGCGGAGGGGCCGCCGCCAGGGATGGTCGGCGGTGGGGCGACCGTCCCTGATTCGAGGCGGGCGCGCCGGGT
>Ga0207416_1000387_pt1 | contig 78176 bp, 87 predicted proteins | sample PaiPotPPM11metaG_FD_184107 | JGI IMG/M metagenome (GOLD analysis project Ga0207416, IMG submission 184107) | Iron sulfur acid spring bacterial and archeal communities from Banff, Canada, to study Microbial Dark Matter (Phase II) - Paint Pots PPM... ... | reverse complement strand
GCTTTGCGATGTCAATCGCCACCAAGACGACAGGTCCCGAGGATGGTGGGTGGCAAGTTGCCATGGGGCCCTCCTAGAACAGATTGCTGGCAAAAGAATCTATCTAGGGGGTCCTCCTGCAGGCACCTCTTCCTATGGTATTAAGGCTGCCAATACACGTCGATCGACTTCGGTCTACGCTGCAAAGCAGCGGGCGTTCGTCCTTCGATGGGATCAGTGGGCGACGCGTATGACAATGCCATGTGCGAGAGCTTCTTCGCTTCGCTGGAATGCGAGTTGCTCGATCGCACGCGCTTCCGCAACCAACACGAAGCGCAGCTCGCCGTCTTCGATTACATCGAAGGCTTCTACAACCCGTATCGTCGGCACGAGTCACTCGGCCAGATCTCACCCATTAACTTCGAACGGAGGATGACGTCGGCAGCTTGAATCTCTAATTACTAACCGTCCACCAAAGCGGGGTAGCTCCAGTTGGCGCCCGATAAAGCCGGTTATGTGTATATACAGCGACTTCCGGCTCAGGTTCTTTGGCAATGTGCCAGCAGCCTTACCCGCTTCCAGTATTTCATCTCTGCTACGCGGCCGGCAGTCATCCAGAATCTTCAACACGGCACGAATGATATATCCATGCTTATTATCGCCGAGCTCTTCAATGCCATCGATCGAGTCCGATTGCATTTGAAGCCGTTTGAGAGCTGACCGCCGGATGCCTCTGCTACTCAAGGATAAGACGCGATGGCCGAATAGCTAGCGGTTTCTGGCAATTCCCAATGAAGGCGCCGAGGCGCGGCGCCGGGCGCTGATCGTGTCTATCCTGCTGGCAGACGCACGGATAGAATACAAGCTAAGGCCTAGTGATTCCCCTAGCGACCTAGGGCATCGTTTTGCTATTCTTATTAATGAGGAAATTATTAGCCAAAATGTCTAGGAGTTAGAGAAATGAAATTGTCCGACTTGTTTCTTCAAGCTACGTCGTTTCTTCAAGGCATCTTTACACACGCTACGAGGTCTACCGCTAACCCAACGAACCCAAACATTAAACGCCTGGTTGTGCTTGTCATGGAGAACCGATCGTTTGACCACATATTGGGTAACCTCATGACAAACGAATATAAGATTGAAGGCTTAACGGGTTTCGAATTCAACTACTCCGACCCCGACTCAAGGTCAGGGGAGGTGCGCGTTACCAGGCAAGCCCCATACGTACCGGACGTGGATCCGAGCCCAAGTCACGAATTTCACGATGTCATGTTACAGCTGTTCATGCGGTTCGACGTTCCATGGCCCATTAAAGAATCAAACCGCGGCTTCATGTATGATTACGGAAAAGTTGCCCACAGCTCCGCATTATCAGGAAAGATAATGCGATGTTTTGGGGCGGATCAACTTCCGGCGCTTCATGCGCTCGCGAGAGAATTTGCGGTGTGTGATCATTGGTTTTCGTCCCTTCCCGGGCCAACTTGGCCCAATCGTTTCTTTATTCATTGCGCTACCTCTGGTGGATATGTCGATAATACGCTGCGCGACTACAACATGGATACCATCTTTGAAAATCTTTCAAATCATGGTGTCTCGTGGCGGGTCTATTATCATGACTTCCCTCAAAGCCTCGCCTTGATGAAACAGCGTAAGTATTTTTGGTCTTCATACGAAAAGTTCGAGGTTTTCAAGAAGAATTGCGCAGAGGGAGCCCTTCCGCAATATTCGTTTATCGAACCGCGCTACTTTAATGAGGGAGATGATCGTGCCAATGACCAGCATCCCATTCATGGAGTTCGTCTAGGCGACGCGTTCATCGCGGACGTCTACGAATGTCTAAAAAGCTCGCCTCATTGGAACGACACGCTCTTGGTAATTACTTGGGATGAGCACGGGGGCTTTTTTGACCACGTATTGCCACCCGCCACGGTTAATCCAGATGGTAAGAACGCGCCGGAGTTCAATTTCGCACGTCTCGGAGCGCGCGTCCCCGCTGTTCTAGTGTCACCATATATTCCCCGCGGTACTATCGACAAAACGGTTTACGATCACTCCTCCATCCCAGCCACTCTAAAGGTGCTGTTTGGCCTCCCCAACTTTTTAACCAAGCGAGATTCGCGCGCAAATACCTTTGATCGAAGCGTGACCTTGTCATCCCCCCGCCCGATTGCTCTAGAAACATTGCCGCGCATTCCCGCAACGGAATCTGCATCAGAGAGAGCCACATCTATACCTCCGACAGAGCTTCACTCAAGCTTGCTCGCATTGGCTGAATCTCTTCCCGGAACAACTAGTGTCGACGTCACCCCTGCTCGAACTGAACAGGAGTCCGCGACTCGTGCCAAATCGGCGCTCGCTCAATTCGTTGCAACCCAGAAAGGTAATTAATGGATTATCTCTGCGCTTGTCCTACAGGCAGGAGCGCCAAGACAGTACCTCACCATCTAACACCCCTGACGCTCGATACATCTCGCAAGACATGCCAAAATCACATTGGTAAGTATTTTCGTTGAAGCAAGCCACTGAGACTTGCTTATCGGGGAAATAGACCCCGAAATGCCGGGTTCGTCGAATGAAGAATAGGTATTGAATTGTTAGGACATCTGTGAGAGAAGACAAGAAGTAGACCGCACGTGCAATACCCCTTCGGGTTAACATTATCTGCTCGCTGACAATAACTCAGAATGCTAGCTTTTTCAACCGTCGTAAAATGCGTAAAGCCGGAAGCGAAAAAGTTATCGGTACCGCGCAAGCGTCTGAAATATTCGACCTTCATAGGCGTTTTCTCAGTAATTTCCTTTACTGCGTCCGACGCCGCGGCTGCGAGCACCAGGAAAACGCGTGGCCGGGCGGGCAAAAGCTCACTCAGCGATTCATTCCATGCTGTCACAGCCTGATTCCCCGTGCCTGTAAAGTCATCGACGAAGACCACGGTGTCCTCAGCCGTCAGGTTCTGCTCCAAAAGCTGCGAGGGGTGGATAAACAGGTTGCTATAGCGCGCGCTAGCCAAACCGTTTGCCCTTCGGAAGGTATTCAGCATGCGATCGCCGCTCTCTCCAGCGTGACTGCCAAATCCCACAAATCGCCACTGACCACGACGGTCCGATGATTTTTTGGACCAGCCCGACAGCTTTCCGAAGACCGATCGAAAGGCGCTAGCCAAGTGGTCTTCCCGAAAGAACTCCACAACGTCAAGAACTCGAGCAGCCGCGTCCTTATGATGATTCTCGAATTGAGATAACCACTTTTGGATACGGGCTTTGGATACATGTTCGCGATAACCAGCAAACCTTTCAACCCATCCATCCATGCGCGCAGCATCCACTGCGACACCACGCGCCTTGGGCGCGCGTCTCACTTAATTCTCCGCTCAGCCTCTTCGAGCCTAACCCGTATGAGATTCATGAGATCTTCCAAACGTTTCCATAGGTCTTCTTCAGCGTAGAAGTCAACAGCTTTCATGCTTCCAAGGAACGATTCCAACTTTATGATTGCTGGCCTGATCGCTCGCACCTGAGCGCGCAGACCTGCACTTTCGATTGCTAAGTGTTCAATTGTAAGTTCAGGCTGATCTGCAAACTCTTGCAGTCGACGCGTTATCGTGTTGGTCTTTCCAGCTTTAACGGCGTTCGTGATGTACTGCTTAATCTTGCGGAAGTCCGTAACGGATGTGAGGCCACCCGCACTATAACGCTTCAACATCTTAGCGGTAAACGTGTCGCGCCTAAACCAGGCCATGCGCTGCACTACGCGGTCACTTAGAACGGCGTACAACTCGATAAAGAAATCGGCTTTCACTCGCTTTTCTGGATCAGGAACGAGCATCAAATCCTGATACTTTTTGGGATACGAGAGAAGCTTCTTACAACGCGCGACGACAGCGCGATCCAAGCCTGTGAGTTCCGCCAGTTTTGCGTCGCGCTTTTCTTTTAGTTTCTCCATTAGCACGTTAAGCGTAAGAGCCGTTGGCATCAATTCCCAGTCTTCACGAAGTTTGTGAATCTGGAACATCGTAACGATGTTCTGAACAACGCTCGGCTCCGCGACTTCATTAGCTGGAACGCTCTTGAGCCGAAGGTGTTGCGCGCATATCCATCTGCGCTGACCGTCTAGAATTACCCATTTCTTCCTGCCTTTGGACCAATAGACGGTTAGAGGTACAAGAATGCCGACTTTAAGGATTGACTCCTGTAGCGTCTCGAGTGGTTGTGGGTCGAAGAGTCGGCGGGGGTTGTGAGGGTTTGGCTCTAGATTTTTCGTTGGTATTTGCTTGACACCCACGCTACCAGGTGTGAGCGATTGTGCCATCAACTAGCCCCTTCTAAATGCCTTAATGTTTGAGAGACACAGTTCGTAACGTCTCCGTCGAGCGCTAGAAAAACCGGATACATTGTGGCGAACAGCAAATCGCCGCGCAAGCCACCCATTAAACGCAACGCGCGCGTCGCGACAATCAGCGTAACTCAAGATGAACGCAGCGCCTCGACGATCAATCTCTTCCAACCATCCAGCGAGATCAGCAATATCCGTGGTTGAAAAGTGATCCTTTGAGTACTCAGTGAACACCCGTCGGCTTGAAACAGCGTAAGGTGGATCGAGATAGACGAAATCGCCTTGTCTTACCTTTGCGAGAACAGATCGGAAATCGGCAGCAACGAGCGTCGTATGGCGAAGAAGACGAGCGCATGTGCAAAAATGCTTGAGTCGCGGGACATTTGGAGTTTTAGGCGCACCATACGGCACATTAAACGCGCCTGCGGCGTTGGTCCGATAGAGACCGTTAAAACAGAAGCGGTTTAAGTAAATGAATCGTGCTGCTCTTGCGACGGCGAGCTTGGGTCGCATTGCTCGAACGCGATAATACGCGTCTTCGCCAATAGCAAGCCTGTTGAGCCTTTGATATACCGCTTGCGGTACTTGTCGTATGGTTTGGTAAGCCTCTATTAACTCACGGTTGATGTCGCCGAGTAAAGATCGTGGAGGTTCGATTGCGAAGAATAGGGCTGCTGATCCGGCGAACGGCTCGACGTATCGCGTATAGTTGCCCGCCTTCCACCACTGATGCAAAAAGGGAACGTGCTGACGCTTACTTCCGGCCCAGCGCAGAAGGGGCCTAACGGACGCACTTTTCAGCACCGCGGTATCTCCCGCAAATCGCATGAGTGCTCGTCCCCTCTAGCAAGGCCAATCACGTGTACGCAAGTGCGGACACGCAACACTAGTGTAGCCAGTGTTGGCCACTCGAGTCTCACCGCCTGCGCTGCATCGTCCGTCGCATAATCCACGGAGCTCGTACTGGGCGTCTAGGGCCTAATTTCGCTTAACGACAGATAACCCTGATCAATCGTCAAACTACTTCCATGAATCTCGTACTGGCCCGGCGTCTAAAATGCGCGTGCCCTGGGCCAATCGAAATGTGCGGAGTCAGATTAACCCTGATAACGTCAGACGAATGAAAAGTATCTGCAGTGTTGAGCCGTTGACGGCCCAATGTGGTTGGCCCTTTGGACTGCGGTTGTTGCGTCTGCCACGTAGGCAGGCGCGCTGGCCGCGACACCATTCGCATTCCCGCGTGCAACGCAGCCATAAAAAAACACCACCCTGAAACGGGTGGCGCCAGCGTTGGTCTGTCGCCACTACTATACCACGAGAGCACCCATATTGCAATCAGAAGCCACGTGATCTGACCGCCATGGCTCCTCCGGGAGAACCCGGGGGTGGAGGTGGCGAGAATCGAACTCGCAGCGCGCGGCTTGACAGACCAACGCCGGCACCAGCCCGCCCCCAACCAAGACTGTTATCACTCAGGGGGAGCGACAGGACAATTCATGGTTAGCTCAATTCGCAGAACCAACGAATGGTTTGACTATCTACTTAAAAATGACCCTCGGTTCTTACGGCGTGTCGAAAAAGCACGAAATAGTATTCGTGCCGGCCGCGGTGTCAGGCTGAATGATGGCAAGCTCCTCATTTAGGGTTGGATGTTCTTCTGTATCGCGGTGTTAGAGCGACACTCGCGCCTGCTCTTTAGACAGGCGCCCTTAAGCCCAGCTGCCGCTCCCGTTGCCGTACCTATGTCTTGATTTGTTCCTCACGTTCAACGATTACATTTCTTGCGATGTCGCATACAACGCCGGTTGGATACGGCCGGTCTACGACCGGAGTACCGCGAGTCTTTGGGTGCGGAGGTTTATAGCGCTTACATTGGCAAGTGGCGCATGCGCCTAGCTGGCGCTCAGAGCCGCCACTTTGCTTATCTCGCACCTGCTCATGCTTTGCAAACTTGTGTCCGCACGTGCACAGTTGCGCAAACGACGCTTCGGTCCTATTCAGCGCGCAGCGCGTGCATGCCCATGACCTCGGCACTCCGACGACCATCGTCCATCGGTTCCCGCAGTGCGGGCAAACGACGGCGGCTACCGCTCCCAAATCTCTTCTTCCTCATTCAAACGCGGCTCGTCAAATGGGTTGCAATCGGGTCCGGATCTTTCGAGCTCGGCTCCAGCTAAGAGCTCGACCTCTCTCAATCTATGTTCGATCTCCGGACGCATCTGGGCGGCCAACTCTTCAATCGCAGACGCGCTTTGCTTAACGCTAGCCGCCTTCTTGTGGATCTCGGCGAATCTCTCGCAAATGGCTTCTATAGCCGCTAATGCGGCGTTTATTCGCGCCACGTCGACCTTACTTATAAGTTGTTGGTTTCGTTCGGCCACAACAATCGCTCGCGCAATTCGATAAGCGCTCTCGAGGTAAAAGTTAGGCTCGCCTTCCACGATTGAGTCGGGATTAATTGAGAGAAGAATATCGTCACCGACAATGCGGAATTTCCCAATCTCAGGCGGACAGCACTCATCTGTGAAGATCATCATCCCCACGCAAGCGTCGCGATTTTCTTTAGCTCGGGCCAGCTCCTCGATCGAATCTCGTAATGAATACCCTTGTTCGTTCTTTGCTTCGATGACGAACTTCTTACCCAATGCACCAGACTCACTTGACAATGTGCTGACGTAGTCTCCGGTCTTGCACCGGGGGATATTGCCCGGCGTTCCCGTCAGGTTTTCCGTTATATCCCCAAGTGAGCGCCCTAGGGCTGCAACGTGCTCGTAAACAAGCGCTTCAAAATCGCGCCCCTTTTGCGTTCCTTTACAGGCCTCTTCTTTCCGTGCTTGCTGAATGCCAAAATGCGCCTTCAGCTCCGCAAAAAACTGCGCATTTTCTTGTTTGATCGCCTCGACTTGTTTATTTACTTCCCGTCGCAATCTGGAAAGCGCCGAATCATCCGAGTCAAAGGAGAATTGCTGAAGTACGCTGCTCGAGCTTTCTTGTAACTTTAAAGCGACCACATCCTGTATCCGTTGCAAAAGTCCACGGTTATTATCTGGATCGACGAGTTTTCCAAAGTCGCTGTGTGGTCCGACTTGATCTCGTACGACCTGCGAGAGGCGCCCATGCTCGAGGCCAAAGTATTCCTCGAGCGTCTTGCTAAGCGCACCATCCTCGCCAATAAGAGAGTCTAAATGTCGTGGAACGCTACCTGTTTCCGACTTGAAGTATTGCTCGATCTTGGCTTGCAGATCGCTTTTGAAGTCGCGTGCATGGTCATCGAGGCTTCTCTCGAGATCTTTGAACTTTTGCTCGACTATGCTCGCGTCCAAAGTAGGACTGACGGATCGCAGCGCGATCACGCCAACTTTCAGGGCTTCGGCAGCCTTCATCTCTATATCTTGTGGCTTGGAAGCTCTTAGGTACTGGACGACAATCAGATCCGATACTTCGAGGTTCAAGTGTAATGATTCCGAGGTTCCAACCGCATCGACGGACTTAGTATCGATCACTTCTAACATGATCTCGCCTTTCACAGTTTTATTGGTACAGCACCGTCTTCGCATTCCTTGGAAGAAGCTTGGGCCACACCATACAGTATAGGCCGGCATCGAGCGCGAAATAAGCAGTCCGAAATACAACCCGGTCACATTTTGACCGCCTCTTGCTAGGTGAGATATGAAGCAGGAAGCTTATAAGAAGTTGCTCCACGAGCTGGACAGCAGGCGGTGCATAACCGTCAATCGCGCGAGAGAGATCTGCGGATCCCGCTTTTCTGAAAGCACGTGGAAACGAATCAAGAAAGCGTTAAAGCAGTCGGACAATTGTGAACTTCGCTGGAATGCCAAGACAAAGACGTTCACAGTGCCGGCAGCATGGACGTTGTATCCAGCTGATCCTGATCCGCGAAAGCGGGATCAACTGGCCGTTTTGCGTGCTGCCGCTGCTCGGGTTGGACCGCCGCTGACAGATCAAATTGTCTCTCTTCTCGATCGACTCGACGGACAGCTGGCGCGGATCGATCCTGATGCCCGAGCCAAGGCGCCGGTACGACAGCCGGCGCCTCGGACCGACAAGGATTTCTTTGATCTATTGAACCGGATCGACAGAGCGATCCGCAACCGGCAGATCGTCACTATAGACTACCGAAAGACAGTCGGCGGGCGACTCGAAAAACGCTCTATCGCTCCCTACGAATTGCACAACTACTCCGGCAGATTTTATGTGTGGGGAACCGATGAAGGCGGCAGTAAGCCAAAATTTTTCGCCCTTGATAGGATTGAGGCTATGAATGTCGATGATGGAGATAGCTTTGAGCGCGATCCCAATCTTAGCATCGACAAAGAATTGCGACATAGTTTCGGAATGTGGGTCGGCAGCGCAAAGGCGCAAGACATCGAGGTTGAAATCAGCGAAAGCCGAGCGACGGATATCTTTGCACGCCGTTGGCCGGCAGAAAAGTCGACCAGTTTCCTACCCAACGGGCGGCTGCGGATTACGTTCTCAGTGAGCGATGCGCGCGAGGTGGTGGCTTGGGTGCTCAGCTTCGGGGGTGAAGCCTGGATTCGCGAGCCAGCCAGTGCCGCCAGGTTGGTCTGGGAGCTGAGCCAAAAGATCGTTGCAAGACATAAATGGGCATGCGACGTGCCGATTGACGAAAGGCTCATGCGATTCGAGTGGGGTGCGGACGGCCTACCGCTGGAGAGGGCCAAGGCGGGCCAGTTGTAGCGTGCCGACCCATCAGGACCCTACACCTTTTTGACCCGGCCAAAATCTGACCCGCTTTTACACGGGCCGATCACACGTTACCATAAGTTCGACCCTACGCACTTGGAGGTAACGCTATGATTGACGCCCCGACTCTAGATTTTACTGCTCACTGCCAGGTTCGGTACATTGAGCGGTTTCTTGACAAGGATGCTGTGCTAGCTGCACGCCGGCAGGCAAAGGGCGATGCCGAGATACTCGACATGCTTCGTCCGGCATTCGACGATGATCTCCGCCATTTCCGTCATGTCGTCCAGGTTGGATACTTTCATCTCTTGCACAAAGCGGGAAAGTTCGTTGAGGGTTCGGCGTATCGGCTCAATCTAGGACCGATTTCGGTTTGCATCGAGGGCAATCTGTGTAAGACGACTGTCTGCAAACACTACAGTTCGTCGCGACCCGATCCGACGGATGATGATCCGATGGAAGAAAGCAGCGAATCGGAGCAGGACGAGGCACTGGTGGCTTGACACAGATGTCGAAGATAATACTGCTATGAAGGACTCCTTAGGTAGCAATCACTCAACATGCGGAAGAGGGCCATTGGCAGCGCTGGTTGCTTAACGATGCCAAGAAGGCTATCGACTTGGCGTACGTCGCCGTGGGCGACGAACACGATGCAATCATGAGGAAAAAGTTCGGGCCGGCGCCAAACGAGTGAGAACCCGGCGCGGACAAGCCGGGTTGCGGCCCCCCATTCTTTGATAGCAGAGGCATCCGGCCGGTTGCTCGCAAACCGGCCTCGAAATGCCGTCAGACGCGTTCGATAGCTTCGAAGAACTCGGCGACAATAAGCACGGATACATAATTCGCGCCGTATTGAAAATATTGGAAGACGGTCGTGCTCGTAGCACCGATGAGATCCTGGAAGCGGGCAAGGCTGCAGGCGACTTGCCAAAGACACTCAGCCGGAAGTCTTTGTACATACACATTGTTGGCTTTATCGAACGCCAACAAGCCGCGGGGCGCAAACCCATTATTGTGCAGGATCCTAAGAACCGGTTTTTCCAGTTGAACCGGCCTTCCGATACCTGGCCCGATTTCCAACCGTCTTCTTCTGAACCACCACCGTCGACTATGGACGATCTCATCAACAAGCTGCACGCCACTTCGCGTGGAGATGATCCCACCGCCTTTGAACTCGCCGCCTGCGAAGCGTTCGAAATTCTTGGTTTCGTAACGAAACATATCGGGGGCTATAAGGCCCCCGACGCTTGCCTTACCGCGCCGTTAGGAATACAAGCTTACACCTCGACCTTGGAATGCGAGTCGGCGCAGTCTGGCGTTGTTCGACGCGTCGGTGGAGTGGTTGAAGCGGCTCAACATCGGGATTCGTACCACACCGACCATGGTATTTTGCTCGGCCCGTCCTTTGAAAAGCTGGGCAGCCTTGACATCGAACTGCAAACACATGATATTGGTTTGTGGGCGGTCGATGATCTTGCGGCCGCATTGCGGCTTAGGGCTAATCCTTACGAGCTGCGTCCGCTATTCTCTGCCGGCCGCGCCGCAAACAAATTGCAAGATATCGCTTGGGAACGCGATCATGGCAAGGGCAAACGCGTGCGCATCATCGCCGAAATCATCATTGAACAAGGATGGAAGGCGCAAGTGCTCTTTGCTAGTGAGGGCTCCCCTGACCAGGCGCCCCTCTTGAATGAGGATTCTGCTATGATGCTGGTCGATACGTGGTTGCAGCAAAAAGGCGCAACCAGTGGATGTGTACGCGATGAAGTTCGCGCAGCCTTCGCACATTTGACCAGCCCCTTGGTCAACAAGGCGGTATTTGTTAACGACAAGAGGGATGCGATCATTCTGACTAGTCAACGGGGGCTTTAAGCGATGGCAAAAAGATCAGAAAGACAAGAAGCAATCGGACTATTAGCGGCTGCTTTTGAAGGCGTTCTTAATGATGATCTCATCGTGGAACGGCGGACGTGGAAAACCTTACTTCGGCTACCCAAGCTAACTATCCAAAAGGAGCTACGGCGTCTAAAAATTCCTGAGACGCGTGTCGGCCGTTGCATTTTGGGATTGTTGAACGACGGGGAAGAACAGGTTGCTGCGGTCTGGACACTTGATAAGAAGGGCAAGGAGGATCTGCTTTTGCTCGGTGATCAAGAACAAATGATTGGGACCTATCGTCCTGGCTCGTTATAGCACACATCTGGACGGCCAATCCATATTGCGTCTGCCCAACAAGCAGGCGCGCCGTTCGATCGCCGACAAAAAAATAAGACAGCGGGTTAGCTGGTCGCGGCACGACCAGATCAATTCTTGTGTCGCTAGCTTCACCTCAATTTGGGCTGCCAGCAAGAATGGATCTAGCGCGGCTCGCTGATTGCATAACTCCTGTTTGAGCTGCGCAGCGAGAGCGCTCGTGGCGAGCAGGCGGTCCAGCGGCGTCTGTGCTGCATCGTAGCGGCGCACGATCCTCGCGCCGATGCGTTGTTTGCTGATCAGTTTCACCGTGCGTTAGAAGTAGTTCATCCACAGGTGCAACTCGTTGCGATACAGTGAATTGACCACCTGCAAGATGGCGGGCGCATCCAAGCGCTGCCAGCCTAAGAGTCGACGCACATGCGTCCAGTTCTTTTGCTCGATATGTGCGTTATCGTTTTCTTGTACGGCCGTGCGCGGGTAAAGGCGATCGCGTGCCGGCGGCAATAGCGCACCAGATGGGCGTTGATGAATTCCCCACCATTATCCGAATGCAATGAGCGGAGGTTGAACGGTACCGCCAGCCGCATCTCATCGATCGCACGACAGACGCGCAGCTGTGCTTTGCCTGACCTGAGGTGGCGTTTAGCATAAGGAGGAATTGTGAGCAGGTATCATTTTAGTGACATATCGCCTCGTTAGCGCTGCGCGGTTAGCGCTCGCGGGCACCGTTCTGAACCGAGAGCTCCCAGCGATACCCGTCCGGATCGTGAAACCACAGGCCCATATGCGGCGAGCCCGACGCTGTGGGGCCGATCTCGTCACCCGGATCTTCCAGTTCTACGCCGTTTTTCTTCAACGTCTCGAGCGCTTCGCGCAGCGCGCGCATGCTGTCGAGGCGAAACGACAAGTGGTCGATCGTCTCCGGATGTGGTGTGCCTTTGAAGAACCCGATTATAATCGCGTCGTTCGTCAGCGCGATGGCCTCATCGGACCGGAACATTTCCTGCAGATCGAAGTTCTTGGTCCAAAACTGCGCGCTCTTCTCCGGGTCTTTGACGGCAACGCTGAAATGCCAGACCGCGCCAAGTTGTACTTTCACGTCCATACCTCTTACGTAACGCATCAAGTCGCGGCTTGTACGTGCGGGTGACGCGAGCTTCCTGCACATTCGTCAGGCCCCCGTCATTCCACCATCGACACGGTAAATCACGCCGACTATGAACTTCCCGCGATCCGACACGAGCAGCGCGACGGCCTCAGCGATGTCCTCGGGGGCGCCGATGCGACCTAGCGGAATACTTCTGATCCAATCAGCAGGGGAAAATTCGGGATGCGCCTTGCTAAACTCCTCGGAACCCGACGTCGAGATGACGCCGGGCGACACGACGTTCACGCGGATGCCGCTCGGCGCGAGTTCCACTGCAAGCGTGCGCGAGTAGGCGTTGAGCGCCGCCCTTTGCGGCTCCATAGTGCGCAAAGGCACCAAACGGCATCGTTGCTGCCGTCGAAGAGATGTTCACGACGGCTGCGTCCTTCGACGCTCGGAGCTCTGGGAGGACCGCGTTCGTGAGGCGGATCGCGGCAAAGAGGTTGAGCTCGAGGTTGTCATGCCACGCCTTGTCGGAGATCGTCCATGACCCTTCCAGAAACGCGCTCCTACCGCCCGCGTTGTTCACAAGAATGTCGAGGCCGCCGAGCGCCGCGAGCGCCTTCGTCGCGATTGCCTCCACGCCGTCATTCGTAGTGACATCGCCGGACACGAACGTCGCCTCCGCGGGCGTATCGTCGTTACGAGTACGCGCAGCGACTACGACTTTGGCACCAGCATCGAGAAGGCGCTGCGTGATGGCCGCGCCGATGCCACGCGTGCCTCCGGTGACTAGGGTACATATTCGGCCATGAATTCCTTCTGAAGGATTTCGCCGGGATGCACCGGCGGTCGCTTCTTCATTGTCGACTTTGACATTAGGCTACTCCGTTCCAGATCTAGTTGTGGTCAACTATCGCAACATCGTGACTCCGAGTGCCTTTACCAGCTTGATCGCGTGCTAAACGACTGACAATCCCACCCGCGTTTGCGCGCCAGCTTCCGTCTGGGGTGAACATTTCGATGCAGTAGCCCGCGGGATGGAGATGCCCGCATCATGGGCCGAACGCCGGCCGCGAGTGTGGATATCATGTCAGTGCGGCATCTCGTCATCGTCGAGTCCGAAGTAGTGTCCAAGCTCGTGAATCACAGTTTCGCGTACTTCCTGCACGGCCTCATGCCTCGTACCGGTGACGCGGTTGATCGGACCCCGGAACACGGCGATCTCGTCAGGCACCAACGGCATGCCATGCGTCCGTTCGGTGAGCGCGACGCCACGGTAGATGCCAAGGAGCTCCGAATCGCCGTTGGCATCGCCCTCGATGCTCTCGAGGTCATGATTGGTCGGCTCGTCCTCGATCGTGATGACGACGTTCTGATGAGGTCGGCGAACCATTTCGGAAGCGATTTCAGCGCTTCGTTAACCACGCGTTCGAATTCGTCGCGCGTCAGATAACCACAAGCCATCTCGCTGGCCCTTCTTCTCCGCCGTCCAGCAATACACTGGGACCACCCGTGGAGCGGTTGGCTCACAACGCCACCAACCGCTACCCTACAGGCGGTGTTCAGGAAACTCCCCCAGCATCATTGCGGCTATTCGAAGTCCCAAGCATCCGCATGAGATGCGCCCGCCTCGTAGGAGGCGCAGTTTGGCGCTTGCGCCCTCAACGCAGTATCACCGCCCTGAATATATGGCGGTGCCAATACTTTGAGCTGCGACTGTGAGACGTTTATCCACGGTCGCTAATGGTAGACCACGACGTTGCGCAACGCCAAGATACGTCGCATCGTAAACGCTTAGCGCAAAGTGACGAGCAAACTGGAGGTCACCAGCATACGCCGCAAGCGATCCCAGCTCGTCCAGTTCAACGGCGAACCCGTCCAGAAATCGGACTAACTGGCTGACGTCCTCTCGGCCAAGCCGTTTTCTTCGTTCCGCTACGAGCAAACCATTAAGTACCTCGAGCGGCCAAATGGATGGCGCATACGCCACCTCACCTGTCGAGAGCACTCGCGTGATAGAGTCCGTATAGTTGGATCGCTCGTCTGCGAAGCACGCGGCGAGAGCCACGGAGGCGTCGATTACAAAGGGCACTAAAAGCGTCGACCCTCTTCAATTAAATCGCGAATCTTAAGCCCATGGAGTCGCAATCGCTTGCTGAGTTTCTTTAAACCTGCAGCAGCCTCTGCCGGGCTCAGTCGCGCCTCATCCGCCACAGGACGGAGCTCAGCTACAGGCTTTTTGTTCTTCATTATAAGTATACGTTCACGCCGCTTCTCAACGTCGTTAAGAAGCTGACTTAATTTTGTCTTTGCTTCATATGCGCCTATTTTTCGCATGAGTCCTCAAACTGGTCGTTAGACTAGTCTAACAGGTCTCCAGCCCGCGGTCAAGCCATGGCAACTTCCTCACCAGTTGACTCGATTGAAAGTAAGTGTTGGATCGGCTTTCGTGCCACTAGGGCAGGTGCAGGTTCAGGTTCGATCCTCGGCTTGAGCTGCGACGGTCGATGCTTGTGCTACTCAGATATCTGAGGTGAAGGCAAGCCTAGACCGCAATTTTCCTTGGTTTCACTTGCGCATTGATCCGTCTTTGTTTTTGACGGGCGGCTTCGATCTCAAAGTCTTTTTGTAGGTTCATCCAAATATCCACCGACGTGCCGAAATACCGGGCCAATCGCATAGCTGTATCAGGCTGTTATCGCGCGCCTGCCATGTACAATCTCGTGTACTCGGGGCGCGTTAACGTGCAGCGCTAACGCTAGCGCGTTTGCTCTCAAATTCAGTGGTTTCATGAACTCGTCGAGCAGGATCTCACCCGGATGGATTGGTGACAACAACTTTCGTGAAGGCATATTTCCCTCTAATGGTAATCCACAATTTCGACTTCCTAGGCGTCACCTTGATACCAACGGAAGCAAACGCGCCATTGATCATTAATGAGGGCTGGCGCTGTGAGGATCGCTGTTGCCTATGTTGCCTACGCAATACAGCGGAGATATCGTTATGCCGAAACCAACCTCAGTTTCGGATAGTATGTCTTGTAGAAACCCAGATCCCGAGTTAGCAATGCTCCTATCGATTCCGCGTGCGCTCCGATGATAAAATCAGCCAAGATTCGGCGCGGTGCACCACCACCGCTTTTCTCCCGATGTCGAGCGTAGGCACTGAACGCCTCGCCCGCCCGAACCCAAATCGCCCTTTCCAACGCCCAATCGACGGTTAGTCTGGTCTCTGCAAGAAACCGGTCGAGAGCGCGTGGATTCCACCTTGGATGTGCGAGACACTCTGCATAGACCGGTGGTGCGATCACGAGCGCGCCTTTTGCTCCTTCCTGTTCGAGAGCAGACGCGATGCTGAGGGCGAAGACTTCCTCGCCCGTAACCAAGTCAACTAGGGCGTTAGTGTCGATCGCGCAACTCAATCGACGTGGCCTCGAATCTTTCGGAGCCACGTATCAGTATCTTTCGGCTGGCTTCCTCTACCGACTCGGTAACGGCCAGCATACTTCTTGAAGCGACCCTCGTAGACATTAGGAACCACGGCCACGCGATCAGCAGCGATCTCAAAGACAACCTCGTCCCCAACGCCGACCCCAAGGGCCCGGCGCACAGCAACCGGAAGCGTGAGTTGATGTTTGCTAGTTAGTTTCGCCTTACTCCTTACCATTGTGTAAGGATTATAGCATTTCTGTGGGCGAACATGCAAGACGCGTCTGCCACGCGGGCAGGCGTGGCCCTCAGAGTTTAGCCAGCCTTCACAAGCGGCTTAAGCTTTTTGCGGAGCACAGCAGTACGCGCCTCATATAGGTCCACGCTCCACGAACAAGGTTGGCGGGTTCGAACGACCAACGTGACTGCGGCGTAGTCGTGACTTTAGCTTCTCCGCTTCTGCTAGGATCCGCACATGATCTTCGGAGTGAGCCCCACCAAGGACGCAGTCGTCATTGCGCAAGCCACGGGTTCGGGCGAGACTTTCGCGATCAAGTCGATCAAGTCGATTCAGTTCCAGGCGCGATCCGGAGAAGATCTGACAAAACTTCTGCAACGTCTTCTCGTCATATTCGAACGCGGCCGTAAGAACCGACGCCCGATAATCGCACTCTTAGGATCGTCGTCGGGTCGGTTTAAGTCTTCCGTCGAAGCAATCAAGGCAGAAGCAATCACCGAACTTGCTGCGGCTGAGAGCGGCCTCCGTGTCGTCAGGGTAACAGCCGCGAGTCTCAAAATGGTCCTCGGTTGTGCGACCGGGCAGAAATGGCAGGCCCGAGCCGGGGAACGGTTCAATCCGACTGGTCGCCATAAGAACTGGTCGCAAGGAGCAGCCGGTGCCGCGGCTGCGGCCCTCAAGATCGCTGGGGGGACATCCGTACCTGAAGCTGCCGTGCATCCGCACGAGTACCCACGCCTGCCCAGAGCCAGCCGCGGCGATCTTAGAGCTTGAGCGCTTCTTCGACCGCCTGACTTTCCGACCAAACCGCCCCTTCTGCGGCAAGCTTTGTAACCTGCTCTTCGCTCATCTTCTCACGCAGCAATGCTGAGATCTTCTCGTAGCCCCACCGCTCGGTCGACTCGCGTTGCAGACCTAACTCGTTGTATTTCGAATCCACGTAGCCTAAGAGTCGGGCCGCAACTTGCAGCTGACTGCGCATCCCGGCCATGAGTGCGAAATGCTGCAAAGCCCACGCTAGCTTCGATCCGCTTTGCGCCTTTTGCGCCCAGCGTAACCCCTCGCGTGCTGCTTCGCGTGCATGCTCGAGATCACCAAGCGCGATGCAATACGCGGCGATGTTGATCTGATAGATGGCAATATTAGTGGCGTTCTTTCCGCGCAATCCGATCTTAAGTGCCTCTCGTGCGTTGCGGAGCGCTTGCTCGGGATTGCCTACCTCAAAATCCAGCTCTGCAAGATTACTCAGCACCATTGCGTCGCCGGCCTCGTCACCTAAGGCCCGAAACGTCGTTAGCGTCTGCGCATAAAGTTCGCGCGCCTCATCCACGTCGCCGCGATCTCCTGAGATATCCGCTAGCTCGTTAAGACAAAGAGCCTCACCCTGCTTGTCGCGGCACTCGCGAAACGTAACGAGCGCACGTGCACTTGCCTCGGCCGCTTCCTCCAACCTACCCATTTGGATAAGACCACGTGCAAGCGCGCGCGACGCATGCGCAGCACCGTGCCTATCGTTTACGGACTCATACAGCGGACGAGCGCGTTCTCCGCAATCGTATTTGCGTCTGCCGGAGGAGAGTAAGGCAAGCGCAAGCCACAACCGCCCCGCAATCGCAGGATGCTCATCCTCGGCGATGCGCTCAAGCATCATCCCGATCCAATGGCGCCCCTCGGCTGAGAGACCACCTTCATACCACAGCTGCTCCAACGCTCCAGCCAGCTGTGCACCCATGGTCACATCATGCTCATGCCCCGTCGCCCATTCAAGAGTGGCCCGGAAATTGTCCACCTCAGGCTCCAAGCGCGCCAGCACCGCTGCAACAGACATGTTGCCCGACGTCTGGTCTGCCGCCCGAGCAACGTCCGTGAAATGTTCGGCATGGCGGCGCGCAAGACGCTCGCTTTCACCTGACGCCGCCAGCTTCTCTATCGCGTACGCGCGTGTTGACTCGAGGAGACTGTAGCGTTCGGGCTGACACCCAGTCTCGGCGACCACAAGCGACTTGTCAGCTAGTGAGTCCACGAGCTCAAACATCTCCGAACCGTCAAGCCCATCACCGGCACAAACGGCGCTGGCCGCTTCCAGGGTGAAGCCACCCGCGAAAATGCCTAACCGGTTGAAAAGCTTCTGCTCGCGCGAAGAAAGTAGATCGTAGCTCCAATCGATGAGCGCGGTTAAGGTCTTTTGACGAGGTAGTGCCGTGCGACGGCCACCGGTGAGAATCTTGAAGCGTTCATCCAGATGTTGGGCGAGATTTGGAATGCTCAACACTTTGACTCGTGCACCTGCAAGCTCGATAGCCAGGGGAATGCCATCTAAGCGGCGGCAGATGTCACCTACGATTGCGGCATTCCCATCAGTGAGACGAAAGTGTGCGTTAGATGCCGCTGCTCGCTCCACAAAGAGCGCGACGGCGCCGAAATGCAGCGCTTCGTCCGCTTTCAACCCGGCCGTTTCCGCCGGTACCGCAAGCGAGGGTAGCCGGTAAAGAACTTCGCCCGTTATATTTACGGCCTGGCGCGAGGTTGCAAGGATGCGGACGCCGGGAGCCGTTTCGAGGATCGCTTCAGCCAGATTGGCAACCGCTTCCAGCACGTGCTCGCAGTTGTCCATGATGAGCAATAACTTCTTGCTGCGCAGCCACGGCGGAATTGACTCATCGACTCTTCGCCCTTCGGGTTGGCTCATGCCTAAAACTCTAGCGACAACGCTTGAGACAAGCTCAGGATTAGTGAGACCGGCAAGGTCGACGAACCAGACACCATCTGGGTAGCGGTCAATGAGATCGGCGCCAACCTGGAGCGCGATGCGAGTCTTACCGACACCACCGGCTCCGGTAAGTGTCAGCAAACGATGTTTTCCGAGGAGCGATTTAATTTGTTCAAGGTCCTTCTCGCGGCCCAACAAGCTGGTGAGTTGACATGGCAAGTTGTTTGGCCTGGCGTCAAGCGAGTTGAGCGGCGGAAACTCACTGCGCAATCCCGCGATAGTAAGCTGCCACACGTGCTCTGGCTGAGTGAGATCCTTAAGCCGTCTCAACCCAAGATCGAACAGGTTTGTGCCGGCCGGAAGAGCCGCCGCCTCTAGACATTGGCGCATTGCATCCGACAGGAGCGTTTGCCCGCCGTGACCGATGGACATCAACCGTGCGACTCGATTGAGAGTTGAACCAAAATAATCACCGTCGCGTTCCAATGCCTCACCAACGTGGAGTCCTATGCGCACGCGTAGGCCGTCCACTTCTGAAAAGTTTTCTTTGGCTAAGGTCCGCTGAGCGTCAACAGCAGCGTCAAGGGCATTTGTCGCGTTGCTGAAAGCAGCGCAATACGAATCGCCGCCCGTCTTGAACACGTGTCCATTGTGATGCTCGATCGCGTTGCGCATCAGGGCATCGTGTCGTTTTACCGCTGCATCCATGGCGTCGGGATGCGCTTCCCAGCGCTGAGTGCTTCCTTCGATGTCGGTAAACAGAAACGTGACCGTGCCTGAAGGTAACGACACCGGCTGCCTGGGCTGCTCTTTAGCCTCACTTGCGCGTGGCATTGCTGCAGATTTCTGAAGGCCTCTTAGAGGCACCTAGCCGACGCTAGGCTGCACTTTGGCTGGAGTCTTTCTTATGAGCCTTTTTGACCAGGCTTTGCAAGGCTGGGTTGTGCTACAATGACGTCGAGTCGCTCGAATAGGGCGCCATGAGGCGCTTTCTAAACTAATGATGGAGACAGATCTCGTGTACACAACACCACGAATCATCGCATCACTCGATGCCAACCTTGTATTAGCACAAGCAATAGGCGACGGCTCGGGTTCTTGCACGACTGCTGACGTCGTCACCTTCGGCCACGGGTGCAAGTAGAGCAGCAAGATCGGTATTCAGATCAGCTTGCACTCCTGCCACGAGGGCTGGCGCCTTTTGACGATCCCTAACGGCTGTGCTTAGCCGCGCTTGATTCACTTAGCAAAATGATCGTTCGCGGTAGCTGCTTTCCCATTGGCCATCCGTTTAGTCGCGAATCCGGCGGCACTTCCATAACCCACGCTGCTCTGTAGTCTTTGCCTAATGTTCCAACGGTGAAGAGCGCACTACCTTGCATCGTCTGGTCCATCGCCTTTGGCCCACAGTCATTCGACCATTGTCGCTCAGAGCCAAATGGCATTTTGCTCCTATACCAGGAAGAAACTAGGCTATATGAATCGTCGCTTATCAGTTGATGGACGAAACCACCATAGGGTCCAGGATCTAGGTCGGCGGCAATCTCTATTGCCCGTGGATACCTAGGCAGCGGTCCATTCATTGATGCGGCGCCACCAGACATTGCGCACGCCCGTGCGACGTTGCTCACGTAGGTTACATGTGCAGGCAACGCCGTTAAACCCGGCTCAATGGCGCTCGCGGGAACTTTCTTTGTAGCGCATGACATGGCGGTAAGCGCAGCCAGTGCCGTTAAGCAGGCAGCCGCGCATCGCGAAAAGTGGTCTAACTTCATTATCTTTAGCCTGTTATTCCCTTTGATGCACTGCGCCCGCGACGAGGGCAGGCGCGAGTTGGGCAATCGCTAGTCGACCGCTGCTTTAGATGGCGTTTTTCTTGGCTTCACTTCCGCGGTTCATCCCAAATATCCACCGATGTGCCGAAATACCGATTCGCGTTCATCGACAAATGACCACGATAGACCTGTGGATTGACTAGTTGAAAGCCCTAGGCCCCATTCATGCTTGGCTTGCTTGCTTTTAAGACTGCTGGGCTGCAAACTTGACGAAGTAGATGCGCTACATCCTCGAACTGCCGTCAGCTATTATTGCCAGCGCTTCGTCGCGATGTTGCTCCATAAGCGGTACGGTGTCGCCCTCGACATTTAGCCGAAGAAGCGGCTCAGTGTTTGAGGGACGAACGTTCAACCACCAGTCTTTCATTTGGACTGTTATGCCATCGAGATGATCGATCTCCCCGCCTCGCGCCGCGTAATACGCTTCAATCTCGCGCAGTTTTTGGTCGACGTCCGCTACGTTGGAATTTATCTCTCCTGAGCGGAAACGTGTGTCGATCGGTGCAATGAGGTCGCTCATCGTCTGTTGGGCGCGACTCAGGAGCTCGAGGCAATGCATGAGCGCTATCATGCCGGAGTCCGCGAACCAGTTTTCTCGAAAATAATAATGTCCTGAGTGCTCGCCACCGAACGGGATATTCTGCTCGCGCATAATTGGCTTGATAATTGAATGACCTACGGGAGAGCGTACCGGAACGCCACCCGCCCGTATGATGGCCTCGGGCACCGAACGGCTGCAAATAAGATTGTAAAGAATCTTCGAGCCCGGGAAACGCTGCAGTGCGTTCAATCCGATGAGCGCGGTCATGATTCCGCCGTCCACCAATCCCGCCTTTTCATCCACGACAAACATTCGGTCTGCATCACCGTCGAAGGTCACGCCTAGGTCACAGCCATGCGCCCGCACCAGCGCCTGCAGCTCCACCTTGTTTGCGGGATCCATTGGATTCGCCGGATGGTTTGGAAACGAGCCGTCAAGCTCGAAGTAGAGCGGGATAATCTCGCAGGGCAGCTCTTTGAAAACTACGGGCGTCGTCAATCCGGCCATGCCGTTCGCGGCATCGACGGCAATCTTAAAGGGCCTGATCGAATGCCGGTCGATCATCGACAAACAATGCTGCGCAAAATCTTCGAGAATTTCGCGCCGAGTGATGGAGCCCCGACGACCACTCTGCGGAATGTTTCCGGCGATGACCCTATCCCGCACATCCGCTAGCCCAGTATCAAGAGAGAGCGCAGCAGCATCCTTGCGGCAGAACTTCAAGCCGTTGTAGTTCGCTGGATTGTGCGACGCGGTGATCATCACGCCGCCATCAAATCCAAACTTTCCGGTAGCAAAATACAGCGCGTCGGTCGACACCAGCCCAATGTCGGTGACGTCGGCGCCCTGGTCGGCCACGCCTGCCACAAGCCCTGCTGACAGGTCATTACCGGATTCACGCATGTCGCGCCCCACGACAACTTGTGAGAGCTCAAATTGCGCGACGAACGCTCGGCCGATCTGATAAACAAGGTCAGGCGACAGTTCATCCGGCACGGTGCCTCTAACATCGTAGCGTTTGAAGAGCTCGTTGAGCTTTTCCGCGGAAGGAAGGTGCACGCTCAAGGACTTAGCGTCAGACGTCCGCGTCCGGTTCGTCTGTCTCCCATGCCGTAGTATATATCGAACGTTCGCTCTCCTAAGTCAGGTCGTGGGTCTATAGCAGTTGGAAACACAACATGACCTACCCTACCCCGGATTTCACTCGGCAACTCCGGCACAAAGAGCGGTGTTGGTGATCTGTAAATAACCTGGTCGAGCCGAGTTGCATCTTGTATGATGATGCCAGCACTGTAGCGCAGGTGATTCTGGCCGCGGTGCTCGTGGCACTCATCGACACCGTGCATGACCGAAAGCCAACCTTCACGGATCCGAACTGGTGGTGTGCCTCCTCCTACTTTAACCTGGCCCCATCCGGCGGCCGGCAAATGGAGCGGATGCGTTTCACGCACCTCGCAGAGCTTTCGCAAATCTTTTCGCACAGCAGCCAGAGGAATATACGCAATCGATATGTGCTCGTGCGCCTTCCGTGACCGCTTTATGATTTGCACAGCAGCTTTGCCGTGCTTGCGCCACAATGACCACAGAGTCGGCCGATGATAGAGCGCGAGCGATGGTGCGCCGCTCGGCGAAATAATAGGCTCGGGGAAAAAGGCGGCATCCTTGTCGGCAACGCTCGCATTGTTATACTGAAAGCGTATAAGTCCCAAGCGCTTCCAAGCTACTCCGTCCCTCGAAACCGCCGCCGCGACTTCTGGTCCCCGCGGCCCGAAAGCAACGTAGGCCAGAACGTAACGACCGATGACTTTAATATACGTTATTCGCGGATCCTCACATCCATATCCGTCTGACTCATCTCGTAGTTCATACGGTGTCGCCGGGATAAGCGCGTAACCACATTGGTTCAGGGTTAACGCCCCACGACTGCTCTCGTGCGCGCGGAAGCAACCGATGCGTGAGATATTGCCGCGTGCGATCATGCGCGGATATAGCCGCAACGAGCCGTCGCGGAGCCGCGCAGATGCAGGATTGATGATGCCCTCGCGGTCAACAGCGCGGCGATCCGGCTTAAACACGACACCGAGCCGCGTAAAGTCTGCTGTGAAACCATCGATCGAATTCTTACTTGGCTTGGCGGACTGTCGCACTAGGGATCTTCTGCATCAACAGCACTTTCGCAGCACTCATGTGAACTGCGTAGTCTGCGATGGCGCACGAAACTTCCTCCAAAGGCAAGCACCAGAAATTTGTCAAGGCGCGAGTCTTCATAAAGGGATTAGGAAAACTTGGTCCTTAGGGCTTGACCACCATCACGTAGATCAATCCGATCCACAAGAGTCCGGTGATGGGTCCGACAATTGCAGCGGCCCGTCCGTTCGCTATCGCAAGTAGCTCAGCGGATGGCTGATCGTCGGGACTTGCCTCAGCCGCCTTCAATAGACGCCGCTGCCAAGGTAAGAAAAATCCCGGACCCAAGATGAGCAGCGCGAGCGCCATGATATACGCGCTCGTAAGCCACGGCGAGTTTAGTGGAAAGCCCAATTTTACAGCTGATGCAAAGCCAAACAAAATGCCAACGATCAATATGGTGCCGCCGGCCGTCGTCAGCGGCCTGCCGGCGCGGACGCCGGTACGAATTGCGCGCACATCCGCAGAGCGCCCGATGGCAGCCAAGGCGATACCAACACCCGTCGTAAGTCCAAACGCCACAATAACAAAGAGGACGTGAAAGAAAACAAGCAGCATGGAAAACGGGTTCGACGCACAGAGAAACGTGGTCCTTTGTTGCCTGCTACACTGGCAGACGCGATCGACCGTAGCTGGGGGCATGGCCTCTAAGCAAACCTGCTCCTAGGCGCCCAAATCTCAGACGGTTCCAAAGTTGGCAGGACATTAGCGGGGAGGCTCGGTCGAGCTTGCTGGCTGGGAAGGGCGGCCTCGATGGCTTGGCACGCGTCCGCGTTCATTGACGCTTCAGAGATGCGTTGACGCTGCCTTTATTATCCTGAGGCAAACGTCGGCTGAGGAGCGAACTTGAGCAGCGTGCAGGTACATTTGGTTGACGGTACCTATGAATTGTTCCGACACTTTTTTGCTTTGCCGCCTGCTTCAGACGTGGATGGCCGAGAAGTTGGCGGCGTCCGCGGTGTCCTGGCTTCGGTTTTGTCCATGTTCGAGCGTGGTGTCACGCACATCGGTGTCGCAACCGATCACGTCGTCGAGTCCTTTCGGAACGACCTGTACGACGGCTACAAAACCAGCGAAGGCGTTCCTCCCGAGCTGCTCTCGCAGTTCCCTATCTTAGAAGAGGGCCTTGAGGCAATGGGCGTCACGGTCTGGCCGATGGTTTATTATGAGGCCGATGATGCTTTGGCCTCCGCCGCTGCCAAGGCTTCGCAAGATGGCCGTGTGAGCCGTGTCTTCATTTGTACGCCTGATAAAGATCTGAGTCAGTGCGTTGTGGGCACGCGAGTCGTTCAACTGGATCGCCGACGCAACATTGTGCGCGACGAAGCCGCCGTGGTCGCCAAGTTCGGGGTGGCACCTCAATCGATTCCTGACTACTTGGCGCTCGTCGGGGATAGTGCGGATGGATTCCCGGGTGTTGCGGGATGGGGTTCCAAGTCTGCAGCCCTGACCTTGTCGCGGTACCACCACCTTGAAGAGATTCCGACGGATTGGCGCAAGTGGGATCCCTCAATCCCTCGGGCACGCTCGCTGTCTGAGGCACTCTTAAACGCTTGGAGCGATGTCCTACTGTTTCGTACTCTTGCGACGTTGCGAATGGATGTGCCGGTGTTTGATAGCGTTAAGGACCTTCGCTGGGAGGGACCGCGGTTGGACTTCGACCGGTTCTCTAAGAGCATTAAGGCGCCAGATCTGCTACGCCGCGCCACGCTGGCAGCGTCTAAACTAGAGCCTGCGACTGGGGCAGGTGCATAGAGCTCGGATCACGAGAGTTGCGCCTGCCACGAAGCTTCTTGACATGTTGTTGTATTTGTACGTACAATGTATATACATCGGAGGCATTTCAAAAAATGGCCGCGCGTCAACCCAAACAGGATACCTTGACCTTTCGAATTACTCGGAAGGACAAAGCGCTTATAGAGCAAGCGGCTACGAGGGCCGGTTCGGACGTTACAACCTTCGTGCTTGGTCCAGCCCTTGTTCGAGCGCGCGAGGTTGTTGAGCGCCATGACTTTACGTTGCTTACCGGAGCGGCTCGCCGGCAGTTCAGTTTGCTGGTAGAAAGGCCCCCAGCACCATCGAAAACGCTACTCCGAAACCTTAGCGGTAAACGACACAAGACTGTTTGATAGATGAGGCTTCGCTTTGAGCCGCTCGGCGATCGACATGACCGACCAGCTTTTTCGTGTGGCCACAAAAGCGTCGACGAATTTCTGAAACGCATCGCACGGCAACGCCAAGACCGGCTTATCGGGACTACGATAGTTGCCGTGGATAGCGCTGGAGACCCACGACGCATCGTTGGCTACTTCACGCTGCTGCCGCATGAGTTTCGAGGCGAAGAGCTGCCGAATCCCTACCGAAAGGGGGGCCGGATCGGAAAGCTGCACGTCGTCCCAGGGGCGCTCTTGGCCCAACTTGGCGTTGATCAGGAATTTCAAGGACAAGGCGTCGGCAAGCACCTGATGCGCATTGTCTTTGAAAGGGTTGCCGGTCTGGCAGACGAGTGGGGATGCGCAGCCTTGGTGACCGACCCTATCGACAATCGTGCTCGAAGCTTCTATGAGGGTTTTGATTTCATTCAAATGGAGGGGCACCCGACACGCATGATCTTGAGCATGGGTACCATAGTTGCAGCTCTCAAAGCCGCTCAGGCTCAGCGCTGAGTGTTCTGGGTTAGGTAGCGCCTGCCACGAAGGCATGAGCTACGCAAGTATGCTGCTTCGAGGTGGCACGAGATCTGGCGTAACGCGAGGCGCGTCGCAATTGCACACATTTGCCGATAATCCAAGACCGATAACAATCTCGAAAGAGAGGGGAGGCGTTGGTGTAGATGAAGGCATCACTAAAATTTACGGGTGGCGATTTCCGTTTCAAACCGCACTTCAACCACATCGAATTCGAAGTGAGCGGCACTGTAGGGCGAGCCACCGGCAAGCTGACGACGAATGACTGCCTCGCTCTCGGCAAACACCTTATGGACATTTACTACTCTCATGTGGTGCATCAGCAAGAGGGTTCTGGGGCGAACGCGGAGCCAGCGGAGCAAACCGAATAGGAGTTAGAAGTCCACGTACTGCAGTTAAGGGAGCATCGCCTCAGATAATCTTAGACCTCCAGCGCTTGTCCGACTGCCTTTTCTTCGTTTAGCTTCGAACCCTCAGTAAGTAGTGCCTCAAGTTCGTCTTTCTTCAACCGCGCACGCAGTCTCTCCATGAGCCTGCTGTAACCCCATCGCTCTGTAAGCTCTCGTTCTCCACCTTCTTCTCGGTACCAGTTGTCCGCATAACCAAGAAGCCGTGCCGCCCTATGTATGTCACCGCTCAACGCGGCAATTAGCGCGAGGTGCTGGATGTTGGCTTGGCCCCACGGTTGGGCAGCATTAGGTCCGAGTTCGGGTGTTTGTGTTTTGAGCCCTCGCTCGTAGGATTTAGATTCGTACGCTGCTACCGAACTGTTCCGAGCCCAAAATGCGCGGAAGGTAAGTCGCGATTAGGCTAAGACCTGCACGCTGCCGTCGCTTAGGCTGTAGTGCGCGCCGACGACCTGGAGCGCGCCGGTCGCCGCCGCCTGCGCGATGATGGATGACTCCCGCTTCAGTGTTGCCACAACGTGGGCGACGTTCGCGCGAACCGCGTTGTCGAGTGTATCCCCAGGTTTGCCCAGGACCGACCGTGCCGCCGGCTCGATCGCATCCACGAGCGTCGCGATGTGACCTGGTGCTTTCCCCTTGCTCTCCAGCAGTGATAGCGTTGCCGATACAGCACCGCATTTTGAATGACCCATGACAAGCAGCAACGGCGAATGGAATTGATCGATCGCGTATTCTATAGTTCCCATGCCGGCCGAGTCTGCGATGTTCCCGGCAACGCGCACCACGAAAAGGTTCCCGATACCCTGATCAAAGATCGCTTCTGGTCCGACGCGCGAGTCCGAGCAGGCCAAGATGATTGCAAACGGATTTTGTCCGCCGGCGACTTCTGCTCGACGATCGTAGTTTCTCAGGCAATTGACGACGGTGTCGCTCGCGTGACGGCGATTCCCAGCCAAGAGCTGTTCGAGCACCGCCTGAGCACTTGGATGCGCGCCAGCTGGATCAGCGGCACGAAATTCACGGGGCATCGACACGACCATACCAACAGCCGAGAGGCCTGCGGTTGCAAAGAAACCCGCCCGAGTCGATCGGTGGCGATCGTCTGCAAGCACCATCGTAGCCCAACCTTTGATGTTGCACGCCTGGAAGTACGGACTCAAGCCTGATATCCCTGCCGATGTCAAGCCAGCCTCGTTCTCCGTATTCCTACGGAAGAACTACGGACGCATCGGAGACGACGTTATGCTACAGTTTTCCCAAGAAACTGACAATCGAGGTCTGCAAAACACGTTGTGACATCAGCGGTCAAGTTAGGGACACTGGGAGGTTTCACATTTTGCGCCGGAGATATTTCGTCGGCCGGCCCCCACACGCAGAAGGCCAGAGCGCTAATGGTCTTTCTTGCGATGAATTACGCAGTCGATGTCGCACGCGACCGCCTTGTCGAGATATTCTGGCCGGACTCTGATGGGGAGCGCGCTCGTGATAGCCTAAAAACCGCGTTGTGTTCGATACGCCATAGTTTACGAGCCGTCCGGGTAGAACCAGAAGATTATCTGCGGGCCACGCGATACGTTGTACGCTGGATGGTCGCATGCGTTGATGTGCTGGAGTTTGAAGAGCTCGCCCAGGGTGACAATATAGCCGACGCGCAGAAAGCGATGCGGCTCTATCGCGGCGATTTCTTGGAAGGTGATTATGGTAATTGGGCGGTCGCTCAGCGCGAACGGTTCGCTTGTTTGTACGAATCAGTGCTCGCCCGCGTGGTCAAGACATCAAGAGATCCATCAGTAGCGCATAAATGTATAACCCGCAACCCATATTATGAGGAAGCGTATGCCGCAATAATCGAAGCCGCGCTCGCGGAACGGCAACGGTCCTCTGCGTTGTGTTGGGTGCAGCGATGCCGGCAGGCTCTCGCCGAGATCGGTGAACGACCATCGGCTGCGTTTGAAACGCGTTTCGGCAGTATCGACGCGTTCACTCGCTGCGCGTTGCAACTCGCTCCCGCTTCGTGATAGAGGCTCGGATCGTGACTCAGGATTCAGACGTACAGCGCTTCTGGAGCGCTTATGCTAGCGCCGAACAGGTGCCGGCGGCCTCGTACACTGTGTTTCGGTTCGGCGATAGCGACGAGCTTGCCGAAAAACTTGTGAGGCTCGTGCTCTCAGGCAAGAAGCGCGCAACTACGAGCCTGCTGCGCGACTTCACAGCAACGCACCAACCACTGCCGCGGCCGGGAGACTTCGGGGTGGTTGTCGATGCGCAAAACGAACCCCGCTGCATTGTCCGCACAACCGACGTGTCGGTTAAACTCATCCGCGAGGTCGACGAAGCGTTCGCTCAAGATGAGGGTGGTGGTGATTGTAGTCTCTCATGGTGGCAATCGTCGCACGCGCGCTATTTCCGAAGGCAAGGTGCGCGTGAGGGCTTTGTCTTCGATGACAATAGCCAGGTCGTGCTGGTGCGCTTCGAACTCGTCTGGCCGCGCCAAGTCGTCCAGCACGCGAGTTGGGTCTGATGTCAATCTTCCGGCGATACATCGGGCAAACGACTCCTCCATTCATAGGCCAGCGGGTGCCCATCGACCGCGCATGGAATATATTCAGACGACTGGTGCTTGCCCCAGCTTAGGCTTGGATGCAAAAGAGCACAACTAAAAACGCCGCAGCTAAAGACCCCGGCGTCTTGTCGGCTACCCCCATGAAGCCTACGGACCGTGCGGCGCAGACATCGAACACTCCAAGTGATATTCTCCTCACAAAACGTGAGCGAGAAGTGTTGGACCTTATGGCTTTTGGGCTCAGCAACAAAGAGATAGCACAGCGATTGGGGCTCGGCCGTCGAACCGTCGAGACGCACATAGATCACGTTCTAGCCAAGCTCAACGCTCCGACGCGAACGCGCGCAGTCGTGGAAGCCGGGCGAGCGGGCTTGCTCAACACCGGTCGCGTGAGTGCCGAGACGCCGGCAAGCGATGAACCGCCGAACAACGTGCCGTTCGCGCTCACTCCGCTCGTGGGCCGTGAAACGGATCTTGCCGAAGCACAGACGCTGCTGAGCAGCAATCGTCTGGTAACGCTGTCAGGATCGGGCGGGGTTGGCAAAACTCGCCTTGCCCTGCGAATCGGCGTCGATCTGCTTCACTCCTATGCCAACGGAGTTTGGTTTTGCGACTTCTCGCCGATCACAGAGGCTGGGCTGGCAGCATCGGTAATTGCCAAAGTGTTGAACGTCCGCGAACAGCAGGGGCGTCCGCTGACCGATACGATTGTCCACGTGCTCAAAAGACGGCAGGCATTGATCATCCTTGACAACTGCGAGCACGTTCTCGACGCAGCCGCCGAGTTTGCCGACGAAATCCTCCATCAATGTCCCAACATCCGCATCCTTGCCACGTCTCGACAAGCGCTCGGAATTGTAGGTGAGGTTGTACACCGGGTTCCTTCGTTGGCACTGCCTGACAAAACGGATGGGATAACGGCGGACGAGGCCATGCGTTATGGCGCAATCGCGCTTTTTGTCGATCGTGCGCAAGCCGCCGATAGCCGCTTCGCACTCGACCAGGAGGCCGTGCCATACGCGATCGAAATTTGTCAACGGCTTGACGGGATTCCGCTCGCGCTCCAACTTGCTGCGACCAGAGTATCCGCTGTCGCGCTCCCCCAACTCGCAAAAAGCCTGGACGACCGCTTTGCGGTTCTTACCGGCGGCAGTCGCACTGCTTTTCCCCGACATAAGACGCTTGCCGCGCTCATCGATTGGAGTTACGGCCTGCTGTTGCCCACCGAGCAACGGCTTTTCGCTCGACTCGGCATATTCGCCGGCGGCTTCAGCATGGAGGCGGCAACGGCGGTGGGCTCGGACGTGCCGCCTAACGGCGAGCCCGTTCCCGACCTGCTGTTCGCACTGGTCGACAAGTCGTTGGTCACAGTGCAAACGGCTGGCAGGCTCGAGCGTTATGGATTGCTCGAATCGACTCGCGCCTTTGCGCTCGAGAAACTTAAAGAAAGTGGTGATTGGGAGGCTACGTGCCGACGCCGCAGCGAGTACTTCCTCGCTCAAGCACAAGCTGCCGACGCACGGTATGGAATAGGATCAACGGCGCAGTGGCTGACCGATATCGACGGTGATCTCGAGAATTACCGCGCGACTCTCGAATGGGCCTTGACGGAAGGTCGTGACGTTGCGCTCGGAGCCAGCGTGGCCGGAATGCTGGAGCGCTTGTGGGCCTTGGGTGGTCTCTCCGTCGAAGCGAGACTATGGCTGGGCAAAGCAATCGAACGTCTCAACGAGGCAGATCATCCGGCCGTCGCTGCGCGGCTGTGGCGTGCCAAATCTCGCTTCCTTCAAGGTGAGCCGATGCGGGATTGTGCGAAGCGAGCCATAGCACTCTATCAATCCGTCGGCGATGAGCGCGGCGCGGCCTATGCGCTAAGGACTCTTGCCTACAGCCTGCTGCAAATGGGGTTGCTCGACGAAGCGAATGACGTCATTGTGCGCGCAACCGCGGCCATGCGCGAGCATGGGGACCGGGTCGGAGTCGCGTCGTGCCTCTCGCTACAAGGCGTCGGAGCCTACAATCGCGGTGATTTTGCTCAAGGCCGTGAGTTCTACCAGCAAGCGCTTCGAGCGTACAAATCCCTCGGAGACGAACTCTCAACTGCTAACGTGCTTGGCAATCTCGGCGAACTCGAGTTTGCAGATGGCCACCCGGAGGCGGCGCTTGCGTCGGTTACAGAATCGCTCGCGATTACATCGCGCCTCAAGGAAGCAACCGATTTGGCAATCGATTACAACAATAGTTGTGCGTACCGTATCGTGCTTGGAGACCTGGACCGGGCGCTTGTGTCTGCGCGCGAAGGTTTACGTCTCGCGCAGCTCGAGCAAAACGCGTGGAACATAGCAGTGGCAGTTCAGCATCTTGCGCTTCTTGCTGCTCTTCGCCGCCATTATTCCACGGCGGGCAAGTTGATCGGCTATGTGAACGAGCAATTTCGGCAGTTGAAGCTCGAACGAGAAACGACAGAGAAATGGGGGTTCGAAAGGCTCATGGTCGCATTGCGCGGCCAGCTCAGCGAAGGGCAGATTCAAAAGCTAGCTCTAGAGGGGGCGACATGGTCGGAGGACCAGATGGCCGAGGAGGCGCTCCAAGCTTGACGCCCCGGGCCGAACGGCGTTAATCTCCGTACTTCTACGGAAGCCAGCCACGTAGTTTTCTGGTACAATCGCTTCATTATAAGGGGCAGTCTCGTGGAAGCGCACGCTCGCACTCTGGGGATCGCTGTCTGCTGTCTTTCGCTGACAGCATTTGCCGTTGCCGCCTGCGGTGGCGGCGGAAGCGCGTTGCCAACCCATCCCCAAATTCTGCAGTTAAAGACGCCGCTGGCAAGCCCAACGCCGACCCCGCAACCTCACTCGGCTTCCACGACCGTTCCGCTCGCGGCAGGCTTGTCCATTGGATTTCCGACGGTGGGCGAGATCGCTGGCAATTTCACGGAGTCCTATGCGTCGGCGCCTCCCGGGACGACGGTGACATTGACGACGTATGATAGACCGCCTACCGGAGCGCCTGCGATCGTTGGGCAAGCAGTGCCTGTCGCCTGGATCAGCAGCACGTATTCAGGGCCGGTTACGTTCAACGGTTTTCCAAGTTCGTTGACGTACACGTTGCCCGCTGGTTTCAATACGGCGAACTCAGGGTTTGAGATGGAGACGTTTGATGGTAACACAGGCGTGCTGTTTGGTTATGACACGAGCACGCTGAGCGGAACTACTGTTGCCTTGACCGATCCGGCAGTGATCGGCGTTATGCCAGGCCATACCTATTGGTGGGAACTGCTCTGTAATGGAACAAGCCCGGTCGACGGACCGCTGAGCAACGCTGCTCAGACAACGAAGATGCCCCACATGTGCGCGTTCGACGACACTACTGTCTCACTTCCGCCGAACGATGCAGTCAGCGGTGCGCGTGTCGAGCTCGCGATAAATGTTCCGCCATGTTGTGCTGGCCCATCCGCGCCTCCTGGTACAAGCACGGGCGTCATAGCATTGAAATTCACTAACAATGACAGTAATGTGCCCCAAGGCGTTAACTATAACGCAGGCGCCCTTGCGTTCAATACGCTCGTGCCGCCGGTGATACCGACGCAGGGCAAGACCTTCATCGCGACAGGATGCTCGTTCAAGATTATTTGGACAAATCGCACCAACTACCAAACTGGCTGCCTCGACACGCCGTATGTGAGTGGACCGCTCTCGGTGGCCGGACAAATGCTCTCTTTTTCAGGCGTGCCATTTCCGATCAGCCTGGCGCCGATGAGCGGCACTGACTGCGCAGGTTTGACCGATTGCGTATGGCCCGGATACGCTGTCGGCGTCTTCTATTGAGAACCTCGCCGAGTCGTCACGTGTCCGGTCGCGGCCGTATCAAAATGCCCCCTTTAAGTACTCTGTAAGAGAGCTATTTTACGCTTCGTTTACGCTCCCATGATATGAGTGGGTGTGCATCATGCTCTTTGGAGGGCACCCCACATGCAAATCAAATGGCTGACAATCGCTTCGTTCATCCTTATCGCTTTCGTCATCGTTGACGTTGGCTGTCAGGGCTCCAGCGTTCAAAATATCCATAGCACGCCAACCCCAATAATCATTTTTAGCCCGACTCCGGCGAGCGCCGCTACGACGGTCCCACTTGTTGCTGGTACGGCGTTGCCTATCCCGCCGGTCGCTGGTTTTGCTGGTACCTTTAAAGAGGCTGGAAGCGTGCCTGCTGGCGCAACGGTCAAGCTAACGAGTTACGCCGGCACCCCGGCGGGCGCGCCGAAGCCGCTCGCCTTTCGCCGAACCTCGTCCAGCGCAAGCGCACCAAGCGTCGGCTCGGCGATCTTTTTGGTGAGCCAGCAATACTCCGCGCCAATGACCCTTCCGTCGTTCCCAAGTTCGACTTGGCAGATACCGTCAACCATGGGTGCCGGGCCGTTCGAGCTCGAAACGATCGATGGCACTACCGGTCTCTTAGTGGACACGGAAAGCCAAGTGAGCTTCAGCGGTGGAGTGGCGTCTTTCGCCGGAACCTCGGCGACATTTTCTGCCATTCCTAGCCACACCTATTGGTGGGAGCTGATCACAGGCTTCCCGTCGCCGCCGCCGACAGGGTGCGGGTCAAGCGTCGTGAGCGCGGGGGTCAACCCCGCCGGGCAGACGATCGCCGAGCCCAACTTATGCAATTTCACGTGGTCTCTCAATATCTCGCCGAACAATGCGGCTGCGAACACGTCGATGCACGTGGAAGCCAATGTGCCGGAGCTGTCGGGTACCCAAGGACCGCCCGCACCGCCAGGCACAACAACGGGAGTTCTTTCCGTTGCGCTTGAGGTTGATCACCCGGTCACGTTCAACAGCGGACTCCTGCAATTATCGACACGCTTGCCGTCGACGATTCCGGCCGGAGGCAAAGTCTTCTTCCTATCTGCGTGCACGATCCATGCGCAGATCGTAGGGAGCGGCTCGCTCAGGTATCTCGGATGTCAAGACACCCCGTACATTTCAGCTGCTCTTGGTGTGGCCGGTCAAACCGTTTCTTTCTCCGGCCTGCCTTCGAGCGTGACGCTTTCCGGCTCAGCCGGATTTACATTTAGCACGGATGAGTCAAACGCTGATTCCGACATTCCGTGCTTCAAGCACTGCACGCCGCCCCCAACGCACAACTATTACATCTACACGGCTTCGATCTACTACTAAATGCTGAGGATTGGCAGCATCGAAGGACCGCGCGGCTATATCTCAGCCGCGCGGTCACGCCTGCGTCCGCCCGCGGGCTTGGAGCGCCTGCTTGGTGGTGCGCTCACGCTCGGCAGCATCCACTGGTTATGGTGCCTAGGATTGTCGGTGCTGAGCCCGGTCCTGATCTGCCTTGCGTTTCCAACGTTTGCATGCGGACCGCTGGCGCTCATCGCTTTGACCCCGGTGTTTTTACTGTGGTCGCGCATGTCGTGGAAGCATGCATTCTTATGGGGTTGGCTCAGCGGTACCGTTACCTATCTTTTGCTGCTCGACTGGATGGCTGGGACAATTTTTCAATTCACGGGGCCGTGGTCAATCCCCATGTTGATCGTTGTGTGCGGCATTGAGGCGCTTACAATCGCAGGCGTCGCGGTCGTCGCATCGCTGGTTGGACGCGGGGCGTTTCGTCCGGCCTCAATTATCGCGATACCGGCGGCGTGGCTGCTGTTCGAGTCAGCTCGCTCGTACGGATCCCTTGGAATACCCTTTGGCGTTCTCGGACACACCGCAGCTCATATCCGCTGGCTTTTGCCGCTGGCCGCCTATGGCGGGGTGCCTTTGCTGACTGCCGCAATCGCACTTGCAAATGCGGCGTTCGCGGCGATTATTGGCGGCCCACGAACAACGCGTATAGTGGGTGTGGGTGCCCTGGCAACCTTGGTTGTTCTCGTCGCAGCTGCCGACATCAAGTCTGCCGTTACCGGACTGCCGGCGCCCCAACTGCGAGTTGCGATCGCTCAAGGTGCCATTTCTCAGCGAGCGAAATGGACAGCAACCGGATTTAGGCATGCCATGGCTCAGTATTCCGAGCTGACGGAACAGGCCGCTGCGGATGGCGCGAGAGTTGTTGTCTGGCCGGAGACAGCCATCACCTCATATCCGCTGCAGGATCGTGAGCTCCGCTTGACGCTCGAGCATCTCTCCTCAAAGACGCGCACCTGGGTGATTGCAGGATCGCTTGATCAGCCCGCGCCCGGCAGTTCCTACAACTCGGTCTTGGACATAACGCCGAGCGGAACGATCGGCGGAATCTATCACAAGCGCTGGCTCATGCCGTTTGCCGAATTTCTTCCGTTCGAAAGCATTCTGCGTCACGTTTCTATACTTGCCCGCAGTGCGTCTGGCTTTCGCGCTGGCCCCGGCCCTGTGTTGCTGCCCGCTGGCGGCCTTCAATGGGGCAGCCTGATTTGCTATGAATCGGGCTTCGCCTTGTATGCTCGGGCGATGGTCAACGCTGGCGCAGACGCGATCGTCATGGTGGCTGACGATGATTGGTTTAGTGGAACGAAGGAACCCTATCAACATGCCGACGTGGCGGTGATTGAGGCCGCATCAACGGGTCGTTGGATCGTTCGCAGCACACAGTCGGGCATGTCAGAATTCGTCGATCCTAAAGGAAAGGTTGTCTCACAACTCGAGCTGCAGCGACGAGGCATCATCGTCTGCAACATCGGACGCGGGATCGACACCCCCTTTGACCGTTACGGGGCTGGATGGCTCTTTGCGTTATCCTTCGCTGCGCTCGTTGGCGGCCTTGCGCTCGGATGGCATAAGGCGCGGCCGTGAACGTGCAAGCGCGTGCCATATCAGACGCGGAGCCGAAAGCCAGCGTTGCATTTCAATGGGCGATGGGCGTTGCGGCGATCGTTCTCGGCGCGGGCGGCGTCCTCGATAATTGGGCCCACTTCCACGGCCTCGTCGACCACAGTTTCTTCACGCCATGGCACGCGGTTATGTACGGGATGATGGCGCTGCTGGGCATCGTTCTTGGAACACGTGCTCTCGCGAACGTCCGCAAGGGATACCGGTGCAGTCAATCGCTGCCGGCGGGTTACATGCTGTCCTTAACGGGCGTGCTCATTTTCATCGTGGCAGGCTTACTCGATCTGCTTTGGCATCGCATCTTCGGCATCGAGCAAGCCACCGAAGCGTTTGTTAGCCCTACGCATATTCTTCTGTGTGTGGGAGGGTTGCTTGCAGGTACGGGGCCGCTTCGCGCCGCGTACCTTACGCTCGAACCTGCGACCACTCGCGGCTGGCGTGCTCTTGGTCCTATGCTGCTCAGTGCTGCGGGAGCCCTTATCGCGGTTGGCATTTTCACACAGATTGTAAGCCCTATGAACGATCTGCTCGCCGCTAAAGATGCCGTCAACACGAGCGGCACCTTTTTACTCAACGCACAGTCATTTGGCATCGCCGAGATGATCATCCAAACCGTGCTGTTGATGGGTATGGTTTTGTTGCTCGCACGTACCTGGGCGCTTCCCTTTGGCGCAATGACCCTGCTCATTTGCCTGCCGTCGCTTACACAGCTTATCATGCGCGACCACTACTGGCTGATGTCTGGCGTGATTGGAACTGGGCTTGTCGCGGATTTTGTTTTACTGCGTTTGTCTGCGCCGCTCAAAGGCGTCAGGCTCTATTGCCTTGCGGCTTTGGTGCCTGCGCTCTACGGCGCGTCGATGTTTGTGGTGCTGGCGCTGACCGTCGGGCTTCAGTGGTCGGCCAACATGGTCGTGGGGTCGATACTATATAGCTCCGCGACCGGCTTGTTCTTGGCATTCCTTATCGACTGGCCAGTCAAGGTGCGGCTGCGCGATCAAGTGAAAGTGAACCCGGAAAGTCAGTCGGCATTGCTAATTGCGGCATTGCTAATTGCGTAGCGAACGCCATTGATGCCATCAGGCGACGGCATCTCCGCCTCAAAAATCATGCCACATTTTTCCATCACGCGACGCGACGCCAGGTTTGAGAGTTGCGCAATGGCAATGATACGCCGCAACCCCATTTCGAATCCGACGTCGAGCGAAGCGCGCGTTATTTCGGTCGCAAAGCCGTGGCTCCAGTGGTCAGGTTTGATCACATATCCGACTTCGATTTCGCCTTCCTCGCGGGGTGATCGAAAAATGCCCCCGTGTCCGACAATCGCGCCTTGTGTATCGCTGAAGATCCAAAACCCGAAGCCGGCCTCTTTCCATTCTTGCATCCAGCGAACATGACGCTCGCGCGATTCCTCCTGCGTTTGCACTCTACCAAACAGCCAACGCTGGATTCGGATGTCGCTATCGGAATCGAGGACATATTGAAGATCGCCTTCTTGAACGCGTCGGCCTGTTAGATGCGGCGTCTTGATGATCGGCGGGGCATTCACCGTCTTGCCGCCAGGAGGCAGCGCGGCATGCAATGGTCTAGCGACCGACTCGTCAAATTCCGATCTGAGCGTTGGCGGCCTGCAAGACGGTGCAGTTGTCACGCCTGCCGTTGCAGCGGCATTCAATGGATTCCTCAAGCATCGCCCGGGTGCGCTCCGCATTCTTAATCCACGAATCAAGGTCGACCATGCGAGCGTTCAGCACGTCGACCCAAACGTCGCGTCGGGCGCGCGTACCAGGCTTATGTTTGACAATCGATGCTAGTCCGCGAATCGGTATCCCCGCGGTTCGATAAAACCGCAAGATCTTCAATTCATCGACCGCGTCGGCCCCATAGTAACGGACGCCATTCTTACGCATCGCTGGCGGCATAATGCCCACAGCCTCGTAATACCGAATGGTAGAAGGCGACACTCCTGCCGCTCGCGCTACATCGCCTATTTTCATAACTGGCCTCTTGACTTAAAGTGCACTTTAACCTGTATCATCCTGGCTATGAAAGAAATTCAATTTGGATCACTTCCCACCCTCGCCAAGTTCGGCATTGGCGCCGGCATCTTGTTCGTGTGGAGTCTGTTCGAACGTGAAGTCATCGAGCGTTTCGGTATTTACCAATACATGCCGCTCTACCGGGTCGATGGCATTTGTGCGTGGGATATTCTCGCGGTCATAGTGATCTACGCCTCCTTCGTATACCTCAGCAGGCGCCCCGCGAGCGAGAGGTTGTAGACTGTGTCAACAAAGCAGCGTGCGATATTCATCGCGCTCGCCGTAGCCGCCGGAAGCCTCGCGGGCATTGCCTCCAGAGAAGCGACGGGAGCCGCGGGCAGCGACCCGCAACCCTCGGCGATGCGATCGACCGAAGTCTTCTCGAATCTTCTCGCGTGCGAGATCCCGGATCTTCAGGAGCGCGTTCTGAGCAGAGGAGCGCACAGCGTCGTGTATGCCGGGGAGTTCGCTCCGGGACGCGCGCCTCAGCTCGCGACGGCTCGTTCGCGCATCTACTTATACGTTACCAGCGGAACCGGTACTGTCCGTATTGGTGACCTTTCCGCCAAAGCTGAGACTGGTGATTTTTTTGTGATTCCCACAAACGTTCCGCACGCTGTGCACGCCATCGGAGGTCCGCTGCGTGCAATCTATTTCGAAGACCGTTAAGGCGAGATCAGTACTCCCATTGCGCGATGGGAACGAGGTTCGGATTCGGCGGGTGGACCTGACTCTGAATCGGGTCGTAATTAAAGTTTGCGGAGCCGCCGCCATTCATCGTTATATTGAACGGCGAATACAGCACACCCGAGAAGGTTCCGTGTCCGCCGCCGTTGAGGGTGATTGGACCATTCGCCGCATAGATGAAGCCCGCGGTGTTCGTCGTGCCGTTGAACGTTGCGCCACCGGTGCCGAGCACATAAGTGGCATGCGTGGTGGATGCGGGCAGTATCGTATATTGGACGCTGCCACTCATCGTCCAGTTCCCGGTCACGACGGTCGTGGCGCAATAGTTCGTGAGCGTCCCACTGCCGCTGAGCGTGACATTACCGTTGATGTACACCGTACAATTGCCACTGCTTGTCCCCCACGTTCCACCGCCGCTCCAGTCGCCGTTGACATAGACGTTTGAACCGCCGGATTGGGCCGCCGCCAGTGCGCTGCTCTGTATTGCACCGAGTTGCCCAGCAGTCAGGAAGGTAGCAGCAGGCGCGTTGATGTGCGCGCTCCCATCGAGCCCAGTTATTGCATTGCAACCTGATACGCTGCACGTGGCGTACGAATTTCCATCCGGGGTTTGACCGCCTCCGCTCGAGGTGATCTGTTGGCCGTGGATGTCGGCACCGCTCTTACCTGACGTGTCGGTGATCTGCTCGTGTGAGATCTGCGCGGTTTGTCCGCTGACGACTGCTCCACCGGTAAACGATAAAGGAGGCCCTGGAACCGCAATCGCCTCAGCATACACCGTCCGGCCACCCGTGATGGAGGACGCCCAACCTTCGAGATACGCCTGGTTCGGTCCGACGAAGACCGAAGAATATGCCGGATTGACATCGCTCGCCGTCGTCGATGTTGGTTTGCCGAGATTGTTTTTAACAACTTCCCAATTGTATGTATAGCCGTCGACCGTTCCAGCGCTGGTCGTGCCACTGGCGATCGACTTGCTCGCATCAATGTTGTACAAGGCTGTGTATAAGCCCGTCTCGGCTGCGTTGAAGGTCTGGTTCTTCGTTTGAATGCTCAGCGAGCTTGTAGCGGAGGTCGAGGTACTTGCGAGAACCGCGCCGACGATCACCAGCGCAAGCAGGACCAAGAAGAGCGCGAGGATCATGGCAAAGCCGCGCTCTCGGCGCGAACACGTATTCTTTTTTGCGAACTCGAACATTGCAGACACCTTTAGTTGTTGCGTCCTAGGACGTCGCTACGATAGGTTGTTTTGTTGACGCTGCCGTTTTCAGTGCTTTGCGCTTGCATCTCAAGCGAGATAATATTTGGTTTCGTAAGGTCGATTGCTACCGCGAGCTGCTGAACGTTTGCGGCGATTTCAGTACCCGTGACAACTCCAGTCGTCGCATCGGCAACCGCTTTGGCGGCAGTGGTCGAGGTAACGTGTTCGTCGGTAAAACCAGTCGGCGCGGGATCGAACGCCCACCGCAGATCCCCGGTTGAGTCAATCCAGTAGACCATCACACCTTGCCAATTGGGTTGACCGGCACTCGATCCGCTCGTCTGCAACTGAAACTGGCCAATCCCGTTTTTGTATGCGCTTGGAAATGCGATGGCGCTGGTCGTTCCAAATGTCGTTGGCTGAGTGCATGAAGCGGATGAGCCGGTCGTACAGGCCCACGTGCCATCATAATACGTCTGGCGCAGATCCCGTTGGATGCGATACAGCGCCACGGCGGCCGATTGCACGGTATCGAGCTTGGCTTGAGTTCGGTTTTGAGATCGCATCATAGGTAGGATGATTGCAACAATCATCGTCATGAGCAGGCCGACTATCACCATTACGGTCATGATTTCGGGGAGAGTCGTGCCACGTGAAAATCTACTGCGTGACATAGCCTTCGACTTTGACCGAATCACTGTTGCCGTTTTCGGTCCAGGTGACGGTGACAGAGCAGTCATACTGGCTCGCGGTCAGCCCTGCGACAGCAGTTGGACAAGCATTCGGCGTGACCGTAAAGACAGACGAGGACGCATTCGACACACCCGTCATGAAGGTATTGCCTTGATCGACCGGCGCCGTGGTCGCCGTGGGTAGGACGTTGTTCGTCTGCTTCGCATTACGTAACGCGTCGAGATACTGCTGACCCACGGCAATAGCTTGCACTTGCGTGGCATTCATTTGGACCTTGTCATATCCGTAAGGCACCATGCCAAGAAGCGCGAGCGTGATTGTCGTCATGATGACCACGGAGATAAGGGCTTCAATCAACGTGAAGCCGCGGCTTTGTTTTGCCGGCTTGAGTGCTAACATGTTTCCTTAGACTACGGGCTGCGCAAGTAAAGAGAGTACCCGTAAGTAGAGTATATAATGAGAGTCTGGGAACGAGAATAGCACTGCGCCGTGTGTGGTTCCGGTCACGGCGTCGAAAAGCAACGCGAACGGGCAATTCGCGTGTGATCACGCATTATTGTGACGTGCGTCGTGTGGGCGTTTGCCTTGAATACGCGCGCCTGTTCTGTGGGCAGGCGATGTCCAGACCTAGTCAGCTTTGGTGTAAGCTTTTCTTAGTCGCCTAAGGGCTATTCGAAGTCGACGAGCTGCGTGCGGATCACTTGTATCAAGCTTGCGGAGCGCTGCAGATATGTGGCGCCAGTTGGTCAAAGCAGCACGCACTTTCAAAGCTTGCTCGGCGACCTCAAGCGATTGAGAATCGCCCCAATGCAAGAAGGCCGCGATTCGATCGGCAATTGCGTCCTCGAATGAGTAGACGCGAACCGGACCGTAGCGGGTCTTTATCGTCTCGAACTCTGTAATTGGCCGTTGGTCGACGTAGGGTGTATCAGCAACGAGATCGAGAGTAAAGGTCGAATTCGGATGCACGTAGTCTCTGCCATGTGGGTGAAACCCGAGGGGCGCTAGCGCCTGCGTGAAAGCCCGACGAGAAGTGCCGTTTATCGCCGCAAAGTCGATGTCTTTTGAGGTATACACATCGGGCACGTAAGAGGTGATCGCGCTTCCACCCACCACCGCCACTGCTATGCCGGCACGCTGTAGGTGTATGATTCGGGGACATTGTTTCAACGCGGACGAACGTCCGACGCGTGGAAGACGAGCAACGAAAGCGCCTGCGGTGGGTGCAGCTCTATGAGCAGTTTCTCGATGCGGGCAGGGTCTGTTTAAAGTGCGGTATTTCCCGGCCGACCCTTCGCAAATGGGTTCGGCGTTATCAAAGCCTCGGCGTCGACGGTCTTAGGAGTTGCAGTCGGAGGCCTAAGAACTCGCCCGCGCTCAAACGCACTGAAGCGATCATCAAGCTCGTCTTGGAGCTGAGGCGGGCGCGACGGATGGGAGCCCGCCGATTGCACAGTGAGCTGCGCCGGCATCATGACATCAAATTGTCTTTATCGACGCTGCATGCGATTCTTAACAGGCACGATGTAAGGCCGCTCCAGCGTCCGTTCCCGCACCGAAAAGTCATCGTTCGGTATAATCGGCCAGTCCCCGGTGATCGGGTCCAGATGGACACCTGCAAGATCGCTCCGGGGCTCTACCAGTACACCGCTATCGACGATTGCAGCCGATTCCGTGTACTCGGAGCGTATCCCCGAAGAACCGCGGCGAACACCCTCGAGTTTCTCGACCGTGTGATCGAGGAGATGCCTTTTCCGATCCAAAGGATTCAAACGGATCGCGGCCGGGAGTTCTTTGCCGAGAAGGTGCAAAAGCGCTTCATGCAGCTCGCGATCAAGTTCCGACCGATCAAGCCCAGGTCCCCGCATCTCAACGGCAAGGTCGAGCGCTCCCAGAAGACCGATCTTTACGAGTTTTGGTGCACGGCGGATTTCAAGTCTTCGACGCTTGGCGATGCGCTTGAGGAATGGCAGATGTACTACAATTGGCATCGACCACACGGCTCTCTTCACGGGAAAGCGCCAATAGATCGTGTCTGCGAACTGCTAGACCACACGCCACTCTCGGAGAACGTGGCCGACGAATACGACCCCAAAAAAGGAGTTTATCTCATCTGCCAACCGCGGCGACGCCCTCTTCGCTGCCTTTGGCTCAAAGTTCAGCGGAAACCACCAACCTTCAGGTAAACGTCTACCCGTGGCTAGTACTCAACGTCTCTTCGACCGAGTCGATCGAGCGATCACTGGATGGATGGCTCGCAATGGAATTACGTTACTGAGAATCAGCCTTGGCATCGTATTCTTTTGGTTCGGCGTCCTGAAGTTCTTCCCACATCTTAGCCCTGCTGAGACGCTGGCGAGCCAGACCATACTAAGGTTGTCCTTTAACCACGTTGGACCACCATTGAGCATGCCTATACTTGCGAGCTTGGAGTGTTTGATCGGACTGGGTCTGTTGACCCGGGTTGCGATGCGGATTACCCTGTTGCTGCTTTTCGTGCAGATGTTGGGGACACTGTTCCCATTATTCTTCTTTCCACGCGAGACGTTTACATCAGTGCCATTTGTGCCAACGCTGGAGGGTCAATACATCATTAAGAACCTCGTGCTCATCAGCGCTGGCATCGTGATAGGAGCTACGGTACGTGGAGGACATTTGCAGCCCGAATCAGGTAAGGAGACGCCGGGTCAAAAGATCAGATCTTGAGCGCTTCTTCTGCAGCCTCGTCCTCCGTCCACCCTGCACCTTCGGCCATCAAAGCCTTGAGCTCATCAGATGCGATCTCCTCGCGCAGCGAAGATAGTAACTTTTGGTAACCCCATTCCTCTGTTGGCTCACGCCGGTTGCCGAGCTTTTGGTAGGCGGCGTCCACATAACCTGTTAGCCGGGCAGCGCGATGCCGCTCGCTGCGAAGAGACAAAAGCAGCGCGAGGTGCTGTATCGCGATAGCCGTGCAGTAGGAGTATTGTGTCTCTCGGGCCCAACGGATTGCCTCGCACGCATCCGCGCGAGCCTCATCCAATTGACCCAACGCGATACGGTAAACGGCAAGGTTGGCGCAAACGATAGCCACCAGCCTAAAATTCTTAACGCCTAAGTAGATTGCTAGCGCAGCGCTGGCATGCCGCACCGCCGCTTCACTGCCTTCCAGAGAAAACTCAAGTTCGGCGAGGTTGAAATGGTAGCCCGCGCTCGCCGCGTCGTCTCCCAGCGCCTTGGCAGCACTCAATGTCTCACCAAGCAGCTTCCGTGCACTCTTAGTATCACCGCGCGCCCATGTGACGCTGCTTAGTGAAAAGAGGCAACGAGCGGCCTCGATCGCATCGCCTGCTTCACGCAGATCTGTTAGGGCATGTCGCAACGTTGCCTCAGCCTCGTCCATTCGGGCGAGATGATGCAAGGCAGATCCAACGCAACGGAGCGCGCGGGCGGCACCACGCTTGTCCCCAACTGATTCATAGAGCGCGCGGGCGCGTTCACCGTCCTCGAGCTTTCGCAGGCCCTCATTTAGTACTGCCAACGTCAACCACAGACGCGCCGCGACAGAGGGCACCTGCGCTTCATCGATGCGGCGCAGGGCGCTCGCAGTCCAACGACGCCCCTCTTCGGTTCGCCCGCCGTACCACCAAAGCAAACCTAGGTTGCCGGCAATCGTCCCACCCGTGGTTGGCTCGTTGTCAGCAGTTATCGCCCAGTCCAATGCCGCACGAAAATTGTCGATCTCTGGTTCGTATTGTTTGAGCCAGGGTTGCGCCGACTTGCTTTTCGATGCCTCGTCCGCGTCGAGCGCCATGGCCGCGAAATACTCGGCATGTCTCCGTGCCAGATCATTGTGCTCGCCCTTCTCCCGGAGCAACTGGAGCCCGTACTCGCGCGTCGATTCAAGCAGCCGGTAACGTTCCTTGGGCCCTATCGTGTCAACCACGACCAGCGATTTCTCCGCCAGCGACGCAAGCAACTCAGGAACATCGCCTTTGTCGATGTTATCGCCCCCGCATACCACGCTCGCGGTCTCAAGCGTCCACCCACCCGCGAAAATAGAGACGCGGCGAAAGAGCGTCTTCTCGCTATCGGCGAGTAGGTCATAGCTCCAGTCAATGAGTGCCCGCAAGGTTTGTTGGCGAGGCAACGCTGCGCGGCTTCCACCTGTAAGAATCCGAAAGCGCTCTGCAAGCCGTTCGGCCAAGTGTGGTATGCTCAGAACTTTCACTCGTGCCGCGGCCAGCTCGATCGCAAGGGCTATGCCATCCAGATGCCGACAGATATCAGCAACGATTGGCGCTGTGTCGTCAGACAACGCAAATTTCGTATCGGCGGCTGCAGCGCGATCTGAGAAAAGGACTACCGCGCCGTACCGCAATGCCTCGTCTAACTTGAGCGCTTGCGTCTTTTCGGGAACGGCAAGCGGTGGCACTTGGTGCACGATCTCACCGGAAATGCCGAGGCCTTGGCGCGAGGTTGCGAGCACCCGAACGTCCGGGCAACTGGTTAATATGGCGTTAGCGAGGTTAGCGGCGGCGTCGATAAGATGCTCGCAATTGTCGAGTATCATGAGCATTCGTTTGCTGCGCAAGACGCTCACGATTGCGTCTGTCGGGGATCGATTTTGGGGCACGGTTACATTCAGAACCTGCGCCGCGACGTGGGCCACCAACTCGGGGTCGCTCAACGATGCTAGCTCGACGAACCAGACGCCGTCTGGATAGCGGTCGATTAGTTCAGCCCCGACTTGAAGCGCAAGCCGAGTCTTACCTATGCCACCAGCCCCCACTAGCGTCAACAGAGATGTGCCATCGAGAAGCGATTTCACGTCCTCTACATCGCGTTCTCGACCGCGAAAGCTCGTCAGCTGGACAGGGAAATTATGGCGGTGCGCCTCCAGCGAGTGAAGCGGCGGGAAATCACTTGAGAGATCAGGGACGCAAAGCTGGTAGACGTGCTCAGGTTGGGCAAGATCCTTGAGCCGGTGCGTACCGAGGTCGCTCAGGCTTGCTTGTGGCGGCAACTCAGCTTGAGCGAGGTGAGCTGTAACGCCAGATAGCAGCATCTGACCACCGCTCCCTACAGCCAACAGCCTCGCAGTGCGATTAACAGTGGGGCCGAAATAATCGCCGTCCCGTTCGCTGGCCTCACCCGTGTGCAGCGCTAGTCGGACGCGTAAGCCGCCCACCTGGGAAAAGTCTTCCTTTAAGAGCGAGCGCTGAGCGTGCAGAGCCGCCGCGACGGCGCCAGATACGCGCCGAAACGTTGCACAGAATGCGTCGCCGACCGTCTTGAAGACATAGCCGTCGCGGGATTCGATCGCGTTGCGCACGAGCACATCGTGGCGCTTGACCGCGTCTGCCATCGCATCCCGGTGAGCTTCCCACCGTTCGGTACTGCCCTCAATGTCCGTGAATAAAAACGTCACCGTGCCCGTAGGCAAAGCAACGGGGCTCTTGTTTTTTGGCTTAGCCCCACTCTCGGCTGGCATTACGTGTAAGTTCCGCTGCGCGCTGGCGGGAACCTAGGTCGGACCACCCCGCTCTGACGCGAGCGAGCCTGCTGAGGCTGTTTCCCTATTCCGTCAAGTATTGATGGAAATCCAAACCACCCATAAGAGCCTCGCGCCTGCCACTAAGGCGGGAAGTTAGTTTACCGCGGGCAGGTACTGGACAGCATAACGTGCCACATTGCGATCGGTCGATATAAGAGTCATTCCCTCATACCTTGCTTGCGCGATCATCATACGATCGAACGGATCACTATGGTGTTTTGGTAAGACGGTGAGCGTCAAAGCGTGTTCATGTGTTATGGGAAGCTGTCGAAAACCAAGCTGAGCAATAAGCATTGGAATGAAGGTTGCTGGGCTGGCCGGTAATTTCAGTTTCCCTAGCGCGTGTTTGATAACGATCTCCCACACAGCTGCAGCAGAAATGAACACCTCGTTCCTCGGATCCTCGATAGCATCTCTGGCCGTCGCCGAAATCCGATCTGGGGCGGCAGCGGCCCAAAGAAAGACATGCGTGTCCAGCAAAACACGTCTGCCACTCCCCGACTCCCGTTTCTGCGTTTTTGGATCGTCGCTTTTCGAGCGGCCGGAGATCATCGCTTTACACGTCTGCGCGATGCATTGCCTTCGAAGAGGTCCGTTATCTCCTTATCAACGTCGTCGAAGTCATCGGTCATCTCGATAAGACCGCGGTCTATGCCCAAAACCCGACGCGACCCTAAGTATGGCATAAGGCGTGCCGCAGGAGTGTTACCAAGGGCAATGATGATTTCAGATTCCTTGCCTTCACGTAGTTCCCGCACAAAGCGGGATAGGTGCGTCTTTGCCTCGTGCATTGTTATAGTTTTCATAGGCTTAGTTTAGCAAGGTAGGCTTGCTTAGTCAAGACGTAGACTAAGCCAACCCTGGATGTCGAAGTCGTTAGCTAAAAGTTGTATCAAAAAAGCCCTACTTGGTCAGGGAAAGAAGGCGTCTTTGCATAAGAAATGTTGCAGCGTGCTGCGCCCGATTGGAAGCACGGCTGTTTCCGCTTCGTGTATGGGGGATTGCCATGGTGTCGACGCTTAAGAAGGGTCTTTTTGGGCTGTTTGTTCCCGTGATTGTCATGCTCGCGGGTTGCGCTACGACGAGTAGCTCGGCTTCTGAGAGCGCACACGTCCGCACTTACTACATCGCGGCTGATGAGGTTACATGGGATTATGCGCCGACAGGCCTCGACCAGATCAGCGGTAAGCCATTTGACGAATTTGAACGCGTGTACACTCAGAGCGGCGCGCACCGCATTGGTAAGGTATACCGCAAGGCCATCTATCGCGAGTATACCGATGCCTCATTTAGGACGCTGAAAAAAAGGCCGGCGAGTGAGGCATATCTCGGCATCCTCGGCCCGATACTTCACGCGGAAGTTGGAGACACCATTAAGGTTGTCTTTAAGAACAATGCGACGCGCCCATATAGCGTCCACCCGCACGGGGTCTTTTATGACAAAGCCTCCGAAGGCATGGCCTATAATGACGGTAGCCCCGCAAGCGGCAAAGAGGGCGGTGCCGTACCTCCTGGTCACATCTACACGTATGTCTGGAAAGTTCCCGAACGCGCCGGTCCTGGACCGGGAGATCCAAGCTCAATCGTCTGGCTCTATCATTCACACGTTGACGAGCAAAAGGATGTTGACGCAGGACTCATTGGCGCATTCATCGTGAGCGCGCGCGGTATGGCCAATCCGGATGGCACGCCCAAAGACGTCGACCGCGAATTTATCACCCTCTTTAACATTTTTGACGAGAATCAGAGCTGGTACTTGGATCGCAACATCGCCGCATACACGAATGACCCAACTGGTACCGCAAAGGCGGTGATAAAGAGCGAATCGATTCCGGTGGGCGCCGAAGGCGTTTTCTCGCTCAATGGCACGGGCTTCGCAGATTCCAACCTCAGGTTTACGATGAACGGCTACTCATTCGGCAACATGCCGAAGATGGTCATGAGAAAAGGCGACCGGGTGCGGTGGTACGTGGTCGCCATCGGCTTCGGTTTCAACTTCCACACGCCGCACTGGCACGGAAACACGGTGTTAGTGAATAAACAGCGCACCGACGTCGTCGCTCTCTCGCCCGCACAGATGGTGACCGCCGACATGGTTCCCGATGATCCCGGCACGTGGTTCTTCCACTGTCACGTCAGTGACCACATGCGGGGCGGCATGACAGCGCTCTATCAAGTTAATCCGTGACTAACAGATAGGCACGGTCAAGTTCCGTCTAGCAGGGCGCCTTCTTCGCGTACAGAATTTCTCGCCGAACCTCGGCACGGGGAGAACGCACAATGTCGAAGCTACATGCATTGGGTCTTATGGTAATGACTGTCGCGCTCATTGGTGCGACCACCCTCCTACCGCTGGCAAAGTTGACCATCGATCAGCGCCGCCAGAGCTTACCGGATTCAACCGTCGTCACCATTGGCAAGAAGACGGTGACATTAGGAGTCCTGCGCCGCGCTCATTTGGCTCGTGAACAGTTCGTGGCAAAAGCCGCTCAAACAGGCACCACGCTCCGCCGCCGGTTCCAACCGCAAACTCAGCCGCCGCTAAAAGCTTCGGGGACAGGTCATCCAATCACGCTTGCAACCCCATCACAGCCGTCTCTCAACCTCTCAGGACTAGGCAAAGTGTTGTCTAATACCGTGCTCGAGCCATCGTCGCAATACGCGTCGACCCCCGCTGACATGAAGGCGTTTTGCCTCAACGCCTGGGCGGCAGCATGTCTTTACGTGCCGCCGCAACAACCCGCGATCCAGACCTTGCAAGGGCAGCTACTCGCCACCGACACTCTTATTGACCAGGGACAGTGCAGTGCCGAGGGCGGAAAGTGGGCCAACTACTATGGTAACGTTACCGGTTGCGGGTTCTTATATCCTAACTCCGTGACGGTGCACTTCACGCCGGCTACCAACTACAAGCTAAAGTCGTCGGCGCAGTGTGATCCATCGTGGTGGACGTACACCGTTGATCCGCACGGAGCGGTAGCAATAAGTCTCACCAACCAAGCCATCACGAGTCTTTCTATGGTAGGCGTATGGGGTTATGCGGGACCATCGAGTGGCGGCAGTCCATGGTGCCTCGTATACGTGACAAAAGGCAGCTAGAGTTTCACAAAAGGGCGCGCGAAATATGCAGCGTCTAAACAGCCCAAAGCTTCCATGACGGCGAAAGGTTCGACATGAGCGGACATAGCGGGCGAAGGATAAAGTATGCGGTAGTACTGTGCGTGCTGCTGCTTGGGTCCATGAGCCTCGACGTTCGGGCTAAATCCTCGCATGCAGCGCCGGTTCCCACACTCGTACTGCGAGCCGCTGCCGTGTATACGGCCAACGTGCGAGGCATCATCGGCATGCAGCGCCACTTCTCTACCGTGCTGCACGCCGGACCGGTTCATCATACCGAGGAAAGCGATAGCGGCCTCTTGATGAAAGATGGGTCATTTGTAAAGATCAAGTACGTCAGAATCGCCGATGATGGGAAAGCATTTAGCGCGCAGCAGATCGCGCAGCGCGACGCGCAAACGAATCAGGACTGGACCGTGGGAAAGATTTTCTTCAAAGAGCCCTATGATCGACGTTTCATTGGCGACTATGTATTCACTCCACCGCAACACTGCACGGCCTGCCCCGCAGGAACCGTTGCCGTGACGTTCGGGAGCAGCATTCGAGACACGCAACATGGCAGCGGAACCATGTGGATTGAGCAGACGACCGGTCGCGTCGATAGACTGACATACATCCCAAATGTACTTCCGTCACACGCCACCTTCGGCACCGTGACGGAGACGAGCGGAACAGCGATGCCCAGCGTATGGTACGTGACTCGAATTGACGGCGCGTATCAAGGCAGGGCCTTTATACTGAAGGGGACCGGCACATTTACGGGCGTGTTCGACCACTTCCGGCGCTTTTCGACAGTGACCCAAGGCGAGGCTGCGCTTCACGCCGGTACAATTTAATCCTACGCTTCGGCCTCGGTCTCTCGGGCGCCGGCGGCGCGTCGTGATCGCGACCCATATCGTGCCGCATACGCTCGCGTAATGGTGGCTCCGAAGAGATAGACTTGGGCAGAATAATACAACCAAATGAGGATGACGACCATCGCTGTCGCCCTGCCGTGTGCTGTTTCTAATCCGCTGCGCGCCATAAAAAATCCGATGAGAAATTGACCAGCGATGAACAGGAAAGCGGTGATCGCTGCTCCTGCCCAAACGTCAGTCCACCGAACCTCCGTATCGGGCAGTACCTTGAGGGTTACTCCAAAAAGCAGCGTCGTCGCAGCCAGCGATATGAGCAGATTGATCGCGTACTGTGACCAACCGGCTGGAACAAATCCGCCGGCTGTATATTTCGTCTCCGCAATGAAAGTCGTCGCCGCGAGCAAGATCAAGATGAGGAGCACCGAACCGGCCACGAGTAGCATTGACAAAGAGCGCCTTCGAAGCATGAAGATGATGCCGCCGCCGCCTCGCGGCTTGACCCCCCAGATCTCGTTGAGCGTTTGCTTAAGTTGTTCGAATACGCCCGCGGCTCCGACTAGCAAAAGGACGATGCTGACGATGGACAGTAAAGCGGTCGAGGGCCCTCTTGAGAAACCGGCAGCGAGACCCCGAATAGCACCTGTTGCATGAGCACCGATGAGTTGCTTGAGCGGTCCTAAAATATCTGCCTCTGCCGTGCTTCTTCCAACGAAGAGCCCTCCAATCTCTGTGAGGATGAATAGCAACGGCGCAAGCGACAATGCTAGGTAAAAGGCGAGTCCGGCTGCTTGAAAGGATAGGCGATTTATCTGCCACTGCCCAACCGAGTCTCGTAAAAGTTGCTCGAACGCTCGGATTAACTGGCGCACGGATCATTTGCCCTTCTATTGGACGGTCACGTTATTTAATGTCGACTGGCAGCATACAATCGCGCGGACGTCTGACGAACTGCTTTCCCAATTGCGCGGCCAGCTGCGCACCTGGCCTGAAGAACAGGGTTTCGAGGAAGCGTACGCAGCTTCTTAGCACTGCCACGAGGTGCGCGGAAGCTTAGATCGGGCGCCCTACGAGCCTTCCACGTATTCGCGGCTACCCGGGAGCATAAGGCGCTGAGTCGCGCTCAAGTCCTCGACCCTCAGCGACTTTACTGAGAGCTCATCGATTTCGATTACGCCAAATCGGGCACTACCGATCCTGCTTCTGCCGATAACGACCGCTCCCAGCGCAAGCGAACCAATCGCCAACGCTCCGATCGCAAGTGCGCCAAGGCAAAAGCCCCAAAAGCAACCGCGCCGGCACTGGCCGCACCTATACTTGCCTGTCGATCACTTGAGGTCCCAGCCGTAGTAGACCTCCACTTTGCAAATCTTGTCGCCGTCGAACGTTTGGATTTCAGTATTGCGAAACCGGCCCCCGCCTTTTTTCTTGACCTCGTAGGTCACAAGAACCTCATCCCCAAGATCTATGAGCCGTTCAAAGTTGAACATCTCGATGAGTTTGGAGTTCGGCCAGCAGCGCTCGAAGTATGTCGCCCGGTCGATTCCTACATCGTCAGGGCTGTAGAACGTGAAATCGACGGATAGGTGCGGCTCTATGAGACTGCGATCACCGGTTTCGTAGGCTCTGTAACACTCGCGGACAATTTTCAAACGATCAGAGTGGCTAGACACCAAGCGGGTAAGCCTCCTCGCCGTGGAGTTCAAAATCCAAACCGCGTTCCTGAACTTCGCGATCCACCGTCGCTGGCGTGATCTTATTGATCAGCCACAACATGCCGTACGTGAAGACAAACGCCCAAGCGCTGCAGATAAGCGCCGATGCGACCTGCTTGCCAAAAAATGCAACTCCGCCGAGGAGCAGCCCGTTAGCGCCATTGGGATTCCACGCCTTTGATGCAAAAATGCCGAGCAGGGTGATGCCGAGGAAACCGCCCACGCCGTGAACACCCCAGACGTCGAGCGCGTCATCCCAGCCCAGTTTATTTTTCAGCGCTACGGCGTAGTAACATATCACACCGGAACAAACTCCAAATATCACCGCCGTCGTCGGTGAGACATAACCCGCGGCAGGCGTAATCGTTGCAAGGCCCGCAACAGCTCCAGTGAGCAGGCCGACAAACTTAGGTTGTCTTCCACGCGCCCACTCGACGAGCAGCCACGTGATCGCGGCGAACGAAGCCGCGATGTCCGTGTTCAGAAACGCGGCCGCCGTCACCGAGTCCACGCGCAGTTCGGAGCCAGCATTGAAGCCGTACCAGCCAAACCACAAAAGGCCGGTTCCAAGCGCGATCAGCGGCACGTTATGCGGTCTGTTATCCAACACCTGACGACGTCCAACGTACAGGACCGACGCAAGCGCGGCAAATCCGGCGGAAGCGTGCACCACGATACCGCCTGCGAAGTCGAGAGCGCCCCATTTCGCGAGCAGGCCATCCGGACTCCAAAGCATGTGCACAAACGGGAAGTAGACCAATATGAGCCAACCGGTGAGGAAAAGAAAGTACGCCTTAAAGGTGACGCGATTTGCAAATGCCCCGGTGATCAAGGCGGGTGTGATAATTGCAAACATCATCTGGTAAGCGATGTGGACAACGAGCGGGATGCCGGCATCGTTACCGGTGAACATCGTGTTCAGGGTGACACCTTTGAGAAACGCGTAGTGCATCGGGTTGCCGATGATGCCGTGCCAGTCCGGTCCAAAACTCTCAGAATAGCCGAACGCATACCATAGGACGGTTGTCCACCCGAGCGACACGAAGCTTTGAATCATGATTGCCAGCACGTTTTTCCGCTGCACCAAGCCGCCGTAGAAAAACGCGAGGCCCGGTGTCATAAGCATGACCAGGCTCGCGCAAATGAGCATGAATGCGGTATTGCCGATATTGAACGGGATGGGCTGGCCGCTCATAGAGTTTCCTCCCGACAACACATAAGAACGTGCGGCAAATGTGAATTGGCCCCGAGGCCGTTGGCCGTTGGGCCGGGCTTTCCCGCTCGATGTTAGTAGGTGGGAGCTCCCGTTAGTGCTTCATTCCATCGTGCAAGACGAACCCTGGAAGTCTGCCGCTGGGATTGCATATTTTCATGTGTACCGCATGCGGTACGTAAAACAAAATAATGTCGTAGTGCGGCTCCGGTGCTCCGTCATGCCCATGGGGCGCAAACCAAATGTCTACGTGATCGACGGGGTACCCGCGAATAGGCGTTCTGATGTCCTGCCAATTACGACCTCGTGTGAAGTCTTTCTGAGAAATCATGAACTCTTCAAATATAGGCAGCCCATTGTACGCGCCATACGTCGGCCCAAAGGGCAGCTTTGCGGGATTCCAATAAACGTCTCCCAGCCCCGCAACGCAGCGTGCGATCGCTGTCGCGTCTTTCGGCAGAAACCCTGGTCGCGCGGCAGCGATGGCAACCGCTGCGATAGATGCTATCATGCAAAAGTAACATACTCGGTTCTGGGGTCCGCGTCATGCCGCGAACGCGCCCGCGGACGAATGAAAAAGGAGCGGTCTGTAGTGACCGCTCCAACGGGTATAACGACCTCGCGAGTTAAACTGTCGCGAAACCTGGCATCTTGGCGAAGGTTGAGTTGACAACGTCGTAGTTCTTGATCTGCGGCGTTCCCTCGAGAACGTTTGCCAGAATCTTCAGCACTTCCGGATAGGTCGAGCTGTTGTAGGATTCGGCATTCTCTTTCTTGTCCCAGAAGCTAATGGTGCGGATTTCGGTTCCGCTGGGACCAACAAAGGTGATTTCATCCTTGAAGCCGTCCTGCTTACGAAGCATGGGGATGACTTGCTTGTCGATTGTGTCCTTGAAGGCGTCGAGGTGATTGGGCTTCAGATTAAGCGTTAAGATGCGAGCATACATATGAGCAAACTCCTTAGAGTTAGCTTCGGTCAACAGTCGAGAGCATAAGTGTTCAAAAGAAACTGCCCCACTTGAGATGCGCCTGGGAGGCGCCAGTTAGGGCAGCCGTTTTTCAATCCTAGAGTCGCTGTACTAGTAGTATATCACACTTTGGGACTCAGTGCCGGGCTATCTTTGCCTATTTTAGTGGGGGGAGTTGGCGAAGGATACCCATGCCGGCGGTGCGCCTTGCGAGTTTTCTCTTCAACGCGCTTGTAATCTGCAAGCGCGTTTTTGGCGTCAATTTCTATCCTGAGGCTTTCTTTCGAAGCAGCGGTGCTTCTTGAAAGGTCGTTCATCGCGACTGTCAGTTCCTCGAAGGCAGCGTAGGCGAGCTCTAACCTGCTCTTGGACACCGTTTCATTCCGCATATCGTCCTCATGCGTTGCGCTTGCCTTGGAAACAGCTACTCGTAGTTTTGCAATATCAGATTCCACCGCCAAGGCGTGATCGAGCACATTGTTGCTCACGCACCACTGGCAAACTTGCCACGATGCGACATGGATCATCCGATCCGAAGGTTGCTCGCAAAGGTCACACTTCATGATAATTCACCAAGCCAACAATCCGACCGCATAGGCGCTGCCAGTCCGACGGGAGTTGCTGTAAACGGCCTTCCTCCATATCATGCCTAGGGCTTGAACCTCCAACAAAGTCAAAAGAAGGATAGACTCTCTTCTGACCTCGTATTAACCATAGACCTTGGCGCGAGTTGAATCGGTACGCAAACGTACCAGTCCTATCACATCTTAGGCGGATAGGTGCAATGGTGACAAAGATCACTGATTTTAGCGAAAACGCCATTTTGGGTTGCTTGAAAGGCAAAGAAAGGACGTTGGCCCTGCAAGGAGGGGAAGTCGTCGATTTTAAGCTGCGCCAGAGTGTCTACCAACCCGAAGAGCGCATCAATGATGCGTACTTTCCGCTCGGCGCAATCCTTTCAGTGGTCGCACGAATGAAGGACGGCTCGATGATCGAGATTGGAACAATAGGTCGGGAGGGCACAAGCGCTGTGCCTCTGCTCATGGGCAGCGAAACAAGCGCTAATGAGAGCTTTTGTCAGGTGCCGGGAAAAGCTTGGAAGATGCCTGCTGAGACGTTCCGCAACCTCCTCACTACGAGCCAATCGTTTCGTGAGTTCCTCAACCGCTACTTGCAAGCTTACGTCAATATGCTCGGCCAGTTGGCAGCTTGCAATCGACTGCATAGCGTTTATGAACGATGCGCGCGCTGGCTATTGATGACTGCAGATCGTGTCGGCGGCAATGAATTTCCATTGACTCACGAATTTCTCGCCATAATGCTGGGCTCGCGCCGGTCGGGAGTAACCGTGGCCGCCGCAATGCTGCAAAAGGCCGGCTTTATTCACTACGAACACGGCAAGGTAACTATTCTTGACAGGAAGGGGCTCGAAGCCACGACCTGCGAGTGCTACAAGATCACCACCGAGCAGTTTGGTGACCTCCTGAGCCTTCGGCCAGCCGCTAAAGACAACTGAAAGCTTAATCCGGCGCCACGGTGACATCGGCATCCGTGTGACCCGTTGAGCGGCGCCTATCCTAGGACGCGCTCGTAGGAGCGTGCCCTTGGGCGATGCGAGAAGACGAGGTCAAGCAGGTTTCGTCAATAAGCTTGGACTCCAGCCGAGGCATGCCGACGAGCCGATAAAGAGTCGTCAAAAGTGGCATTGAGAAGCGTGTGTCAGCGTAGCGCACGTCAGTTAGATCGAGAATTGTCATTCGCCGGGGTCACAAGGGTGCGTACCTTTGCTCGCGCCGACCATTAGTGGATAGCCTGCTTCCTTTTTCCAAATTGGGGAACAAATGCAATAGTGACGCCTTACAAAAAAACCTTTTCCTGCGTGCAGGCTGCTCTTGTCGAAGCCCGCGACTTCGTTCGGCAATATGCTCGAGACGTGGGGTTCCCGGAAAACGACGTCTTTGACATTGTACTAGCCGTCGGCGAGGCGTGCACTAATGCTGTTCTTTACGCCGCGACCGACAACGGGTTCTGGGTTGCCTGCGATTACAATGACGGAGTACTGACCGTTCATGTGCATGATTTCGGTTCTGGCTTCTCGCTCGAGGAACGTGGCCGTGCTATCGAGTCGCAGGTGAGAAAATCAGGCGGTTTAGGCATAAACGTTATGCGGGTCCTCATGGACGAAGTTACATGCGAGGTCAGCGACGACGGCACGACTGTCAGGCTGATGAAACGACTCAAGGGCAGCCTCGCAACTCGCGGGCGTTTAAAATTATTGTCCTGACAGACTACACGGAAAGGAGCCACAATGACCGTTAAAGAGATTCAAGCGGACACCGTTACCGCGAAGCGCTTTCAACTCCTCGGTGATGACGGCGAACTTCGTGCACTGATGAAGACGATCGATGATAACCCGATCCTCGAGTTCATGGATAGCGCCAGTAAGGTTCGTGTCAACCTGCAGGTAACGAACGATTGGCCCGTGCTGAACATGATGGATGAGAATGGCAAGGTTTGTTTGGAGCTAGGCGCCGTGAACGGAAAGCCGGCCTTATTTTTAAATGATCACCTCGGCAATCTGCGTGTAGGCATAGCGCTGTCGAAAGCAGACGGCAGTCCACGCATCGTTTTCCTGGACGATCAGCGCACCGTCAGATTCGGGGTTGTTACAGACACGGAGGGTACGCCGCGCGTCATTGCCACGGATCAGTTCGGTAGCAAACATAAGTTACTCTGGTTCTCCGAGACCGCTGAGAGAGAACACGACCTGGAAGAGTGATAATGCGTCCTGATCCTCGCGGTCCTTGTTACCATAACGTAACACCCCCAAGATGGGTCCCTCCTTCTCAAAGATGAACCCCGAATTGGCGCTGCGGTTCACGTCCTCCCAAACTTGTCACGTGAAGCGCCCGACCGTCGAGATCCCGGGTCACCCACCTACGCCTCAGCGCCAGTTGCAAGAAGCCGGCTCCGAGCCCTCCACCAATATATGAGCGACGTTCGCCCCAATCCAGACAGGCGAGGCGAAGCGGCGACGCAACGCCCGCGCCTGCTGGACGTCGAGGCCGATCGCCTGGAGCGCTTGGGTGCCTTTAAGCGTCAGGTCGTACGAGCCGTCGTTGCCAGCCGACCAGCCACCCCAGCGTTACGAAGCGATCGTGCAGCGACAACACGAGCGCACCCGCCATGTGATCGCAACACGTGCGCGCGGCGCGCAGCCGGCTCGGAGCGCTCGATACGAATTTCTTAGGAGAACCGCGAGCGAGCAAACTGATGCCACAGGACAACCGAACATGACAGCCAGACTCATTGCTGCGTTGCAAGCCGCCGAAGTGGAAGGCGCCACAGAACGGCTGGGAAACATCGCAAAAGCATCATACCAGGCACAATTTTCAGGACCGCCCGTGGTTTGCCTAGCGTGTACAGAGCTACCGTCCGCATTTCAAGATCGGAGGGTTCAAGCTTCGTTCGAGGCTGACGGCGTTCTGTATATCAATTCCTCGATTCTCCTTATCTCGAACAGGTAAGATCGATTCTGAAGTTTGCTGGCTTGCGATAATGTGGCATGCCCAGCAACACGTTCTGTTTTGCGGTATCGAATGTGGCGAGTAAACGAACTGGCTTGTCAGTTCCACTCAGACCACCACCGGCGAAGAGTTGTGAGAACGTAAATGACCCACCGGGTGGAAAAACAACGTTTCGAGAACCCAGAGCGAAGCCGCCTACCGCATTAAATGAGGAAACGTTGTTTCCGCTCAGCGTGGCGAGAAACTCGTCCGATACATTTGAGGGCGCTTCTCCCGGACTGTACAATCCACCGGGCCATATTTTGCGATTCGTTACATTCACCCAAGTCTGCGTCACCCGCCATCCATTTTGGTTTTCTGGCGTCGCATCGGGCGGATTGGGCGTAATTCCGGTTACGCGCATTTTCCAAACACCATTCGCCATCCATTGGTTCATGCAACCCTCGGTCGCGTTGATCTGGGTGGATCCACCTTCGGCATTGGCGGCTGGGCCGGTAGCGACACAACCTAGGTTGTAGTGAAAATTGTATTTTGAGGTAGTAAACTGCGGCTTCGACTTCAATTGGGCAAGCAGGGTGCCGTTGAATGTGATCTCAAGACCCTTGGGTTTGTCGGACGGATCAACGTTCAGGCGATAGAATATTTGTTTGTATGTAAGCTGGCCGGCCGGTGCAAAGGTATCGAAGCCCAGGTTTCCCATCGACATAGAACCTGCCGTCGATTCTTTAGCGGTGATTACCCCGCTCCCAAGTTCTAACCGTTGGTCTTGGAGCTGCGAATCGCTCGGAGAGACTTCCCCCGACGTTCCATTGCGCCAAACTTCGGTGACTTGCCAGCCAGTCTGTTGATTGCCGCTCATGTATGGCTCAACTTTGGTAATTTCGACTCGCCAGACGCCGTTGAAGAGCCATTGGTTCATACAGCCTTCGCGGCTGTTGGCGTCGCCTATGCTCGTAGAGCGCGTCAGTAGCACTCCCCAGATCGCTAGAATCAGGATCAAGTTTGACGTTCGCTTCGCATTTCGCATTAAAGAATGTCCCCCAGCTCGTATAGTTACTTTGGGACCTAAACCTTGGTGTTGTCGTTGTTCGGGCTGTATTGTTCGAGCCGTTGTTGTCCGACCCATTCGCGATTGACCGGAACCGATGGGGTGTTGCTCTGACGTCATTTCGGGGTAGAACTGAGGGTATGAAGGTCCTCACAGAAGTTCCAAGCCCGGACGAGATCGACCACTTTGCCTGGATGGAGCCTTGGATCGCACGAAGCGGTCAGCCACATCCGACTGGATACGCGTGGCTCGCTGACCACGATTTCGACCTGATCGTTAATCTCAGAATGCGCGACGAGTTTAGGGCAGCAAGGGAATATGCAGGTCAACTGGAGCTCGTGCACATTCCGGTTAAGAACAATTTTGCTCCGAGTTTCGAGCAGGCCATGCGGTGGCTCGTCATCTGTAAAGCGAGCCAATCCCGCCGCCGGCTTCTGGTACATTGCGGTGCTGGGGAAGGCAGAACATCAACGTTTTGCGCTTTAATTCGCATCGCTCAAGGCATGACGCTGGAGGGCGCTATCAGCGAGCAGCGTATGTTCGGATTTCAACCGAACGGCGAACATAAGGAGCAAGCTGTTTTTCTCGCCGAGTTTTACTCGAATGTAAAGTCCGGCGTTGTCGTGATTCCGCAATTGACTTGATGCGTCAAGGCGCCAATATCCAGGCAATGAGCATGCATGATAAGTCGCCCCTGAAAATTCACCCACGTTAGAGAACAAGTCCAAAGCCCTTTAATAGCATGTAGACGCCAAGCAACAACAACAGACTCGCGACTGTTTGCCGAAATACTGCTTGTGGCAATCGCACGAGATAGCGCTTTCCCAGGGTGGTGCCAACGATCGTCGCAACGATTGCAATTGCGATCGGCAACCAGAGACTAAGAAGATCGCGTCCTGCTGTGATAATGTAGACCGGCATACGCGCGAAGTCGACAACGACCCCGATGGCCGTCGCGGTTGCAACGAACGCCTCTTTGTTCAAGTCGAAACCGAGTAAGGCTGCGGACCTAATGCCACCTTGATTGCCCACGAGCCCCCCGAGCAATCCGGAGACACCGCCGGCCAACCATGCTATAGGGCCGCTGAAACGCATCCGCTGGACAAGACCTGTGAGCTCCGAGAGCGACACAAAAACGAGGATACCTCCAAATATGAGGGTGAGTGCGGGATTGCTCGAGTACGCGTTTAGGAGTGCTCCCACGAGCCCACCGGCTGCACTCGTGATTCCGAAACTTATCAGCGTGCGGCGATCAACACTTTTTCGCAAGAGCCAGAAACGATAGGCTGTGGCCGCGAAGTGTGGAATCGAAACAGCCGCGACAGCGAGCTTGGTAGCAACACGGTAAGCGAAAAGCGGCGTGAGCAGGCTGCCTATTCCGAAGCCTGTGACCGAGGCGATGCCGCCAGCAATGATTCCAACGAGAGCCACGAGTGCGTCAAACAGCATCGCGCTAACATATTACAACAAGACGTCAAGGATGTCGGTGGCGACAGGCTGATCGCCACGGTAAAGGACGCAGACGGCAACGTAGTCGGCCTTATCCAGGACGCCCTTTAGGCGGGCGCGCCCACATTTTTGAACTCATTTATGAACGTCGCGTGCCAAGATTAAGGGTACCAGCGAGCGCAAGAAGTGGTACAATAGGGTGGCAGACCTTTAGGGCGAGGCCTGCCTCAGCGGCGTATCGGAGGATTCTATGTTTATGAATATTAGGCTGCGCAAGGCTGGAGGCTTCTGGCTTGCGCTGGTCACCGTGTTGGGGCTAGGGTTAATGCCGCTCGCGATGCCGGCAACCGCCCAGGGACGGCCTACCGTCCAACCTATGTCCGGCACGCATGCTACCTCAGGGCTTGGCATGCATGCTACTTCAGGGCTTCCTAACCGGGACACAAATCCAGCAAACTTGCCTCGTCCTGAACCCGTCCTCGGCGTCCAACCATGTGGCGCCAATCCGTATGCTTATGGCTACAATTTGTTTTCAGCTCCATCATTCGGCAACCAATCCTGCGCAGCTCCCTGCCCAAATAGCGAGATACAAGGGACGCTGGATATCTCGGATATGACATCATGGTACGGCTACAATAGATCGGAAGTAGCATGGTGGTCAAATCCAAATTCCAATTTTAATCCAACGTTTGGTTCGTGCAATGGATTCCAAGGATGGTTTACGCCCTAGCGTCCGTTCAAATCTTGCCACCCATCAGGTCCGGAGCAACAGCGCGCCGGACCTACTTTTTTCACCTGTCGCTGTCGCGCTGACTAATTTCCGAGCGGCGGTACCACATCAGGATACCATTCAGAGAAAGGCCGTCGTCGTCCGGCGGCCTTCGGCATCGGTCCGTTGTCAAACACGGCCAACTCTTCGCCCAGCCAAAAGTCCGGCCCGGATTCTGCAGCGGATCTGCATGCGACTCCTCGCGCGCCCAATGAATACGCCTGACGCGCTACGGGCCAACACGTCTTGTGATCGACTCCATAAGGATATGCCGGCGGTAAACCGGCGGCAGCAACTCCTTCATCGGTTACAACGTCAACAAATTGATTCGTGACGACGGTGAAAGCCTGTAGTTGAGGCCGGCGGTTGGGCCGCAATGAGAAAAGTGGAATAGCCCGCCCCACGTGATGCGTTCGTGCGACGGCTGCAGCGACTTCAATCGTCGCGCAAAGATAGAGTGCTCCGAATTCTTCGGGCGGGGTCCAGCGACCGCCGAGCCGCTTGGCGTAGGTCGTGTCTGAACAGGCCGCCCACTCGGGCTTGCACAGGCGATAGTAGGCGCCTTGCCGGCGCACGTGTCGGAATGGCGTCAAGAGCCGCGATATGTAAATAAGCGGTGGAGATATGTGTAGACGCGATCCACGCCGTCATGGGCGATAGTTTGCAGGATCGATTTGTTGTCAAGCCAGGCATCTTTTCGCCGCACAATCTCGGGAATATGCGCAGGCAGCAGTTCGTTGCGCAGGACCTTGGCGAGACCGGCGAGGTGCTCGAGCGTCGCCACGCGTTGTGCCGGCACGCCGTACTCGCGCCACTCCGCGATGGATTGGCGCCGGACACCCATCAAATCGGCAAGATCGCTTTCGCTGAGTCCAAAGATGGAACGGATTTGGTCGAGGAGGCGCTCGGCGCCGCGCTGACGGGTGGAAATCGCTTTCATAAAGTCATAATACCATAAGGGTTCGGCCGGTTGCAAGAGCCTGCGAGGTGCCTGCATTCGTCCAAAAATATAAGAGGGTCGCGAGCAAACGATGACGGATGTTACAGCTCGGAGGGTGGAGCATGCGTAAAGTCAACACTCGAGACATTCCTGAAGACACCTGGTCTTCACCGAAGGGTAGATTCAAGGGTTCAAGCAGAGGGGTTTCAGAGGCGCTGGGGCGCAAACCGACGTCTACCGATCTCATGGAGCGCCATCCATTTGACATCGAAATCCTCACCATTGGCCCCGGGCAAACGCCCTACCCATATCACTCGCACAGCGCGCAGTGGGAATTTTACCATGTCATCTCAGGGAAGGGAGTCGTCCGCCACTTAGAAGGGACGACGCCCATGGAAGCCGGCGACGCCTTTATGTTCGCGCCAGGTCAACCACACCAGTTTACCAACGACGGCGCGGAAAAGCTCGTCATCTACGTCGTTGCCGACAACCCGATCGGCGAATCAACTTATTATCCTGACAGCAAGAAGTGGGGCGTTCGCTCGCCGGAGCGCAAGTTGCTGCGTGGCGACGTGGACGACTACTACGACGGGGAAGAATAATTATCGTCGTGGGTGGGGCGGCAACTTGATAACGAAGATCGCGTTAGGGTGCCGAAATCCGAGCACATATGAATAGAACACTCGCACCACGGCGCCCGGCTGGACGTAGCTCATCGGGTACGACACGGTGCCGTCAGCGGAAAAAACGCTCTTGAACCCGGGGGATACGATAAAGCTGCGCGTGGCGTGCTCCTTGAAACCGTAAACCTTGATGTTCGAGGCCGAGATGTGAACGACTGGGCCTTCCCATGCCGCGCCCTTTGGCTGGTGATATAGCAACGTTGGAAGCGCTGGCGCTGGCATCAGCGCGTGATATTGGGGTTGGCCAAGCACAGCGACCGCAGCGTGCTGCTGCGCAACGTTTCGTCGTGTTGGTTTACCCATGCGCGCGGTGCGCCGGCTAACGCTCATGATTGGAAGGGGTCCTGGATGTTTTCGGGGCGAGAACAACTCGGATCTTGTTGTCGGTAGACGGACAAAGGGTGTCGGCGCCGGGCCGCCGCCACTCCGCAGCGTTACTGCCGCGAGCGAACAGGTCAGCGCAAATGCCGCGAGGAGCAGCCATACTTCTGCTCGCCACTTACCGCTGCGCGGGTCCACGGGTGACCAGCGAAACGTCGACGACCGCCCAGCATCCTGATGTGCTTGCGCATCGCGGATCTGTACTCGCATTGGCGCAGCTCGCTGACTGGTAACCGCCAGCGGGATTTCAGCGCTCGGAGACGAGCTATCCGAAATTTCGACAGGAGCTATTTCTACAGGAGCCGGTGGCGTTTCATCAACACGCGGCGCCCATGCAACAACCTCGGGAAACTCTTCTTCACTTTCAAGAGCCGGCACAAAGGGGCGCAAGCATTCCGCAACGTCATTCCAGGCAATCTCTGCGCGCGCTTCTCCCTGCGCATGCGTGGCTCGGATGCAAATGAGAGCGGGATATGCACGTATTGGCCCCGGCGTCCAGTGCGCTTCGATGTCAAATGTAACCTCGGCTCCCATCGGCACCGTAATAGTCGGCGTGCTCATGACCAGATAGTCGCCACCGTCACCTTGTAGCTGCACAACACATTCGCAGTTGCCTCGATTGACAAGCGTGCAGTGCACAATGAAGCCTTCAATCAGTTCGCGCCGTATAACCGGACCCCGAGTGACAGCCGATAGCTGGACCTCCTGGCGAGCTTTGACATTCACTTGACCGACGAGCTGGCCAAAGCACGTCCCCTCAAAGTCCAGCAGCTCGAGCGTGATGTCGTGCTTGCCTGCGGCGACTGCGGCATCGGGTTGTATCGTCAAGGTAAGCTGCGTGAGTGCTTCAGCGCCGGGCGGCAACATCATACGGCTGGGCGCCAACTGGGCCCAGTCAATCGGACCAGCGACGCTCACGTCAACATCGTGCGTCTCGGAGGTTCCATTACGGATGCAGATCGGATATTGCGCGGGTTGACCGGGCATGACAGACCACTCGTGGCCGCTGCCGGCATCGAGGATCTCAAGGACCGGGTCGACGTCGTGTTCTTGTGTGCCCATGTTATGTAAATGGCGCAGCCCGTTAGGAATGCTGCGCTCGTCCCTTATAACATCGGCTAAAATGCTTAAATGCGATAGAGCAAGCGGATCCTGGGCGCCAGGACGTAGTTGAGCTGCACCAAGACTATAAACCCGATGCTCCAGAACGTATTAATTGCACAGAGGAGGACTCCAACCGCATAGAGCGCCTGCGCGACGACAATGCGACGTTCCACGGCTGCCCGCAAGTCGGCAGGTACTGACTCTTTGACCAGATGTGCCCGGAGGGCATACTTCCAGCTCCAATATAATGTCACTCCAGCGGCCAAGATATTGAGCCAGTAGATAATCACAGCCAGCCGATACGTAATAAACTCTGCCAAAAGAGCTGTCGAAAACGGCGTCAATGTTATCACGAGCAGAAACGCGATATGAATCCAGGCGAGGTCGCGATTGCTGCGTTCGAAGAAGTTGAGCTGTGCCTGTTGGCCCACCCAAAAAATGCCGACGGTCATGAACGTCATCAGGTATGGAACGAGCCTAGGCGACAGAGCGACAATTGCCCGCCACAGGTCGTGCTCGTCATGGATAGCCTCGCGCACGGGGACGTGGAGATCCAGCACGAGGAGCGTCAACGCAACTGAAAAGACCCCATCGCTCAAGGCCGATAAGCGCTCGAGGCTTTTCCCAGCGACCTCGTTGTAGATGCGAGCCATCGCGAATCTATCGAATCAAGTTAGGCCAGCGGCCGTTTAGATTGGCTTGCCGTCGTCGGCGGATCCAAGCAGCAAGGGACGAAGCAACGGAATGGGCGGATCGCCATGCGCGAGCAGCGCGTCATGGAAGCCTTGCAGCGAATATTGGCTGCCCATTTTCTTTTGATAGTCACGTCGCAGCTTGAGGATCATGAGCTTTCCCAGTGTGTAGTAGCCGTACATTGGATCTTGCGTACCGCGTAATGCTTCGCGTTGCGCGTCGTCGCGGGTCATGTAGGCGTTCTTCATGAGAAACGCCGTGGCCTGATCTACGGTCATGCCCTGGGTATGCAGCTTCACGCCTACGACGTATCGGCACTCGCGCAAGAGCGCGCCGTGGAGCTGTGCGAGACGAACCTTCGGATCACCATTACCCCATCCTTCATCCACGATCATCTGTTCATCGTAATGCGCCCAGCCTTCGCCAAATTCAGGGTTAAACATCAGTTTGCGCGTGAGACTCAGGTTTAGATGCTTGTCGATTGCCCAATTGACAAAATGACCGGGCATGATCTCGTGCGCCGAAATAATCGGTCGCGCATAGTCGTTAAGAGATCCCAGCATCATGTTTTGCCGCGCTCTTGGCCATGTCGGATCCGGCGGCGTGACAAAGTAATAGGTTTGCGTCGCTACCGTCTCGAGTGGCCCTGGAGGGTCGAACGCGGCAAAGATCTGCGATCGCGCAAATGATGGCGTCTCAATGACGTGAATATCCGCATCTGGCGGCAGCGAAATGATGTGATGCGAGGAGACAAAGGCCCGCAGTGCAGTGACGTCATTCTGCGCCGCAGTAAGCACACCGTTCGCGGGCGGATGTTTGAGCGACAACGCTTCGTAGACTGCAATCGGCGAGCGCGCCGGATCGATGTGACGCGCCACCGAGACGAACTGTTTTTGGGTATCGGCGAGCGCTTTCTCCCCGATGGACAGATACCGTGTGACGGGCATCGTGACCGCGTCGATATAGAGCAGGCGCTGCTGGTACTGCGCAGTGCCCAGCGCGAACGTGCCCGCTGGATGAGCCAGAGGACCACTCTTTATCCACCGCGCGTAATCAGCTATCGCGCGCGCGGCCGCCGCGTTGGCCTCACGAAACTGCTTTTGCAGCGCCGCATCCCGTACAGGTTCAAATGCGAGCGCGACATCGTGTTCGAAAAATGAAACAGAGCCCGCAGCATCTTCATAGGACACCTCAGCGGTCGCGGCATCGACCGTTGTAAGATTCTTTCTCGCTTGTGACAGGAGGCGAGGAATCTGGCGTTCGCGCGCTATCGCGTACTGCATTCGTTTCGCGAGCGGCGCATAGTTGCGCGCCATGATCCCGAAGACCGCACCGCTCGCAACCCCCGTGTAGATATCGGGGTTATGGCGCCAGTCAGCCCGTGTTCCCGCGATAAGCAGATCGTCTTTGAGCGCGTAGATCAGCATTTGGCGGTCGATTTGAACCTCGGGCGAGAGGTTCTTTGGATTGATGGCGTCCAGCTGTGCCAGGACTGCCTTGTCGGTTGCGAGTTCCGATGCAAAGTGTGCAGCGCTTAGGTCATCGAGCACGCTGTCATAATCGTGGATGCCTGCATCAGAAGCGGTCGACGGGTTGTCACGAAAAAGCTCGTGGAAGTATGACGTTGCAAGTGTTTCGTATGACGCGTCCGCGGTCGCAGGCTGCGCATTTGTCTCGGTTTCTGCAGACGCATCCATGTTTAGACTCATCGAGGCGACGAGAACCACGCTAAAACAAAACGCCCAAACCTTCATTGCAACCTCCTCGAACATCGATCGCGATCTTCCAAGCACACCGTTACCCGACTCCTTGAACGCGCCCTGCGATGTCATTCGGCAGTTATAGAGGGCAACATTTGAAACGCGAGAACTAAAGGATGTAATGATTTGCGCTAGGGGGGTTCAATGAAGAAGGCGATTACGATTGTTTGCCTGGCAGCCGTTTTGGTGGCACTGTTAACCGTTGAGCCATCTAGCGCGGCTGCACCAGCGCTCTCTGGGAAGATGACAAAGCTGCAGTATCTTATTGGCGCATGGTCCTGTCAAACGAAGCTGCCCGCCATGGGCAAAGAGCCGGCGGGGACGCACGCAGGCACAATATCGTTTGAGGTTGAGCCGGGCAACACAGTCGGTTACGACGTGTCGGCTACCGCCTACTCAGCTTCTGGTTTTCTGGGATACCTGGCGCCCAAGCAAGTCTGGTGGAGCTCAGGTTCCGATAATTTTGGCGGTGTTACGTTCGAAACCAGCGCGAACGGCAACGTGATGACCGGCATGACATATTGGGGTGGCAAGCATATTTCTTCGCGTGACACCATCACGAAGACCAGCGACACCAAGTACGAGGATCTCTTCGAGATCCAGCAGGCCGGCAAGTGGACCTTGGGTGCAGACTCTCTCTGCACGAAGACTTCTAACACTCCTAGCTAACGACAATCGCGACATAAACAGCGGGCGCAGCCATGTGCCGCGCCCGCTTTAGTTCCCGTCAACGCAAGGTCGACCGCTACGGAGTTTTTATCTCATTAGGTTCATGGTCCACGGGCCGTTGCCCGCAATCTGGACTATTGTCTCTCCCTTGGCGATGCCGTAGTGGTGGACATTAGCTGGAATAACTAGGAACGAGCCAGCAGAGAGGGCTGTGGTTTTCGCCGGGTCTATTGTATGCCCGACGGCGAAGAGGAGCGTTCCGCTCAAGACCGTCACTCGCTCGGTGTCGTTATGCCAGTGCACCGGCACCTTCACTCCGTCATCAAGCTTCAACCGCATCACGTAGAGAGCTCCCGTGGTGTTGGTCGGGTCCCCCCAGACGACCGCCTGCGAGCACCCATTGAGCCCTTGGCATGGCGACCACTTGAGATGGTCGGGCGTGACAATCGTCGCTGTTGCTGCCGCTCCCGAAGACATCGTATCGGCTGACGAAATGGTCACCGTGCCAAGCGCGACGATGGCCGCTAGCAAAAACCCAAAAACAAACCTATTCATGCGTCCTCTTTCTTTTCGAAATGGCAACTTGGATTAGGATGCTAGGGTGTTAGGACCGTCCGAACTAAGCACCTCCCTTAGATGAAACGCGACCGCCACATCCGCATATTCAAAGGCCGCTTCGAAGCCTTCAGCGACGGCGTGTTTGCCATCGCAATTACTTTGCTCGTGTTGGGCTTTCAGCCGCTGAAACTCGCAACCGTCAACGAAACGACGATGACCGCCGCGTTGCTGTCGCTGTGGCCTCAATATCTTGTGTACGCCGTAACGTTTGCGACGGTCGGCATTATGTGGTTCAATCATTACGCGCTCTTCCACGGCGTGCGTCACGTCTCATACGGCACCCTTATCGCGAACCTTGCGCTGTTGATGCTGATCGCGTTTCTGCCCTTTCCAACGATGCTTCTCGGCGAGTACGGCTTACTTTCATCGCTCGTCTTCTTCTACAGCCTTATCATGGTGTTGATTTCACTTTGTTACGGCGTCCTATATTTTGTCACCAAACTGCGGCCGGATGAGCCAGCCAGTCTCATGGGCTACGTGCGTTCGCGTACTGCTTGGAACACCGTCGGGCCAATAGCTTATGCGGCGGCGGCGCTCTTGGCTTTTGCCAGCCCGCTCGCAAGCGTCATACTTATCGCTGCGCTTGCGATATTCTACATGCTGCCTTCGACCGTGAGCTTGGCACTCGCCGCAGGCGCCGATGACCATTCTGATACATGAGCGGTCGGCTGCGCCTGATATCCGGTACCGTACACGTTTTTGATTTCGATGTGAGCCTTATTGGCGCGAAGCATCTTGCGTAGGCTAAAGATCGCGACCTTAAGACAATTCTGCTCGCGCACGTTGATGCGACGACTTTTGATGCCCATCAGCCGCTCATAGCGAAAGTCGTGCAGAAACTTGACACCAACATCGAGAGCACTCGGAGTTCACTCCGCGTGCAGCGCACGTTTCTGCCCGAGATGAACAACTCGTGCGACCGGGGGTAGATCGTCACATTCGCAGCTGAAACTGTGGGAAAGTTAGCCGCGATCGCCTGCTCGAGCCAGCGTCTGCTTTCCATGGTATAGTCATTGTACGCAGGTCGGAGGCCTAATGTTTCACTTCGAGCGTGGACCTGAACGACGTGTGAACGATCGCCTGAAAGCATACTGAATTGGAATCAGCCACCCTCACAGGCTTTTCATACGCTCATCGTATTCTTGTCTCGACAGGGATTGACGGAGAATATCATGGAGCAAGAACAACAATTTTCGATCCTCGCCGCGGCGAGGAACCTTCTGCTTCCGCTTGTGGCTGCCGCTATACTCGCGGGATGCGGTGGCGGATCGTCGGCAGTGACACCGCACATGCCGGTAGTGATTACCCCTGGCCGAGTGCTTTCGACGGCGACGCTCAAAGGAAGCCCCGGTTTTGTCAACGCCGCCGGCTTCACCGTGTACGTTTTCGACGCAGATCTTGCAAGCCCAGGTCACTCGGTCTGCGATAACATCTGCGCACAGAACTGGCCGCCTGTCGCGGCATCGGCAAACAACCTTCCTTCACCCTGGTCAGTCATAACGCGAGCTGACGGGAGCGCCCAACTCGCGTATGCAGGACGGCCCCTATACCAGTTTGCGTTTGACGCCCATCCCGGAGACACGAATGGCGATGGGGTGAACGCTTTCGGAGGCCTCTGGCATATTGCACGGCCTCAAGCGGCGGCGAGTTCATCCGCAACTATACGCTAGACGGGAACCTACTAGTCTTCGGGATACTAGACAACTACAGCCATTCTACACGGAAACACCGCGCAGGCGGCACCAAAAGTGCCGCCTTCGCTTACCATTTGCAAAGGTTCGTGATTGTGCGCGGCCTAATTGGCGCGGACAATGAAATCGCAAATCCTCGGGCTATCGATCGCCATTATCGCCCTCTCGCTTTCGGGCTGCCACAAGGGCGGCGCGCAACAAGGCGGTTTTCCGCCGTCACCCGTTCAGGCGGAGCCGATCGTGCGCGGCAACATCGCGTCAACGATTAACGTCACGAGCACCGTCGTGCCGCTCTTGCAGGCATCTCTCTCGTCCGTCGTGTCAGGCAACGTTATCTTGGTCTCGCACCAGATCGGTGAGCACGTATTCGCGAACGAACTTCTTGTGAAGATTGACGACAGCACATTACGCGCGCAGCGCGCGCAGGCTGCCGGACGTCTCGCACAGTTGCAGGCATTGTACGGCGGTGGAACGAGCACCGCGCAAGCGAATTTGGAATCTGCGAAAGTCACAGACGACAATGCGAAGACGAACCTTATGCGCAACGAGTCCTTATATGCCCAAGGATACGTCGCCAAGGCACAGTTGGACGCAAGTCGCGACAGCGCATCCGCTGCGGATGCCGCCTACCGAGCGGCATTCGTCGCCGCGCAGAATGCAAGTCTCAACGGTAACCAAAGCGCGGCGCTGGCAGATCTCAAGGCGGCGCGAGCGGCCGTCCAGGCGCTTGATGCTCAGATCGAGCAGACCAACGTGAGTTCGCCCTTTGACGGCATCGTCACCGCGCGCAACGTCGACCCGGGGACGCTGGCGTCGCCTGGCACGGTTCTCATGGATGTTTCACAACTCAATCCCGTCTACGTTGATGCGGGCATCACCGGAAGCGACCTTCAGTTCGTTCACGTCGGCAGTCCGGTTTCCATCACGGCCGATAATGCCCCGGGACGTACTTGGCACGCTGCGATCACCTACCTCAATCTCTCGTCCGTTCCCGGAACGCTCACGTACACGGCGCGCGCGAAAGTGGCGAATCCGGACCTTGCCTTGCGCGGCGGTATGGTCGTCAACGTCTCGATCGAGCGAGAGCACAAGCGCGGAGTGCTGCTCGCACCGCGCGGCGCTGTGTTTCAGACGGATGCTGGTTACGCGATGTTCGTCATCGATCAAGGCCGTGCGAAGTTAGTACCAGTCGAGATGGGATTTTCTAACGATCAGCAAGCCGAAGTCACAGGCGAGGGTCTGAAACCCGGCGTCTTGGCCATCATTAACCATTCGGTGTTCTTGCAGCCTGGCGCCCCTGTGATGGTGATGCCGCCGGGGGGCGGACCACCTGGCGCGGGCGGCGGAAAGACTGGCGCCTCACCCGCGCCAAAATCAAAGGGCACATAGTTGTTCACTAAGTTCTTCATCACGCGGCCGATCTTCGCATCTGTCCTGTCGGCTCTTGTCTTGCTCGCCGGCGCAATCTCGCTGCCGACGCTGCCTGTCTCGCACTATCCCGACATTTCGCCGCCGCAGATCAGCGTGAACGCTGCGTACATCGGCGCAAACGCGGAAGCGGTTGAAACGTCAGTCACGAATCCGCTCGAGGAATCGATCAACGGCGTCGAAGGGCTGCGCTATCTGACGTCGACGAGCGGCGATGACGGCACAAGCAGCATTACTGCGACATTCTACCTAGGTCGCGATCCTGACAGAGCGGCCTCCGACGTGCAAAACCGCGTGAACGTTGCCCAAGGCGTGTTGCCCGCGCAAGTCAAGCAAACGGGAATTGCCGTCACGAAAAACTCGTCGTTCTTCGTTATGGCGCTCGGCTTGACATCGGACAATCCGAAGTTTGACACGCTGTTTTTGAGCAACTACGCTGACCGGTATATCGCACCGGCGCTCAAGCGCATTAAGGGCGTCGGTAACGTCATCATCTTTGGCGAGCGCAAGTACGCCATGCGGCTCTGGCTCAATCCCGCAAAACTCCAGGCGTATGGTCTGACCGCAAACGACGTCGTCACGGCTCTGCAAGAGCAAAACGTTCAGGTAGCAGCAGGTGCCATCGGCCAACCGCCTGCACCGCCAGGTCAACAGTATGAATACAAGGTGCGGGTCGCTGGACGGTTGACGACGCCGACCGAGTTTGCCAACGTTATCGTTAAGTCGGGCCCTGGGTATCTCGTGCGCGTATCGGACGTCGGCCGTGTCAATCTCGGCGCCGAGCAATATTCGACGGATCTGAACCTCAACGGCAAGACCTCGATTGGGTTCGGCGTTTTACAACTGACAGACGCCAACTCGCTGAACGTTTCGAAAGGCGTGCGCGCCACGCTCGACGAGCTCCAGAAGCAGTTCCCTCCCGGCGTTACCTATACGGTTGCATTTGACGCAACCGTATTCGTGAACGAGTCGATCAAGGAAGTGCTCAAGACACTGATGATCGCGATTTTCCTGGTCGTGCTCGTGATCTTCCTTTTCCTCCAGGATTGGCGCGCAACGCTCATTCCAGCGATCACGATTCCTGTCTCGCTGCTGGGAACATTTGCGCTGCTCAAAGTCTTCAACTTCTCGATTAACGTGCTCACGCTGTTCGGCCTGACGCTTGCGACGGCGCTCGTCGTTGACGACGCGATTGTGGTGATCGAAAACATCGTGCGTTACGTGCAAGAGCATAAGAAACCGCCTTTAGAGGCGGCGCCGCTTGCCATGCAAGAGATAGCCAGCGCGGTCATCGCCACGTCGCTCGTGCTGCTTGCCGTGTTTGTGCCCGTTGCCTTTTTCCCCGGCACGACCGGCGAACTCTACAAACAGTTCGCGTTGACGATCGCATCGACCATCACGATTTCAGCGTTCACCGCGCTGACGCTTGCGCCGGCACTCGCGGCCATCATGCTTGAATCCGGTGAAACGCGGCACAACCGGCTCATGCGAGCGGTCGGCCGGTTCATCCAGCGCATTCGTACTGGTTATGCAAGCCTTCTCCCCAAAGTGATGCGTCAGCGCACGGTCATGCTCACCGCGTTTGCCGTCTTACTCGCGCTCACGGTGTACATGTTGAATATCGTGCCGACCGGCTTCGTGCCTGACGAGGATCAGGGTTACTTTATCGTCCTCGAACAAGCACCGCCTGGAGTGTCGCTTGAGTATAACGACAAGATCATGACGAAGCTCCAACATATACTGCGGGCAGAACCCGACGTCACGAATATCTTTAGCGTTTCAGGCTTCAGCTTTAAGGGCATCGGGTCGAACAACGGCATTATGTTCGGACTCCTGAAACCGTGGTCGCAGCGCAAGCGCGCAAATCAGTCGGTCCAAGCAGTTGTGAACAGGCTGGACCAACAAATGTTTGGGGTCACAGGGGTAAACTACGCGTTTGCGATCGTACCGCCGGCAATTCCGACAGGTAACATCGGTGGTTTCCAGTTCGAGGTGGAGGATAAAACGAACCTTGGACTTCCGGCGATGGCGCAGACGAGGGACGCCATAGAGGGAACTGCGTTTCAAACGCCTGCGCTTCAAACGGTGGTGACGACTTTTAGCGTCAACAGTCCGCAGATTCAGCTGAACATCGATCGCAACGCGGTGAAGGCGCTCAACGTGAATCTCGGCGATGTGTTCGACACGCTGCAGACGATGCTCGGGTCGAATTACGTCAATGATTTCAACTACCAAAACAGATCGTACCGAGTGTACGTGCAAGCCGATGCTCCCTATCGGTCGCAGGTTAATGACCTCAGTCGTATCTACGTCAACACGAAGGATGGTCATCTCGTGCCGCTCACGTCATTCATGACGGTGACGCATATCCTCGGCGCACCCGAGATCGATCACTACAATCTGTTTCGTTCGATGGAATTCAGCGGTACGTCGGCACCGGGGTATTCCTCAGGCCAGGCTATTACGGCGATGCAGAACATTGCAAACCGCGTTCTGCCTAAGGGCATGGGCTACGAATGGAGCGGCGTGTCGCTCGATCAAATCGAGGCCGGAAGCGTGACCATTCTGATTTTCGGCCTCGCTGTTGTGTTCGTTTTCTTGGTGTTGGCCGCGCAGTACGAAAGCCTGGTTGACCCGTTCATTATCATCATGGCGGTGCCGCTCGCGATCTTGGGCGCGCTGACCGCTGTGTGGCTGCGCCACCTGCAAAATGATATCTTCACGCAGATAGGGCTTGTGATGCTCGTGGGCCTTGCGAGCAAGAACGCGATTTTGATCGTGCAATTCGGCAATTTGCTGCGTCAGCAGGGCATGCCGGTGCGCGAGGCCGCGGTGCAGGCGGCACGCACCAGGCTGCGGCCGATTCTCATGACCTCGTTTGCCTTCATCTTCGGCATCATGCCGCTTGTTTTCGCAAGTGGCGCTGGGGCCGAAAGCCGTCACTCCATTGGGACGGCTGTGGTCGGCGGCATGCTCGTGTCAACGCTGCTCAACCTCTTCATTATCCCGCTCCTGTACGCGATCATCGCGGGGTACGAGGAGCGCTGGCGCGAGCGGCGCGCGCGGCTCAAGGAGTTAAAGCAGAGCTAAGTCAGCGACGCGAGTTCGGCTGCCGTGATCCTGTGGAACGAGCTGCGATACCCGTAGTAAAGGCCTAGCGCATAAAAAAGCAGATCGATTGGATTGAAATTGGAGACCAGCATGTCCCAGGCGATCTGCGGCGTCATGTGAGAAGCAACCGTCGATAGCGGCGTGCCGCTATGATTCGACACCGCAATCATCACAGCAAGAACATTGCCGGCAAGGCATCCGAGGAGTGAGAAGGCGCCGCCGATGTAGCCGTAGACCTTATCGATGCCTTTGCCCAGAACGCGAACCAGATAGCCCACAAGAAAACCAACGCCGACTGCCATGAAGCCGATCTGGAAATTCGTCAGCGCGGTTATGACTCCCCAAAGCGCCGCACCGACAGCGGCGCCGATAGCACCGCCTGCGAGAGCAAGACCAAGGTTCTGCTGATCGCGAAGCCGCGCGACGTACTTTTTGATCTTAGCTTGATCGTACTCTTGGCTCGCGGCGGGCGCGGCCGACGAGGGGTCCACAGAAGGCCCTCCTTATTTGTGGCGGCCGGCGACCTCGGGCTCCACGCTCGGCGGAGCCGCGGGCGGGCGAACAAATTCAAGCGCTGAACCTGGCGGCTGCGATGGGACTTCTTCTACCTGCTCGAGTTTTTTGGGCGCAAGCCACATGTACACGACCGGCACGAGCACCAACGTGAGAAGCAACGAGCTTGCAAGTCCACCAATGATCACGATGCCGAGCGCCTGGCGCACCTGCGAGCCGGCAACGAGGCCAAGTGCGAGCGGTGACATGCCGGCGATCATGGCGCACGTTGTCATGAGAATCGGCCTGAACCGTATGCGCGCGCTTTCACGAATTGCTTCGAGCTCGGCGTAGCCCCGTCTGCGCAGCGTGTTCGCGTAGTCCACGAGCAGAATACCATTTTTTGACACGAGACCAACAAGCATGATGACTCCGATGAGCGAGAACAAGTTAAGCGTCTGACGCGTGAGCGCAAGCGCGCCGAACGCTCCCACGGACGCCACCGGCACAGCGAACATAATAATGAACGGCGTGCGGTATCCGTTGTAGAGCGCCACCATGAGGAGATACACAAGCACCATCGACAGCGCGAGGGCGGCGCCCATGCCAAGCACTGTGTCCGCAAGGTTCTGCTGATTGCCGTTTGGGTTCGCGTGCACGATGACCCAGGCTGGCAAGGCGGCCGCCTTGAGACGTTTCATGAAGGCGTTCTGCACGTTCGAGAGCGCGGCTCCCGGCGCGACGTTTGCGGTCACGTGAACGACACTTTGACGATTTGTCCGCGTGATGACGGGCGGTGCGGGTGCGTATTGCAGCCTTGCGACCTGCCCAACGGTGACGATTGAACCCGTGTTTGACCGGACTTGGATGTTGCGCAGTTCATCGAGGCTCGTGCGGTCTTGCAGGGGGTAGATGACCTGGACGTCCTTGAGCCCGTTGACCGACTCGAACTGCGTGGCGATCGCACCACCCAAAGCGGCTCGAATTGCAGTTGAGGCAGCACCGATGCTGACGTTGAGCGCTTGTGCCGCTAAGCGGTCGAACTGGACATTTATTTGCGGCGCAAGATCGAGCGCCGAGCTGTTGACGTTCGCGGTGCCCGGCGTGCCTTTGAGTATTTGATACACTTGCTGCGCGTACTGGGTTGGGTCGCCCTGCACGCTCGTCACGAGATAATCCATAGGCTGCTGGTTGCCGCCGCCTGTGCTGGTCGCCGGGATGACGACAATGGTCGCTCCCGGAGCCGACGATCGAAGGTGCGCCCGCAGCCAATCCACCCAGTAGGTCGTGGACTGTTTTCGGTTATCTTTGAGCCATAGATGGAGTTGACCCAGGTTGCCCTCAAGCAGCAGGCCGCCGAATGGCGACGAGTAGGCACCCGCGACAGCGACGTCGTTCCGCAGATCGGGTATTTGCTCGGCGATTTTCTCGAGCCGCTGCACGGTGACGTTGACCTTGCTCAGCAATGTGCCCGTTGGATACGTGATCTGCACGAAGATCTCACCGCGGTCCACGCTCGGTATGAACGTAAAACCGATGAGCCCCAGCGGAATCAATGTGAGCGACAATAAGAACGACACCGCGGCGATGCCGGCAACCAGCTTCGGTTTTTTGAGCGCTCTAGGCAGCAGTTCTTCTGCATACCATGTGCGCAGCCGTTCGAATGCTTTCGTAAACGCGACGATAGGCCGCCACGGTTTCCAATTGCTCTTGAGCGACCAGCGACCCGCCAGCGCCGGCGTCACGGTAAACGAGGTCCACAGTGACGTCAGCGTCGCGACGACAACGACGAGCGCAAACTCTTTCATGAACTTGCCGACGATGCCGGGCAAGAACGCGATGGGCAAAAACACGACGACGTCGACCAGCGTGATAACGATAGCCGCAAAGCCGATTTCGGAACGTCCGGTGACGGCCGCCGATAGGGGCGGTTCACCCTCGCGATGATGCCGTTCGATGTTCTCCAATACCACGATAGAGTCGTCGACGAGAATGCCGACGACCAGCGTCATTGCAAGCAGCGAGACAGTATCGATCGTGAAGTTCGCAAGCTTCATCGCGGCCATGGTGATGAGCAGCGAGAACGGAATGGCGATGAGCACGACCAGCGAACTTCGCCACGACGCCAAGAAGAACAGCATGACGATCGCGGTGAGCGCAATGCCCTCTTCGAGCGTGTGCAGCACGCCGTCGATTTGCTGGCGCGTGTAATCTGCCCGCACGTCGTTGATGCCAAAAATGAGGCCAGGGAATTGCTGTTCGAGCCGCGGGATGGCGGCGAGAACGTTATCGGATGTCGAAACTTCATTCGCCTGTGTCGTCTTGATAACGTCGAGAGTGAGTCTCGGGACGCCGCTTTGGTATGCAAACACGCGGCGCGGTTCGTATGAGTCCGTCACAGTGGCGACGTTGGCGATACGCGGCACATTCGGCGTCATGCTCCACGGGTTGAGCCCGGATGACGACGATGATGACGCGACTCCGGTCGTCGAGGTCGTTGGAGAGGATGTGGTGCCGCCTCCGCCCCCGCGCTGCAGCGGCAGGTTGGCGACAGTCTCGGGACCCTGCACGTCGCCACGCACATCGACAAGCGTTTCATGCGTGGGCTGGTAAATAATGCCGCCCGGCAGCCGGGTGTTATTGGCTGAGATCGAATTCACGACGTCATTGACGGTGAACCCGCCGCCTTGCAGAGCAATTGGGTCGACAGTGACCTCATAGGATGCTGTCACCGTACCATTTGCGTTTACCGTGCCGACGCCGTCTATTTGTTCAAGCGCTGGCACGACCCGGTTGTTGACGACATCCGACAAGCCTGCTAGCGAGTAGGAGTTCGAGCTCACAACGAGGGAGACGACCTCGGACTCTCCAGGGCTGTTGGTTGAGAGCGAAGGGGTGCGCAAATCAGTCGGGAGCTGCGATTGCGCCGCTTGCAGACGCTGTTGCACCTCCACCATCGCCGTTGTCTGATCAGTATCGAGGTTGAAAACAGCTGAGATATTCGCCCGGCCTTGAAGCACGGTTGCGTTGATAACGTTGAGACCCGCAGCGCCCGCAATCGAATCTTCAATGGGACGCACGATATTATCGCGCATCTCGGTCGGTGAGGCGCCGGTGTAGTTCACTTGGATCGTGACCGTCGGTAAGTCGATGTTGGGGAACTGCTGCTGCGTGAGATTGAGAAATGCGACGACACCCGCCACCGTAACGAAGGCGATCATCACGAAAACGAGCGCTGGTCTATTGACGAAGAGACGCGTCAGCCACATATTAGAGTGAGGCCACCACTTTTTGGCCGTCGGTCACGTTGGTCTGGCCGTTGGTCACGACCTTCGTATCGGGCGGTATACCGTTGACAATGGCATAGCGAGGGTCTTCAGTTATTTCCGTCACGTGCGCAACGTGGGCGGTGTCGCCTTCAACGATCATCAGCGTCTGATGCGTGTCATCGAGGAATGCCGTGACCGGTACCGTGATCCCGTTTTGCTGAGGCAGGCGAACGGTGCCGGAGACCGTCATGCCTGGACGAAGGGCGTCACCTTTATTTGGAATCACAACTTTGACGATGAAGCCGCTTGACGACGGGGAGGTGGGCGATAGAATTGCATTGACTCTTCCCGCAAACGTTCGACCTTTCAACGCATCCGCAGTCAAAGTCGCCTCGCCCCCCTGGCGGATGCCCGCAACTTGCATGCCGTACGCATTGAGCTCGGCATAGACCAGCGACACTTCTTGCAGCGTGAAGATCTGGCGCGTGCCGGGGTATTCGCCCGGATTGAGATTTCGATTGACCACGATACCGTCGATCGGCGAGGTGATCGATGCGCGCGCAAGTTGCGCTTGGATCTGATCGACGGCGGCCGCGGCTTGATCAACGTTTGCTTGTTGCATGCCACGGTTTTGGGTGCCGTTGGCTTGCGCGTTCGCTATTGCCTGGTTCAATGCCGACTGTGCTTGCTCCACAGCGGTCCGTTGTGTATCGACTGTTTGAACTGAGATATATCCTTGACTGAACAATTGCTCGTCGCGAGTCAGATTTTCGCGCGCG